>Ga0209393_1000103_pt1 | contig 41459 bp, 42 predicted proteins | sample SSWtaG_2_FD_184117 | JGI IMG/M metagenome (GOLD analysis project Ga0209393, IMG submission 184117) | Hot spring microbial communities from Sandy's Spring West, USA to study Microbial Dark Matter (Phase II) - SSWsed_130316 (SPAdes)... | ecosystem: Environmental > Aquatic > Thermal springs > Hot...
TGTGCATCAGAGCGGAGAACCTTAACTTCCTCAAACCTGCTAATACCGTGCTAGCCGAAGAAGTCTCTCGCGGAGCTAATGGTGGGGTACTACGAAGGGAGCCCACCCTCACCTCCTAACCTAGGCAGTGCAACGATAATATAAGTGCTTTAGATCCCCCTTTAAGAGGGGCCTAGGCTTAAACCGCTGTAGGTGTGCTGGGCGCTTAGGGGGAGGGGGTTTGGGTAGGGCTAGTACTACCTCAGCTAGGGTGGTAGCTATAAGTGGTACTCCCGGTGTCGGTAAGACCTTGGTGGCAAAGCACTTAGCTGAAGCCCTCGGTGCGGAGGTAGTTGAGCTTAGCGAGGTCGTTCTTAGGGAGGGTCTCTACGTAGGCTACGACGAGAAGACTCTTAGCTACGTTATAGATGAGCTCCGTGTAAAGGAGTATGTAAGGAGCTTAGCTATGGGTGGAAGGAGGATTGTGGTTGTCGGCCACTATAGTGAGGTCGTAGATGACGATATACTTGAGAAGCTCTTCGTAATAAGGTTGAACCCCGTTGAGCTCTTCGAAAGGCTTAAGAAAAGGGGCTGGCCTCCGGCTAAGATCTTGGATAACGTTGAGGCGGAGCTCATAGGGGTATGTACGGCTAATGCTTTAGCGGAACACCCACAGGATAAGGTATGTGAAGTTGATGCTAGCGGTAAACCCTCTGAGGAGGTTTCAAGAGAGATCATAGAGATACTTCAAGGAGTTAGAGAGTGCAGGGTATTCGTAGACTGGCTCGCGAGGGATGACGTAGTACGTAGACTACTCACATCTGAAAGAGCCTAGCTCTTAGGGCCTCGGAGGTCGGTAGCGGAGCTAGGGCTAAACATCCTATCTCATCGGTAAGCTTACCATTCCTTTAGTTGAGCACGGCTCGGCCGTTATTAGCTATCTAGTCAAAGGCTTTTTAGGTGTAGGAGGTGGGGATATGCAGAATATGCGGTACCGAGTCTAAGACTATAAGTAACTTTATAGGTGCGTGCTCCAGTTGTCTTAGAGCTTACGGCTCTAAAGCCCTTGAACTAGCTCGTAGTACCCATAGAAGCTATAGACGTAAGCTGAACCTACCCGAGGATGTTCCGCGGGATACGGGGTTGAGGTGCAGTCTATGTGTTAACGAGTGTAAAATACCTCCGGACTCTACAGGCTACTGCGGGTTCTGGCGTAACTTAGGTAGTAGGCTAACCCCGATCACTGGAAGACCTGATGTCGGTCTAGTTATGTGGTACTACGATCCCCATCCAACTAACTGCGTTGCCGGTCCGGTATGCCCGGCTAATACCTCTAGGGGGTACCCGAATTACACGGTGTTTAGAGGTGTTGAGGTAGGCTACTACAATCTAGCTGTTTTCTACTTTGCATGCAACTTGAACTGCCTCTTCTGCCAGAACTGGGAGCATAAGACTGTACTTGTGAACGAGTACGCTAGGAGGAAGTACCTTAAGTCCGTAGATGAGCTTGTCGAAGCTGCTCTCAATCCTAGAGTAACTTGCGTATGCTACTTCGGTGGTGATCCAGGTCCTCAGGTAGTCCACGCTCTCGCTACCTCACGTAGGTTACTATCGGAGGTGGGGTCTAAGGCTGTAAGGAGGATCTGCTGGGAGACTAACGGCCTCGAGAACCCTAAGGTTATGGAGAGCATGGCTGAGGTTAGCTTGGTTTCAGGGGGGATAGTTAAGGTAGACTGGAAGGCGTGGACTCCAGAGGTGTACGAGGCCTTAACCGGCGTTAATGGGCGTAAAGCTGTGGAAAGGGTAAAAACCAATGTAAAGCTAGTAGCAGAGCTACTCAAGAGAAGGGAGGAGCCTCCGCTACTTACAGTAAGCACGCTACTGGTACCAGGTTACGTAGATGCCTACGAGGTTAGCCAGATAGCTAACTACATAGCTTCAGTAAACCCCCGGATACCGTACATACTTCTAGCCTTCCACCCAGATAACATCCTGAGGGACCTACCGAAAACTAGTAGAAGGCACGCTGAAGAAGCTTACAACGAGGCACGTAAAGCAGGCCTTAAAGAGGTCTACGTAGGTAACGTATGGCTTCTTGGAGACTACTACTAAGCTCGAAGCTACCTGACTCTAGCTAGGGCCTCCCTAATCTCTAGAGGTAGGTCACTGTAGTCTACAACCACGTCCTTTAGGTCCTTAAAGGCCTGATGCTCTAGAAGGTACCACTCCTCCTCCCTATCTCCTATAACATACTTACCACTAAGGACCTTATGTACTACTACATACCTCGCCCGCGGCCCCACTACTACCTCTACAACCCCTTCACTACCGCCCTTTCTAAACCTATAAACAGCCTCGCGGCTAACTCTTATCATATCTTCCCCTAGGTCTCCTAGAGGTCTGGAGTAAAAAGCATTAAAACTTTCCTAGAAGTAATACTCTGGAGCCGATGATGTGTACCCGGCAAGTAGGTATAGATGCCTTATCAGTGTTACTCTGAGGTACTACCATAGGCCGGTGTTCTACAACTTAGAGGCTCCTTCCTTGAGGTTCTAAACGCGGAGTAGGTAGTCGAAAGAGCGTTAGGATCTAGTGCCCGACTACCTCCTTATCTCGGGGTGAGATACGGCACTGTAACGCTGAAGCGTGAAGTGTTTAAGTTTACAGAAACTGTCCTTGGGCTAGGTTAAGCTACTTAGGAGGCTACATAAAAGCTTAAATAGAAGAGTTTTATGTAAGATCTACGGGAGTACTAAGATGGCGGAGAAGGCTAGGGCTGCTATAGTCCCAACTCAGGGTATACCGGTCCTAATACTGAAGGAAGGGTCTACTAGGACTGCTGGTTATGAAGCTTTGAGGAACAACATGATGGCCGCTATAACGATAGCTGAGATGCTTAGAACCACGTACGGACCTCGTGGTATGGACAAGATGCTCGTAGATACCATAGGCGATGTCACAATAACTAACGATGGTGCTACCATACTCGATAAGATGGATGTCCAGCACCCCGCAGCTAAGATGCTCGTTCAGATCGCTAAGGGACAGGATGAGGAAGTGGGTGACGGAACCAAGACCTCAGTGATTTTCGCCGGAGAGTTACTTAAGACAGCTGAGGAGCTGTTAGAGAAGAACGTACACCCAACCGTGATAGTTAACGGCTATAAGAAGGCTCTAGAGGAGGCGATAAGGTACGCACAGGAGCTTGCGGAGGATGTTGATATACAGGACTTCGAAACACTGAAGAATGTGGCTTCAACAGCTTTAACGAGTAAGGCCGTGCACGGTGTTAGAGAGTACTTCGCAGAGATAGCTGTAAAAGCAGTTCTACAGATAGTTGAAGAGAGGGGAGGTAGGAAGTACGTAGATATAGATAACATCCAGATAATAAAGAAGCACGGAGGTTCCCTAGCTGACACTAAGCTAGTGTACGGTATAGTACTCGATAAAGAGGTGGTACACCCAGGTATGCCTAAGAGGGTTGAGAAGGCTAGGATAGCCCTCATAGACGCCCCCCTAGAGATAGAGAAGACTGAGATAGATGCTGAGATAAGGATAAGCGATCCGGAGCAGATGAGGAGGTTCCTAGAGGAGAAGGAGAACATACTGAAAGACTTAGTGGATAAGGTAGTGTCTGTAGGGGCTAACGTTGTTATATGTCAGAAGGGTATTGATGATGTAGCTCAGCACTTCCTAGCTAAGAAGGGTATACTAGCTGTTAGGAGGGTTAAGAGGTCCGACATGGAGAAGCTGGAGAGAGCTACCGGAGGTAGGATAGTAAGTAACATAGAGGACCTCACTGAGAGCGACCTAGGCTACGCCGAGCTGGTGGAGGAGAGGAAGGTTGGAGAGGATAAGATGGTCTTCATAGAGGGTACTAAGAACCCGAAGGCTGTTAGCATAGTCATTAGGGGAGGTCTAGAGAGGGTCGTTGACGAGGCTGAGAGGGTGTTCAGAGATGCTCTAAGCGTTGTAGCAGACATAGTGAAGACCCCGAAGGTAGTTTACGGAGCTGGAGCTTTCGAGATAGAGCTAGCTAGGCATATTAGGGAGTACGCAAACAAAGTTGGAGGTAAGGAATCTCTAGCAGTAGAGGCCTTCGCTAAGGCTCTTGAAGGTATAGTAGCTACCCTAGTAGAGAACGCCGGTCTAGACCCGATCGAGAAGCTGAGCGAGCTAAGGAAAGCCCACAGCCAGCTGGACGGTAAGTACTACGGTGTTAACGTATTTACAGGGAATATCGAAGACTCTAGGAAGATGGGTGTTTTAGAGCCTCTCGTAGTCAAGGTTAACGCCATTAAGGCCGGTACCGAGGCGGCTACGATGATACTAAGAATAGACGACATAATAGCGGCTTCAAGAGCTAAGGAGGAGAAGAAGGAGGAGAAGAAAGAGAAGAAGGAGGAAGAGTAGGTTAAAATCTAAATAATGTTTTTCTCGCACCTATAATTGAAAATGCTTCCTTTAAAGTAGGAAGAGAGTTAAGTAAGTTGAAAATCCTTTAGCAGAGTAATTTTCTATTACTTATATCCTGCTTAAGTGTCTTAGAACTTCCTATCTGCAGTATGCGATTCAGAATTCAGCTCTTTATCTTCTGAACTATTAGGTCAGCTATGTACTCAGCTGGATTTATTCCAGTAGCTCTTGCGAACCCCTCCCACTGCGGTGTTGCATTAACCTCGTAGATTACGTATCCATCGTCAGTTTCCCCTATATCCACACCTGAGTACAGTAGGTTTAAAGCTTTAGTAGCTTTTAGAGCTATCTCAGCTAGTTCTGGAGTGAGCTCCATAGCCTCCGTTCTAGCACCTTGGGAGACATTGGTCTTCCACGTTCCTTCAGGGCAATATCGGTACATAGCACCTAGAACTCTATCTCCTATGACAATAACTCTGATATCTCTCTCGTACTTACGTGTGTACTTCTGTACGTATATCGGGAGACCGTGCATTTGAAGAAGCCTACCTACGTTATAAACCATATCGGGATCACTAGCTAGAATACTACCGTAGCCCATACTACCTACTAAAGGCTTTATAACGACCTTACCCCACTTCTTAGCTATCTCAACGGCGTCGAAAACGTCCTCCACAACAGCTGTATCCGGTACTGAGAGGCCTGTCCTCCGTAGCTCTAGTAGCGATAGGTGCTTATCACGTGCTTTTAAGATGGATTCCACGGGATTTACTACAAGAACCCCAAGGTTCTCTAGTTGCTTTAGAACGTTTACACGCCTGAGGAGAGTTTCAAGTGTCGCTACACTACCTAAACCTCTAACTACCACAGCATTTAGGTCGTCTAGCCGAGCATCAGCTCCAACACCTACCCAGCTCTCAGAGCTAGAAATGTGGGACGTTAACCTCGAGAGCCTTAGGTAGACTACCTTAACAGCCCTCTTCATGAAAGCCATCATTAACTGCCTGCTACTAGACGTAGGTACAGGAGCTTCGTGTACTATGGCTACCTTCATTTAGCTTAACCACCATAAGGTTCCAGCTACAGAACTTTTAACTACAGCCCCGGTGAGCAAGTAGGGAGCTAAGTACAGGTAGAACCTGGGAAAAGTTTATAAACACCTAACAAGCCAGTATCTGAGGTGAGTTAGAACGAAGTTTTGCCCTAGGTGTGGTACGGTAATGATCCCCCAGAAAAGCGGTGACACCTATATCTACAAGTGCCCTAGCTGTAACTACGAGGAAAAGTCTGAACGAAGTAGGGGCTATAGACTCTCCGGTAAATCCAGCGCTGAGAATAAGGTTAAGACTACCTCTATAGTCAGTGAAGGTCGTGGTGCTGGTAGGAGTCAGGAGGAGATAGAGCAGGAAAAGGAGGAGTTCTACGAGATACTCCTCGACCTACTTAGCGAAGAGGAAACTGGAGGGGAGGAGACCTAGGAACCCGCAGGGTACTCCACTGAAGAGCCTCCCATACTTCAGCGAAGACCTAAAGATAGGAGCTCCCTAAGTAGCCATCTCCTAGGGCTTTAGTAATGGAGGTAGAGCAGTTGCAGATAAATGGAACACCCTGTGCTTCTAGATCTTGGAGAGCTCTGCGGAGGTGCTCTACGTGGAGCTAATAAGTTCCGAGGAGGCTCTAAAAAAGCTACTTGATGAAGTTTCCGTAGAGGTAGGTAGTGAGGTAGTGAGGCTACTCAGTTCTGTAGGTAGGCACTCGTTTAGAGACTACGTATCAACAGTCGATGTACCGCCGTTCAGTAGATCCGCTGTAGACGGTTTTGCCGCGATCTTTGCGGATATCGTAGGGGCATCTGAGGGAAGTCCAGCACTACTTAGAGTTACCGGGTCCGTAGACGTAGACTCAGTTGAAGTACCTACGATAAACCGCTCAGAGGCAGTTAAAGTCTCTACTGGGGCCCCCCTACCTAGAGGAGCTGATGTAGTTATACCCATAGAGTACTGCAAGGTCTTAGAGGATAGAGTCTACGTCTACCGAAGCTACCCTAGGTATGCTAACATCTCGTTCAAGGGTGAGGACCTCCGCGTTGGAGATATAATAGTACGTAGGGGTACTAAGTTGAGGCCCTGGCACGTAGCTGCTCTAAAGGCATCGGGTTACGAGGAGGTGGAGGTTTTTAGGAAGGTTAGAGTCTCTATAGTTAGTACGGGTAGTGAGCTAGTGAAGGGAGTTCTACCGAACTACACCCTCCCCCTAGTAGCATCTTACATAGCTGAACTCGGAGGAGAGGTAGCCCTAACGGATGTAGTACCAGATAGCATAGAGGACATAGCTACAGCTGTTGAAAAAGCTCTAGAGCTGTCGGACGTAGTTGTAGTAACGGGGGGTACATCTGTAGGCGATAGAGACCTAAGCCCCAGAGCTCTAGAGTCCTTAGGACGCAGTAAGAAGGTATTTCACGGAGTTAGGGTAAGACCTGGCAGAACCTGCGGTGCCTACGTTGTTGATGGGAAGCTCGTTCTATTGGTATCAGGGCTTCCGGTAGCTACTTACGTAAGCTTAGAGCTATTCCTCAAACCCCTAGTCTATAAGCTCTACAGCAGCAAGCCTGAGCCCAAACCAACCGTCCGCGGTAGGCTTACTAGGAGGCTACCGAACGAGCCGGGCTTTAGGTCGTTCTACCGTGCTGTAGCCTGCATTGAGGGAGATGAGGTGCTCATAGTGCCCCTAAGGCTCACAGGATCCGGGGTCCTATCGACTCTAGTAAGGGGTAACGCTGTAGTTGAGGTGCCAGAGGATAGTGAAGGCTATGAGGAGGGCACCGAGATCGTAGCTACTCTGGTAAACCCCCTGGTAGAGTGCTCCTCGATTAAGCTCCCGATTTAGCGCTATAGGCGGAGCACCGGCCCTCAAGCTTATAAATAGCTACGCGGACTCCTTTAGTCGGTGGTATTAAGGAGTGCAGGAGTCTGAGGAGGTAGGTAGGAAGAGGGATATAAGGGCTTTGCTAGCGGTAATCCCCCCAGCTGAGGCTCTAAAGAGGCGGGAGAGAAGCTTCACTGAGATGAGGATTAGGCTCAAGTATAACCCCGAGGTTAAGCCTGGAACTTTACACCTAAACTCGGTGCTAGCTAAGGAGCTTTCCGTAAACGAGTACGTAGAGGTATCAGTACACGGGAAGAGGGTTAAGCTGAAGGCAGTACTCAGCGATAATGTCCCGAAGGAGGAGGTATGGGGTAGTGCGGACTTAAAGAGCTTTGGTATAGCCGATAACAGCATAGTAACTATAAGAGCTTTGAAGTCCTAGCAGTGGAGGTGCGCAGCTTGCTCCCTTCGGGGTGTTGAGCATTTAGCTTGAATAGCTTAACTGTAAGTAAGGAGGAGCTCAAGTCCATAGTTAAAGAGCTGAAGAAGTGGAGCGCTCACGCTACTACACTTCTATCCCTCTACATACCCCCCGGTAGGTCCGTAAGCGATGTAGTAGGTATGCTCAGACAGGAGCTCTCGATAACTGAGAACATTAAACTAAAGAGGACTAGGTCTAAAGTTCGGTTCGCTTTGGAAGCCGCTATAGATAGGTTGATGAGAATACCTAAGACACCTCCGAACGGACTTGTAGTGTTTGCTGGAGAGCACGATGAGACCGGTGAGACTATCGTTCTAATGTTCTCCCCTCCAGAGCCCGTCAGCGTCTTCTTCTACAGGACCGACAAGTACTTCCATACCGAGTTCCTGGAAGGTATGATTGAGGAGAGCGATGTCTACGGTCTTGTAATAGTGGAAAGAGATGAGGCTACTATAGGACTGCTTAAAGGGGGCTCTATAGTAGTACTAGATGAGCTTGAGGGCTATATACCGGGTAAGCATACTAAGGGAGGCTGGTCTCAGAGGAGGTTCGATAGGATTATAGAGGAGATGGTTGAGGAATTCTACAAGAAGGTTGCTGAGAAGGCTAATAGCTACTTCATACCTCTACTAGAAAGCAGTAAACTTAAGGGAGTGCTAGTTGGTGGGCCGGGGTACTCTAAGGTGGACTTCATTAAGGGCTCGTTCCTGGACTACAGGCTTCAAAAGCTAATTATTGGAAGCCCCATTGATGTGAGCTCTCAGGGAGAGCCGGGACTTAGGGAGCTAGTTGAGAAGGCTAAGGAGTACATAAAGGAGACCAAGTACCATAAGATTAGGGAAATTCTGGAAAGCTTTAAGTACCACCTAGCTAAAGATGATGGCCTCGCAACCTATGGTGAAGCCGAGATCAGGAAGGCCTTAGAGCTTGGCGCGGTAGAGACCCTAATAGTAGTTGAAGACCATCCAAACCTAGCAGAATTTAAGAAGATCGTTGAGGATAGAGAAGTAGGGCTAGTAGTAGTTAGCGAGGACTTTATGGAGTACGAGTGGTTAAGCAAGGCGTTTGGAGGGGTCGTAGCAATACTGCGCTACAGCCTCAGCGGGGTCTAAACATCTTAACGTTGTCTACAACCACTCTACAGACTACCTTCAGGTATACTCCCGCTCTGATATCTACAGCCGAAAACCTAGCCTTAAGGAGGGGGGTTAAGTAACTGGAAGCTCTACCACTTTATAAGCTACTGGTACTAAGGGGTTTAACTGGTCTGCGAGACCTTCTGGATCTACGCTAAGAGGCCCCTTGAAGTGAAATCTATAGAGCTAATTAGAGCAGCTACAATAGCTTGTAACTCTAGTAAAGTTAGGATAGTCGAAGAGTTCTCGGAGGGCTTTCTTAGGGTCTACATCGAAACTTACTCTAAAACTCCCTGCTCGGAGCACCTAATACCCCTAGTTAAGTACGTCTTAGGGGACGACGTTAAGGTAGTACCGTCGGAGTGTGGAGCGGTCCCTTTATAGTGCGGTTCCTTAGGTCGAGTAACATTGAGATCGAGGGGGTGGTCTACGAAAAACCGCACCACACGTCTGAGGGAGAGATCGTACTAGGTGTAGCTAAGAACTTCCTTAAATTACCTGTATCTATAGGTGTGGATGACGTACTACGCCACTGCCTCATTGTAGGGTCTACAGGCTCCGGTAAGACTAGTCTAGCTAAGAGATTAGCTAGGATGCTTACTAAGTACGGTGCTGTGGTAGTACTAGACTGGCACGGTGAGTACTTCGACACTGCAGATAGGGTAGTAGAGGTGGGGCGGGACGAACCTATAGAGATCCCAGTTGAAGACCCCTTAGATGTGGTCTCACTTCTAGAGGAGGTGCTAGAGCTAACACCTCCACAGGCATACCTCCTGACTAAGGTGCTAAAGAAGACTACTAGCGTAGAACTCCTACTAGACCTACTGGAATCTTACGTACCTGAAGCTAGATGGGAGGTCGAAACCAAGGCCTCCCTACTGAGGAAGCTCTCCTTCCTAATTAGGTACGGAAAGCTCCTTAGGATAACCCCACCGGAGAAGTTAAGTAAAGCCCTCCTATCCGGAGGAGGGTGCGTGTCCGTAGATCTAAGTGGTCTACGGGTTCTAGAGCTTAAGCGCCTGGCGGTTCTGAGTACCTTGAACTCCGTTAGGTACATCCAGGAGAGAGGGCTCTTCGAGGGCAAGGCCTTCATCATAGTTGAAGAAGCTCATAACATAACCTCACGTGGGAGCCTTCTAGCTAGGTACCTAGCTGAGGTTAGAAAGCTTAATATGGGGCTCGTAGTAATCACCCAATCTCCAGCAGCTCTAGGGTTTGAAGCTATGAATAATACAAATGTTAAGATAGTGAAAACTCTGAGGTCAGCGGAGGATATGCAGGCCATAGCGAAATCTATTAACTTAAGTAGCGATAAGTACTTCTTACTTAGTAGGCTTGAACTAGGTGAGGCCTTAGTGGACGCACCATCTCTAAGCGAACCACTCCTAGTGGAGCTACCAGAGACCTGTAGCTAAAGGATAGGCTCTGAAGGCTGGTAGGATAGAGGAAGTAAACCCTACTACCAGCAGGTTCTTAAATACTCTACCGCACTGTATTATAGCGAGTAGTGATGCTAAGGCTGGTCAAAGTAGAGGATATAGTGAGGATACCTCCGGATAAGTTCGGTGAAGATATAACCAAGGTAGCTAGCGAGGTACTTACCGAAAAGTACGTAGGGACCCTCAGCCCAGACCTAGGGCTTATACTCGCGGTTACTAACGTAGAGGTAGAGCTGGAGGGAACAATAATTCCTGGTGATGGAGCGACGTACCATAGAGCTGTTGTGGAGCTACTAACGTTTTACCCTGTAGTTAACGAGGTAGTTACAGGTATAGTAGTTGATGTAAAGAGGATAGGGCTCTTCGTTAACATAGGGCCTGTAGATGCGTTGGTACACATATCTCAGGTAAGTGACGACAGAATGATCTACCGAGAGGAGCTGGGTGTGCTCGAGGGTGAGGAAACTAAGGTCAGGTTTAGCAAGGGAGATTTAGTTCGTGGTAGGATAACCGCAGTGTCCTTATCTAGGCCATCCGTCCTTAAGATAGCTATGACCATGAGGCAACAGGGTCTGGGAAAAGTCCCCCTGAGGTGATGGTACTTGTCTAGGCAGGTTAGAAAACCGTTTAAGGCCTGCACGAGGTGTAAGCTCCTAATACCCCACGAAGTTAGCATATGTCCCTCCTGTGGTTCGAGTACCTTCACCGAGACGTGGTCGGGTATGGTGGTTATAGTCGATGTAGAGAAGTCACAGCTAGCTAAAGCACTAGGTATAGAGAAGCCTGGTAGGTACGCACTGAAGCTGGGGACTTAGGGGGATAGATATAGGCTACCTAAAGGCTACGAGCTACGTGGAACTCGTAGCTCAGCCATAGGCCACCGAGATCTTGGGTGACAGCCGTGAATGCCGAGGCCATAGTCGGGAAGTACTACAGGATAATAACAGCGTCCCCAGCGAAGGCCACTACCTCCATCATACTAGTGATAGCGCTAGTACTTACCTACTCCGTACTATTAGAGCTCCCAACGTTAGACGTAACTAGGTTAGCTACGCTAATCAAGCTTTACACCCTTGAGGCGCTCTTCTTCGTAGCTACACTATCACCACTTGTAAGGACTAGGGTATTCAACGCTAGGAGGCTCCTAAACCTAGCTTTCCTAACGCTCCTAGTAGTACTCCCAGCTGAGCTTATCTTAGGTAGGCTGAGGGGTCTTACTGGAGTCGGGCTCTCTGCAGGTTCGGGGCTCCTAACATACGTCTTAGTAGCTTTCTACAGGGTACCCGTAGCTATAGCTACCTCAATAGTTTCAACCACCCTAGCAGTTACTCTGGCTAACGCCATAGCTAGTCTAAGCATATCGTACGAGGTCTTCACAACAGCCTTCCTAGTTTCTATAGCCTCCTCAGTAGCTGGATCTGCATCTATCTACGTTATAGAGAGAGCTGGCTGGAAGAGGGGAGTTTCACCTATTAAAGCTATTAGAGCTTTTGCTAAGACGTGGGTTCTCGGAGATCGGGAGGCCCTGGAGGATCTGATACGTAGCTATGGGGTTAGCGATAAGGTAAGCGTTAAGGCTGTTGTCATCTTTAGGGAGTCCGGCAACCCGGTCGCACTAGTTTATCCAGGCTTACACTTCGGCCCCTTCAGGAGCGTCGGTTCAGCTAGGTTCCCTTATCTTTTAGAGGAGAGGTTGAGCCCAGCCATAGACTCCCTGGTCTTCCACACCCCAGGCTCCCACGAGAGGAACATAGCTACTTATGCCCAGAGCTTAGAGATAGCTAGATCTGTCGCGGCATCAATAAGTAGCTACAGCCCTCTAATAGCTAGGATGAACCTCTGCAGGCCGCAGGTAATTAGAGAAGGTGGGTGGGAGCTCTACGTCATTAGGGGGCCAACCCTCCTCGTAGGCTACCTAACGAACACTGAAAGAGGGAACGACGACCTTCCCTACAGTCTTTGGGAGCTTGTTGAGAGGTTTCAGGCTGAAAGTAGACCCCTTAATCTAGCTGCTATAGCAGACTCCCACTCAGCTAAGGGGGAGAGAGTAGAGAATATTGAAGAGCTTTACTCTACGATTCAAAAACTCCAGAACCTTGGTAGCTGCGCTGAGGAGGAGTTCTACCTAGGTTATGGCGAGGTTTCTGGGGTCGAGTGCAGAGAGCTATGTTCTGATAGAGTTAAGGTCCTCACCTTCCGCTATGGCGATGGAGCTAGGTACGCGTTAGTCTATGTCTACGGTAACAATATGAGTATAGAGACTAGGAACAGAATCGTCTCCCTACTTAGGGAAAGAGGTATTAGAGAGCCTCTAGTAGTAACACCGGACGACCACAGCTGTGCCGCGTCCTTCAAGGAGAAACCCTACCACGTAGTCTCAGATTGCCAGCACCTATACGAAGCTGTACTAGAAGCGCTTGAAGCAGCTATAGAGAACGAGTCACCAGCTAAGTACATAACCATAGAGCACATATTCGCGAACGTAGAGCTAGCCGGAGACAACATATGGAGACTAACTCAGCTAGTAGATTCCCTAGGCGGACTATCCGCACAGCTCTTCATTGTAACCCTAACCATCACAAACCTACTAATACCGGTCGCTCTACTCCTAGTTACATAGCAGAGCCAGGCCTAGCCCTTCGCAACTGTTTTGGGTTTTATATAGGTTTACGTGGTTTGTTGCTCTTCTGCTATGAGAAGTGCTTACAAGTTCTAAGAGAGCTAGAAGTAAGTGAAGTACTAAGCATTCAAGATGTGGGGGTTGCGGGGTCTCCCCGAACGCCCCCGAGCCCGATGGGGACCCAAGCGGGGTGAGGGGGACAGGGATGAGGCGATGAGAACCCACATAAGAGCCGAACCCCTCAACCTTCGACTACCTGGAAACCTTATAAGGCTCTACCGTAGTTTGTTCTTGATGGAGCCGCCGTAGCTCAGCCCGGTAGAGCGCTGGCCTCGTAAGCCAGTGGTCGCGGGTTCGAATCCCGCCGGCGGCTCCACCTCTCCAGAGGTCATAACCACAGCTACGAAGCCTAGGCCTACCTAATACCTGCTTGCTATTCGATGGTAGGTGGAACTACCGAACCCTTCTAACTTGAAGAGTGGAGTTACGTAGCGAGGTCTGGTGGATCTTCAAGTTATCTCTATAGATACCTCTACCCCCAGCTCCTCTTTAAGCTTCCTCAATCTTCTCCTCATTCTACTTAGGCTTCTAGCCTCCTCCCTAGGAACTCTAATCGTAATCCTCCCTCCCTCGTATACCACCTCCGCCGACGGTAGGTACGACTTTATAAAGCTCTCTACATTCCTCCCTAGAGTTGATGAGAGGACCTTCTTAACTGGTACTACCGTAGTCTGCTCTCCAAATGTGTATATCTCATACTCTAACTCACCAGTTAGAGCATCCCTTACCTCAACTACAGGTCTAGCTAGGTCGGCCTCTTTGAGCCCGGTTGGTAGCCTAACCGTTATATCTAACGCGTAGACCTTCTTAACCTGCCCTGAGTCTATGAAGATTAGGGTATCTACTACAGATGGTAACATGCCTATGTCTACTCTTCCTATGAACCTCTGTATAGCGTCTATTGGGGAGGATGCGTGTACTACCCCAACCATCCCTATACCAGCTAGCCTTAGGTCTACATAAAGCTTGAAATCCTCATCGTTTCTCATCTCATCGAAGATCGTGTAATCAGGTCTACTAAGCAGTAGTATATCGTGTAGCTCCTCAGGGGATGCATAGACTTTGGAGTACTGAGTAGCTTGAGGTGGTAGCCTCATATCACGCGGGGATTCCACTGTCTTAACTATCTTCCCTAACCTTACGTAGTACTCTGCAAGTGCTTGAGCGAAGGTAGTCTTGCCCATACCCGGGGCTCCAGCTATTACTATACCCTCCGCCCTCTCCCTAAGCCTAGCTAGAAGCCTTTCAGGGAGGCTGTAGTCCTCAAGCTTAGGCCTTACTAGAGGTCTTACGGCTGTTATCTCCCAGCCGTCGCTCATGGGAGGTCTAGTTACTATTACCCTATAGTCTCCTAGCTGTATTATAGTTGACCCCGCTCTCTCTATCTCTACCACAGCATCCGGGAGGGTCTTAGCGGCTTCCACGATCTCCTCCGCGAGGCTCTCAAGCTCCTCCCTTGTTAAGGGGGTATCCGAGACCTTCTCCAAGGTCCACTTACCCGGGTAACCCCTCTTAACCATTGGTGGGGCACCCTCCTTCAGGTGGACGCTCATGACGTTACCTACGAAGTACTTCTCAAGCTCCTTGAGTTGAATCCGCTCAGGCTCTCTATATAGAACCCTAACCCCAAGTATCTCTGCAGACAGCTTCTGCGGTCTGGAAGAGGTAACCAAAGTGTAGCCATTTTCATAAGCGAATTCCCTTACTAGAGTATCTATATCCCCCTCAACTCTTTTACCTATAGTAACCGTCCTAACCTCAACTCCGTAGCGCTCGGCAAGGCCTCTGATCAGTCTGAGCTCCTCCAGGGCTACCATACCTAAAGCCTTGCCCTCCCTACTCATCTCGTCGAAGAGCTGCACCATCTCCTTAGGTATAGCTAGGACGCTCCTTATAGAACCATCCATGATTAACCTTCTGAGAACTCCGTTATAAATTACCGTAGTATCCGGTACTACTACCTCCTCCCCAGCTGTTCTTATACCTCTACCCGAACTACTAGTCATCTCCTACTACGTACCTACCTCGTGTTGGGTACTGTGAGTAATAAACTTTTGCCTACCTAAAGGTGCTTCATCAACTTATAAGATGCTATACCATACATTAATGGTGTTAAAGGTGGTATTAGATAAGGCGCAGGTAGTAGAGAGAGTTAAGAAAGCTCTAAGTACAGTGTACGACCCTGAAATACCTATCAGTATATGGGACCTCGGACTAGTCTACGGTATAGACGTAGATGAAGATAAGGGAGTCGTTAGAATTAGGATGACCTTTACAGCCCCTGCCTGCCCTATATCATCCCTAATACTTTACCAAGTACAGGAGGCTCTATATAGAGAGCTGGCAGATCTGAAGGAGGTCAACGAGGTAAACATCGACATAGTCTTCGACCCTCCGTGGGATCCGAGCCGCATGACCGAGGAAGGAAGGAGGAAGTTTAAGGAGATCTTCGGCTACGATATAGCTGAAGTCTATACTAGAAGAAAACTACCTAATTAACCGAAGAATATTAAAGTACTCGGTAGGTACATCACCTCCTAGGGATGCTCTATGCCTGTCGATGAGCATAGAAAGGCGGCTGAAGGCTTAGATGTATCCCTATGCCTACTAGTAACAAGCGATAAGGTATTTCAAGGTACAGCTGAGGATATGGTTACCCCCCTAGTAGCTAACATCCTTTCAGCACACCGTATTACCTTAGGAGGAAGTGTCGTAACTCCAAACAAGTCTGAAGATATTGAGAGAACCTTAAGGACTTTACTAACTAGTTGCGATGTTGTACTAATTAGCGGAGGAACCGGGCTTGGAGCTAAGGATATCGTAGTTGACGTGCTGAGACCTATGTGTAGTAAGGATATACCTGGCTTTGGGGAGCTCTTTAGGTACCTAACCTACATAAAGTACGGTAGTGCTGCCCTAGCCACTAGAGCTACTGCTTGCGCCGTAGGGGATAGGCTTGTCTTCGCTGTCCCAGGCTCTCCAGAGGCTGTTGAAACTGCTTTAACTAAGCTTATACTACCGGAGGTAAGACACCTTATAGCTGAGCTAAGAGGTCTTAGACGCTGAGGAAGTCCCTGAGGTCTAAGCCTTAAGCTGGTCCGATAGCTGAAAGCTCTACAAGATCCTTACAGCTAAATCCTCGAGAGCCTGTACTCCCTACCTCCGTAGAGATATACTAGCCCTTCCTTTATTAGAGAGTTTAGTAACTCCCTCTCTTCATCGCTAAGCTCGCTTAGCTGAGTCTTCCTTATGGGGAACCTCTTAGAGAACTCCTCGAAGAACTCCCTATCTACAACTATATCTGCGAATACCTTTACAGCCCCTGCTTTAACGTAGTCGTCTATGGGTTTAGTAGCTATAGCTAGGGCTTCAGAAAGCTTAAGTGCTTTTCTCATCTTAATCTCCTTAATAAACCTATCCTGGGCCTGCTCCTGGGCTTGCTGCATCTTTGCTCTACTTAGAGAATCTACCACGATCCTCAGCTCGCGAACCTCCTTCTCAAGCTTGTCCAAGCGCTGACGTAGTTCCTTAACCTCGCCCTCCAGTTCCCTTAGGATGCTGGGAGCAGCCACTGGAGTACCCGGAGTCCTCTCTACGTCTACCTCTGAAATAGTACTAGGTGAGGTCCTCGCGTAGTAGCCTCCTCCTGGGACTCTAGTTACGTAACCTAAGTCGCGCAGTCTGTTAAGCGCTATGCGCACCTGCGTTAGGGAGATACCGAGAGCGTCAGCTATAGCTCTAGGTGTAGCTCCGGGGTTCTCCTTTAGGTACCTAAGGATCCTCTGCTCAACGCTCAAGACCTACCGAGGATTTATTACATTCAAAAGCTAATAAACTTGGGTGCTAGCAACGGGCTCTAGCTTAGAGAGTAAGAGGAGAAGGCTCATGAGCTTAGTAGACCTAAGCGTAGAACCATGGAGGAAGGTTGCCTTCTACTCAAGTGAGGAAGCTGTAGGCATAGTTTCAGAGCTCTACAAGCGCTGGGAGGCGGGCGGTAGGAGGGGTACACCGCTAGACTATGCTTCAGAGGAGGAGCTGGATAAGCTCATACTCATAGCTGAGAGCATAGAACCTACGGACATCTCCGACCAGCAAGTTAAGATGCTTGCAGCCGCGATCTACGGGGAGGAGGCTGCGGCGAACCTACCTAGAAAGAAGAAAAACAGGGCTATAGAGATCATCAAGAGAATACTGCTAATGAAGTTTTAGTCTTAAGTTACAACCGAGCTTTAGCTGAACCTAAGTAGTTGTGGAAGACGCGGTTGCCTCAAAGAGGGACCTATCTCTAGTACTGAAGCTGGCTCCCGGAAGTATCGGGTTAGAGCTCTACCTCCAAGCACTTCTCCGGAATAACCAGCTGCAAGCCTTCGATACAGCTTACGTATTTTACCAAGTCCTCCTTCCTGTACGTACCTAGGTGTACTGGGACTAGAATGCTACACCTAGCTCCTTTAGCTACCTTCAGAGCGTCTAAGAGGGTGGAATGACCTAGCTTTTTAAGTAAAGCTGAGTCGGCATCTAGGAATGTAACCTCGTGGAGTAGTAACTTACAGTCTCTAGCGAACTCCTCTAAGCTCTCAGTGTAGGCTGTATCACCACTATACACTAGGCAACCCCCACTTCCATCCTCTACCCTAATAGCTAAGCTGGGAACGCTGTGTAGAGTTCTTAAGAATGAAATCCTTAAACTCCCTATAGTCACTTGCTCTACCTCATCTACCAGTAGTAGATCTAAGTAGTACTCGTAGTTAGATACACCGGTAGCCTCAAGGACTACTTTCAGGGAGCTAAGAGCATCTAGAGGTCCTACTACCGTGAACTTATGCTGAAGGACCTTAGCCCACTGAGCTAGCGTTGGAAGCCCGAGTATGTGGTCGCCGTGTCTGTGCGTTACCAGGATAGCCTTAACCCTCCGTAGGTCGTTGTACCCACATAAGTGTAAGTCCCTTATAACTCCCTCACCTGGGTCTACTAGGATAGCGGTACCGTCGTGCTCGTCTATGAGAAGTAGGGATGTACTACCATAGCTTGGATCACTGAGCCAGCCACCGAAACCTAGGATCACTATCTTCACTTCCTTAAACCCCTTAGGTACTGCTCTACCCTATGACCGAAGAGCTTGTCTCTCTTTCTTACGATTTCTATGACCTCCTTTACTACGTCTACCGTATCCTCAGTTACCCTATCCCTGAACTTCTCGAAAAGTACTTCGAGCTCACGTTCACTAGGCTCTGTGTAGAGGACGTCGCCCTCATCGAAGTGCCTACCTACCATGACGTTCCCCCTTATCGATATCGCTACTTGATCCCCCTTCCTAGCCTCTCGAAGGACCTTACCCATGCTCTGGATCTGCATAACCTCCCCTAAGGTCTTACCATCGATACGCATTAACCTGCTTCTGGGTCTTAGTATACCCCCTAGGACCTCTATACCTACTATAGCTGGGTCGCTCCTCCTGAAGACGTAGCCCGGTAGAACCCGGATCTTAGCTGGAGTGCTTAGTGAGACGAACTCCCTCTCAGCTTCTCTAGCTCTCTCCTCTTTAACCCACTTCTCGTAGGACTCTATGAGCCTGTACATTATGCTATCCCTGAATACCGGGATATCCTCACTTCTCACAAGCTCCTCAGCGTCCTGGAGGATCCCGACGTTGAATAGTAGTACCGCACCTAAGTACCTGTCCTGCTTAAAAACTAGGGATGCCTCTAAAGCCTCCCTCTTAGTTAGGGGACCTACATCTGCTAGTCTAACCGGGACCCCCCTGCGCTCGAGGGCCATTACAAGAGCCTCAAGGGTCCCGAGGGTATCTGCCTTAACTACAACACCGTTAATATTCCTAAAGAACCTCACCTGCCCAATCTCCTCCGCGACCTTAGCTACTAGGCTACTTACCTCATCTTCCCCTCTAGCTACGTATAGGGGGGCTCCAGCTACTACGTTATCCAATCCCGGAGCCACAATCCTGACCCCCGCTGCAGCAGCAACCTCATCAACCTGGACGAACTCTGCTCCAGATACCCTCATCTCCTCTAGAGGTCTAGGCATCAGCAGAGCGCGGACCTTAGTTACAACGGGTTCCGGAACCCCTCCAACTACTATAGTATCACCCCTAGCGATAACGCCGTCATACACTATGACGTCGATGCACTTCCCTAAGCCGGTTACCTCCTTAACCTCGAGGACTACGCCTTTAGCTGGGCCTTCAGCTACTGCTATCCTCCTTGTTAGGTACCTCTGAACTAGTCCCGCTAGAACGGCTAGTAACTCAGCTAACCCCTCACCAGTCTTCGCAGATATGGGTACTATAGCTATGTACTTAGTGAAATCCCTTATCCTATCGAACCTCTCGGAGGGTACCCCTAGGGTAGAGAGCTGCCCAGCTAACCTGTATATAAGCCTATCCAGCTCTTCAAGAATCCCTGGGCTCTGCCCACGGGCCGACTCTAGGAAGGAGAATGTATTGGAAGGCCTCCACCCACGTACCTTATCTATCTTATTAGCTGCTATAAGGAACGGTACCTTCCTACTTAGGAGTATCTCTACGCTTTCAACAGTCTGCGGCATTACTCCGTCAACAACATCTACAACCACTATGGCGAAGTCAGCTACGGCACCACCGCGCCGCCTAAGATTTGCAAAGATCTCATGTCCCGGCGTATCTATGAAGAGTAAGCCCGGTATCGTTAGCTTTATTGGGAAGAGCTTCTTAAGGGGCTCTACTAGCTTCTCTATAACCGATAGGGGGACAAAAGAAGCGCCAACGTGCTGTGTCATCTCCCCCGGCTCCTTCTTAACTATAGCTGTACCTCGGATCTTATCCAGTAGGGTAGTTTTTCCATGGTCTACGTGACCTAGTACCGTAACTATTGGAGATCTGAGCTTAGCTTGATACATACCCCACTACCTCTTCTCTACTGCACTCAAGCCCTATATAGACCCTCCCACTAGCTGTAGGTCGAGCCTCTCTAGGTACGTATGTGGGAAACCGCCTACGGTAAGTGAGAAGGTGGTGGATGGAGTAGCCAAGCACTAGGAGAGATTATAAGCACTTAAGCTACTGCCTAGCTTTTTCTCGGTGGGATTACGCACCCAGCGGAGGTATTCATGGTAAGGTCTCCGTACACCTTCGGTGGGCTTAGTAGCGACCGCAGTAAAACTCCGTTTAGTATAGTTGGAGTTCCTCTTGACGCGACTTCATCATTTAGACCTGGCTACAGGTTAGCACCTCTATTCATAAGGTTAGCTGCTCAGAACTTAGAGTACTTCTCTATGAGGTTCGGTATTGACCTAGAGAGTGTACTATACGTAGACGAGGGTGATATCGTGATAACGCATGAAAGCCTCTACAAAGCCTTAGAGGTAGTGAGGATGGTATCGGAGTACGTGTTTTCGCTAGGTAGGGTCCCGGTATTCCTAGGGGGTGAGCATACCATAACGTACAGTACTGCTAGAGCTGCTGGAGAGCACCATAAGGGTCTATGTATTGTAGTATTCGATGCTCACGCTGACTTAAGGAACGAGTACCTAGGTAGTAGATTCAGCCACGCGTGTGTCGCTAGTAGGCTGGTGGAGGCTCTCGGCAAGGACTCAGTAATCTTAGTTGGAACTAGAGCTGTAAGCCGTGAGGAGTACGAGAAGCTTAGGGAGGGTAGAATACGCTACGTACCAGCTAAGTCCTTCAGGAAGCTTGGGCTGAAGCACGTCGTGCAGGTGCTCTCAGACTTTATAAGTAACTGCAGAGCCGTCTACCTCTCGGTAGACATGGATGTCTTTGACCCAGCCTTCGCACCGGGTGTTGCAACTCCTGAGCCGGATGGACTACTACCAGCTGACTTCCTAGACCTCCTACCCGAGGTACTGGACAGCAGGTTCGTAGCCTTGGATATAGTTGAGGTAATACCTCCATACGACCCGTCAATGGTCACCTCCATGCTTGCAGCTAAGATAGCTATAGAGTTCATGTCAGGTCTCTACAGTCATATAGGTCTCTAGAGACCTAAACTCTATGAGCAGCTCCGGAGAGCTCGGTAACGGACTTCGCCCCTACCTTCCTTACCCACAGCCTAAGCCCCTTTACTATTGACTTGACCACCTTAGGACCTCTATACACTATTGCAGTACCTACTTGAACAGCTTTTGCACCAGCTAGTATGAGTTCGGCGGCATCCCTCCAAGTGATTACACCTCCAACTCCGATGATATCAGCTGGAACCTCCTTAAAAACAGAGTAAACGGCCCACACAGCTATTGGATGTATCGAAGCTCCAGAAAGTCCTCCAGAGATATTCGAGAGTATGGGCTTGAACGAGTATACGTCTATACTCGTACCTCTAACGGTATTTATCAGGGTGAGGGCTTTAGCCCCTCCCTCCATAGCTTTAGCCGCCGAGTCGACGAGCCTATCGCTAATACCGAGCTTTACTATAACTGGAATCTTAACCACCGATGACACGTCCTTAACTACCTTAAGTACCTGTACCGGGTCCCTACCTACCTCAAGCCCTCCCTGTTCTACGTTCGGGCAGCCTAGGTTAAGCTCTACAGCACTAGCTCCACATCTCTCAGCTACTTCAGCAACCTCAACGTACTCTGAGCAGCTCTTACCTCCTACACTAACTACTACCGGTACCCCATACCTTCTAGCTCTCTCAACAAAAGGTCCTATCCCGCTAATACCTGGGTTTGCTAACCCTACTGAATTGAGTAAGCTGTAGCACCTAACCTTAACTACTATTGGGGGGCTGTGCCCAGCTCTAGGCTCCTTGGTGAATGTCTTTGATACAACTGCAGAAAGCCCCCAAGAGGCCATGATGTCCGCGTGCTCAGGTAGGTAGCCTAAGATACCACTCGCATTCATTACCGGGTGCTCGAGGCTTAAACCTCCTACCTTCACTTTAAGCTCCGGACTACTCAAAGTGATCGCACCCAACTATAGGTCCGTCTCTGCAGAGTAGCAGGTTACCGATTAAGCAGCTACCACAAGCTCCTACACCACACTTAACCATGGACTCAGCTATAACATACGCCCTACCGACCTTAATGTTTCGGAGCCTTCTACAGACCTCTCGTACCATATCGATGGGACCTGAGATTAGTACCTCTGTATCTTTACCTACAGAGATCCTGCTTACGTAATCTGTGAGCTTACCACATAACCCATGCGTACAGTCCTCACTAGCTACTAGCAGGCTCTTAAGCTTAGGGAAGAGCTCCATTAACCTTGTAGCCAGCTCACCCTGCCTAACCCCCCACAATCCTCTGGAGTTACCTACGTACTCTAAGTATAAGAGGAACGGTGCTATACCCGCACCTCCAGCTAGGAAGACAACGTCCCTTCCTTGAGGTATGTACCACCTTCCTAGAGGTTCCGAAACTCCTATTACATCGCCTTTAGACCTCGTAGACAGCGCCTTAGTTCCCTCACCAACAACCTTGTAGAAGAAGCCTACTACCCTTTCAGAGGCTGACGCGTAGCTTAGAGGTAGTAGGTCCACACCTGGTACCCAGACCATGGCGAATTGAGGCGGTAGCGGTGGTCTCCTATAGCTACGCAGAACCCTAGCGGTGATAAAGAAATACTTCCCGTAGACGTTATCGTTACTTAATACCTCTGCAGGTACGTAGCTCAATGCTCAATCACCTGAGACATTATCAGGGAAAACTGCTCCTCCGCTATCAACCCCCTCCTCAGAGCCTCACTAGCTAAGTCGGCTATACGGCATAGGGAGACCAGCTTAAGACCTAGCTCTCTAACTACTCTACCCCCACCCTGCTGCCTATCGAATATCACAGCTGCGAGCTTAGGTCTAGCTCCAGCACGGACGAGGACTTCGTAAGCCCTACTTATAGTACCACCTGTAGTCAGTACGTCATCTACTATAGCTACCTCCATACCCCTTACATCGCCCTCCACCTCCCTGCCAAGTCCGTGGTTCTTCGGCTCGCTTCTCACAAAGGTTACTGGGAGGTCGTAGAGAGCTCCGATGTAGGAGGCTATTAGGGCACCGGCTACAGCTACTCCAACTAAAGCCTTTACCCCCTCCTCAATGATGAGAGCTCCAAGCTCCCTAGCTAAGCTCTTCACGTACCTCGGCATTAGCAGAGACTCCCGGAAGTTCACGTAGTAGCTGGACTCGATACCAGAAGATAGTTTAAACCTGCCGAACTTAACTAGCCCGAGCCTTATAGCCTCTAAACAGAGCTCGTGCGGCATTCCCTACCCCTCCGCGTAACTAGCTCAACAACTTCAGAAGCTACCCCAATAGGGTCAGGGGATCTCAGTACGTACCTGCCTACTATCTCGTAATCAGCTCCCGCACATATAGCTGAGCCGAATTCAGCTCCCTGAGCCCCTACTCCAGGTGAGAGTATCTTAAAGGTGTTACCCAGAACCCTCCTCGACTCCTTAATTACGTGGGGTCTGGTAGCCGGGGCTACTAAACCCCATACACCAAGACTCCTAGCTACCTCTAGGAACTCCTTAAGGTTCCTATCGTAAAACTCCCTAGAGCCTTCGTGGCTCATTGAGACCACTAGGGCTATCCTGACACCTAGGTTCCTAGCTCTATCGACTAAGACCTCTAAACCCCCCTTAACCCCTACGAACGCGTGTGCTATGACTATGTCAAAACCGAGCCTCTTGATAGTATCTAGAGACCTAGCCATAACGTCACCTATATCGGCTAGTTTGAAGTCCGCTATCTTCATAATGCCCACACTACCCGCTACCTTGTTTATAGCCCTAACCTCCTCAGGTCCTCTCTCAAGCAGTAGGGGTAGCCCTAGCTTAACCCCGGCGAACTTCTGGAGAAGCTCTTCTAGATGGATAGAGCTACCTGCAAAAGTAGGTGGTATTTCATCCATTGCGAGTACTACGCTCGTATGCCCAACTCACTTAGGAATGCTGAGCTTATAAGCACTCTACTGCCGAGACGTAATCTTGAGAAGCCGCGGCCGGGATTTGAACCCGGGACCTCCGCCTTACCAGGGCGGCGCTCCACCGAGCTGAGCTACCGCGGCTCCGCTGACTTCTGCGCAGGTGGCTTTAAAACTCTTGTCCGAGCCTTCTGCGATCTGAAATCCAGAGTACCGCAGTTCAGTATATTACTATCTAACGCGGAGTTAGCGTGGTGAAGCCCTTGCCGAGAATTCTACTCCTCTCCGGGAAGGAGCTGGAGGAGTTACTCGGACCTGGTACGCTGGTAGATGAGATAGAGAAGGCCTTCGTAGCGTTCTCCGAAGGGCGCACAGTAACGCCTCCTAGAACCGTTATGTGGGTTGAGGGTAACTGGTGGGGGGTTATGCAGTCCTACGTACCTGGCTACGGAGTCGGAGTTAAGGTAGTTAACGTCATACCAGCTAACTTAGAGAGGGGTCTACCCACCATTCAGGCTGTAGTTAATCTATTCGACCCTACTACGGGTACCCCCCTAGCTGTAATGGATGGTGGGGTTCTAACAGCTCTTAGAACAGGTGCTGCTAGTGCTATATCAGCTAAGTACATGGCTCCAAAGGAGAGAGGGCCTCTAGCTATCATAGGTACCGGCTACCAAGCTAGGTACCAGCTTAAGTTTGTTACGCACGTCTACAGAACTGATGAGGTTAGGATCTACGATATTAGGGAATCCGCGGCGGAGTCATTTAAGGAGTACGCGGAGTCCTTAGGTTTTAGGGTAGTTAAGTGTAGAAGTGCTGCTGAGGCTATAGAGGGAGCTAGGGTAGTTATAGAGGCTACCACTACGAAGACCCCGGTTATAGAGGGTAGGTACCTTAGCAGACCTACGCACGTGATCTCCATAGGGGCCCACATGAGGGATGCTAGAGCCCTAGATGACGATGCTGTAGTTCTTGCAGAGACTGTGGTAGTAGACTCGCGTGAGGCTGTAATGCTTGAGACGGGCGATATAAGGATACCCGTGGAGAGAGGCATCCTCACCATGGACAGGGTTAGCGAGCTAGGGGAGGTAGCTTCAGGTAAGAGAAGGGGGAGGTTAACCGACGAAGGTATAACGATATTCAAGAGTGTTGGCCTAGCCATCCAGGATGCTGCTGCCGCCGCAGTCGCCTATAGAGAAGCTCTAAGGGGAGGTATAGGTAAGTACGTAGACCTATAGGTGTCTCTATGGCTAAGTTTAAAGGCTAAATATAGTAGTTTGAGATCTGGTGAGCTCTAGCCTGACCTAGCGTAGGAGGTACGTATTCTGATGTCCTCAGACTATAGGGAGATACCTGAAGCCGTTTCCAAGATGCTGTTAGCGCCCCCCGAAAAAGCTCTAGAAGCAGCTCTCGAGCGTAGACTAGTTAGACTACGCTGTAGGAGAGGTGAAGAGGAGGTAGAGCTCTACATCTTCCACGGTAAGGATAGGGACTACCTAGTATTCCCGAGGAGGTTCTGCACTTGTAAGGACCTCGAGCTAAACGTTATAATGAGGAGAGCTAAAGGCACCTGCTACCACCTAGTAGCATACGAGATAGCACTAGCCCGCAATAGCCTTAGAGATGTAGAAGTAGAGTGTGAAGTACTATTTAACGTAGCCCTAGAGGTTCTGCTGGTACAGAGGTCTCCAACCCTTCAGAAGATACTTTTCGCAGAGACAGGCTCGAAGAGCTTAGAACGTAACCGTTTCTCGATAGATAGTGGTTCATAGCCGTTCATATGCATTGATTTCACGGCCCCCACTGCCTACCTCTCAACGGCTCTTTTATCTGCCAGTCCCCGGCTACGGGAGGCTCTTCTGTGCCCGTCGCCGGGCACTTCATCGACCTCCCTGCACCGAAGACGGCTTCACGATAGTCCCCCTCGCCTAGCTCACCGAGTTCATCCCTACCCAGAACTACTTTACAGAAAAGCTTATAAGCTTTTCTGCAGTAATCTAAGCTGGTAGGGTACGGTGCCTGAGGAATATGTTTTTCACGCTAGGATTTCGAGGACTAGCCATGGCTTGCTCTGCATCTACATACCTAAGGAGCTGAGCGAGAAGATGAGGCACTTACACAAGAGGGAGGTGATAGTGCGTGTCACAGTACCAGACGAGTAGTAGTGTTACTGGTGCATCCACGCTCATAGAGTACGTCACTATAGCTGGCAAGTTAATCCCTATTTCAAATGAAGACTACGTGAAGCTGGCTAGGCTTGCCTGGAGCTTCAGGAGAGCTGTGCAAGTAGCTACTAGGATGGTTGTCAAGGGGATGGATAGCAACGATGTGCTCAAAGAGCTCAGGAGGATGCTTAACAAAGCGTATGCAGATTCAGCGTTCAAGCTAGCTAAAGCTATAGTCAAGGGATGTATAACTAATGGTGGAAACACTCTTCATGTAGAAATCAGGAAACTGTTCATAATTAGTGAGGGGGAGTCAGATAGGTGCGGAAATAGAAACGTTAGGCTTGAAGACACCGCCCTCGTGAAAGTCAGGTACCCTTATGACGGCTCGTGGATAATTTTACGGGCGGAGTTTGGAGAGGAGTACCTTTCGCTACTGAGGGAGCTTGTGGAGCTAGCCAGGCAGAAGAGAGCGAGCTATAATGCTGGGATAGCGTTTAGGGATGGAGGAATCTACATTCGCATCTCTGTGCCCATCCAGCTCTACCTCAAGCACTTCAAGAAGGGAGACGCTCTAGGAGAGCTAGTAGCTGGGTTTGACGTGAACAGCGACAGAGTAAATTTAGCGATCATTGATAAGTATGGAAGGCTCGTAGATGTTAGGGCAGAGTGGTTCCCTGAAGCGACGTCCCCTGGCTTCCCCCGGGAGAAGGCAAGAGAGCTGAGGGTTAGAGCACTAGCGAAGTTGCTCAGATACTGCTATACGCATGGTGTTGGAACCGTCGTCTTCGAGAACCTCTATGATGTCAGGAAGAGGAGGTTCACTAAGAGTAAGACGGCTAATAGGAAGATATCTAGGTTTGCAAAGAGAGAGTTGCTTCACTACGCCATAGTGATGTCGCTGAAGTACGGGTTTAAAGTGTTGCTCGCAGACCCGAAAGGCACAACTAGCTCCGCAGAACACGGTAGGTTTATGATGAAGCACGGGCTAGACAGGCACACAGCATCGGCATACCTAATAGCACTACGGGGACTTGCACATCAAATCATTAAGTGAAACAAGTGAATATGAAAACCGAAACAGCTCTAGCTTAAAAGCTCCTCTAAGAGCTGTACCCACGGTTACGGCCGGAGGTAGCTCTTATGGTGTGGGGTCTTCTAGTAGTTAACCATCTCTGAGCCCCTCCCCACACTGAGGGGCGAGGCTTCCGTCGTAATTGCTTAGCAGTTGCTGCTTTCGGGGGGTTTGACCTTAGGCGTTGTCTACTGAAGCTTAGTTGAGGTAGTGTCTACTGGAGGTATCAGGCCCTGAGCTTTTTAACAGCTGATAAGGGCTCTATAGCGTTCTTAGTCTCGTCGGTGTGAAAGGTTCCAGTGCTTAAGGTCTCCAACTGTTGCTTGGTAGCTTGATAGCCCTTGTAGAGATCGTAGATGCACGTAAAAGGGGCCTACCACGACGGGTTTGAGGGTTACTGTGGCGACACTAGGACCTCGTAACTTAGGCGATCATCATTGCGGTACCGCCAGTAATACCACGGCGGGCACTCACGATCATCCGCGATCTCGACGTATGGTGAGGTATACTGCTGGTTGTACCTAGTAGCTCTGTAGAAGCTTACGTCGAGACTGAATACACTAGAGGTAAAGCTGACCGAAGTCTTCGCCAAGACTTCATTCGTCTGGACTTCTGCATCGAACCAGCAGGTCCTACTACCACATTGAGGGCCGTAGGCATAGTAAGGATGCTGTGGTGGGATGTAGCCCTCAACTCTACCTAAGCCTTTTACATCAGCTCTCTAAACCTCCTACACGGTACGGTCTGAGGAGCCAGTAGCGGATGCACGGCCCTTCAACTTCCCTCCAAGCACCGGCATAGTAGAAGTCCTTGTAGTTGTTCCGTACATTGAAGGCTACGTGTACTCTGCTATTACCCGTAAGCCAGCTCGTTGTCCCCTTAACCTCCGCGGATACTAAGTACTTACCAGCATCCTTCTACTCCACAAGGCTCGAGCGGGGCAGGAGGTGCTTGCTGGACGAAATATAGAGTCGTAAAACGCTGTTAAGTAGATAGCTGACCGTAGGTAGATGTGTAGACTGAACCTAACGTTAAGCTCATTGATACCGTGAAGGTACGGTCCTAAGATCCAGGTAACGCGCACGCCCTTAAGAGCGGGGTCTCCTAGACCACTTAAGGCCTGTACACCGCAGGCTACGGATGATGAACATACACCAACTTCTCTATCACCGATCCGGCTTGCCCCGTAGCCCGATTTAACTGCATCTTTAATCTCTATGATCTCTCCGTGAGTTACTTTCCTTGGGTACGCCTCGTGGATCCTTCCGCTCTGAAACACTGTGCTCTCCTCCCTAACGCAGTGTACTAGTATAGAGAACTGTTAGGGGTTCGTAGTAACCTACTACATACCGCCTAGCTACCTTATCGTAGCTTAGCTTAACAGGTACTGCTGGTATGAACTTCTTAACTACGACTTCGCTACCAGATGCTACAGTACCAGCAAAGAGTCTCTCGTGAACCGGTACGACGGTGTCTCAAACATGTGGATAATAGGACAGGAAGCACGTACTAGCATCGGCCCTAGTAGCCTAACACTAACTCTACGAGGACCTGCGGTCTACCCTTAAGTCGACTCTCTACAGCAACGGTACTACCGAGGAGGCCGAGAAAGGCTGAAAGTAGTGCTATGCTAAGTAAAGAGGGCTTACCTACCTTGGACAGCATGCTACTCCGTATTCTCTCTGTCTGCACTCCTTAACATTTTTCACTGCAGAGAGTGTTGAGCTACAGACTAAACTAAGGCGAGTTTTAAGTAAGATTTTATATTAGGCTCTCAAACGGTAGGTAGCGAAACGTTAGAACGCTTGTGTAAGTACTGCCATCTTCAGCCTCTCAAGGAGCTCTCTATGTAGTCTCCTCCTGGAGGGATCTTCCTCTAGGTCCTAGATATCCTGTCAGCTACGTACCACGACATCATTTAAATAGAGGGTTCCCATACTCTCAGCTACTTTCACCTTACAACTACGTAACCTTTATCGGAAGTTTACGGAGTATCTTCAAGTAAGTAGCAGCACGGCCTTCGAAACTACCTAGTTACTGCAAGCTCTGTGAGTCTGCGATTTATCTAAGAGGCTGCGGCTTATCAAAGCATTAAAGTACTCTACTGGAAAGCTTGGTGGTTGGGAACCATGCTAGATTACATAGGTAGGCTGGTCGAATCCCTGGAAATGGCTGCGTACTCCTACATCAAGCCTGGAGCCCCCCATAGGTTTTCCACTAGGTTTAGGTATATCGAGGACTACCTAATCACGGCTACCTCCTCCTTGGATATCTACGGTCAAGCCTATGAGGCCGGGCTAGGTGTAAGCTCTGGTAAGGAGACCCTACTCACTATCGGGCTAGGTAAGATGCTGCAAACAGCTTTAGCTAGGTCCCACAAGAGGCTGGGTTCTAGAGCTCGGCAAGCCGTTAACCTGGTTTTCATCCCGGTCACGGTTTCTGTAGCGCACTCTCTGAAGCAGCAGAACTTTATTGGGAGCTTTAAGAGAACGGTAAAGTCCTTACTCCAGATCGACGACCCGAAAGATACGGTAGCCCTCTTCGAGGGTATAAAGCTATACTGCGGTGAAGGTCTAGTACTAGCTGAGCGAGGACTTACCCAGTCTAAGCTGGTATCGGAGAGAATCCCGATTGGTGAGCTCCTAGAGCTCCTATCACTAAGAGTTAGGGAGCTGAACTTTCTAATTAAGAAGCTGAATACTGTACTTGAGGTAGGGTCTAGTATAAAGACCCTCCTAGAGAGAGGTCTAGAGCTAAACGATGTACTGGTTAGAGCGTACATAGAGCTAGCTAAGACAGAGGTGGGGGAGCCGTTTTCAGGGCTAAAGGAGGTCGAGCAGAGGGTACTGTACGAGATCGACCGAGAGCTTCTCAAAAGCGGTAAGGACCTCTCTTACCTCATAGTCCCCCTAGCTCTAGCTTTACTCCTATCGTACTACATATAGCGGAAAGCTAGACGGTAACCTACTCAAGTCTCTAGCTAAGTGCTTCAGCAAAAAGATTGAAGTGGTGAGAAATAGCCGGGAAAAGCTACTTGCTGAATAGCGAGAGCTATAAGAGCATGGGTATCTTTATCGCACTTTTCTCGAGTTCCCTAGGTATATCAAATCCGTACTTAACCTCTAAGAAGTTCTTTCGAAACTCTATAACCTTCCTCCTAATCTCCGCAGGGTCTTTCCCATCTATAATAACGTTCCTTATGAAGAGCGCTACCTCCTTAAAGTCCTCCTCCTTCATGCCGAACCTAGTCATCTCTTGAGTTCCAAGCCTAATACCGCTTGGATCCTTAACAGCCTCCGGCGGGTCCCAGGGGAGGAGGTTCTTGTTGACTATGATATTCGCTTCCTCAAGTAGCTTAGCTACTTTAGCACCACCACCCCAAGGCCTAACATCTACTACTATGGTATGCGACTTTGTGTAGCCTAGGTGCTCGGCTAGCACCTTAAAGCCCTCCTCAGCTAGTGCCTCGGCGAAGGCCTTGGCGTTTCTAATTATCTGCTCCGCGTAGGCCTCTCCGAAGTACATCATCTCAACAGCCGTTACGGCTGTTGCAGGTAGCCTATGGAGGTGGTGGTTGCTTACGAACCACGGGAAGATGTACCTAGACACCTGCTTATACATCTCCTCGTCATCTGTGAATACAAGCCCTCCCTGAGGGCCTGGGAAAGTCTTATGCGTTGAGGAGGTTGCAACGTCAGCCCCCTCGTGTACGGGGTTAGGCCACCTCCCACCAGCTATGAGCCCCAGTACGTGGGCTACGTCGTGGACTACCTTAGCATCAACGGAGTGAGCTGCGTTAGAGAGCTCCTTAGTTGGGTGTGGGAAGAGGTACACTGAAGCACCTAAGGTTACGAACTTAGGCTTCACCTCCTCTATCAGCTTAACAGCCTTATCTACATCTATATTCCAGGAGTCTAGGTCGAACGGTAGCTCTATGTGCTCTATCCCTAGAGCTCCTAGGGTACCGAACTTCGTATGCGATACATGCGCACCCGCCTGCACCGGAGCTATTAAAGCCTTATCCCCGGGGTTTGCTAGAACCCTGAAAACAACAGCGTTAGCTACCGTACCGCTTATAGGCCTAGGCTCTACGTACTTAACCTTAAGGAGCTTACTCACCAACTCCATTACAAGTAGCTCTACCTCGTCGGTGTATATGTTCCCCTGATAGTACCTCTTACCTGGCTTCCCCTCAGCATACCTATGCATCATATCCGTAAAGTAGGCTGCCTCAGCAAGGGGGGACATAACGTTCTCTGAAGCTATTAGGTTTATACACTCAAGCCTCCTCCACCTGTTGTGGCTGGCCGTAGCCTCTATAACCTTAACCAGCTCCGGAGGTAAGCTCATACTACCTACCAACAAATCTACCCTGAACGAGCTTATATAGAGCCCGTAGCTACACGATGCCAGTCGTGGAGTGTAACTAGCTTCTACCCCACGGAGTAGATGCGCTCCCCCGCGGGGTAGCTACTTTTTAGCGTGATTACCAGTTAAGTTGGGGAGTCGTTAACTACGTTAAGGGGCCAACCAATGGCATCTGGGGGGAGAACTTACTTCGGAGTAGATGTAGTTAAGCAGGGCCTTAAGCTCGGAGACTACGTCTACTCCGTAGCCATTGTAAAGGAGGGTAAGGTTGTTAAGGTAGATGAATTACCGGCAGCTCGCCTAATAAGGCTTCTGTGGGAGTTTAGGCCTGTTGTCCTAGCTCTAGATAACATCCTAGAACTTGGTGGTAATGTTAGGAATATGCTGAAGTTCCTTAAGCTCCTACCGCCTGATACGAAGCTAGTTCAGGTGAATATAGGTGAGGAGGGGTTAAGGGATGTCCGTACAACCGCCCGTCAGGTAGGTCTAGAAATACCTCACGGTAAGCTAAGCCCTAGGCTTACAGCTATCGTAGTAGCTAGCTTAGCTAGTAGAGGGGTTGGTGAGGAGATCGAGGTCTTCAGCAGGAAGGTTAAAATATATGTACATAGAGGGCGCTCCGGTAGGGCTGGCGGTTCTAGTGCAGCTAGGTTTAGGAGGAGCCTTAGGGCGGCTGTAGCTCAAGTAGTTAGGAAGATCGAGGAGAATCTGAGATCCGGCTCAATAGACTACGACCTGACCGTTAGGAGGAGTAGGGGTGGGATAGACTCGGCCGTATTCACCGTGTACAGCGACCTGGAGAGCCTCCGGGGCTTAGTAAAGAGGGTGTCGGGATACGATGTAGTTGTACGGGTAAGGCCTGTGCTTAACCCCCAGCTACTCAGGAGGGTGGTCCTTTCTAGACCCACGGCCCAGAGGTACCTTATCGTAGGTATAGACCCGGGTATAGAGACCGGGATAGCAGCTCTAGACCTAAGTGGAGATGTAGCTCTACTGAAGTCAGGTAGAGGGCTCGATAGGGAAGACATAGTTTCCACCATCAGAGATCTCGGGAAGTGCCTTATAGTTGCCACAGATAAGTGCCAGCCCCCCGATTTAGTCAAGAAGGTAGCTGCAGCTCTCGGAGCTCGGGTATACACCCCGGGGCGGGATCTTGAGGTTTCTGAGAAGGAGTTCGCGGTCTCTAAGTACGCCGAGGAGCGCGGGATTGAGGTTAAGAACACCCACATTAGGGACGCTCTAGCAGCGGCGCTGGAGGTCTACAGGTACTTGGAGAGTAAGGCTAGGGAGCTTGAGGAGAAGTTGGCTGAGATGGGGTTAGACCCCCTAGCTCTAGATCTAGGGAAGTACAAGGCTAGACTTATAGAGGGTTCTACCATAGCTGAGGTGATAGAGGAGCTTATAGCGGAGTCTCTCGGTGGACCTGAGAGCTACGTCCAGAGCTCAGATAGCCTGCGCGCACCTAAGCCTGCAGAAACGGAGGAGCTACTTAAGAACAGGGTTAAGAAGCTGGAGAGCTACGTAAGCTCCCTAGAGGCTGAGAGGAGGGAGCTTCTAGCTAAGGTTAGAAGCCTAGAGGAGGAGCTAGCCAAACTTAACCGTGTGATAGATAGCAGGTTAAGTAGCATATCCCAGAGCCTACTGAGGGACCGTAAGGTATACGAGCTTACTCAAAGGCTTTTAAACGCTATAAAAGACCTAGACAGCTATAGGTACGAATACGCTAAGCTTAGAGAGTCTTACTACAGGCTGGTTGAGCTACTCCCAGAGGTAGCTCTAGGACGTATATCAGTCCTTAGGAAGGTCCCCTCATTAAGCGACCTAGTGAGACTAGGTTTACTAAGGTATGGTGAGGTAGTATACGTGGAGAGGGTAGAGCTGGAGGAGCTGAGGAGAGCCCTCGACTTTATAGAGAGAAACGACTTGAAGATCCTCATACCGGATAGTGTGCCGGACGACCTAGTAGAGGAAGCTGTGGAAGAGCTTACTGTCCCAGTTGCTAAGGCTGTAGATCACGGAAGCGTTGAGGGGGTAGCACTAGTTGAGAGCGCGGCGCTCTCTAAGCTTAGCGAAGTAGCTGAGAAAGTAGCTGAGATAAGGAGAGCTAGAGAGTTGGAGAGAAGAGCTCTCTCATTAGAGGATATCGAGAGGATCATAGCAGAGTACAGACTTGAGAGAGATCTTCGAGAAAGACGCGAAGCCGTAGACTAATTCGTAAGCGAAAATAGAGGAACCCAGTATAGGGGTCGTGGGCGACCGTCGAGCCCAACGGCACGGGGCTCCCATCTACGACTAGCCCGCCCAGGCTCGGAGCGCAGCTTCCATCACCTAGGCGGTACCAGTATGGAACAAGAGCTTAAAACTATCTTCGAAACATCAACTCTGTAGCAGCCCCCTTCTGTAGGTCTCATATAACTTCTACGCCGCACCGATAGCCCGTGAGCCGTGGGCAAGGTGGAAGCCCCCAGGTGTAACGAACGAATATAAGCTAATGAGGATGAGCATCTAGGGGCAAACGGCTCTGAAACTATGCTTTAAGTAAAATGAAGCTTGCAGATCCTGCTCCTCTAAATAAAACTACGGAACGGTCCCTACAAAAGCAGACCTTTGGAACGCTTCATAGAGCTTAAAGCGGGTCTCATTGTAGTTAACCTCCTCGTGCTCTAGCTCTATGCTTCCGACCTCTCCCTACTCTGAAGGTCTTAGGCCCCCTTAGGGAAGCTTACTGCTCCTAGTATCTCCTCGGACCTGCATCCATCATATGCTGGTGGTCAGGACGGTTAAGGGCTTTACTCTCTTACGCTTTCTCTCTGCGATTTACTGCGGTTACTAATTCCGCATCCCGTACGAGCTTAGACTTAGAAGTAGCTATTCGTCCCTAGTACACCCGCAATTGAGCGCGGTTAAACGTGGAGAACTATAAAGCTTTCCCCCACCTACGCTCTAAAGGGCGTAGCTCTCGGTCGAGATAGTAATCACATAGCTCATAAGTATCGAGATAATCACCGGAATAACGTAGGCTAGGAATAGGTACAGAGCCACCCTACGTTTGTAGAGTAAGCTAGAGCTAGACGCTATTCCAGCGCCTAGAGTTGCGGAGAACATTACTAAAGATATTACTAGGGGTATCCCCAGTCTGTTTGCTACCTGGGTTAATACTAGGGCAACGGTGTAGGGGGTTAGGGTGGAGATGTACCTAGTCGGAAATAGTATCTTAGCAAAGCTTAGGGGGGTCCTCCAGGTCTGAGCGGCTAGGAGAGCTAGTGCGGTTATCACGGAGGTAAGCACTGCATCGCTTAAGCGGCTACCTACACCCAGCAGAGATGCTAGAAAGCCTAGTAGGTTGCCTCCTAGAACGTATGACAGTAGGAAGACGTACGTGAATGTAGTTATCCTGAAGATAGTTAGAGCTTTAGAGACGCTAAGGTAGCTGAAGGCTAGCTTCAGTAACCTATAAACCGCGACTGAGAGAAGCGCTCCTGCGATAACTGAGAGAACCCACGATAGTACGATCTTAGCTACCGCGTAAACACCTTCGCTGTACTCGGAAGCTATCGAGTAGCCTAAGAGGGCTGATACATAGAGCTGTGTTATGGATGTTGGGTACTTAACCAGTGTAAGTAAAGTAGTTAAGCACAGTGGGACTAGGTACACCTCCAAGCTAGCGATCTGCGGTAGGTTAAAGTTAGACCTCTCAACTACGTACCCAGCTACCCAACCAGCGAAGCTTACTAGTATTGCTAGCCTCCTAAGATCCTCCCTAAGGCATTGTAGAGCACTTAGCGCTAGGCTAGCGTTGTTAAGTACAGCTACGAAGGTAGTACCTAAGAAGAGGGCTAAAGATACGACCGTTCCCACCACCTACGAGTACGCAGCTGTAAAGATCCTAACCAGCTCCTGCGAGGAGTCCTGGACCTTGTCAACTATAGTATCGAGAGATCTAACTACCTCAATTAGGTGGGTGAACGCAAGTACGTCTAGGTCCTTTGAACGCTCGTAGATCACCTCTAGGGCTTCGTTCTTAACCTCGTCTACCTCGTCCTCTATGGAGTCAATCCTAGTCATCTCCTCAGAGGCCTTAGCTAAGCTCTTAGTGATGCTACCCAGGATAGCCTCGAGAGCATCTATAGCTTCAAGAGCCTTCTCAGCCATCTTAGCGCAGAAGGAGTATACCTCGGAAACTACTTTAACTCTATGTAGACCTACCTTAATACCTCTAGCTAGCTCCATGTTAACGAAGTATATCAAGTCTAGGATATCGTCGAAGTCATCGAGTAGCACTCCAAGGTCAGCTACTAGGGGTAGGGGAAACGCCCCCTTGAGAACCTGCATTACTGCAGCATCGTATATCCTATCCCCCTCCTTCTCCAGCTTTATAACGGTGAAGCGGTACCTAGATAGTTCGTCAAGACCTAAACTGCCTGGAGCTGTTATTAGCCTAAAAAACATCATCATAGCCTCCTTAGAGAGAATTAAGTGCTTTCTTAATAGGTCCAGTAGCTCCTTCTCTGAACTCCCGAAGAGCTTCTTGAATACCATGTTGCCTCCTATACTGTAGTGCTGAAGTTTATAAACCTCTCAAGAAGTGGAGATTACGTACTCCTCAGTCTATAGAAGATAGCGCTCTCTACTGCAGGTTTCAGGACCTAGCTTATGCCTAGGTATAGCTTTGAGAGCTCCGGGTGTCTCAGCAACTCCTGCGGATCCCCCTCATACCTCACCGTACCGCTAACAAGTAGGTAGGCCTTATCCGCTATCTGCAGAGCCCTTAGAGCATACTGTTCTACTAGGACTACTGTAAGCTTTAGGCTATCCCTTAGCTCAACAACCTTTTCGAGGACCTTCTTCACGTATATCGGAGCTAGGTCCGTGGTTACCTCGTCGAGTAACATGGTAGTCGGCTCCTTAACTAGGGCCATCCCTATAGCTAGCATCCTCCTCTCACCGCCGCTTAAGGTACCCGCACGCCTATGTTTGAAATCCTTTAGTACGGGAAACAAGCTGTAGACTAGCTCAACTCTGTCTAGAAGCTTGGACTCAGGTAGGAGGTATCCAGCAACCCTAAGGTTCTCCTCAACGGTTAGGTTAGAGAATACGTTACCCATCTGAGGTACGTATGAAATACCCAACCTAGCTACTTTATGCGGTGGCAGCCCAGTTATATCGGTATCTCCGTAGAGTACCTTACCCGAGTGAATCGTTGCCAGCCCCGTTATACTGTTGAGTAAAGTGGTTTTACCAGCTCCGTTAGGACCTACTACAACCGTTATCTTCTGAGGCTCCGCACAGAAGTCAACGTTGAAGAGTACCCTAAGCTTACCGTACCCCGAGTTTAGTACACGTGTCCTCAGCATACCTACTCACCTATGTAGACCTGGATAACCTTCGGGTCCTTAGCTACCACGCCGGGGCTCCCCTCAGCGATAACCTGCCCCCTATCCATTACATAGACGTAGTCGGCGTAGGGTAGGGCTATGTCTATCCTATGCTCTATCACTAGGAACGTCACGTCCATCACCTTCAGCAGCCCCCTGATGTACTTGAATATCTCGCTCGCATACGCTGGGTCAGTACCGCCTATAGGCTCATCTAGAGCTATTAGCTTAGCTCCGGTAGCTAAAGCTCTAGCGACCTCAAGCATCTTGAGCTGACCAGCACCTAGCCTGTAGGCCTCGTAGTCCCAGTAGCTATCCAGCCCAACCTTCTTCAGTATCTCGAAGGCCTTCCTCACCCTCCCCTCCTCTTCCCTGACCCAGATACGCCTAACCGGGGCTACTAGCGGGTTCTCCCCCTTACCACCTAAAGCTACTAGAATGTTCTCTAGTACCGTCAAAGCTAGGAAGGGCTGGGGTATCTGAAAAGTCCTAACAAACCCAGCACGGTATACTCTATGCGAAGACCACCCAGTGATATCGAGCTTCCTACTCTCATCGTTGTAGGGGTTGAAGTACACCTTACCTCCGTCTGGTCTGAGAACCCCTGTACATACGTTAACTAAGGTAGTCTTACCAGCCCCGTTGGGGCCTATCAACATGGTTATAGCATTCCTCCTAACCCTAATGCTTACGTTATTAACAGCTACAAGACCTCCAAAGCGCTTAACCAAGTTCACGGTTTCAAGGATAGCGCTCAAACTATCACCCGAGGTACGTATACTCACTAATTAAAAAGTAAAAAGAGGTAAAAAGCTACGTATACCACTCAACTGTCTCTGTAATTCCCTTGTAGAGGCCTACAACTTTCCATTCGTACTTCTCTCCAACCCTAACTACAGCCCATATATCGTAGTCTCCCACAGCTCTATCCCCGTTTTCATCTAGCTGTATGTATCCTGAGGCACCTAGGTACTTCTCTAGTACCAGTGGTAGGGTCTCCATTACTGCTACTGGGTCGTAGCTACCTACAGCATCCAAGGCTAGTGCTAGGGTCCAAGCTATGTCGTATACGAAGTAGGTGTAGCCCATGGGCTCCATACCTAGCTTCTCTATTACAACCCTCCTTATCTTCTCACCGTGAGGTGAGACTCCTGGAGAGGTCATAGTGTTGTAGAAGCCTACCTTAACTACTGCCTCTGCTACAGCTGGCTCAAGTAGGGGGGCTATAGCTGCTGTACCGTCAGAGCCCTGCCACTTAATCTCTAGTAGCGTAGAGTAGGCCTTAGCAGCTGCAAAGAACGCCGCTGCCTCTTCGAAGCTTATAAGTAGCACCCCTACCTTATCCTTACCGTAGGCAGCTATAGCCCTACTTACAGCATCGTTAAGCCTCGCAGCCTCCACTGAGAACTCCTTAGCAGCTGGGTCATACCTGATAGAGTACTCCTCTAGAACTCCGCAGCTCTCACCGCTAGCTCTGCATATCTCCTTGAAGTAGTCTATGGTATACCTAGCGAGGCCGTCTCCCCAGGTATCACCCCTCCATACAGGTATTACCCACCTTATACCTCTTAACCACATTATCTTAGCTATGGCCTTACCCTGGTATATGTCGTTCAGCGTATACCTAAGGGCCATGTCCTTTAGGGCTAGAGCTGGAGAGGTAGATGAAGGCGATATTATGAGTAGCTTATTAGCGTTGCAGTAGCCTAGAGCTTCAGATAGCTCAGCACTTGAAGCACCTCCGATGAATATCTTTACCCCAGCTCCGTGGAGTGCCATGAGCTTATCGAGGTGGGTCTTCGGGTCCGTAGCCGTATCCTCGAATAAGAACTTAATCCTCCAAGCCCTACCAAGCGTTGCTAGGTATTCATTAATCTCCTTCTCAGCCAGCTCTATGACGACTCTGTACTGCGCTCCGAAGGTCGATAGGACTCCAGTAAGGGGTAGCAGGGCACCTATTTTAACCTCACCAGAGAGCCCAACAGGAGCTGCCGGTACCGTTACAGTAACTGGAGTCACCACACCCGGGGCGGTTACCGTTACCTCCCTAACAGGGGCTGTAGTCTGCCCTACGAAGAACCCTGCTACTAGCCCTATTACTAAGAGCACTACTGCTAGGGCATAAGCCATGCGAACTTGCGCAGACATGCTCTCCGCTACTAGTCTTACCTTAAGGGTATAAAAGCTTAAAGTACTTCAAGGTATAGACATCCATGTACCTGAACTTAAAGTTTAAATTAGGTAGCCTACTTACGAACAAGGTGATCTAGTGCTAGACCTAGTGGTTAAGGCTGTAGCGTACTCTAGTTGCATAGGTATAGGTGCCGCAGCTATAACTCTCATATACAATGCTACTAGAACCTTCAACTTCGCTCACGCATCTATGGTAGCCTGGGGCATGTATGTGGTATTCGCAGCTACCTACCTCTTTGGCTATACCCCCTACCACTACCTACCTCTCGCAGCTCTCTTCGGCTCGTTCCTCGGTCTAGCCATCTACGGAACGGTAAACAGGAGGCTACTTAAGGCTAAGGCTAAGGATATCACCCTCATGATGTCAACACTGGGTGTAGATCTCATACTCTTCGGCTTCCTTAACGTGTTCTCAGATTACCTACTTAGAGTGTACAGGCTACCCGCTAAGTACTTCATCCTTGAGACCCGAGACTTCATAATAGAGCTCGGTGGAGTTCAGATAAGGCTTGTAGGGCTTGCAGCACCGGTACTACTAGTACTCACCGTAGCTTTCTTACATACTTTCCTAACTAAGACCAAGATCGGTATAGCTTTGAGGGCCTCCATAGAGAACCCGGAGCTAGCTGGGCTAAGCGGGGTTAACCCAGAGCTAACCTACGCACTGGCGTGGCTTATTGGAGGGGCTCTCGCTAGCTTAAGCGGAAGTCTTCTCTCGCTAGTTATAACAGGGTACACAGCTGTGGGTATGACCTTAATTGTAAGCTTCTTCGCAGGAGCTATAGTTGGGGGGCTGTACTCGGTATATGGAAGTATGTTCGGAGGCTTCCTAGTTGGGTTAGGTGAGTACCTAGGGGTAACACTACTAGCTACACTAGTAGGTGGGTGGATAGCTGCTTACAGACCAGCTATCCCACTAGCCATCATGGCCGCTACCCTACTTACCCAGCCGGGAGGTTTGGCAGCTCTTCTAAGAGGTGGTAGGAGTTGATCGAGCTCCCTCCAGTAGTTCTGCAGGTAGTGCTGAACTTCTCGATAGGTTTGATAGTTGCTACTAGCTTAAATATCGAGGTAGGGTTCCTAGGTATACCTCAGTTTGGCAGGCTCCTAGCTGTAATCGCGGGAGCTATAGTAGCTGCAGCTCTGCCCGGTAGGATACTAGCTGCCTACCTAGGGCTACCGTGGGGTGCTGAGTACGCCTACCACCTCTATAACTTCGGTATAGTAGCTAAGATCAACGAGTTTCTAGCTGCGAGCGCGACTGTCTCCATAGGGGTGCTAATCCTCACGCTAGTTCTAGCTGCCTCTATTGGAGGTATCATAGGGTACCTCTGCGCTTACCCAGCACTTAGGCTTAGAGAGGCCTACCTAGGGATAACCCTCCTAGCTTTCGGCGACCTCCTCATGAACATCGCCTGGAACTACGACCCCCTAGTCGGCGGTACAACTGGGGTGTGGGTGATAGACCCCTTCAGGTTCGTTGGTGCTGGTGGAGCTAGGTTCACGTTCTCAGCCCTATTCATACTCGCCATAGCTATAGCAGTCTTCATCTACGCTGAGCTCCTAGCTAGATCTCCCTTCGGTAGGACCCTCAAGGCTGTTCGAGATGCTGAAGTAGCTGCAGGTGTGTACGGTAAGGATATAGTTAGAATAAGGACGCAGACGTTGATAATAGGGGGTGCTGTAGCAGCTCTAGCGGGAGCCTTATGGGCTCTCTTCACTGGAAGTATGAAGGCGTCTACCTATACTAGGCTTACCTGGACCTTCTGGCCCTGGGCGTTTATGATGCTAGGAGGCACGGGGAACAACCTAGGTGTACTACTAGGTGTACTACTATACACGATAGCGCGTACCGCAATAATCCTGTACAAGGGTGCTCTCAGCACTATAATACCGATAGATCCAGAGTGGCTTGAGTACATAATGATAGGCCTGGTAGTTGTTGTTGTAGCGCTCTTCAGACCTCAGGGTATTATACCTGAAAGACCTACGTTAGCACTACCTAAGAGTAAGATAAAGGCTATAGTGAAGAGCTTAGAGAAGAGTTAGGCCTCAGCTTTTATTGAGCAGCCGTTTGTCCCTAGATGCTCGCCCTCACTAGCTTATGTTCGTTACACCTGGGGGCTTCCACCTCGCTCACGGTTCACGGGCTATCGGTGCAGGGTCGTGGGCTGCCGCCGAGCCGAACAGCACTCAGCTCCCATCTACAGCTAGCCCACCTAGGCTCGGGGCACGGCCCCCATCACCTAGAAGGCTCCCACACTAGTAGATGAAGTGGGAGATTAAAACCTAGCCTCCAACCATCAACTACGTAACAGCCCCTTACTACAGCTAAGCGTATCTTAGTTTAGAGGGTACGATCCGGAACTCACTAGCACCATTTAAAGGTGTGGTAAGAGAGTTCTAGGGGGT
>Ga0209393_1000104_pt1 | contig 41181 bp, 37 predicted proteins | sample SSWtaG_2_FD_184117 | JGI IMG/M metagenome (GOLD analysis project Ga0209393, IMG submission 184117) | Hot spring microbial communities from Sandy's Spring West, USA to study Microbial Dark Matter (Phase II) - SSWsed_130316 (SPAdes)... | ecosystem: Environmental > Aquatic > Thermal springs > Hot...
GTAACTTACCAAGGTTTCAATTCCTTATAGGTAGGCTCGCAACCGCTCTCTGCAAAAATTCAAGATCTTCTTTAGTCAAGTTTCAATTCCTTATAGGTAGGCTCGCAACCCATTTAAAAGTAAATATAATCTAACTTTTTCATTTTTCAATATCTCCCCTTTAAATCATAGCCTTTAGTCTAAGGCTCTGAAATTACGTCTTTTGCTCGTCGTCGATCCCTAAGGAATTTTGCATCATCAAAGGTCGACGAAAAAGTAAAAAACTTTAACTTCCGCTCCAGATAAAGTGAAAAATTTGGGTAGGTTGGCAACTCACAAAGGTTTAACTAAACAATCTTTTGAAAGACTTGTTATTTGTAATTTTGTTTTTATATTAATTTTCGGGCTACTACATTCTAATACTTTGAGGGGGAAGAAATGGGAGATGAAATTCGCAGTACCTGGGAGATAGTTCTTGAAAAGCTTGAAAAGATCGGCAAGGCTGACCCTGAAGAGCTTAAGATGGAAAATCTTAAAGAATCAGCATTTAAAGCCTGTGCTAAATTTCTAAACGAGCCAACCTCTTCCTGGGAAGACACAGTAGGGCAATTTTTATCGCAGGTTGAGCCTAAGTATAAACGGCAAGCTATAAAATTCGCAACTGAAGTGCTTCTTAAAAATATCGTCCTCCCAAAGCTTGAAACTCAGCTTGCAAACAGTGAAAGAGCCATTGCCGGATTAACTTATCTGTTTAAAGGCATCCCTGAAATGGGAAAACTAATAAAACAAACGGAGGCTCTTATTAAAGAATACTATGCTCAGAGAAAGGTCCTTTATGAAGAGCTAAAGAAAAGATATTCGGCTGAACTTTCAGCATTAGAGCAGGCATTGTCCAACAACCTTGGAGTAGAAGTAAAGGTTTCAGCTGAACAGCATCCTCAATTCCAGGAGGAATGGAGAAAAATCAGTGAACATCTCGACAGAGAGGCCGAAAAACAGCTCGAATACCTAAAGCATATTTTCCAAAGGGTCGTAAGTTAGCTAAATGGCTGAACCCCCTTTAATTCTTTTCCCCCAGACCCTACCCTACCCTTCAAGGGTTGAAAAGGCTTTGGAACAGGTCGAATCCATCCTCGTCCTTGAGCTTCCCTATACTAAAGAAAATTGGCAAAAACATTGGGCTAATTTTCTAAAAAAAATTAAATTTTTACGACTTAAACCTGAATCCTCCGTAGACTTTGACCACTTAAGAAGGCTTTTTCATCAACTTAAGGATTGGGCACTCTACCTTAGGGATGTAGAAAATTTAAAGGTCCTTGAAAGGTATTTCAATTCGGAAGATGATTTCCCCTTCTTTGCCGAGAAAAGAAAGGAAGGTTTAGGGAAGTTGGAAAAAGCCTACTTAGTTCTAATGCTTGCCGAAGATGTAGACCTAACCCTGAGCGAAGTAAAAAGGTGCTTAAACACCTTTAACCAAACGTGGGAAGACTTTTTTAGAGAAAGCATAGTTGGAGAGGACCCCTTCTTTAGAAGGCTTGAACTGCCCTGGGAGGAATTTAACCCTTCAGAGGAGCTTCCTAACCTAAGGAGAAGGGTCTTTGCTTGGAATACCATTTTCCCACATCTTGACCTTGAAGAAGTTGAAAGCATTAGGCTTCTTGTTTCAGAAGCTGAATGCGTAGAACTTCTAAAGGAAACCCAAATTATGAAACATCCAAAAATTGGTGGTCTAATTACCCTCTTTTAGGGGAAATGGTTGAGCTTTACCTTTTACTATTCCTTTTCTGCCTTTTAACGTCCTTTTGTCTTTCTTGTAGTGAAGCAACTATTTTTTCCCTTTCTAGGCTTGAGCTTGCTGATATCTATCGAAACCTATCGGAAAAAAAGTCCTTTGCCATCCTAAGAACACCAGAGGCTTTACTTTTTACCATCCTTGCCGGAAACGAAATAGCGGATTTCTTAGGAGGATTTTTCTTATCACACGCCATGTCAAGTCTTATGGATGCAGGAGCAAGGACCTTCGCCTTTGCCCTGTTCTTAATCCTTGCCTTTTATGTTGGCGATTTTATTCCAAAAATAATAGGCTATACCCAGAGAAGAAGGCTTATCTTTATTCTTTTACCTTTTGTGCTATTCCTACACAAGCTTTTCTTTCCGCTAAATTTTGTTTTAGAAAGACTAAACATTTTAGCCCATTTAAAAAGGAAAAAAGAAAAAGGAGAAGAAGGAGCCTTATCCACAGCCGAACAGTTTATCCTCTACCTTTTAGATGAGGCAAAAAAGGCTGGCAAAATAAGCGAGGTTGAAATAAAGTTTATCCGTGGGCTCTTTATCTCAGAGGACATACCCGTATCTACTATTATGGTCCCAAGGTCAGAAATCTACGCCCTTCCCAACCAAGAAGTCACACCCAAGCTTCTTCAGGAAATTAGCAGAACCCCCTTTACCAAAATCCCCGTCTATGGCTCTAACTTTGATGAACTAATAGGTATTCTTTACGTGAAAGACCTTTTCAGGTATGTAAAATCCTTAGAAGAAAAAAAGATTAAACTCTCTGAGGTTGTAAGACCCTCTTTTTTTGTTCCGGAATTCCAAAAGGCAAGAGACCTTTTACTTGAATTTCAAAGAAAACACCTAAAAGTAGCTTTGGTTGTTGATGAATACGGAACTATTAAAGGGCTCATCACTTTACAAGACCTTCTTGAGCTTCTCTTTGGTGAATTTCGCATCGAGGATGAACCAAGCTTTAAGCCTATTAAAAGAGTAAGCGAGGACAAATACTTAGCCCATGGTAATGCCCCTATGTACATCATAAAGGACGAACTTGAAACCTTTGATATTTCTCCCGAGGATGAAAGTCGAAGCTTAAACGGCTTTTTACTTGAACGATTTGAAGGAGTCCCAAGGCAAGGTGATAGCATTGAAATAGCAGGTTTTACTTTCAGAGTGCTTAAAGTTCGAAAAAACAAGATAATCTGGGTCGAAATCTGGAGAACAAAGGTATGATATTTGCCCTCCTATCCTTCTTATTTTTTATAGCTTTAGAGGCCTTCTTTGCCTTAAGCGAAATGGCTTTAATCTCAGCAGAAAGGCTAAACCTTCAAAAGCGAGCCAAAAAAGAAAAAATTGCTCGTATAACCTTAAAGCTTTTAGACAATCCAGAAAGGCTTTTCACCACAACCATCATGGGAATAAACATGAGCATCGCCGGAAACGCTATCTTTACTACATACTTTCTCATCTCATCCTTAGGGAATACGGGAGCTATGATATCGCTTTTCATCCCAATTTTTACCCTTCTCTTTGGGCAAGCTTTCCCCAAGGCCATAGGCAAAGTATATTCACAGACACTGGTTTTAATAGTTGCCCCCATCCTTTACACAGCGTCTTTCCTCTTCTATCCTGTTTATCATCTTAACCTGAGCTTAACTAATCTGTTTTTTAGAAAAAAAGAAGATTACAGCAACATACCTTATATGAAATTTAGAGAAGTTTTCTTAAGTCTTATAAAGTATGAAGAAGAAATTGATGCTAAGGAAAGAGAGCTTATGCATAAAATCTTTGAATTTAGTAAGAAAAAGGTATACCAAGTAATGATACCTCTTCCTCAAGTAAAAGCCTTGCCCCTTTCAGCTACTTTAGACTCAGCCATTGAATTTTGCAAACAGTATAACTTTTCTTACATACCTTTATACAAGGATAACCCTACCAATCTTATAGGGGTTGTTCGGGTAAAGGACCTGCTTCCAGAAACTAAGGATTATACTCTTCCGATATCTCAATTCATGATAGAACCCCTCTTTATACCGGAAAACATCCCAGCTTACGAAGCCCTTGCCATAATGCAAAACTCCAATCAAGATTTTGCCATCGTTGTTGATGAGTACGGACTAACAACTGGCATCATCACCCTTGAAGACCTTGCTGAGGAGGTTTTAGGAGAGTTTACTGACCAGTTAGATTATCAACATCGGTTAATCATACCGCTTTCAGATAAAACTTATTTAGCCAAAGGTATAGTAGAGATAGAGAAGCTTTCTCAATTAGGGTTAGAGATAGCCTCTCAGGAGTTTGAAACCCTCAACGGCTTTCTTTATAGCCTTTTTAAACGTATACCCGAAACGGGAGAAAGCATAAGGTATAAAAATTTTGAGTTTATAATCAAAAAAGCAACCCCTACAACTGTTGAAGAGGTCCTGATTAGAAGGGTAGATTGATTTTCTTTCTTTTGAAGTTAGTTGTATCGATTGGCTGAGGGAGGGATGAAACTTCTTCCAATTCTTTAATCCTCCAAACAAGAGAAAAGAGTATGGAATTTACCCTTCCCTCAAGTTGATGTTTAGAGAAAAGATATTCAACCTTAAAGGAGTTAAAATAGAACTCTCTTGATGTTTCTTTTAGACCCAAAAAGTAGTAAGGCAGTTCTCTCAACCGGATGCGTCCTTCTTTTGGATAATAGACTTTGGCTTTAGAGGGGAGAATAACCCTTGGTCCTCCCTTTTCATTCCATTCGAATAAAACCTCCTCTCCAAAGGGGGGGCTAATCTTTAGCAAAAAGTAAGTCTGCGAAAGATAAAACTCTCCATAAGACCCGGATGAGGGAATGTTAAGGAGCGTTGAAAAGTCTCCCTCAACATAGACCTTTCCTCTAAGTATTCGTCCTTCAAGTCCTTCTGTAGAAAGCATATCATAAAGGCTAATTATAGGTGGTTTAACTGCACAGCCTGTTAAAATAAAAATAAAGAGAAGAGGCAAAAAAGCTAATTTTCGCATCTTTTTACCTTGGAGAGAATTCTATCTTTTTCCACCCTTCTAAAGGCACTTTTTATTGCCCTTTCATACCATTGACAAGCCTTATCCTTATCCCCTAAAACTAAGTAAACATCCCCAAGGTGTTCAAAGATAACGGGCTCATCTTCCTTTAAATTAGAGATAGCCCTCTCAAGATGTTCCTTAGCTTTGGCATAATCACCTTTTTTATAGTAAAGCCAACCTACGCTATCCTCGATGTATGGGTCATCAGGCTTTAAATTATGAGCTTTAAGTAAGAGGGCCTCAGCTCGGTTTAAATCCCTGTTTAGCTCAACAAGACTATACCCTATAAAATTCAACAAATAGGGGTCATCTGGCTTCTTTTTTAAGAGAGGTTCTAATATTTGGATGATTTTTTCGTATTGTTCAAGGCAGGCCAAGTTTCCAGCCAAGACAAAAAGTAGCTCTTCATCATTCGGGAACTTCTTTAAACCTTCTTCTGCAACTTCTATCCCCTCTTCGCAAAGGTCAAGCTGGTCAAGAGCCTGAGCCTTAAACACAAAATGCCCACGCTCCATTGGGGTAAAACTCTTAATCAGAGAGATAGCCTTCTCAGGGTTTCTCTTTTTGTAGATAAGAAAACTTCGCTTCAAGCCTTCAAAATACCAAAGGGTATCTTGGGGAATGCTCTCATAAATTTTCAAAGCCTCTTCTTCTTTCCCTTTGTATTCCAGGGTTAAGGCAAGGTAGAACAAAAACTCAGGTTGAGCCTTGTTTTGAGAAAGGTGCTTTTTCAACAGCTCTTCAGACTTTTCCCAATCTTTCCGCTCAAGGTAAAACCCAACAAGATAGCGGAATAGAGCTTGGTCCTCGGGATTTTTGTTTAAAGCATTTATAACCAGTTTTTCGATGGTTTGAAAATCCCTTATCTCTTCTAAAAATCTTAAGGCTTCAAAGAAAATGGGATGCGAGCCTTCAGAAAGCTCAAGAGCTTTAAGATAAGCTGTTTTTGCTTGCTCATAATCTTTTTTTTCCTTATGAACCCTTGCCTTAAAAAGCCAGGCTACATGGTTGTTTGGGTCTATTTTTAACAACTTTTCGAGGCTTGCTAACGCTAAATCCCATTCCTTCTTTTGAAGATAGATCGAAGTAAGCAAACTTAAGGCTTCCTCATCCTTTGGTTTTTTATCGAGAAACTTCTCTAACAAAGAGATGGCTTTATAGTTTCTTTCTTTAAGAAGATAAGCCTTGCTTAAGAGCAGAACAATTTCCTTATCTTCTGGATACTTCTTTAAAAGACCTTCTCCATAAGTTTCTGCCTCTTCAAACTTTCCTGCCTGAAGATAAAGAACTAAAAGAGACCTTTTTAGAAACAAACTTTCTGGGTTGGCTTTAACGGCTTTCTTTAAGAATTCAACCGCCTCCTCAGGGGTCTTTGCGGAAATATTTGCCAAAAGAAAATAATAGTAAGATTTAGTAAGGTTATCATAAAATTTAAAAGCTTCTGCAGAGCTAACGAAGATAAAGAAAAAAAGGAGTGCTAAGCTTGAGCATAAGACTAAACTAATCCTTTGAAGGAAGCGCAAGATGAAAGTACATGGCATCTGGTAGTTTCTCCTGAAGAAATTTTCTTAGCTTTTTGATAAGCTTCTCTTCTATCTGTCTAATCCTTTCCTTTGAGATGCCAAGCTTCTGTGAAAGTTCGTTCAAAGTCTTTGGTTCTTCAGCCAAAAGCCGTTCGTGAAAGACTACATAATCTTTGCCGGAAAGTTGATTGGAAAATTCTTTAAGAAGCTTTTTGAATTTAGTTAGGACCTCTTCTCTTGCGTATTGCTCTTCAGGGGTTGGTCTTGTATCCTTTAAAAAGTTACTGAGTGTATCTTCAGAGTCTGGAGCTATCGGGGCATCAAGGCTGACATCCATCTGGCTCATTCTCATTTCCATTTCTTCAACTTCCTTTTCCTTAACCCCTAAACTTTCTGCTATAGCCTTAGGTGTTGGCTCAAAACCAAGGGCAGCAAGCTTCTCTTTCTCTTTTCTCAAGCGGTAAAAAAGCTTCCTTTGAGCCTGAGTTGTCCCCATTTTAACAAGCTTCCAGTTATCCATTATGTATTTAAGAATGTAAGCCTTGATCCAAAAGGAAGCATAGTAGGAAAACTTAACCCCCTTATACGGGTCAAACTTCTTAACTGCCTGAATTAGCCCAAGGTTACCCTCTTGAATTAGATCAAGAAAGTTGTAGGACCAAAACTTTTGAAACTCAAGAGCTATTTTAACAACAAGCCTGAGATTTGAAACTACAAGCTTGTAGGCAAGCTTTGGGTCCTTAGTTTCATAATAGGCTTTAGCAATGGCTTCCTCTTCCTCTCTACTTAAAAGTGGATACTTGCTGATCTCTTGAAGATACCTTTGTAAAGGGTCAAACTTTGCCGGAAGTTTAGATTCAACCTCATCCTCAGCTAAAGGTATGGGCAATAGCAAGTCTTTTATCTCATCAACCCTTTCAAGCTCAGCAGGGACTGGCTCAACAGACTTGGGATTCGTCTTTTGAGGGTTCATATTTTTATTATACACTAAAAAGTTTAACTATAAATACTATTTCAAACCCAACATCTTATGGAGTTGAACCTGTAAGCGTATGGGGAGCCTTGTCTCAAGGATCAAGCCTGCAAGGTGAGAAGCTGACATAAAGGGATGAGCAGGAGAGAAAAAGACCTGCGTTTTTTCTAACAAACGCCATTTTATAATAGTATCTATCGCCCAATCAAAGTCTTTTTTATCCTTTAAGACAAACTTTACAGCATCTTTTAGCGTTAAATAATGTAAATTCTCGTACAAGTTAAATTCTTCCATCCCTGATGAAGGGGGCTTTAGGTCCATAACTATGAGCACCTCCTTAGGCACATCCTTTAAAGGGAGGCTTCCGTTTGTTTCAAGGAGTGGCTTCGCCCCATGAAATACAAGAGCCTCCAGAAAAGGAATAGCTCCCTCTTGCATAAGAGGCTCTCCACCCGTCAACACCACATAAGGTATACGAGGGAAATTTTCCCTCCAGTATTGGATTAGCTCCTCCACTTTCTTTTCAAAAAAAGGATGAGGCTCTCGAGCATAGGGTGTGTCGCACCAGCTGCATCTTAGATTGCATCCATAAAGTCTAAAAAAGAGTGAAGGCATGCCAACAAGAGGTCCCTCACCTTGAATAGAAAAGAAGATTTCTGAGAGTTTAAGCTTCACTCTTCAGAATAGATGGCACAAGCCTTTTCGGTCTCGTATACAGCAACTTCTTTGACCTTGACTCCGTTATAGGTTGAAAGCTTATTTTTTGCCCTTTCGAAAATAAACCGTGCCAGGTTTTCCGAAGAAGGATTTCTCTCCTTAAAATAAGGATGGTCGTTTATTAAGCGATGGTCTAATTCGGCTAATATTTCTTTTAGTATTCCTTTTAAATCTTTAAAATCTATAAGAATCTCGATTTCGTTCAACTTTTCGCCTTCCACAATAAGCTCAACCTTCCAGTTATGCCCGTGAAGCTTTTCACACTTTCCTTGATAATTTCTAAGAAAGTGGGCTGAAGAGAAATAATCGGATACTTTTAGACGGTACATTTTTATAAAGAATGAGGCGGCGCGGGGATTCGAACCCCGGATTCACGGCTTTGCAGGCCGTCGCCTTACCGCTTGGCTACGCCGCCAGTATGTAAAATCTACTCCCTCCACTCAAACTCAACTTCAATCTGGTGCTTACCTTCCTTTACCTTGTACTCTAATTCGCATTCAAAACTATCAGGTAAGCTAACAGCTACTTCCCCTACCTTAACTTGGCCAGCCTCAACTTGATCGGCAATCTCCCTTAAAATCTTTGCTGCCTCAGATTTAGAAACCACCTTTTTTACCTCTACTTTATCCTTCATCCAACTACCTCCTTTTTTAATGGCGGCGGAGGGACTCGAACCCCCAACCCTGTGGATATGAGCCACATGCTCTAACCAGTTGAGCTACGCCGCCAGCTATTTAAAATAATACAAACGCATCTCTACCTTGTCAAGAGGGGCAGCAAAACCCTATTGTATACTTAAAAGAAAATATCCTTCATAATTTTTGAAGATATTTGGCATTTAATTGAAAAACCTCTCAATATCAACTAAAAATCTTCAAAATTATAGTAAATTCAACAATTTGAAGGTTGACTTTTCGGAAAGTTCGAATATATTTTTTGTTTAAGTTTTTTAACAGAATTTCAGAGGTGAAAGCTATGAAAAATTATAAATATTCCTATATTCTTCTATTTATTTTTTTCTTCTTTTTTTTCTTAATACCTTGCACTTCTTATGCAGAGGAAGATCAAGGAGTAGAGAACATTAATTCTCTTTCTGCAGTCGTTCTTGATGCAAAGACAGGTATGGTTCTTTATGCTAAAAACCCACAGGTTCAGATTCCACCAGCAAGCACTGTAAAGCTTCTTACGGCAATGGTTGTGTTAGACCGTCTACCCCTTAATAAAAAGGTTAGAATTTCAAAGAATGCTGAAGAGACTCCTTCGGGAGGACCCTTTTTAAGGGAAGGAGAGGTTTATACAGTTGAAGACTTACTCAACCTTATGTTGATAAAATCTTCGAATCAAGCAGCTGTTGCCCTTGCTGAAGCGGTAAGCGGGTCGGAAGAAAATTTCGCTCTCCTTATGAACATTAAAGCTAAATCCCTTGGATTGCAAAATTCTAAGTTTCAAACTGCCTCTGGGCTACCAGCCTCAGACCAGTATACTACAGCCTATGACCTTGCTCTTTTGCTTTACGAGGCTCTAAAATATCCAAAGATCGCTGAAATAATCCAAACACCAGTAAAAATCATCACTAATGAACAGGGAAGAACAATCATTGTTAAAAATACTAATCACCTCCTCTTTGATAACGAATACAAAGAAGCGATAATAGGTGGAAAAACAGGATATACAAAGCTTTCTAAGCATTGTTTAGTAAATGTAGCCAAGATTAAAGATAGATTAGTAATAACATCAATCCTTGGAGCACCTAATAGAGAATCTCTTTGGCAGGACACCAAAAAGATGCTAAAGATCGCTGAGTTAGTGCTTGAAAATAAGATCAACCCAGTTTATATAAATACTGTGGTAAACTTAAGCCAACCTGTTAACCATGTATACACAGTTAAAAATAAGATCAAATCAGCAAAGTATAAAAAGAAGGGAAATAAAAAATTAATAGCTAAATCAGCAATTGGTAAGGGCAAAAAAGAAGATCCTAAGATAGCCAAAAACAAGGCTAATTCAACCAAAAATATGGCTTCCAAAAAGAAAAGCAAAGGTATCAAAACCGCTCAAACTGAGGCTCGCCGAGGCGTCTAACTTGATATGCATATTGCAGTAGTAGGGACTGGTTATGTAGGGCTCGTATCTGGAGCCTGTCTTGCTGACTTTGGTCTAAAAGTTGCCTGCGTTGACGTTGATACAAAAAAAATCGAAGCCCTGCGAAAGGGGACCATCCCTTTTTATGAGCCAGGGCTTGAAGATTTAGTAAAAAAGAATGTAAAGGCAGGTCGCCTTACTTTTACTACCAATCTTGCTGAGGCGGTAAAAAACTCCTTAGTGGTGTTCATTTGCGTTGGCACTCCACCATTGCCTGACGGTTCTTCTGACCTTTCCCAGATTAAAAGCGTAGCCCTGGCTTTAGCTGATGTAATCGATGACTATAAGGTTATCGTTACAAAAAGCACAGTCCCCGTGGGAACAAACCGCTGGATTAAAAGGTTAATAGATGAAAACAAAAAGGTGAACGTTGAAGTTGACGTTATATCAAACCCGGAATTTTTGAGAGAAGGAAACGCAGTAGAAGATTTTATGCGGCCTGACCGGGTGATAATTGGGGGTGAAAGTGCTCATGCCATAGCGATAATTAAGGACATCTATCGACCGCTTTATCTTGCTGAGACCCCCTTTATTATCACCAATCTTGAAACGGCAGAGATGATAAAGTATGCTTCTAATGCCTTTCTTGCCTTAAAGATTAGTTTTATAAATGAAGTTGCGAATTTTTGCGAAAAGGTTGGAGCTGATGTTACAGTTGTGGCTAAGGGCATGGGCTTAGATCCAAGGATAGGACCAAAATTTCTCAACCCTGGACCTGGTTTTGGCGGTTCTTGCTTCCCAAAAGATGTAAGCTCACTAATCCATCAGGGCCGACAGGTTGGCTCCCCTTTTAGATTGCTCGAAGCCGTGCTTGAAGTAAACGAAAGACAAAAGCTTAGAGCTATTGAGAAGCTTGAAGCCCTCCTTGGAGACCTAAAAGGAAAAACCATAGCCATCCTTGGGCTTACCTTTAAGCCAAACACGAGCGATGTAAGAGAAAGCCCTGCCTTAAGGATCATACCAGATTTATTAAAGAAAGGGGCAAGAGTTAAGGTATATGACCCAGCTGGGATGGAAGAGTTTAAAAAGGCTGTTTCAGAGTTATCAATTGAATATGCCAAGGACCCAGAAGCTTGTGCAGAAAAGGCTGATGGTCTTTTGATCCTTACAGAATGGAATGAATTTAGGTTCCTTGACCTTAAGAAAATAAAAAGTCTCATGAAAACTCCTGTTTTGGTTGACATGAGAAATATCTACGACCCTGATGTCGTTAAAAAACTTGGCTTTCGCTACTCAGGGATCGGAAGAACTTAAAGGTCAAGCTCTTGAACAAAGGGGTTAAATTTCTTTTCTTCTCCTATAGTTGAGGTGGGCTTAGGTCCGTAGTCATGCCCAGGATAAACTATGGTATCATCGGGTAAAGCAAAGAGCTTATCCCTGATGGAATGTAGCATCTGTAAATAATTTCCGCCTGGTAAGTCTGCCCTGCCAACGCCCTGCACAAAAAGTGTATCTCCAGTAAACACTGCCTTAGTATTTTTAGCATACAAACAGGATGAACCTGGGGAATGTCCAGGAGTATGAATAACCACTAAATCCTCGTCTCCAAGGGTAATCACAAAACCCTCTTCATATATAGCATCAGCTCTGGGATTTTCTGGAAATCCCCAATTCTTAAAAACAGAAAAATTATGAGGTTCCTTAAAGAAGAGATCATCTGCCTTATGTAGAATGAACGGTGCTTTCAGAGCTTGCCTTAAGTAGTCTACTCCAAGAAGATGGTCGGGATGCCCATGGGTTCCAAAGATAAACTTAACCTTAAGATCGCCATCTTGAACAATTTTTAATATTTCAGGGTCAGCATCCCCAGGGTCGATGATGATCGCTTCCTTTGTTGCTTCATCGTAGAGTATGTAGGTGCAAACTTGAAGGGGACCTGTGATGATGGTCTCAACCTTTAACATAACCCTTTAGGACCTCGCCCGGATGATTAGCTCTTTCATTTCTTTTACGGCTTCTTTTATGCCTACAAATATGGCTCTTGAAACTATGCTATGGCCAATGCTAAACTCTTCGATTTCAGGGATTGCGGCAACGGGTCCAATGTTTTCATAGTTTAGTCCATGCCCGGCATGAACAACAAAACCAAGGTCCTTAGCAAACTTGGCTGCGTTTTCAAGCCTTGTGAGCTCTTCAAGCTTTTTTTCTTCCTCTTCGGCATCGGCATACATCCCGGTATGTAGTTCAACTATCTGAGCACCGGTTTTCTTTGCCAATTCTAAGGTTTTCTCATCCGGGTTTATAAACAAGCTTACCTTTATTCCGCTCTTATTTAGCTCTTTAACCACTCTCTTTACCTCTTCAACTCTATCCTCAAGCTCAATACCGCCCTCCGTTGTAATTTCTTCCGGTCTCTCAGGAACCAAGGTTACTTGATAGGGTTTTACCTCTTTAGCAAATTTTATTAGTTCTTTATCTATAGCCATCTCAAGAATTAGCTTAGTCTTAATTATTTCTCTGATGAGCCTCACATCACGTTCCTTTATATGCCTTCTATCCAAGCGAAGATGAACGACGATCCCATCTGCACCTCCAAGCTCTGCCAAGACCGCGGCATGAACCGGGTCTGGATAGTAGGTTTTTCTTGCTTCTCTTACCGTTGCTACATGGTCAACGTTTACTGCAAGCTTAGCGGGCATGTATTCCCTCCTCCTCAAATATTTTAGAACCTCTGGGTCTGGACAAACCTTTTTCATTAAATTTATCTCATTCCTAAGCATTAGCCAAGGAGAATATAAACCCTTTTCATGGTCATAACCCAAAAGATGAAGAATACCATGAATACAAAGACTAAGAAGATAGGGATAAAAAGGAAGTTTATACAAACGAGACTCCTCTTCAGCCTTCTCAAGAGAAATGATTACATCCCCTAAGAAGGGAACGTTTAACCTTTCCCTCACAGGAAAGGCTAAAACATTCGTAGGATAGGGGCGTGAAAGGTATTTTTGATTAAGTTTCAATATCTCATCGTTACTTACAAAGGTTAAAGAAAAAATTTTTTTCTTAATATTAAGAAGTTTTAAAGCATTTTGAAGATGTTTTTTTAGTTGTCTTTCCAGTTCATCTGGTAATTTGTTGATCCCTTGATAGTTAATATAAAATTTCAAGGAGTTAACACCTTCTTAGCAAAGATTAGAAAACCTGTGTGAGCAACCATCCTATCTTCTGGTCTTAGTCGCTCTGGGTTAGGTTTATACCTTCTTACCAAGACCTCTAAAACTTCCACATCTTTAAAAGGTAGGCTTAGGAGTTGAGTTAAAGTGTGAGAGACTTGATTGGTTGTGGGGACAAGGATGCCAAGGGGATGTCCTGGCTTTAAGGCATCCCATGCTGGCTTTAATAGAAGCCAAGGTTCCCTAACGTCTAAAAAGACGGCATCCACATCCTCTTCCTCAAAGGAGTCTACCACTTCTTTTAGCTTCAACTCTACCCTATGGTCAAGACAAAATCTCTTGAGATTTCTGTTGGCAAGTTGAAAAAACCTCTCCTCCTTTTCATAAGAAATTACCTTTCCCTCATCCCCTACAACATAGGCAAAGGCTAAAGTTAAAGCACCAGACCCTGTTCCGCATTCCAACACTATTTTTCCAGGACCTACGCCGAGTTTAAGCAAAATGTAGCCTATATCCTTAGGATAGATAATCTGCGTTTGTCTCTCTACATTCTTAATAAAATCATAGATAGTTGGTTTAAGAATAAAAAAGGAAGACCCTTTTTTACCGATCACTTTATCCCCATAATCTTTGCCAATAAGAAAAGCCAAATCTAAGGAATCTGTCGTTGTGCTAAATATCCTTGGCTTTAGTTCAAGGAAGTATTTCCTTTCACCATCAAAAAGGAGAATATGATCACCTTCTTTTAGAGGCATAGATTTTAGCGAGCAAAAAAGGCTTTATAAGCAAGGTAGGTCATGTATAGGTCTAATACATGGGAGACCTCAAAGGGGGAATGCATGGAGAGCAAAGGTGGACCTACATCAACAATATCCATCCCATACTGAGCCAAGTATTTTGCTACGGTCCCTCCACCCCCTTCATCCACCTTCCCCATGGAGGCAACTTGATAGATAACCCTTTCCTCATCCCAAATTCTTCGGAGATAGCTTATGTACTCAGCGTGAGCCTCGTTTGCCATGTATTTTCCGCCATGACCGGTGTAGCGGGTCAAAACTACTCCATACCCTAAGCGGGCATCGTTAAGCTTGTCGTGAACCTCAAGATAGTTTGGGTCAATACCTGCTGTCACATCTGCTGAAATTGCCTTAGTCCTTTCCATAACTTCAAAAAAGAGCACAGGGTCTGGAGAATGACCTTCCATCTTGATCAAATCATAGACTAACCTTTCAAAAACCCTGCTTTTTGCGCTGGTGTTACCCTCTGAGCCGATCTCTTCCCGGTCCATAAAAATGGCAAGAGAAGTGTACTCAGGCTCTTTGACATCAAAAATAGCGGTTAAGGAGGTGTAGGCGCATATACGGTCATCCTGACCGTAACCACCGATAAAAGCCTTGTCTAAGCCGATAAACCTTGCCCTTCCAGCCGGCACGGCACATATCTCAGCAGAAGCAAAATCCTCTTCAGTTATGCCATACTTTTCAAAGAGAAGCTCTAAAACCCTTTTTTTAACCCTTTCTTTTTCTTCTTGCTTTTCCTCTTCCGTTTTCTTTGGTATTCCGCCAACGAGGATGTTTAAATTTTCGGCGACTATCGCTTCAGAAAGCTTCTTTTCTTCCTGTTTTTTTCTGGCAAGATGGGGAAGTAGGTCGCATATGGTAAAAAGAGGGTCGCTATCCTCTTCTCCGATAACTACTTTAACAAGTGTCCCATCCTTTTTTACCACAACCCCATGAAGTGCAAGGGGCATAGCCACCCAGTGGTACTTTTTTATACCACCGTAGTAATGGGTTTTAAGAAAAGCAAGGTCAAAGTCCTCAAAGAGGGGATTTAGCTTTAGGTCAAGCCTTGGTGTGTCTATGTGAGAGGCAATTATGCGTAAACCCTCGGTGATGGGTCTTTTACCTCTTCTCCAAAGGGCTATAAACTTATTTTTGTAAATAAAATAACCTTTTTCTTTGTCCCCTTCTCGAAAACCTTCAGCCTCGGCTTTTCCTTTAATATAATCTACGCTTTCTCTTTCAGTTTTCACCTTGGAAAGAAAGTCTATGTAATCCTTAGCGTAGGAAAAGGCTTTTTCGACCTCTTCTGAGGAAAGTATCTGAGCTACGTGTTTTCTTTCAAGCAAGAGTTTTTCTTCAGCCATAGGAGCTCCTCTTGATTTGGTGTAACTATTTGAAAGGATGGAGATGAGGGGATTTGAACCCCCGACCTCCGGAGTGCGATTCCGGCGCTCTCCCGGGCTGAGCTACATCCCCATCTTTGGTTAAAAGCCTTATTGTGTTTGAGCCTGAGCCTTAGCCTTGTTTAGCTTTTCAAAAAGTTTAGAGATCTTGTTTGCAGCCTTCTTCCAGTGAAAAATGCCCTTGCTTACACCTCGATGAAGAAAGCTCTGACAAACTCTAAGCTGGGCTTCAGCCTTTTCAAAATCTTTAGCCTCAAGGTAAGCTAAAAATTTTTTTATCTCCGTCTTTACCCTTGTTTTAAAGGCTTTGTTTCTAAGCCTTCTTTTCTCACTTTGCCTTAAAGCTTTTTCTGCTGACTTATGCTGAGGCACGCCTATCCCTCCTTAGTTTTTTTTATCAATTTAATACAATGGCTCTTATTGTCAACTTTTGAGGGTATGGTAAACTTGCAAAAGAAATGGCCGCAAAAAGGATTGAAGTTGCCTTTAAACCTGAGTTCCGAATTGCCCTTGGGGAAAAAATAGCAAAAAAAGTAAAGCTTCACCTTGGGCTACCTGTTAAGAACATCCATTTTGTTAAAGTCTACTTAGTTGAAGGTAACTTTAGCTCAGAGCTACTTCATACCTTTGCAAGTTCAGCCCTTGCAGACCCGGTTATTCAATTCTATACCATTGAAAAACACATAGCCAACGAGCTCCCCTACTCTTTTGATTGGGTGTTAGAAATAGGTTTTCGTCCCGGAGTAACCGATAACGAGGGAAAGGTAGCCGAAGAAGCTTTAAGCTACCTCCTTGGACGACCGTTAAATCCCCTTAACGAAGGTGTCTACTATGCGAGGCAATACCTCATTGAAGGGGACCTTTCCTTTGAAGACATAGAAAAAATAGCTCGGGACCTTTTAGCAAACGAACTGATTGAAAGATGGTTCATCTTGCCTTCAAGCGAATTTCGCAAAGAAGGAATAAGCTATGCTCCACCACGAGTTACGGAAACCTTCCCTCCAGTCGTTGAAACTTTTGACCTCTCAGGTATGTCAGACGAAGAGCTGATAAGGCTCTCCAAAGAAAGGCTTTTAGCTTTAAATCTTGAGGAGATGAAGACGATTCAGAGGTACTTTGAAAGAGAAGACTTTATAAAGCTTCGACAAAGGTACGGTCTTGACAAAAGGATAACCGACGTTGAGCTTGAAAGCCTTGCCCAGACCTGGTCTGAACATTGTAAACATAAGATCTTTAACGCAAAGATTATCTACAAAGATTTAGAAACGGGAGAAACCCTTGAGGTTGATAGTCTTTTTAAAACCTTTATCAGAAGTTCAACTGAAGAGATAAGAAAAGAAAAGGGGGAAAAGGATTTTTGTCTTTCGGTGTTTGTTGATAATGCTGGAGTTATAAAACTTGATGAGGACTGGGCTTTTGTTTACAAGGTTGAAACGCATAATAGTCCTTCAGCCCTTGACCCTTACGGGGGTGCTCTAACTGGGATTGTTGGCGTGAACAGGGACCCTCTTGGCACAGGGCTTGGAGCAAAGCTTATATTCAACACCGATGTCTTTTGCTTTGCCCCTCCAAACTGGGATAAGCCTCTACCACCAAGGCTTCTTCATCCAAGAAGGATTTTTGAAGGGGTAAGGGAAGGTGTAGAGCATGGTGGCAATCAAAGTGGTATTCCTACGGTCAACGGCTCTATTGTGTTTGACCCAAGGTATTTAGGAAAGCCCCTTGTTTACTGCGGGACAGGTGGGCTTATACCTCTTAGAGTGGGAGAAAGGGAGGGCTGGAAAAAGGGCGCAAGACCTGGAGACAAGGTTGTAATGGTAGGCGGGAAAATTGGCAAAGATGGCATCCATGGAGCAACCTTTTCATCTGAAGCCCTTCACGAAGGCTCACCGGCAACGGCAGTCCAAATCGGAGACCCCATCACCCAAAAAAAAATGGTAGACTTTTTGCTAAAAGCAAGGGACCTTGGGCTTTACAACTCTATCACAGACAATGGAGCAGGGGGTCTTTCTTCATCTGTGGGAGAAATGGCGAAAGAAAGCGGAGGAGCAGTCATCGACTTAGCTAAGGCTCCATTGAAGTATCCTGGACTTAAGCCTTGGGAAATCCTTGTTTCGGAAAGCCAAGAAAGGATGACTGTTGCCGTGCCACCTGACAAAATAGATGACTTCTTGAAGCTTGCAGAAAAGATGGGAGTTCAGGCGACAGTTCTTGGCGAGTTTACGGATTCTGGCTATTTCCATATTCTGTATGAAGGGAAAACTGTAGGGCTTTTACCTCTTGAATTCTTGCACGAAGGAGTGCCTCAGCTTAGGCTTTACGCCGAGTGGATCCCTCCGAAGTATCCAAAGGAAGTAGATTTCCCTGAGCCTGAAGATTATGAAGCCCTTGGCAAAGAGATTCTATCCCGGTTTAATGTTTGCTCGAAGGAGTATGTGGTTAGGCAGTATGACCATGAGGTGCAGGGTGGAAGCGTGGTTAAACCTTTGGTGGGTCTTGATGGTCCAAGCGATGCTGCGGTCCTCAGGTATGACCTCGAAAAAATTTCCGGCATCGTTGTTGCTCATGGTATCTGTCCAAAGTTTTCAGACTTTGATACCTATCTTATGGTAGCAAACGCCATAGATGAAGCCATAAGGAATGCCGTCTGCGTTGGAGGAGACCTTGATTACATGGCTGGGCTTGATAACTTCTGCTGGTGCGACCCTATTGAGAGCGAAAAAAACCCAGACGGAAGGTATAAACTTGCTCAGCTTGTAAGAGCAAACATGGCTCTCTACGAATACACGAAAGCTTACGGTGTTCCCTGCATATCTGGTAAAGATTCGATGAAGAACGACTATCTCATGTCCCTTGGCTTAGACCCAAAAGGTGAAAACCCCTACGGAGTAGGAACCATTCTGACAGATGGAAGCCTAAAGATCTCTGTGCCCCCTACCCTTCTTTTTTCAGTAGTTGCCAAAATTCCGGATGTTAGGCTTGCTCAAACGATGGAAGTAAAGAGACCTGGGGACCTCGTCTACATCCTTGGTAAAACTAAAGAAGAGCTCTTTGGTTCAGAATACTTTTCTCACCTTGGAATAAAGGCAGGCATTGCCCCAAAGCCCGAGGCTGAAATTAACAGAAAAATTTATCTACGTCTTCGTGATGCCATCTACTTTGGTCTTATCCACTCTGCCCATGATGTCTCTGACGGAGGACTTTTTGTCTGCCTTGCAGAAAAAGCCTTTTCTGGGGGGTATGGAATTTTTGTTGACCTCTCGGCAGTCCCCTACGAAGGAAAACTGAGGGATGATTTTATTCTGTTTTCTGAGAGCGCAGGACGTATCGTGGTTACTGTCCCACAGGATAAAAGAAGAGATTTTGAAAAACTTATGTCCGGCTTGCCTTATGCTCTGATCGGAGAAACCATCGCTGAACCTACTCTATTTATAAAAGGTTTAAGCGGAAAGACTATACTTTCAGCAAACATCTTTGAATTAAAAAGGGCTTGGCAAGCACCTTTTGCCGATTGGTAAAAAGTTGAGAGGAGATTGGCTGCATGCTTCGAACGCTAACCTATCCTTCTTCTAAATGCGAAGCTTATCTTAAAAGTCTTGAAAACAGGATTTCCGCTTATCCTACTAAGTTAGAAGGTTATCTCAAAAAAATAGCTAAGGAGGTGAAGAAAAAGGGGGATATTGCCCTTTTAGAATACACCGAAAGGTTTGATAAGGTAAAGATAGATGTTGATGCTTTTAGAGTTAAGGAGGAAGAAATTGAAAGGGCATATAAAGAGGTCTCAGCAGAGCTTCTTTCAGCGATAAGGCTTGCGATTAAACAAGTTCGTCAGTTTCATGAAAAAAACCTTCCACAAAGCTGGATTGAATCCTTCACAAAAGGGATAATCGTTGGGCAAGTTGTAAGACCGGTTTCTTCCTGTGGTCTTTACATCCCAGGGGGGAAGGGCGGAGAAACTCCTCTTATTTCAACGGTTATCATGACTGCGGTTCCGGCAAAGATTGCCGGAGTGCCTCGGGTGGTCATGGTTTCTCCTCCAAGGGTTGATGGGAGCTTACATCCAGCCCTTCTTGTTTCGGCTAAAGAAGCTGGCGTTGATGAGGTCTATCGAGTGGGTGGACCTTGGAGCATCTTTGCCTTAGCCTTTGGCACAGCAACCATCCCGAAGGTAGACCTAATTTGTGGACCGGGCAACATCTATGTTACGCTTGCCAAGAAGCTTGTTGCCTTTCAGACTGGGATAGACTTTTTAGCTGGACCAAGTGAGGTTGTGGTCGTTGCTGATGGTTCGGCTAATCCAAGGTTTGTAGTGTGGGACCTTCTTGCCCAAGCAGAACATGACCCAGAAAGTCTTAGCCTTCTGATAACCCCTTCTAAAAAACTTGCCAAAGCAGTCAAGGCTTTGCTCCCTACCGAGTTGTCGATACTTCCAAGGAAAGAGATAGCTGAAGAAGCCTTAAAAAGGCGTGGAGCTATCATACTTGTATCCTCATTAGAGGAAGCAATAGAACTTGTAAACAGAATAGCACCTGAACACTTAGAGTTAGCGGTAGAAAACCCAGAGGAGCTCCTCTTTGAGGTCAAAAATGCAGGGGCGGTTTTTCTTGGGCATTATACACCTGAGGCTATGGGAGATTATGTGGCAGGTCCAAACCATGTTCTACCTACCATGGGGCTTGCAAGATTTTCCTCCGCTTTGTCTGCAGACAAATTCTTCAAAAAAATAAACTTTTTAAAATACTCAAAGCCTGCCTTGTTTGCTCAAGCAAGAGAGGTGATTACCTTAGCGGATGCTGAAAATCTTTTTGCTCACGCAAAGGCAGTTAGAGTAAGGCTTGAAGAAACCTCGTAAGGAGGAAAAAACGATGAAAGAGTTTTGCAACCCCTTAGATTTTACTGAAGAAATTCAAGAGGAAATTCAGACGGAGATAGAAAGCTTAGGACCCTGTAAGATAGACAATCCTCTTAGGGATACTCGACCTTGTTTTGTTACAGACAATGACAGAGTCAGTTTACGAGTGAGCGCTTCCTACCTAAGAAAGATTTTTTCTGAAGGGAGGGAAATTCCCTCTCTTGAGCTTGCTGGTCCCCGTCCAAAAATCTACTTTGACCCATCTAAGGTTCGTGCAGGAATTGTTACATGCGGTGGTCTTTGTCCAGGGATTAACGATGTTATTCGGTCCATCGTGATGACCCTTTGGTATTCGTACGGAGTTGATAAGATCGTTGGCTTTCAGTATGGATTGCAGGGCTTTATCCCTGAATACAAACATCCGGTAGTTGACCTTAATCCCGAGGTAGTAAAGGATATTCATAATCTTGGGGGAACAATTCTTGGCACATCAAGAGGGCATCAGCCCATTGAGGTCATCGTAGACACGCTTGAACGGATGAACATTCAAATACTTTTTATGGTCGGAGGAGACGGAACCTTTAGGGCGGCAAACAAGATCAAGGCTGAGATAGCAAGACGGGGGCTAAAGATTGCGGTTGTCGCCATCCCCAAAACGATCGACAACGACATCTGGCTTGTTTCAAAGACCTTTGGGTTTGACACGGCAGTTGAGCTTGCCTGCGAAGCCATCAGATGCGCCCATACCGAGGCTCGAGCCGTGCCATACGGTATCGGATTGGTAAAGCTTATGGGTAGGCACTCAGGATTCATTGCCGCAGCAGCAACGCTTGCAACCAAAGAGGTAAACTTCTGCTTAATTCCTGAGATGGACTTTGATTTAGAAGGAGAAGGAGGCTTTCTTGTCGCACTTGAAAAAAGACTTAAAGAAAGAAAGCATGCTGTTGTTGTTGTAGCAGAAGGAGCAGGACAAAAGTATGTGCAAAAGGACCCACCAGAGTATGATGCCTCTGGGAATATCAAGCTTGGAGACATCGGGAAGTTTCTTAAAGAGAAAATCGAAAACTATTTTCGCAGCAAAGGAATGGAGGTAGTAATTCGTTACATTGACCCGAGTTATATAATAAGGAGCGTTCCCGCTAATGTGAGCGATAGGATTTATTGTGGCTTTCTTGGTCAGTATGCGGTACATGCTGCCATGGCTGGGAAAACTGGTCTTATGATTAGTTATCTTAACGACCAGTTCGTGCATGTTCCCTTGTCTGAAGCGGTAAAAAGGAGAAAATTTGTAAACTTAAACAGCAGGTTTTGGCTTTCTGTCCTTGAATCAACTGGGCAACCACCCCTTAAGAATTCATAGGGAATGAAAAAAAACCAAAAACTACTATTATTTCTTTTAGCCATCTTTTTCCTCCTCCTTTCCCTATTTCTGATAGAGCGGGACCTCTACCGCTATGACAAGATCACCTATTTTGAGTTTAAAACCCTTCTTCGGGAAGGGAAAGTCCAGGATGTGGTAATAAAAAAGAAAGAGATCTACGGGAAGTTTATTGAAAGTGCTGCAGAGACGCTCTCGCAGATCCGACAAAGGCAAGTCAAAATTGGTTCCTACTTTAAAACAGTCAAACCAGAAGACCCAGAGCTTTTCAAACTCCTTGAAGAAAAGGGCATAAACTACGAGGTAAAGCCAGAGTCTAACCTTTGGATCACGATACTTTCGTGGGTTCTTCCCTTTTTGCTTCTCCTTTTGTTTTGGATCTTCTTACTTAGAAGGTTTGCTGGTCCTGACGGTGGAATAATGAGTATCGGAAAAAGCAAAGCCAAGGTTTACATAGAAAAGGAGATCAAAGTAACCTTTCAAGATGTAGCAGGCGTTGATGAAGCCGTTGAGGAGCTTAAGGAGATCATTGAATACTTGAAGAACCCGCAAAAGTTCGTTAGGCTTGGTGCAAAGATCCCGAAAGGCGTCTTACTTGTGGGTCCTCCTGGGACAGGGAAAACCCTTCTTGCTAAGGCAATTGCAGGAGAGGCTGATGTTCCTTTTATTTCTATCTCAGGGTCATCCTTTGTAGAAATGTTTGTTGGAGTTGGAGCAGCTCGAGTAAGGGACCTTTTTGCTCAAGCAGAAACCCTTGCCCCTTGTATCATCTTTATCGATGAGATAGATGCTGTAGGTCGGGTAAGGGGTGTTTCTCCTACCGGGGGTGCTGAGGAGAGGGAGCACACTTTGACCCAACTTCTAACAGAAATGGACGGGTTTGACCCGAAAAAGGGGGTGATCATCATCGCCGCAACAAACCGGCCCGAAATCCTTGACCCTGCCCTCCTCAGACCTGGACGTTTTGACCGGGTAGTGGTTGTTGATAGACCAGACCTAAAGGGGAGAGAAGCTATCCTTAGGCTTCACTGTCGGGAGATCAAGCTTGCTCCTGATGTTGACTTAAAGGTAATCGCTGCAAGGACCCCAGGGATGGTTGGGGCTGAACTTGCCAACATCGTAAACGAAGCCGCTCTTCTTGCCGCAAGAAAAGGAAAAGATGCCGTTGAGATGGAAGATTTTGAGGAAGCAATCGACAGGGTTGTTGCAGGCTTAGCTCGAAAAAGCAGGTATCTCTCACCAGAAGAAAAAAGACGCATAGCCTACCATGAAGCTGGACATGCCATCTGTGCAGCGATCTTTACTCCAAAGGAGAAGGTGCATCGCGTCTCAATCATCCCAAGAGGTGTTGCCGCCCTTGGTTACACTCTTCAACTACCTGAGGAAGAAAGATATCTTCTCACTAAAGAAGAACTTTTGGCGAAAATTTGTGTGCTCTTTGGAGGGAGGGTGGCTGAAGAGCTCGTTTTTGGTGAAGTGTCAACGGGAGCTCAAAACGACTTGGAAAAGGCTACAGAAATCGCAAGAGCTATGGTCTTAGACTATGGGATGAGTGATGTCCTTGGACCTCAAACCTTTAGAAAACGGGAACACCTCTTTCTTGATGTGCCCTTTAAAGAGAGAGAACTCGTCTCTGAAGAAACAGCAAGGCTTATTGACGAGGAAATTAGTAAAATCCTAAAAAGCTGTTATGATAAGACAAAAGAGCTTCTTCAGGCTCAGAGAGAAAAGCTTGATAGAATGGTTGAGCTTCTTCTACAGAAAGAAGTGCTTGAAGGGGGAGAGCTTGAAAAGGTCTTATACTCTTAAAGACAAAAGGTGGTAAAGGGGTAGTTTATGAGATGGCTTAATAGGGTATTAATAAATTTGTTCTTTTTCGTCAGCTCCATTCTCCTAACCTCAGGATATGCTGCTAATGTTCTTGAGAACGTGGAACGAGATTTTAAATCCCTGCAAGCCCTCATCATAGGAGTAGAAAATGGCGAATACATCATTGACAAAGGACGTACACAGGGCGTAAAGCCAAAAGACATCTTTATGGTCTATAAGCGGACAAAAAAGGTCGTTCATCCCGAAACTAAAGAATCCTTAGGCTTCTTAAGAGAACCCATAGGGAAGGTTGAAGTAACAAGGGTCGAGGAGAACTTTTCTTTAGCAAGGGTTTTATCCAAGAAAGAAGATTTTCCCGTTCCGACCATCGTTAGAAGGAGCGCAGAGCTCAAGATTTATGTCCTTCCAGAAACCCAAGGGATTGAAGAGCCCCTTATTTTTGCCCTAAAAAATGCCCTTCCTGATAGCGAGATAAAGGTCCTAAGGGGGATATCTTTTTTTCAGTTGGAACCCTCAATGTTAACAGCTGAGCGGGTTGACTATGTCTTTGTTGTAGGGTCTGATTTTATAAAAGTTTACAATGCCTACCTTGAGCCAGTAAAGGCTTACGGGAACTACTTTGCAGTTATAAAAAAACCTGAACAAAGGCCTGAAGCTCAAAGACCGAGTACTCCGCCAAGAACTCAGCTTTCCCAACCCTTTACTTTTCTTCAAACTCAAATCTTAGGGAAAATGCCAGGGGAGGTCCTTCAAGCAGATTTTGCAGACCTTGATGAAGATGGACAACCTGAGCTTGTCTACATCACTCAAGAGGAGCTTCAAATCGTCAAGATTAAAGGCGGTTTGCTTGCTCGGTATAAACCACCTCAAGGAAAGATCATCTATGTTTCAACTGGACCAAAGGGTTGGATTGCTCTGAACATTTACGAACCAAATCTCAAGATGAGGAGCGAGGTTTTAAAATTAACCCCTCAGGGGATACAACCTGTCATCCGGGATGTTAACCTCTTTCTTCAGTTTGTTGACTTTGCTGGAACTGGAGTAAAGGATACTCTTATTGGACAAACTTTTAGCCGTGATACCTTCTTTGGCAAAGAAGTCTATGTCCTAAAAAGAGAAGATAATCGAATAGTCTACGGGCCAAAGCTTGAAGTTGCAGACAATTTTAGACTGCTTGGCTCAGCCATGGCTGACCTTGACGAAGACAGGGAACGAGAATGGATAACCTACCTTCCTGACGGGCGCCTTGCAGTTTTTAAAAGGAACCTTCTTCAGTTTTCAACTCCCTTCTCAGTTGCCAAACATTTTTATAGTTTTACTCTCACTGAAGGAAAGAAAGGGCAAGAAGTGTTAAAAGGCGTCTTCTTCCCCTATCCTACTCCAATTGTCACCACAAACCCCGTTGACGGAAAACTTGTAGTTCTCTACCTTAAAACCGAATTTCCTTTAGAAAAAATAGCTAAGGACTTAAAAAGAATCCCTCTTAATCAAGCAAGCTTTCAGGTGGGTCTTCTTGGTTTCCAAGGTAGCTACTTCTTTAAAAACGTAACAAATGAGATGACAGGCATACCTACAGGCTTAGGCTTATGGGGAAATTCTCTTTACTTAACCGTGGTAACCGGAGAGTATCCAGGCAAAACAGAAACGATCCTTAGCTATAGATGGTAGCGGGCATGTTTCCTTCTTATCTCTTGTTTGGTAGCTAATATTTGATACTCTGTTAAGCCAAGCTCTTTTGCAGTATCTTCAATCAGCGCCTTTAACTCCTCTAAGGACTTTGCATGGCACATAGTATAAAGGTTGTAATTCCAATCTGGATAGGTTTCTCTTACGTAGCAATGGCTTACAAAGGGCTTTTCTGCAAGCCTTTTCCCTACCTCATCAATTCTTTCATCAGGAACTTGCCAGGCAACCATGGCGTTTCCTTCATAGCCTGCAAGGTTGTGTCTTAGAGTTGCTCCAAGGCGGCGAATGACACCCTGTTCAAGCAGCCCTTGAATTATTCTTATCACCTCATCCTCCGTTAAGCCAAGCCTTTTCCCAATTTCAGCGTAGGGTCTTGAAACAAAAGGAATTCCTTCGATCAAAGCTTGAAGGACCTTTTTTTCTTGCTCGGTTAGCTTAGACATTCCTTTTTCTTTCTACGGTGATTATGGTATGAACGTTTCCTCGTGGATGGAAGTCGCCTACCACCTTTAGTTCCCTTGGTTTGAGAAGGTTCCATAGAGCATCAAAGATCTCGTTAGTTGCCGCTTCATGAGAAATATACCGATTGCGGAACTTGTTTAGCCAAAGCTTTAGAGACCGGAGCTCAACGATCTTTTCATCAGGCACATAGGAAATTTTAATGACCGCAAAGTCGGGATATCCTGAACGTGGGCAAAGGCAGGTAAACTCAGGAAAGGTGATCTCGATTAGATAGTCCCTATCAGGATAAGGATTTGCCCACGCTTCAAGCTCTGCCTCTTCAATAGCTTTTTCACCATATTTTTTTTCTTCCATCCAAAACTATTATACAAGGATTTTTAAAAGTTAAAAGTACTCAACATATTTTACAGAAGATTAACAAAACAATGAATGCTTTTCTTACTTAGGCTGTTCGAAAAATCCTTTTCACTCTCCAATTTTGAGCAAAGCGAAGGATCTCCCCTTTTATGTCGCCCCAGAGCCGAAGCCCTGAGGGCAATAGCCCGAAGAGCCCCCTTCTTTCGCCCTTAGCCGAAGCCTTGAGCGTCAGCGAAGGGGCAGCGAAGGGCCTCAGAGGTCCTTGATGCTACCTTAAGATGGCAAGGTATGTTTGCAAGATTTTTCGAACAGTCGCTTTTCTTACTTGTCAGCTTTTTCAAAAAAGGTAAAATAGCAAAACATCAATGGGGTGTAAAATTTATTTTTCCTTAAAAAATTCTTCGATCCTTAGAATTGTTCCCCATCTTATATTCAATTAAAAAAAGGAGGTTTAAAAGAGAGATGAAGTGCTCAAGGCTTCAATCGCTTTTGCGGGAATGGTACCAGCAAGTTAGGTCTTTTAATCTTTCTCCCTTAAAGATGATGGAGTTGGTAGAAAGGCATATCAAACATTGTGAAGTGTGCCAAAATGATGAGGATTTGCCTCTTGAGCTTGATCAGTTAAGAGAAATAATTCGTGTGCCTCAGGTTCCACTTCATGCCAAAACAAAAATGGAAGAGCCTCAATATGTTTACGAAGAAGAAAAAGCAGAAGAAGAGGAAGAAGAATTTTAGGTTTTCTTTCTTTTGTCCTGCACCCTCACCGCCTTTCCTGGAACCCTTTGAATCGTTCCCTCTTGGACGACCTGAATATTGCTATGGAAGCCCAAGAAGTCGTACAATTCAAGCTTAAGCCTATCAAGCTCCTCTTGACTTAAGTCACTTACTTTTTCCACTATTATTGTCATCTCATCCTTGCCCTTTACAGTTTCTATAACTAACTGGTAGTAAGGTGAGAGGGCTTTATACTTAAGAAGAATAGCTTCAACCTGGGAGGGATAGAAGTTTACCCCTTTCACCTTTAACATGTCATCGCATCTGCCTTTGATCCTGTCAACCCTTACATGGGTCCTTCCACAATCGCATGGTTCATAACTTATAATTTTTGTTATATCTCTTGTTCGGTAGCGGATCAAGGGTAAACCTTCACGAGTCAGGGTAGTAATAACAAGCTCGCCCTCCTGACCGACGGGTAAAGGGTCACCAGTCTCCGGGTCAACTATTTCAACTATATAATGGTCTTCCCATATATGGATTCCTGCCCGAGCCGAACAATCTATACCAAGACCAACGCCACCTGTCTCTGTCATGCCGATGATGTCGAAGGTCTTTAACCCCCATTTCAGCCTCTATCCTACGACGATACTCATCACTTCAGGTTTCGGCTCCAAGGATGGCTACCCTTAAGTTTGTTTCCCTAAAATCAAAGCCTGATTCTTTTGCAACCTCTATCAGCCTTGCCGGATAACTTGCAATGGCTCCGATGGCTGTTGTTCCGAGCTCTTTCATCAACTTCAGCTGAAGAAGGCTTCTTCCAGCCCCAGCAGGTATGATAAAACAGCCAAGCCTTTCAGCTCCGTAATGAAAACCAAAACCCCCGTTAAACAACCCAAAGGAGGGCATAATTTGCAGGCGATCTTCTGAGGTTAAACCAGCTGCCGTCAAACAACGAGCCATTATCTCTCCCCACTGTCTAATATCCCCCTCTGTCATAGCATTTATCACAGGAACTCCTGTAGTTCCAGAGCTCATATGCATACGCTTGCATTTTTCAATGGGCACGGCTATATGCTTAAAAGGATAACCCTCTCGAAGTTCATCCTTCGTAGTAAAAGGAAGATTTTTTAGGTCTTCAAGACTTTTTATATCCTCAGGATTGATATCTTTGTACTTTTCCTTGAGAAAGGATTGTGAATTCTTAAGATAAAGCAAAGTTTTTCTTAATCTTTGAAGCTGAAGTTTTTGGATTTCTTCCCTGGGTAAGGTTTCCATATCTGGGTTGAACATCCGATCCATAGAGCCACCCCAAAATAAATTCTGTGCAATCATAACCGAGAAAACAAAACTTTGCAATATCAACTGAGGCTGTTTCAAAAAAACTCTCACCCTTCCTTTCCGTGCGACAGTAAAGAATCTTCCCACTTTGTCATCCCGCAGCACGAATGTGTCAAGGAACCCCAAGGGTGCTGAAAGAAAAGACCTCTCGCTTACTCTTTTAGCAAAAAAAGACTTGGGGAGACTGAAAGCTACTCTTTAAGTAGCAAAAATATGTTTTTTAGAGGGAATCTCTAAGGGCTGTTTCAAAATCAGGATACTTGAATTGATAGCCAAGGTTGAGAAGCTTTCTTGGAATAACCTTTGCGCTTGCCATGATAACATCTGCAAGCTCTCCATAAACAAGCTTTAACGCAAATCTTGGTACTGGAAATATTGCCGGTCTCTTCAAAACCTTGGCTAAAATCTTGGTAAATTCGGCATTCTTTATAGGATTAGGAGAAACAAAGTTGTAAACTCCTGATTCAGCACCTTTTTCAAGTAAAAAAAGCATGGCCTCCAGAATATCATCTACATGAACCCAGGGGAACCATTGTTTCCCTGAACCAAGCTTTCCTCCAAGTCCAAGCTTAAAAATAGGCAAGATAGTCTTAAGCATCCCCCCACCCTTACCAAGAACGATCCCAAAACGGGTTACAAAAACTTTAGCTCCCTTTGACAAACCTTTTAAGGCTTCCTCTTCCCAGGCAAGGCAAAGTTTTACTACAAATCCCTCACCAGGTGAGGAGCCTTCATCAAGCTCTTCTTCACCCCTATCTCCGTAGTATCCAACAGCGCTGGCATTAAAAAGGACCTTCCCTGGGCTTAGACACTCTACAGCTCTACGTGTAGATTCAATCCGAGAATCCCAAAGAAGTTTTTTGTATTCTTCAGTCCAACGATGAAATATTGTCTCTCCAACTAAATTGATGATAATGTCCGCATCTTTGGCTACTTTTTGCCAGTCTCCTCCTTTTAAGGGATCTCCTAAGACGGCATTAGCCCCAGGTGGAACCCTAAGCAAAGACTTGTTTGACCGCACAAGAAGCGTTACCTCATAGCCTGCCTTTAAAAAACCCTTGCTCAGGTGCTGACCTACAAAACCTGTCCCTCCAAGGAGAAATATCTTCATCTTTTTACCTCCCTTTTTAAAGCCTTCATTAGCCTTGCTTTAACCTTAGGGTCATCCCTTTTAAAAAAGCACTCATCGCAAAGATAAGCCCCTCTCCCTGGCAAGATTTGCTTAGGGTCAGGATATATTTCTCCCTCTTTAAGCACAAAACGATGTAGGTCCCATTTAATGAGCTTTTTTCGGCAATGGACGCAGGTCCTATAGGGCTTATGAGGATTTTCCTTCAAGATAAGACTTAGCTTTAGCTAAGATTTGTTGAGACTCCTCAAGCGATAGTTTAGCGATTTCCGCTATCTTTTCCGGTGGTGTTTCCACAAGGGTTTTTAAGCTTTTAATATCTGCCTCGTAAAGCCTACCAGCTACTTCATCTGAAAGTCCAGTTACCTTTAGAAGCTCAGCAAACTCTGGCTCCTGTCTTCTTGCATATTGAGTTTCGCTTAGGATGTCTATCCTCCATCCTACAAGCTTTGAGGCAAGCTTAACATTTTCCCCTTTGCGCCCAATGGCAAGGGAGAGCTGGTCATCTGGCACTATCACTTCAAGGGTTTTAGTTGCTTCGTCTACGATAACTTTGGTGCATTCAGCCGGAGATAGGGCGTTGTATACAAACTTGGCAGGGTCTGGATCATACTGGACGACATCTATTTTTTCGCCCTTTAGCTCCTGTAACACTGCAGAGATTCTTGAACCTCTCACTCCTACGCAGGCACCAATAGGGTCAAGGTTTGGGTCTGTACTCATTACAGCTATTTTAGTGCGAGAACCTGGCTCTCTGGCTATGGCCATTATTTTGACTATTCCCTCTTGAATTTCAGGGACCTCTTTTTCAAAAAGTTTCTTAACAAATGCTGGGTGAGAACGGGAAACTACTATCTGTGGCTCCTTTGTACGATAAACCTCTATAACCAACGCCTTAACCCGGTCTCCACGATGATATTTTTCTCCCGGAATCTGTTCTGATTCTGGAAGCAATGCTTCTGCGCGTCCAAGGTTTAAAATTACATCCCGACGGTTGAACTTATGAACATATCCCGTTACTATCTCACCAAGCTTGTGTTTGTACTCCTCATAAATTTGGTGCTTTTCGGCAAGCCTAATCTTTTGAGAAAATACCTGTTTTACAACCTGAGCAGCAATCCTACCAAGGTCCTCAATCCTTACAAGCTCACCTATCATATCTCCAATCTTTACTGATGAGTCAATCTTTTGCGCCTCTTCGAGAGAAATTTGATTTTCCGGGTCGGTTATCTTATCAACTACCTCTTTGAAACGATAAACATTTATTTCTCCAGTTTCCTCATCAAAACGAACCTCAACTTTGGCTTTATTACCGAGCTTTTTTAGGGCTGCGGTTTTTATCCCCTCAAGTAAGGCTTCAACCACGATTTCTTTTGAAATGCCCTTTTCCTTACTCAAAGCTTCAACGATTTTTCTTAACTCTCTTTGAGGTTGCATGCTATCTATCTCCTATTTAAAAAGAAATTTCTGGTTTAAGGTTTGCCTTTTTGATGTTGCTAAATTCTATTTCTACCCATTCTCCTGTATCAAGTTCAAGAAGAACTTTACCTTCCTTTAGGCCTAAGAGTAGCCCTTTAAAATTTTTTCTGCCTCCTATGGGTTCTTTAAGTGAAATTTGCACCTTCTCCCCTTTAAATCTTTCAAAATGTTCTTCCTTAGTTAAAGGTCTCTCAATCCCAGGGCTTGATACCTCTAAAAGGTATGGATGATGAATAAGGTCTAATTCATCAAGGATCTTCCCCACAAACTCGCTCACCTTTGCGCAATCCTCAACAGTTACTCCACCAGGTTTATCTATGTAAAGCCTTAACACCCAGCCACGAGGCTCTCTCTTCCACTCGAGGGATACAAGCTCGTATCTTTTTTTAATTATTGGTCCTTCGATTGCCGCTAAAAGCCTTTCTTTCAAGTCCTCTTGCATAAAAGATCAACCCTTAAATAAAATAAAAAAGCGGGCAACGGGATTCGAACCCGCGACCCCCAGCTTGGGAAGCTGGTGCTCTACCCCTGAGCTATGCCCGCTTCATTTTAATAATATACAAACTATTTCTATTTTGACAAGTATAACCGAGGTTGTTCGAAAAATCCTTTTCTCCCCCCCAATTTTGCGCAAAGCGAAGGATCTTCCCTTTTTTGTCGCTCCAGAGCAGAAGCCCTGAGCTTAGCGAAGGGCCTCTTTCTGTCACCCTGATGCCCCTTTCTTGTCACCCTGAGCGAAGAGAAGGGTCTCTTTTTTTGTCGCCCTGAGCATTTTTCCTTGTCGCTCTGAGCGAAGCGAAGGGCCTCTTTTTTGTCGCCCTGAGGCCGTAAGGCCGAAGGGTCTCTTTAGCTCCTAACGAGAGATTCTTCGGGGCTTTCGCTCCCTTTGAGGTCCTTCGGCTACGCCTCAGGATGTCCCCCATCACGTCGCCCCAGAGCCGAAGCCCTGAGGGCAATAGCCCGAAGAGCCCCCTTCTGTCGCCCTGAGCCGAAGCCCTGAGCGTCAGCGAAGGGGCAGCGAAGGGCCTCATCAGACCCTTCGGGGCATACGCCCCTCAGGGTGACGCGCCTTTTATGTGAGCCTGAGGGAAGCGAAGGGCCTCAGAGGTCCTTGATGCTACCTTAAGATGACAAAGTATTTTTGCAAGATTTTTCGGACAACCTCAGTATAACCAGAGACAATCTTAAACCCCCTGTTGCTAAGGAAGTTACTATTTTGAAATATCACTTTCAATTTTTGTTTGAGAGGTCTGCTGGAGAGAGGATCCATTATAAATAAGTCAATTGTAGAAGCACCCAGCAGTGTGGTCATTCAAAAAGTTATAACATGTAAGGGCGATTCAAGGATAATAAAAACATATGGTAGTTTAAAATACCATTATATTTGTCTTGACAAGCTTGGAAATCATGGTTTATTTTAAGTGGTAAAAAAAATTACTATTAAAGGAGGACATTTTATGCGGTGGAGACTAACATTCTTAGGGTTAGTTGGTCTGTTTGGCATGACTTCCCTCACTTTTGCTCAGGAGGAAAGGGAGGTTAGGCTTGAGGATGTTGTAGTTTCCGCATCAAGAGTAGAGGAGAAACCAGAAAAAGCCATATCGTTTGTTCAGGTTATAAAGGAAGATGACCCAGCTCTTGCTACTTCACGGGATGTAGGAGATGTGATGGTTTCTGCAGGAACAGGTCATGTTCATAAGTATCCTGGCATGCTAACAGGAAGGGTTGCTGTTCGTGGTCTCCCAAACGACTCTATGGGTGACCTGCTAAAAAGCAAGGTGTTAATTTTAGTTGATTCAAGTTATGCTGGAACGGCAAACTTAGCAAAGCTCCTTGTTGATGAGATTGAAAGGATTGAAATCGTTAAGGGGCCCGCATCGGTGCTCTACGGCTCGCAGGCTATGGGTGGGGTGATAAACATAATCACAAAAAAGCCTAAAAAAGAAGGAACATCTGGAATTGCTAACCTTGAAAGTGGCTCCTGGGAATACTGGAGGGCAAAAGGTGGAGCTGGCTACCGTAAGGGAGAAAACTACTTCTACCTGAGCTACTTGCGGGAGGGACAAAGCGATTATAACGCAAAGGGCTTTGGAAGGTATGAAAACACTGGCTATAACCTTGGGCAATTCTTTGCAAAGGCAGGCTTTAGCCCGACTAAGAATTGGAATTTTGAAGCTAGTCTTCTAAACATAAGGGCTGATGTTGATAATCCTGGGATGTCCTTCAGTCTTACCCCTAAAGACTATAAAAATTCTTCGTTAAATCGTTTAGGGATTAACTTTGATACCCCTTTCTTTAAAGGGCTAATTGTTTATGCCAAAGATGAGGATACCTGGCATACCATAAGCTGGAATATCAAAACAAACAAAGAGGTTTATACAAACCAGGTTTCCATCCTTCGTGATTTTAAACTTGGACGGACAAGTTTTGTCCTTGGGGGAGATTATGTAAACATAGATGTAAAAAGTAAAAACTCACCACCTCCACCCTACTATCCGAAGGCTGAATCTGAAAATATTGGGCTCTTTGGTGAGGCTAAGCTTTCTTTCCTCCAGGAAAAGCTCTTGATCGGCGCAGGAGTAAGACAAGACTGGTTTAATGTAAAGGTTAAAAGAACTGAAGGGCTTAGTGTTTATCCAAGAGATGAAAATTTTTCTCATGCAAGTTTCCGTGCTGGACTAAACTACAAAATTCGCGATGACCTTATATTTAAAACAACTTTCGGGACGGGATTTAGGGCTCCAACACCTGACGAGATGGCAGCAGATTATTTTTCCTCCTGGGGGACGAGGTACCTTGGGAACTTGGACCTTAACCCCGAAAAGTCAAAGACTTTAGACTTTGGATTTGTTTTAAAAAGAAAGCTTATCTACTTAAACGCTGCTTATTTCATCACCGATTATAAGGATAAAATCATTTCTGTTTCTCACCCAACTCTTGGGAATACCCAAACTTATGTAAACGTTGACGGAGCAAAAATCCAAGGACTTGAACTAAACTTGAGGTCCGAACTTGCTTCAATACTTGGGGTTCCTTTCTCGGTATCACCCTTTGTTGACTTAACTTACCACACCAAGTATCGCAACGAAGACCAAAAAGAGACCACTTCCTATGGAACGAAGACTTTACTTTGGACACCGAAATGGACGGGAACCTTCGGAATTACACTACGCGATGGTAAATGGAGCGCAACCATTTATGGGATATATGTTGGTGATGAAAAAGTCGTAGACTGGAATAACAATAGTCCTACTTATATGAAGGCTGTAAAAAAACAAGACTTTACCCTCTTTAACCTCTCTCTAATCTACAGCCCGATTAAAAATCTTGAATTTAAAGGCTCAGTTGAAAACCTTTTCAACCAAAAGTATGAATACGTGCAATACTATCCAATGCCTGAGAGAACGGTTAGAGTTGGATTGAAGTTTAGTTATTAATAAAAGGACGCAGGGAACAGAAAGGTTAAGTGACAATAGGATCGTAGTGATAGGCACAAATGTTTAAAGAGTTTTTTATAAAGGGGAGGTATAGTAAAATATGAGAGCTTATCGGAAAAGTAGTATACGAAGGTGTTGTAGAAGCTCTAAAAAAGCAGAAGGGCTTGAAAAGAGAGAAACAAAAACTACTTAGGGTAAATTTAGGGGGAAAGGATGGCAAGCATTAAGGCTTTTGTTTCCTGGAGCGGAGGGAAAGATAGTGCCTTAGCTTGCTATCGAGCTATCAAGGAAGGAATTCATGTTTGCTATCTCCTTAACATGCTGCGAGAAGACGGGACAAAGTCTCGCTCTCATGGTTTGACAAGAGAGGTCCTCGTTGCTCAGGCTGAAGCAATGGGTATTCCCATTCTTCAAAAAAGGGCAAGCTGGGGAAGCTATGAAAAAGCCTTTAAAGAAGCCGTATCTGAGCTAAAAGCTCAGGGCATAAATGCAGGCGTCTTTGGCGACATAGATGTTGAAGAGCATAGAGCCTGGATTGAAAGGGTCTGTAGCGAGCTTGAGGTTAAACCCTTCCTTCCTCTTTGGCTTTTGGGTAGGGAAGGCTTGATGAAGGAGTTTATAAACGCTGGTTTTAAAGCCGTTGTTTGTGCAGTAAATGCCTCTTTTCTTGGTCCAGAATGGCTTGGCAGAGAAGTAAACTATGATTTTCTTGAGGAGCTAAAAAAATTAGAAACCGTTGACCTTTGCGGCGAAAAAGGAGAATATCATACCTTTGTCTACGACGGACCTCTTTTTAAGCATCCCGTGAAATTTACCTTGGGAAAAGTTTATAGCCAAAATAACAAATTTTTTATTGAAGTTCAAAGGGGTTAAAGCAATGATTGATCTTAAGGTTCAACCACTTAAAAAGGAGTATCTTGATCTTGCCTGGAAAAGGTTAAACAATCTGACAAAACCTGTTGGAAGCTTAGGGAAGCTTGAAGAGATTGCCGCAAGGCTTGTAGCTATGTATGAAAATCCTATGCCGGAGATCAAGGGCAAGGCGATTTTTGTTTTTGCCTCAGACCATGGAGTAGCAGAAGAGGGAGTATCAGCTTATCCCAAAGAAGTGACAGCACAAATGGTCTTTAACTTCCTTCGAGGTGGTGCAGGAATAAACGTTTTAGCAAGGCATGTCGGTGCGGATGTAGTGGTGGTTGATGTCGGCGTTGATTATAACTTTGGTAAGCTTAAAGAGTTAGTAGATAGAAAGGTCGTTTACGGTTCAAGAAACATGACAAAGGGTCCTGCTCTAACAAGGGAAGAAGCTCTGAAATGCATAGAAATCGGAAGGGAATTGGTTAGAGAGTATCATCAGAGGGGATACAATCTCTTTGGCACTGGAGACATGGGAATCGGTAATACCACCCCATCTTCTGCCATAGTATCCGTCATAACTGGCTATCCTGTAGAAGAAGTCACAGGGAAAGGCACAGGGATTGACGATGAAACCTATCAAAGGAAGATTAAGGTAATAAAACAGGCAATAATGTTAAATAAGCCTGATCCCAAAGACCCAATAGATGTTCTTTCCAAGGTTGGAGGTCCTGAGATTGGAGCCATAGCTGGGGTAGTGTTAGGGTGTGCTGAGCTAAGAGTCCCGGTTGTTGTGGATGGTTTTATCTCTACTGCAGGGGCGTTAATAGCTTATGCCTTAGAGCCAACCGTCAAAGATTACATCTTTTCAGCACACACTTCAGCGGAAAAGGGACACAAAGTAGCTTTAGACTATATGGGTTTAGACCCTATCTTACACTTAAACTTAAGACTTGGGGAAGGGACAGGGGCTGCCCTTGCTATGACCATAATTGAAGCTTCTTTAAAGATCTACAAAGAAATGGCAACCTTTGAAGAAGCTGGAGTAAGTAAAGGAACGGACCAAAAAAATGTTTAAACATTTCTTATGCGCCCTATCCTTCTTAACCATTATACCTGTCAGACAAAATAACCTTACCTTAAAAGATCTTCAAGTTTCTATCATCTTCTATCCTCTCGTTGGATTTCTTGAAGGAATTTTCCTCATTTTTATAACTCATTTGTTTAGTTTGTATTTCACTTCTTTTATGCTTTCTTTTCTCGCAATTCTTTCTCTTTTTTTTATAAGAGGTATTTTCCACATAGACGGACTTGCTGACACATTTGATGCCTTGTTTTATAAAGGGACGGGAGATAGTGAACAGGATAGACTTCGTCGCCTTGAGATTATGAAGGATAGTACGGTTGGAGTTGGCGGTGTTACTGCCTTGATTTTAATTATACTCGCTAAACTTCTTATTTTTAATGAAGTCATTTCTCAAGCTAAAAATTTTTTACTCTTACTTTCTTTCACTCTCTCGAGGTTCGTGATCATAATTCTTATGCGCTACAGTAAACCTGCAAGAAATACGGGACTTGGGGCTATATTTGTTGGTAAAATAACTAATAAACTACTCATTTTTTCTTCTGTTTTACCTATCGCTTTAATTTTATATTTTACAGCTAAAAAATTCATTCTTATTCCCTTTTCTTTTTTGTTCACTGTTCTTTTTGTATGGTATTTAAAAGGGCTATTTGAAAGGAAATTTGGCGGAATAACTGGGGACAACTTAGGAACCACGGTTGAGCTTACTGAAGTTTTTTTTCCTTTCATTTATCTTTTTAGTGAAAGATTATGGCAAAGTATTTAATGGTTCAAGGCACATCCTCAGGATGTGGGAAGAGCCTTCTTGTTACAGCCCTTTGTAGGCTTGCTATGGAAAAGGGATTAAAGGTAACTCCTTTTAAAGCTCAAAATATGAGCCTACAAAGCTACGTCACGGATGAAGGAGCAGAAATCGGAATGGCTCAAGCAATTCAAGCCATCGCTTCAGGCATATCCCCTTCCCTACATCACAACCCCATTCTCTTAAAACCAGCAGGAGAACAGGGTATTCAGGTTATAGTTCATGGCAAGCTCTACAAGACCCTAAGCTCTGAAGACCTTTTCATAGAAAAAAGAAAACTTTGGACTGCCGTTGAAACCTCCCTAACCTATTTAGCAACCCAGTTTGAGCTTATTATTTTGGAAGGTGCAGGAAGCCCAGCAGAAATCAACCTTCTTGAGCATGAGATTGTGAACATGAAGGTAGCTCAATTCCTTAACGCACCTGTGATATTAGTAGGAGACATTGACAGAGGCGGAGTCTTTGCCTCCCTTTACGGTACAGTTAAGCTGCTCGATGAATTTAATTCTTATATAAAAGGATTTATTATCAATAAATTTCGTGGCAAATTGGACATACTTTATCCTGGGATAAAAAAACTCGTGTCACTTCTTGATAAACCCTGTTTAGGTGTGATACCTTACCTTTCAGAGCCAGGAATTGCGGATGAGGATGGACTTTCTCAAAGATTGCAGGATGAAGGGCTTATTCAGGTTGAAAAACCAATAAAAATAACAGTTTTAAAGCTTAAGCACATTTCGAACTTTAGTGATTTTGATCCTTTGAGATTTGAACCCGATGTGGAGTTAGTTTTTTCTACAAGGTTGGAAGATCTAACAACTGCGGACATCATAATTCTTCCGGGGTCTAAAAAAACAGTTGATGATTTAATGTTCTTAAAAAATCAAGGAATAGGAAGAAAATTAAAGGAGCTTGCCAAGAGGGATGATGTGGAAATTATCGGAATTTGTGGTGGTTTTCAAATGTTGGGTGAAAAAATTTTAGACCCAGATGGTGTAGAAAGTCCTTATAAGGAAGTTGAAGGGTTATCATTACTTCCTGCCTATACTGTTTATCATCCAGAAAAAATAACTTCAAGAGTAGAAGGCTATCTACTTTCTGACCCTACGATTAAAATTTCTGGGTATGAAATACACAAAGGAATTACTATAGGTGATATGAACTTATTCAAGATTTGGCGTAAACCAACTGGTGAATGTTTGGTTGATGGTATCATCAATGGTAATGTATGGGGAACTTATCTTCATGGTGTATTTGAAAATGACCATTTTAGAAGATGGCTTATAAATAGACATCGCGTTAAAAAGGGTCTTGCTCCACTTGATAAAACTTTTTCCTGGAGGGAAATTCAGGAAAGGCATATAGTTAATTTAGCTAAGATAGTAGAACAACATGTAAACGTTGATGAAATTTGGAAGATAGCGGGTGTATGAAAGTCTTTTATGTTGATAATTTAATAATAATCTTTTCGTTTATTCTTGACCTGTTAATAGGTGATCCCGCAAAGTATCATCCTATCTCTGGCATAGGTATGTTAATCGAAAAAATAGAAAGTTTGTTAAGAAGGTTACGTTTAAACGGAAAATTTGGGGGGATACTACTATTTATCTTCGTATGTTCTACAACTTTTTTCACATCCATTTTATTTGTTAAACTAATTATCACTCTTTCAACAAAATATCAAGCTTTTTATTATTTTGTTTTTATAATTTTAATTCTTATTAGTAGTCTATTTCTTTCTCTAAGAGGGTTAATTTCTGTTTCATCTAAAGTAGAAAGATTGTTATCAGAAAACAAACTTTCTGAGGCAAGACTTGCTTTAAAGGCCCTTGTTGGAAGAGATACTGAAAAACTTAATCCTAAACAAATTAGAATTGCGGTAGTAGAGAGTCTTTCTGAGAATCTCTCAGATGCGGTGATTGCTCCTCTAACCTATTTTCTTATAGGAGGATTCCCCTTTCTTGTTTTGTATAAGACGGTAAACACCTTGGATTCTATGGTTGGTTACAAAAATGAGAAGTATAAAGACTTTGGATGGTTTTCTGCCCGTATGGATGACCTTTTTAACTTTATACCTGCAAGGATTACGGGAATCATGATTGTTTTGGCTACTCTTTTTCTATTTGGAATGAAAAGAGCTAAAGATGCCTTTAAAATTATGCTAAGAGATGGGAGAAAACATCTTAGCCCTAACAGCGGAATACCAGAAGCAGCAATGGCAGGCGCCTTGGGAATAAGGGTTGGTGGACCAAACTATTACCACGGTATTCTTGTTGAAAAACCCTATATAGGTGAAGAAAAAGAATTTAGAAACGATGTGATTAAATTGGCTCAAAAGATAGTAATCCTGAGCAGTTTTCTTTTCTTGATAATTGCTTTAGGAGTAAGAAAACTCGTATGTTAAAAAAAAGCCTAACCTTTTATTATACTTTCCATCACGGCGGAGATATATACACTATGGCTAAGATTTTAGGTATTAAAACTAACTCAATCATAGACCTTAGCACCTCTATAAATCCCTTACCCCTGCCATCTAAGTATAAACAGGCTTTGCTAAAGAATTTTCCCCAAATCAACAAATATCCTGATCCTTTTTGTCGTTCCTTCAAAGAAACTCTGCAGGAACTTTATTCTATTCCTGAAGCAAATGTTCTTTGCGGTAATGGCTCTACCGAACTGATTTATCTGTTTGTCAAAGCTTTGGCTCCCAAGAAAGCTTTAATTTTAGAGCCTACTTTTAATGAATACGAAAGGGCTTGCAAGGTATACAATGTCTATGTGTATAAGATTTTTAGCTTAGATAAAGAGCTTTTATTAGAAAAGATGCATAAAACACTATCTAAAAGCAAAATAGACTTGGTGTTTGTTTGCCATCCAAACAATCCAACTGGATGGCTATACAAAAAAGAAGATCTATTAAATATAATTACTAAATTTCCTGCAACTACTTTTATCGTTGATGAGGCTTTTATTGATTTTTGCGAAAAAGATAGCTTAATAACCGAAGCACTAAGTCATAACAATATCATCCTTTTAAGGTCTCTTACAAAATTTTATGGCTTGACTGGTTTGAGGTTTGGTTATGCTGTGTCTTCAAAGGAGATAATAGAAAGGGCAGAAAAATTTCTTCCACCTTGGAACGTTAACGTATTTTCACAAATTTTAGCAAGCTTAATTCTAAAAGATGAAGACTTTAAAAGAAAAACACTTAACTTCTTTATCAAAGAGAAAGAATATTTTGAACACAAACTCAAACGTCTATCTAAAAAGTATTCCATAGACTATTTTCCATCACATGCTAACTTTTACTTGTTAAAGCTTCCCAAGGATGATTTTTTTGATTTTTGTTTTAAGGAAGGTATATTAATAAGAGATTGTTCCAACTTTTACGGATTAAGTAAACACTATGTTAGAGTTTCAGTTAAGTTTAGAAAGTGGAATAAAATTTTTTTTAATGTATTAGAAAAATGGTTATATTAGAATATAGAAAATAATCTTACAATGCTTCTGGTATGAAGAACAAAAAAGTATACATTGTAGGAGTAGGTCCTGGCGACCCAAAGTACTTAACCTTGGAAGCTTTTGAAGTAATTAAAGGCCTGAAAAATTTTATCATTCCGCTAAAGAAGGGACAAAAAGAAGAGCTTACAAAGATTAGAGAAAAGATCATAGAATATTGCAAGCAGGGAGACACAAATTACAAAGTAATAAAAGTTGAGTTTCCTGAGAGAAAAAAGGGAGGAGTTTATAAATCTGAGGTTCAAAGTTGGAGGGATGAAAAAGCAAGTATATTGTCTGAGGTTTTAAAAGAAATAGACGAAGCCGGATTTTTAGTCTTAGGAGATCCATCTTTGTATGACGGGCATATAGAAATATTTAAAGAAGTTAAGACAAAAGTTCCATTAGAAATAGAAGTAATTCCTGGCATATCAACTTTAAATCTTTTGTCGGCAAAGCATAAGATTTCCTTAACAAAAATTGCAGAAAGCTTACTAATTACAACTCCAAGACCATTAAGAAAACAAAAAGAAATTTCAATGAATACTGTTGTTTTTTTAGACAACTATGAAACATTCAAACTGTTTAAAGAAGACAAAGAGTTGATTATCTACTGGGGAGCTTACCTCGGAACAGAAAAAGAAAGGCTATTTAGGGGTAAACTATCAGAATGTTGGCAAAAGATAGTAGAATTAAGAAAGGAGTTAAAAGAAAAATATGGATACTTAATGGAAACTTATTTGTTAATTAAAGATAAAAGAGATGAATAAAATATTTATTATTGGAATAGGGTTTAAACCTCTTGAAGAAAAAGCAAAACAATGTCTTAC
>Ga0209393_1000105_pt1 | contig 41166 bp, 37 predicted proteins | sample SSWtaG_2_FD_184117 | JGI IMG/M metagenome (GOLD analysis project Ga0209393, IMG submission 184117) | Hot spring microbial communities from Sandy's Spring West, USA to study Microbial Dark Matter (Phase II) - SSWsed_130316 (SPAdes)... | ecosystem: Environmental > Aquatic > Thermal springs > Hot...
GTCCTTGCCCTTTTGGGGGCAAGGCGATCAGGCAAGCGATGACCGAGAGAGAGCCTTTTTCCACATCGGTGCTCCCTCCTTGTGTGACAGCAACGCCGACGGTCGGCAAAGAGGATAACACAATAGCGAGGCGATGTCAAGAGGGGAAAGGGGTTTGCAGTAGTGTGAAGGGGGGCGCAAAATGGAGGGTGTGTAAAAACGGATGGATGATGCTGAGTGAGGTGAACGACGATGGCGGTGCGCATCGTGGAAGTGACGGTGACCCCTTCGCCGTTGCGTCCTGGCAGCCAAGCGCATGCCCGATGCTGGGTGGAATCCGATGCCGAGGTGCGGCAGGTCTACGCGTTGCTGCCCGATGGTGGGGTCGTAGAATTCCGCAAGGTGAGCGAGACGGAATTTGAAGTGACCGAGCAAGTGCCCTGGGATGCCCCATTGGGCACTTACCCTGTCACTCTCGTCGCCGAGACAGTTAGCGGCGAGCGGACATTCCTGCCGGCGACGATCACTATCGCCTGACATCGCTCATTTTGCGCCTATTTGCTGGGCGACTTGCGGGGTGCGCAAGGCGGGCATGATTTCTTTGAGCAAGCCGCCACTTTCTACGCCCATGATATGGGGCGTGATGTAGGCGACGCGCCCTTGCGGGTTGGGGAGCCGTTGGTTGTAGTCAATGCCCAACAGGGTGTAGATGCTGGCAGCCAAGTCCCAAGGGTAGACAGGTCGGTTCTTGACGAATTCGCCTTTCTCGTCGCTCTCGCCGACGACTTGCCCGCCTTCAAATCCGCCGCCTGCCACCAAAGCACTGAAGACATGGTTCCAGTGGTGGCGACCGCCTTGCCATTGCGATGACCAATCAATCTTGGGGGTGCGTCCGAATTCGCCGACGCAGACGACAATCGTCTCCTTCAGCAAGCCCCGTTGTGCCAAGTCTTCCAGCAGCGCTGACAAGCCTTGGTCAAGGATGGGGACGCGCTTGCTCAGTTCGTCAAAGTTTTTGAAGTGGGTGTCCCAACCGCCCAAATGGACGGTGACGAAGGGGACACCCGCTTCCACCAGCCGACGAGCCAGCAGGCAGGATTGACCGAAGGTGTGGCGCCCATAGCGGTCGCGCACTTCGTTTGGCTCTTGCGACAGGTCAAAGGCTTTCTTTGCGTCGCCCAAAAGCAGGCTGAAGGCGCGCTGATAGAAACTGTCCACCGCATCAAACAAACCCGACGCTTCCACCCGCCGAGCGAGGTTGTCCAACGCTTGCAGCAAATTGCGGCGGTTGGTGATGCGTTCCGTCGTCACGCCCGACGGAGGTGTCAACCCTTGCACTTTGAAGTTGGGATTGTTGGGGTCGCTGCGGACGGAAAAGGGTTTGTATTGCGCGCCGAGGAAACCTGCTTCGCCATACCAAGGCGCAGGGTCGGGGATGGCGATGTAAGGGGGCAATTCGTTAGGTGAGCCTTTCGCCCAAGCGACGACGGAGCCCATGCTGGGGAAGACCAAATCGCCGCTGGGGATATTGCCCGTGATGACGATATGGGTCGCCAATTCGTGGGCGGGCGAGATGTGCGTCATGCTGCGAATCAGCGAATACTTGTCGGCGCATTTTGCTAACCTCGGCATCCACTCGGAGATGCGGATGCCTGAGACATTCGTCTCAATGGCTTTAAGCGGACCGCGATAATCTTCGGGCGCTTCAGGTTTGGGGTCAAAAGTGTCAAGGTGGGACGGACCGCCGCTGAGCCAGATTTGGATAACGGCTTTGGCGTGCCCATCTTTGGCTTGTCCGTAGGCTTTCAGGCGGAACAAGTCCGCCATCGTCAAGCCGAGTAAACTCAAGGTGCCGATGCGCACGAAGTCGCGCCGCGTCATCCCATCGCAAGTCTTGTGCATCCCCGTGCAAAACTCCAACATCCATCATCGCCTCCTTTTGCGTTTTCGTCGCGCTTGGTAAGCGCTCCAACACCGTCTCCTTAGTGGTTGAACAGAAACTCCTTCGTGTTCAGCAGCGCCCAAAGGACATCCTGCCATGCTTGCTCGCGCAAGGCGTTGGCATTGTCCTTTGCGCCTTTCAATCGGTCAGCGAGGTAGGCGCGCACCTTTTGGCGCTCTTCGTCCGTCGGGAAGCGGCTCAGGGCTGCTAACCAAAGTTCGTCCATGATGGCGTCATCGCTCAAACTCGCTTGAAGCAACCGCTTGATGCGTTGCCCATCCCGCACCTTCCGCTCCAACTGTTCACCGCTGATGAGGTAGAGGGCGTGCTGCAACGCTGTTTCTGATTTCCGCTCGCACTCGCAGGCGATATCACGGTCGGGGCGCCCGAACAACTCCAAAAAGTAAGACGGCACGCGGCTGTCGGGCAATTGGATGGCTCGGAAGCCCAACGGCAAGCCGGGAAACTTTTCGGGATGCTCCGTCACCTGCGAGACGGCATCCAAAAGTTGCTCCGCCATCAAGCGGCGAACGGGATAGCGGGCGAAATGCACCAACGCTTGCTCGCTGCGGTTCCACGCATTGGCAACGCTGCTGGTCTGGTAGGTGCGGGAGGTGAGGACGAGGCGGTAGATGTGGCGCAAGTTATAACCGCTTTTGACCAACTCACTCGCCAAGTAGTCCAGCAACTCAGGGTTGGACGGCGGGTTGGAGAGGCGGAAGTCATCGGGTTCGTGAACGATGCCCCGACCGAAAAGCCAGAACCAGATGCGGTTGACGATGTTGCGGGCAAAGTAAGGATTGTCGGGAGAGGTCAGCCATTGGACGAATGCCATGCGTGGGTCTGTCCCGTCCAACTCCAACGGTTTGGAGTCGCCGAGGAATTTGGGCTTGACAGGTTCGCCCGTGCGGGTGTGGCGGAAGGTGCCGTCAGGTCGGAAGAAAACGATTTGCTCGCCCCATTCAGGGGTGTCTTTCACGCCGACTTTCGCAAAGAAAGCAGCCAAGCCGTGATGGTCGTTTTGCGTCCAGGGCTCGTAAGGATGGCTGTGGCATTTGGCGCAATCAATGCGGACGCCCATGAAGACGGTTGCCACCGTTTCCGCCCAAGTTTTGGGTTCTCGTTCAGGGACGGCGCGATAAAAGTTGGCAACACCGTCCCGATAGCCACTGCCTTCGCTCAGCAAAAGTTCCCGCACGAACTGGTCGTAGGGTTTGTTTTGGGCGAGGCTGGTGCGGATAAAGCGGTAGAACGCCCACATGCCTTTGTCCCAAAGATGGATAGGAAAGTCCCGCTTGACACGCAGCAGGTCGCCCCATTTCATCGTCCAAAAATCCACGAACTCAGGTCGCTGCAACAAAGCGTCCACCAACTTCTCCCGCTTCTTCGGGTCGGTATCGGAAAGGAACTGGCGCACTTCGTCGGGTGTCGGCAAAGTGCCGATGGCGTCAAGGTAGACGCGGCGGATGAATTCGGCGTCGCTGGTCAAGGGCGATGGCGGGATGCCCAATTTGCGCAGTTTCGCCAGCACCAATTCGTCTATGCGGTTGTTGGGCTTGAAATCGGCAAACAGTTTTTCGGCGTCAGGAGGCAACGGTTGAGGGACAGCGACGCGGGCGATGTCCACCTTGCCCATGTAAACGGCGAGGAGGACGCTTTCGCCATAGCCCCGCGCCGTCACCCGCCCGCGCTCGTCCACTTCGGCAACAGCAGGAACGGTGGAAACGAAATGCACAAGGCGCGTCACATCCCGAACCGACTGATCCGAGTAACGGGCGACGACGCGCAACTGCCGCCCTTCTCCGACTTTCAGGCTTTCTTCTTTTGGCGTCACCTCTACTGAGAGCAACTGCGGTTGCTTTTCGTCGCCCCAAGGCAACCCTTGTCGCACCCACTCCAACAGCAAGCGGTAATCCAGTGAACCCGCTTTGATGCGCTCGCCGCCGCCGTGTGGGATTTGGGCAGTTGCCTTCAGCAAAAACAAACTCTTTTCAGGCTCCACACGGTTGACCCGTCGCATGAAATTTTGCTTGACCAAAGCCAGATAGTCCCAATCGGGCTCGGAGGCGAAGAGGGAGAGTTTGAACCCGTTTTTGCCCTTAGGCGAACCGTGACAACCCGTTCGGTTGCAACCTGCCTTGCTCAAGACGGGCAAAACATCGTTAGCAAAGGAGAGGCGCAGTTCAGCGGCGAAGTTTTGGACGGTCACTTTTGCCCGTGCTGTCAAGCCTGCAAAAGTCGCCGTCACCACCGCCACGCCATCGCCCGTCGGCTCCACGACGCCGAACTCGTTGACCGTCGCCACCTTCGGGTTTTCGGTGCGGAACTTCGCTTGCGCCGTCACATCCACCAATCGCCCATCCCGATGGCGGGCGAGGACAACCAGTTGCGCCGTCGCATAGCGGGAGGGCAAAGTCAATACCGACGGCTCAAGGCGAACGCCCGTCCATTCAGGAGGCGCTTTGGGGGAAGTGGATTGCAGTTTGCTTTTTGAAGGTGAAGGGCGAGCGGCAGGCTTGCCAGACGGACGAACAGAGTGAGTTTTTCGGGGCGCCGCAGGCGAAGGCAAAACCCAACTCAGCGCCAGCACCATCACGAGCATCCGAGCAACGATGCGCCGCATACTGACCGCCTCCTGACGGCGGTGAGTGTCCGGCGCAATTGTAAGCCCGCTGAATGTCGGCGTCAAGAGGCGGGTTAGAGGGAAGCGGCGGCAGCCGCCAACGCCTCCGACAACCGCAGCGCCCCTTCGTAAAGCGCCCGACCGATGATGCAACCGACGACGCCCAGCGGCTCCAAGGCTTTCAACTGGCGCACTTGCTCTATGGTCGTCACGCCGCCTGAGGCGATTACGAACGCTTGCACCCTTTCGGCGAACTTGGCGATGGCGTCAAAGTTAGGCGCTGTCAGCATCCCATCGCGGGTGATGTCGGTGTAAACGAACCAGCAAATGCCGCATTCCCGCAAGCGCTTACCGACCTCCAACGGCGACAATCCCGCCATCGTTGTCCAACCTTCCACCGCCACCCTGCCTTCCCGCACATCAATGGCGACGGCGATGCGGTCGGCACCGAAATGCTTGGCGGCTTCGTAGGCGAGCAACGGTTGGCGGATGGCTGCCGTGCCCAAGACCAAGCGTTGGACGCCGAGGTGAAAAAGTTGCTCCATGAGGGGCAACGAACGGATGCCGCCGCCGACTTGTAGGTGGCAGCGGACGGATTGACGGATAGCAGCGATTTTGTCAAGGTTGCGCAATTCGCCCGTCCGTGCGCCGTCCAAATCCACAATGTGCAGCCAAACGGCGCCGTCGGCTTCAAAGCGTTTCGCCACTTCCGTCGGGTCATCGCCGTAAACTGTCACGGCATCATAGCACCCTTGTTGCAACCGCACGACTTTGCCCTTCAGCAAATCAATGGCGGGGAAAAGGATGAACGCCATCCAAGTCCCTCCCCTTGACCTCCTCAGGGCGTTAAGTTTGGGATTTCGCTAACTTTTCCGTCGCTTCCTTGGCGCTCATTGCCGTCCCATCATGAAGAAAGGTTTGACAAAGGTGAGGCGAATTCTAACACACGGGGCATCCTTTCGCCTTGAGGGGCAAAATGTCTGTCACCTTCAACCGACTGCCGACGGCGGAGAGTGGGCGAGCGATGAGGCACGATGTGGCTGTGAAAATTTTCGCTGGCTTCATCGTCGGTGTTGCGGTTGGGCTAATTTTCAAGGCTTTGAATTGGCAAGGTTTCATTGAAGCGGGCAGCCTTTTGGGCGATTTGTTCCTACGGGCGCTCAGGATGATCGTCATCCCGCTCATTTTCAGTTCGCTGGCACTGAGCGTCGCTCAACTTGGAGACATAGCGAGGTTGTCTCGGTTGGGATGGTGGACGGTCGTTTACTACCTTGTCACCAACGCCATTGCCGTCACGATTGGTCTTACACTTGTCAACCTGCTTCAACCGGGTTTCGGCTTCAGCCTTGCCGAAGGCAAACCTCCGGAATTGCCACCGTTGCAACTTAAAACGCTCATCTTGAACATCGTCCCATCCAACCCAATTGAAGCCCTCGCAAAGGGCGAGATGTTGGCGCTCATCTTCCTCGCTCTATTGACAGGTGCGGTTTTGCTGACAGCGAAGGAGATGGGGAAACCTGTCCAGCAACTTTTGGGTTCGGTTTTAGGTTTGACGATGATCGTCGTTCACTGGCTGCTTGCCATTGCGCCCTTCGGTGTTTTCGGATTGGCTGTTCGGCTCTCGGCAGAGTTTGGTTTGTCCGTTTTCTTGCCTTTGGCGAAATATGCCTTGACAGTCATAACGGGGCTGGTAATTCACGGCTTGTTGGTGCTTCCGCTTCTGGCTCGGCTTTTCGGTCAAGTTTCGCCTTTCTCTTATCTTCGCCATTTTGCGCCAGCGCTTTTGACTGCCTTTTCAACCAGTTCAAGTTCGGCGACTTTGCCCGTCACCCTTGAATGCGCCGAGCGAGCGGGCATACGAAGCGAGGTCAGGAACTTCGTTTTACCCTTGGGTGCGACCGTCAATATGGACGGGACAGCCCTTTACGAGGCTGTCGCTGCTTGTTTTGTCGCTCAGGCTTACGGCATTCAACTTTCAATCCCGCAGCAACTTCTCGTTTTCATCACGGCAAACCTCGCCGCCATAGGTGCTGCTGGAATTCCAGCAGGCGGTTTGGTCACGATGCCCTTCGTTTTCCAATCGGTTGGGTTGCCGCTAAAGGGCATGGCTATCATCCTGCCCATTGACCGTTTCCTTGACATGTTCCGCACGACTGTCAATGTCTTGGGTGACATCGTTGGTTGTTCCGTCGTTCAAAGGGTTTTCGTTCGGGCGAATGCAATTGGTGAAACTGAAGCGGGTTAGTGCAGCGAGGGCGAAGGTGCGAAACCCTAAGGCAACTTTAACCGCCAAACTTTGACCGTTTCGTCTCTCACGCGCTCCCTTTTGCCAACTCTTTCGCCCGTTGATGGGCGGCAGCGACGGCATCAATGACCGCACCACGAAAAGCACAGCGCTCCAACACTTGTAATGCGGCGATGGTCGTCCCACCTGGCGAAGTCACCATGTCCTTGAGTTCGCCGGGATGCTTGCCCGTTTCCAGCAGCATCTTGGCAGCGCCCAACAGCGTTTGCGCCGCCAACTTCAAAGCGATGTCGCGGGGCAAACCCAAGTTGACGCCCGCATCCGCCAACGCTTCGGCAAACACGAAGACATATGCTGGTCCGCTTCCCGAAAGAGCCGTCACGGCATCCAGCAACTTTTCAGGGACATCTACGACGAGCCCGACGGCGCGGAAGATGGCGTGGGCGATTTGTCGGTGCGGTTCGCTGGCATGCTTGCCCAAGGCGATGGCGCTGGCACCCGCCAACACTTGCGCAGGCGTGTTGGGCATCACCCGCACGACGGGTGTGCCATCAGGCAGTTGCCTTTCTATTTGGGCGATGGGAACGCCAGCAGCGATGGAGATGACGCAGTGACGATAGGGTTCAGTGGCAGGCGCGATGTCCGCCAACACTTCGTCCATCACCTGCGGCTTGACACAAAGCAAAACGATGTCGCTTTGTGCCACCGCCCATTTGTTGTCCTTCGTCGTCGCCACGCCCAGCATCGCCGCACCGCTCAACCGCCCTTCGTCAATGTCGGCGGCAATAATTTGGTCGGCAGTCATTGCCCCACTTTGCAGCAACCCGCGCATCAAAGCGCTGCCCATCGCTCCCGCACCGATGATGGCGAGCCGTTTGCCCTTCAAGACATCGCTCATCGCCCTTCACACTCCCCTTTCAGGCTCCCCTTTCAGGCTCGCCACCATTTTGCCAAAGCAATGGCAAATTGCCAAGCGCTCCAAGTTCACTGAGTTGCCAATCGTTAGTCGCCAGTCGCTGTCGTCACGGTGCTGGGTCAGGGAAGCGCCCGTTCCACCAACGGTTATCCTGCATGACTGTCTCTACCCGCATCCATTTGGCATGACCATCGCAGAAGGCGAAATTAGCGCCGTCAAAATGGCGGTCGTGCGGGATGCTCCATCGCCCGCCGCTGCTTGGAGCATTTGGTCCGCCGCCGCTGCGACAAGGCGGTAAAACAGGTGGGTCAATGCTGTAGCCGTGATTGAAAAGGCAGTCAAGGTTGACGAAATCTGGGTCGGTCGGTTCGTCGTTGTCGCATGGGCGCGTGCCTGTCCCACGACTGTCGGCAATGGCGATGGTGTGTGAAGGCGTTTGGATTTGGCTCTCCGTCACAGGCACATTCCAACAGTTCGCCCGCGAGTTTCCAAGATACTGGTAGTTGTAGCCGTAAGCGATGTTGCGCCCCGCTTGCCCCAAAGCGAATTTGCGAGGCACCGTCGGACAGACAAAAAGTTGGGTGTTTTGGGTGTAGGCGTGGATTTGGTCATACCAGCGGAAATACATCGGATAGCCGCTGGGGTCGGGAGCGAACGGTCCTGACGAATACATCGGGTAGGCTTCCCAATCGCTGACATACATCGCCATCGCCATGCCCTGTTGACGGACATTGCTCAGGCAGGAAGTTTGCCGAGCCTTCTCACGGGCACGATTGAACACGGGAAACAGGATTGCCGCCAGAATGGCGACAATCGCAATCACGACCAGCAATTCAATGAGGGTAAACCCGCGCCGATGCATTGGAGTGCCTCCTTTCGCTCAAAATTCAAAACTGCCGATGAAACGCAATTGGGTGTCAGCGCCGCGATTAAGCCCGAAGGCGACATCCGTTCTCCCCGAAACGCCGCCACCGAGCCGTATTGCCAGACGAAGTTGCGTTTGTGGGCGAAGGCGTGGGAAGGCAGCAAAAAAGCGAACATGGCAGCGACAAGGTTCGCCATCACGACTTGACGCCACCAAGTAAGGACGCTATGCTTTCGCCGACAATGCGGACGCAACATTTTCCCTACTCACTCCCTTTTGTGGCGAGCGTGGGTGCCCCAACACCCACGCTTCTTCTGTGTTTGCCCGTCCACAGGCTTTTACGAAATTGGGAGCGAAAAAGTTAGCCTGAAGGACGGGAAGAGAAAGTCCTGCCGAGCCTACTTAAAGGGGGCTTTGAGCGGAAACAACAACCGTTGAATGATAGGTTCACGGAAATTGCGCCGTGTCACGACCGTCACGCCCGTGTCCACGCGCTTGGGGATGGGTTTGCCCTGCAACTTCATCACGGCGTAGCGGACACCTCGTAGCCCATGCGGAAGGGATTTTGGACGATGAGGGCTTGGATGATGCCATCTTGCAGCGCCTTGATTTCGGTGTCAGACGCATCAAAGGCTACCAACTTCACCTTGCCCACCAACTTGCGAATGCGCAACACTTGCGCTGCCCCGACGCCTGAAATCTCGTTGACGGCGAAGATGCCTTTCAAATCGGGATGCGCCGTCAGCATGTTTTCCGTCGCTTGCATCGCCGTCGCCACGCTGCTTTGCCCATACAGCACCGAAGCGATGCGCACCTTCGGGAACTTTTTCAACGCTGCCCGAAAACCTCGTTCCCGTTCCTGCACGCTGGCGGCGCCGGGGATTGCCTGCACGATGCCGACCTTGCCCGCTTTGCCGATCAGTCCTGCCAACACTTCGCCCGCAATTTGACCGCCCTTGAAATTGTCGGTGGCGATGAAAGCATCGGCGATGTTGGGCTCAAGGGCGGAGTCCACGACGATGACGGGAATGCCCTGTCGTTGCGCCTTTTGCACGACGGGCACCAATGCTTTGCGTTCGCAAGGCGCCAAGACAATGGCGTCCACTTTTTGGGCGATGAAGTTTTCCACGATGGCGATTTGCCCGGCGACATCCGTCTCATCGTTCGGACCGCGCCAAAGGATTTGCGCCCCCAATTCTTTGCCCGCCTTCTCCGCCCCCGCTTTGATCGTCAGGAAGAAAGCGTGGGAATTGGTCATCGGGACGACAGCGATGCGATAAGGTTTCGGCGGCGCACCTGCCATCAGCCAAAACCACACCAGCCCCATCGCCAAGACGCTCCGCATCGGTCATCACCTTCCCGTTGAACTTTCGCCGCTTCAATTTTGCCCGAAGGATGCGTCAAAGTTGGTGGGCAAGACAAAAACTGTGAGGACAACCGAAGCGGAAAGGGGGATGGCGTGATGGGCAGTTGGCTTTGGCTGACAAGCCTTTTGGCGTTCGCGTTGGGCGTGGCGGTTTGGACGCCGCAAGATTGGTTGGCGAAAGTTCGCAAGGAGCATCCCCGATTGTTGGCGACGACGGCGGATTTTGAGCGCTTGCGCCAACTCGTTCAAACCGACGAGCAAGCCCGTGAGTTTTACCAGCGACTGAAAAGTCAGGCAGACCGCCTCTGTCAAGAGCCGCCATCCCGCTACGAAATCCCCGATGGCTTGCGGCTTTTGGCGACCAGCCGTCGGGTTTTGCTGCGCACCTACACCTTAGCGTTGCTGTATCGGTTGGACGGTGACCGACGCTACTTGGAACGGGCATGGCGCGAGTTGGAAGCGGCGGCGAATTTCCCCGACTGGAACCCCCGCCACTTTTTGGACACCGCCGAAATGGCGCACGCCTTCGCCATCGGTTATGACTGGCTCTTCAGCGACTGGACGGATGAGCAGCGACGAATTTTGCGGGAGGCAATGGTAACGAAAGGGTTGCAGCCTGCCCTCGGCGTTTACCGAGAGAAACGCTGGTGGTCAACGGCGCGGCACAACTGGAATCAGGTTTGCAACGGAGGCATCGGGATGGCGGCATTGGCGTTGTTGGACGAATTGCCCGATTTGTGCGGCGAGATTTTGAACCATGCCCTTCAATCCCTCCAAATCCCGATGCGCGAATTCGCCCCTGATGGCGCATGGGGCGAAGGTCCGGGCTATTGGAACTACGCCACAAGTTACAACTGCGTTTTTCTTGCGGCGTTGGAGACTGCAGTTGGGACAGACTTCGGGCTTTCGCAAATGCAAGGCTTTGCCGAGACAGGCTTGTTCCCGATTTACATCACTGGACCGACAGGGCGGACTTTCAACTTCGCCGACGGGAGCGACGGGACGCTACGAGCACCGCAAATGTTTTGGCTGGCGCGCAAATTCAACCGACCCGTTTACGCATGGTATGCTCGCAGCACCGCATCGCCTCATCCGTTGGATTTGCTCTGGTTTGACAAGCAGGGCAACGACCCGCAAACGGAAGGGCTGCCACTGGACAAATACTTTCGCCACGGGGAAGTCGTGACGATGCGGACGGCGTGGAACGACCGCAACGCAATTTTCGTCGGCTTCAAAGCGGGCGACAACAAGTTCAACCACAGCCACTTGGACATCGGCACTTTCGTGTTGGATGCTTTGGGCTATCGTTGGGCGATTGATTTAGGCGCTGACAACTACAACCTGCCCGGCTTCTTTGGGCGACAGCGTTGGACTTACTATCGGCTGCGGGCAGAAGGTCACAACACTTTGGTCATCAACCCATCGCAAGAACCCGACCAAGACCCAAGCGCCGAGGCGAAAATCGTCCGCTTCGTCTCCCAACCCGACCGTGCCTTCGCCATCGCCGACTTGACGAGCGCCTACGCCAAGCACGGGGCGGAGAAAGTGATGCGAGGCATCTTGCTGGATCGCAAACGCCGAGAGGTCGTCGTGCAAGACGAAGTGACACTCAAGCAGGCAGGCGATGTTTGGTGGTTCATGCACACGCCTGCCGAAGTGCAACTAAGCGAAGACGGAAAGACGGCGACGCTGACGCAAGGGACGGCGAAATTGCAAGTCGTGCTCTTGTCGCCGAAGGATGCCTGCTTTGCCGTCATGGACGCCCAACCTTTGCCGACCTCGCCCAATCCACCAGGTCAAAATCCCAACAAAGGCATCCGCAAGTTAGCGGTGCACCTGAGGCAAACTGCTTCAGTGCAACTGATTGTGTTGCTATCACCGCAGCGGGAAGTTCAAAGCCCTCAAACATTGAAGCCTTTAACGGCGTGGTGAACCAATTCGCTGCCATCCGCAACGGGGAAAGAGCGTCACCCTTATGGCGGTGGTGTTCGGTGGCATCGGTGTTTGCGCTGGGGCAGTTATTTTGGGAGCGGGTTTTGCCCGTCCTGCTTTTGATTGCCCTCGGCTACCTGTTTCAGCGCCGCATGCGGTTGGACGCCGCCACGCTCAATCGGGTCAACCTCTTTTTGTTCGTGCCTGCGTTGGCGTTGGTGCGGTTGCTGGAGACGCCTTTCTCGGCGTCCGTGTTGGGCAAGATTGCTTTGGCGGTCTCGCTGAACATGGCGACTCTTTACGCCTTGAGTTGGCTCTTAGCCATCCCGACGCGTTGGCAGCGGGCGACGGTGACGACGGTGGCGTTGGCGGCGATGTTCGGCAACGCGGGCAACTACGGGTTGCCGTTGGTGGAGTTGGTGCTGGGGCGGCAAGCCGTCAGTTACCAAGCCCTTGTCTTCGTCCTGAACAACCTGCTCTTTTTCACCGTCGGCGTGGCGTTGATGGCACGGTCGCGCCAATCGCTGACAGCGACGGTGTGGCAAGTGTTCTCGTTGCCACCCGTCTATGCGGTGATGGCGGGGTTGCTGTTGCCCATGTTGGGCGTTTCGTTGCCGATACCTGTGATGACGGCGTTGCGCTACTTGGGCGATGGGCTCATTCCTGTCGCCCTCATCAGCCTCGGTGCGCAATTGGCGGAGCGAACGGAGATAGATGACGGGGCGGCATTGGCAGCGGCAACTTGCTTGCGGCTCATCGCTTCGCCCATCGTCATGGTCGGCGTCGTGCACCTTTTGGGGCTTTCAGGGACGCTGGCGAAAACGCTGGTGTTGGGCGCTGCGGCGCCCGCTGCCGTCAACACCGTCGTCTTGGCGATTGAATTGCAAGTTAACCCATCGTTAGCGTCGGCGATCGTGCTGGTAACGACGCTATTGAGCGCGTTGACCGTGACCGTTGTTGCCTTTTGGCTAACGGCTTAAAGTCGCAACTGCGTAGTTACCCCATCAACTCGTCCCGCAACCGCAGCCATTCGTCCACGCCCAGCAACGCTTTGAGTTCGTCAAAACTGACCATGCGGTCGCGCACGGAAAGAGTCGTGCCCGTCTCCATCAGCGCCTTCGTCAACTCCATCACGGCTTTCGCCGTCACCAGCAAGGTGTCAATGGGGTAGACGACGATTTTGTAGCCCATTTGCTCCAACTCTTCCGCCGTCAAAATGGGCGTCTTGCCGCCCGTCAGCATATTGACGAATTTCGGATAAAGAACCCGCTCAGCAATCGTTTCCATTTCGGCGACGGACATCGGCGCTTCAATGAAGACGACATCGGCGCCCGCCTCGCCATAGCGGTTGGCGCGAAGGATGGCTTCGTCCAAACCGTAAACTTCCCGCGCATCGGTGCGAGCGATGATGACGAAGTTGGGGTCTGTCCTTGCCTTTTGTGCCGCTTTCAACTTCAGCACCATCTCTTCCGTCGGGATGACTTGCTTGCCCTCAAAGTGACCGCAGCGTTTGGGGACGACTTGGTCTTCCAAGATGATGCCTGATGCTCCCGCGCTTTCAAATTCGGCGACGGTTCGGACGACATTGTGGACATCGCCATGCCCTGTGTCGCCGTCAGCGATCAGCGGCACTGTCAGCCGTCGCGCCATCCGTCGGACGGCATCCGCCATTTCGCTCAGTGTCAGAAAGTTCAAATCGGGCAAACCCAACAAACTGGCGGAAGTGCCGAAGCCCCCGATGAACACCGTCTCAAAACCCGCCCGCTCCACCAGCAGTGCCGTGAAGACATCGTGGGCGCCAAAACTGCGGATGATGCCCGGCTGACTTAGCAGTTGGCGCAAGCGGGCATTTTTCTCTTGCGGCGTGACTTTTTGATGCAACATCGCCCTCACCTCATTGCCCAGCGACTTCGTTGACGCCTCAATTGTGCGGCGTCCTGCGGGCGGCTGCGGCACAATCTTTGCCAGCGCACCTGCCAAGTGAGGTGTGAAGGCATGGGATGGTTGACCAATGTGCTCAAGAAAGCCTTGGCGGAAGCGGCGACGGAAGTCCTGCTGCCTCAGATGGAGCAGCGCCTTCGGGTCATCGTCCAAGACGAACTGCGCCGCCAAATGCAAGAAGTCTGGTTGCCGCAGATAGAAATCCGCATCCGCCAAATCGTGCGGGAGGAGATGGAGCGGCAATTTCAGGAAGTCTGGCTACCCCGCCTGCGGGAGATGTGGCGACAAGACATCCGTGAGGAGATGGAGCGGCAATTTCAGGAAGTCTGGCTACCCCGCCTGCGGGAGATGTGGCGACAAGACATCCGTGAGGAAATGGAGCGGCAGCTTGAGGAAATCTGGCTGCCGCGCTTGCGGGAGATGTGGCGGGAGGATTTGACGGAAGAGACGCGGGCGTTGAACGGGCGCTTGGATGCCATCTATGTGGCGGTCGTGCAGGCGACGCAAGTGCGCCCCGAAGACATTCGGGAGTTGCGGGAAGAGATGCGGGAGTTGCGGACGGAGATAGAGCGCCTGAAAGCGAAGGTCGGCTTGACTTAACTTGGCTCTTCTTCCTCCTCGCGGCGGCGGGTGGCGTCCAGCCAAAACAGGTAGGTTTCGTAACGCGCCTTCGCAATTTCGCCCCGTTCCACTGCCTGCCGCACGCCACACCCTGGCTCGTTGGCGTGAGTGCAATCGTTGAACTCGCAGCGATAACTCCGAAACTCGCGGTAAAGGTGGGGCAAAGTTTCTATAGCGACCCATTCAGGCAAGTCCACCTTTTGGAAGCCGGGCGTGTCGGCGACCCAGCCACCTTGCGGGTTAGGGAGCAACCGCACCTCCGTCGTCACATGCCGTCCTCGCCCCGTCTTTTCGCTCACTTCGTCGGTGCGCAAGGAAGCGCCGGGGATAAGGGCGTTAAGGATAGACGATTTGCCGACGCCCGACGGACCCGCCAACACGACAAGGTGACCTCGCATCGCTTCCCAAAGTCGCTCCAGCCCTTTCCCCGTCTCCACGCTCGTCAGCAAGACGGGATAGCCGAGGCGTTCGTAGAGGGCGACCCACTTTTCCAACTTTGGGCGCTCTCGCTTGCGCACCAAGTCCATCTTGTTGAAGACGACGACGCAAGGCAACTCAAAAAACTCCACCTGTGCCAAAAGCCCATCCAGAGTCAAGTTACTGAACTCAGGTTCGTGCCAACTCATCACCAAGACAATCTTGTCCACATTGGCGACGGGCGGTTGGGGGAGCAAGTTGTGCCGCTCTTCAACGGCGTCAATGGCGACCTCGTTGGGGGCGACGAACCGAACTTGCACCCAATCGCCCGCATAGATGCGTTCCCCTTGCTTGAGCAATTTGCCGCGCGGGATGCCCAAGGCGATGCGGTGGTGTTCGGGCAACCAAACTTCAATGCGCATGGCACTGCGGGCGACGACGAGCCCTCGCATCCCATCAACCGTCCCGTCCGAAGAAGTTGCGCCAAAGTTTGAGCCGTGAAAAGTTTGGCGCAAGGCAAGTTGCCGTCAAAGGAGGTTGGGCAAAGATGAGCGAAATTCGTCGGGAACGGGACGCGATGGGGGAAGTTGCCGTGCCTGCGTGGGCGCTGTGGGGTGCCCAAACGCAACGCGCCATAGAAAACTTCCCCATCAGCGGCATCCGCTTCCCCCGTCCCTTCATCCGCGCCTTAGGGCTTGTCAAGGCTTGCGCTGCGAAGGTGAACAAGGAGTTGGGGCTTTTGGACGAACGACGCGCCGATGCCATCGCCCAAGCGGCGCAGGAAGTGGCGGAAGGCAAGTGGGACGAACATTTCCCGCTGGACATCTTCCAGACGGGTTCGGGCACTTCCACCAATATGAACGCCAACGAGGTTATCGCTAACCGCGCCTGCGAACTTTTGGGCGGGCAACGGGGCGACAAATCGCTGGTGCATCCCAACGACCATGTGAACTTGGGGCAATCGTCCAACGATGTCATCCCGTCCTGCATCCACATCGCCGCCGCCCTTGCCATCCACGAGCACCTCTTTCCCGCCCTTGAGCGGTTGCATTCGGCGCTCAGTGAGAAGGCGAAAGAGTTTGACGACATCGTGAAGACGGGACGGACGCACCTGATGGACGCTATGCCTGTTCGGTTGGGGCAGGAGTTTTCGGGCTATGCGGCGCAAATCGCTTGGTGTCGCGAGCGGATAGAAGCGACTTTGCCCCGCCTTTACGAGTTGGCGTTGGGCGGGACGGCGGTCGGCACGGGCATCAACACGCACCCCGAATTTGGCAGACGCATCGCCGAAGCCTTGGCGCAAGCGACGGGCATCCCTTTCCGCGAGACCCGCAACCACTTTGCGGCGCAAGCGGCGATGGAGACGGCGGTGGAAGTGAGCGGGGCGCTGAAAACGCTGGCGGTGGCGCTCTACAAAATCGCCAACGATTTGCGCTGGATGAATTCAGGTCCGCAAGCGGGTTTGGCGGAAATCCGATTGCCCGCTTTGCAACCAGGCTCGTCCATCATGCCAGGCAAAATCAACCCCGTCATCCCTGAAGCGGTGATGATGGTGGCGATGCAAGTGTTCGGCAACGATGTCGTCATCACGGCAGCGGCGGCGTCGGGCAACTTTGAACTCAATGTCGCCTTGCCCGTCATCGCCCACAACTTGCTTTTGTCCGTCACCACCTTGGCGAACGCTTGCGAGGTGTTGGCGAGCAAGTGTGTGGCGGGCATCGTCGCCAACCGCGAGCACATGGAACGCTTGGCGGCGCAAAACGCCATCTTGGCGACGGCGTTGACGCCTTACATCGGCTACGACAAGGCGGCAGAAGTTGTCAAGAAAGCGATAGCGGAAAACAAGACCATCCGTCAGGTCGTTTTGGAGATGGGCTTGATGGAGGAAGCGGAACTGGATCGGGTGTTGGACATCCGCAAGATGACCGAAGGGGGCTTTGTGGCAGGCGTCAGTGGGGGCGGATAGGCGCCAAACGGGATGGCGGTGGCTGCGTTATCTTTTTCGGGGTAACGAAAAGGGGGTGCCCGATGCGTGCACGAGTTGTTGGCTTGTTCGGAATTGGCGGACATCGCCGAAAAGGTGTTAGCGGGAGAACGGCTGAGCGAAGAGGATTGCGTTCGGATGTATCGCAGCCGTGACTTGCTGACCATCGGTTACCTTGCCGATTATTTGCGTCGGCAACGGCATGGCGACAAAGCCTACTATGTCGTCAATGTGCACCTGAACTACAGCAATGTTTGCTTTGCGGGTTGCCCTTTTTGCGCCTTCGGCAGGTTTCAGGATGACCCTGACGCTTTTGAGTTTACGGTGGAAGAGTATGTGGAGCGGTTGGGGCAAATGCTTTGGGATCGGGTGAGCGAGGTGCACATCGTCGGCGGATTGCATCCCGACTTGCCCTTTGACTACTATGTGGAGTTGGTGCGGCGGGTCAAGGAAGCCTTTCCCCACATCCACATCAAAGCCTTCACGGCGGTGGAAATCCAGTTCTTCAGCGAGATTTCGGGGTTGAGCGTGCGGGAGGTTTTGGAGCGGTTGATAGAGGCAGGGCTGGGCAGTTTGCCCGGTGGTGGGGCAGAAGTGTTGAGCGAACGGTTGCATCGTGTCCTGTTCCCGCTCAAGGCATCGCCCAATCAATGGCTTTATGTCCATCGGGTCGCCCACGAGTTGGGGCTCAAGAGCAACGCCACGCTCCTTTACGGGCACATTGAGACGCCCGAAGAGAAAGCCCGCCACTTCGCTTTGCTCCGCCAGTTGCAGGACGAGACGGGCGGGTTCATGTGTTTTATCCCGCTGGCTTATCATCCCGCCAACACGCGATTGGGCGGGAAGCCGACGACAGGGGTGCAAGACCTGAAGGAAATCGCTGTCGCCCGGCTAATGCTGGACAACTTCCCCCACATCAAGGCTTACTGGATTTCGTTAGACCCCAAGTTGGCGCAGGTGGCGCTCAGTTTTGGGGCGGACGATTTTGACGGGACGGTCGTCAACGAGAAAATCTTCCACATGGCGGGGGCGCAAAGCCCGATGGAGTTGACAGAGACGGAGTTGCGACGGCTTATTGAGGAGGCGGGCTTTGTGCCCGTTCGGCGCAACTCCCTTTACGAGCCGATAGAGGACGAAGTGGTGGTGGGATGAAGTCAACCCAAAAGGCGAAGGACGCCGCACAATCTTGACAGGGGTGATGGCGATGTCATTGCTGCAACGACTTCGGCAAGGGACGCAAGAAGCGACCGTCACTCCTTCGGTGACAGCGGCTGAAGCGGAAGTGGCGGAGGCGGAGCGCCGTTTGAAAGAACTGCGGGACAGTTTGATGGATCGGGTGCTGGGGAACCTGCCCCCCAATGCCGAAGAGATGGCGGTCATAAACCTGCGGTCGCAAATAGAGACCATCTTGGAGGTTGCCATTGAAGAGCAAGGGCTTTCGGTGCGCCCCGAAGAGCGGCGGGCGTTGGTGGAAGAGATGGTCGCCGAGGTGAAAGGATTGGGACCATTGGAGCAACTCCTCAACGACCCGATGGTCACCTCCATCACCGTCAACGGACCGAGTGAGATGTTGGTGGAACGGATGGGAAGCGTTCAACGGGTTGGGATGACTTTTCGGGATGAGGAGCATTTAAACCGCATCATCCGCAAAATTGCCCGTTTGTTGGGGACGCGCGTGGATAGTCGGGTGCCCGTGCTGGACAGGAGTTTGCCTGAGGGGGGACGGGTGCGCATCAAAGTGCCCCCTTTGGTGCCGACACCGACTTTGACCATTGACAAAGGTCCTGAAAACCCCTTCAGGTCGTTAAAGGAGCGACAGGAACGGGCGCAGTGGCAACAAGATGCCTTAGAGCATCTTCGGCAAACCCTTCAGGAGCGGTTGATGCAGGAATTAGACCGAGACCCGACTTTGATTCAGCAACGGGATGCCTTGACACGAGTGTTGGAGGCAGCCTTTGACGAAGAGGTCACTGCCCGCAACCTTGTCCTTTCCCGTAGCGAACGGGTGCAACTGCAAGTTAGCCTCATCAACGACATCCTCGGTTACGGTCCCCTGCAACCTTTGTTGGACGACCCAGAAATTCAGGAAATCATGGTCAACGGACCGCACCAAATCTATGTGGAGCGCAGGGGAAAGGTGGAACTGACAGGGGTGCGATTTCGGGACGAGCGACACCTGATGCGCATCATTGAGAAAATCCTGCTGCCGTTAGGCAAACGAGTGGACGAACGAGTGCCGATGGTGGACGCAAGGTTGCCTGATGGCAGCCGCGTCAACATCGTCATCCCGCCCATCGCCCTTAACGGTCCTTGCGTGACCATCCGAAAATTCGCCCGCGATCCCTTCACGATGAGCGACTTAATTTCCTTCGGGACGCTGACGCAGGAAGCCGCCCAATTTTTGCAAGCGGCGGTGCAGGCGCGGTTGAACATCGTCATCTCTGGTGGGACGGGTTCGGGAAAGACGACCCTTTTGAATGTCCTCTCGGCTTACATTCCCAATGACGAGCGCATCATCACCATTGAAGACACCGCCGAATTGCAACTGCGCCAAGAGCATGTCGTTCGGTTGGAAGCCCGTCCGCCCAACATTGAAGGAGTAGGCGAAGTGACCATCCGTGACTTGGTTCGCAATGCCTTGCGGATGCGTCCCGACCGCATCATCGTCGGGGAGTGCCGAGGCGGCGAAGCCTTAGACATGTTGCAAGCGATGAACACGGGGCATGAAGGTTCTATGACGACCATTCACGCCAATAATCCCAGAGAAGCCTTCGCCCGCTTAGAGACGATGGTGCTGATGGCAGGGGTGGAACTGCCCGTTCGGGCGATCCGCGAGCAAGTCGCTGGCGCTTTAGACCTCATCATCCAAATGCAGCGGATGCGAGATGGCAGCCGAAAAGTTGTCGTTATCAGCGAAATCACGGGGATGGAAGGGGATGTCATCGCCCTGCAGGACATCTTCGTCTTTGAGACGGAGGGCGTGGATGAAATGGGTTACATCAAAGGCAAACTGCGTCCGACAGGCATCCGTCCCAAATGCTTTGAGCGATTCACCGAGCGGGGCATTCGGTTGCCCGTGTCTTTGTTCTATCGGGGCTAACGGCAAGCAGGTGGGCGGTCGGCAGAGAGGCACGATTGGGGCTTACCATCCCTTGCACGCCTGCCCTTTCGGGGGTGATGCTGGGTGATAGAAATCGCCCTTTTGGTCGTCGGGTTGATGTGGCTGATCTCGCTGGGATGGGGCTTTTACCAGTATCTGCAAGAGGTGCGAAAAGTCCCCTTAAGGCTGCGGACTTTTGAGGCGGAAATGAAAGAGACCGAAGCCCTCAACCTCTCCGATAGCGCCAATTTGGATGAAGCGTGGGAGCGGGAAATTCTCAGGACGAAGCCACCGATGTTTCCGACCCTTCAGCGATGGCTGAGCGGAAAGCAATGGATGAACTGGCTGGACCGAGAAATCCAGAAGGCGCACATCTCTTGGGAAGTCAGTAGCATCGTGGCGATGACTTTGTTGGGGATGGCGTTCGCTTTGGCGGTCGGGTCAATCCTTGCCACCTTGCTTGCCCCGGCTTCCTCGCCCTTTGGGCGCTTGCTCTTTGCGTTGCTGTTGGCGGGGAGCGTTCCTTTTGGAGTCTTCCAATGGTTGCGATGGTGTCAACGGCGCTTTATTCGGCGGGTGGAACTGATTTTGCCTGACACCTTAGGTTTGCTCGCCAATACCTTGCGGGCGGGAATGGGTTTCCAGCAAGCCATAGAGATTGTCGCCCGTGAGGGGTTATCGCCCCTGAAGGAAGAATTTGCGACTGTCACTCGTTCCCTGACGCTCGGAAGCACCATTGAGGAAGCCTTAGAGGCGATGATGGAACGGGTGCCCAGCCCCGAATTGCAACTGGCGTTGGTGGCAGCCTTAGTGCAGCGGGAAGTCGGCGGGAGTTTGGCGCAGATTTTTGAGACGGCTTCGGCGACCGTCCGTCGCCGCTTGCAAGCCCGTCGGGAGTTGCAAACGGAAACAGCCCTCCCTCGCCTCAGCGCTATTGCCTTAGCCTTTGGCTTACCCCTCTTCATGTTCGTCGCCATCAACCTCCTCACTTACCTGCAAACCCGTGAGGCGTGGTCGGCGCCGATGTTCACCTCGGAAGGGCGCCCCTTTTGGTTTGCTATCGCCGTCTTGGAATTGTGCGGTTGGGTTTGGCTTTCCCAAGTCCTCACCCGTTTGAGTGAGTGAGGGCAAAACTTTTTGCCTGCCCATAACCCGTCGCAGTAAACGGCAGGCAGGTCGGCAAATTGGCAGGTCGGAAACGAAAAGGACAAGGGTGAAAGGGCATGTGGCTTCGTCGGTCACCCTTAGAGCGGTTGCGCTCTCCTGAGGAAACCCGAAGGATTGTTCGCCCGCCTTGGTTGCTGCTGGCGGGGCTGATAGGACGGCGCTTTCCCAAAGGCTATCTGAACCGCTACCGCTTGCTCGTTCATAGGGCGGGTTTAGTGGGACGGGTTTTGCCCGAAGAAATCGTTGGGCTCAAATTGCTCTCTGGGTTTGGGGGAGTTATTGTCGGCATTGCACTGCACTCCTTAGTGGCGCAAGAGTTAGGGCAAGGAGTGGCTTTGCTATTGCCCTTCCTTGCCGCTTTTGGTGGCTTTTCCTTCCCTGATTTTTGGCTTCGCCGTCACATCGCCCGACGGCGAAGCCAAATTATCCGTGCCCTCCCTGATTTCGTGGATTTGCTGGCGGCGACCGTTTCGGCGGGATTGAGTTTGGATGCTGCCATTGACCGCATCGTTCGCCGTTTTCCTGGTCCCCTTGGCGAAGAATTTCAGCGCTACCTTTGGGAGGTGCAATTGGGGCGAAGGCGTGGGGAAGCGTTGTCGGCAATGGCGGAACGGATAGACAGCGACGATTTGCGGTTGCTGGCGTCGGCGTTAACGCAAGCCGACCTCTTTGGCATCCCTGTCGCCAATGTCCTTCGGGCACAAGCCGAAGATTTACGCGACCGCCGCTTCCAACAAGCCCGCGAACGAGCCCGAAAAGCCCCCCTTTGGATGATCCCTGCCATCGCCCTCTTTTTCTGCCCCATCCTCTTTCTGCTCCTCTTTGCTCCGTTGCTCTTACGGTTGCGCGCTTCGGGGTCTTTGAGCGTCTTCGGTTTTTAGCCCATCGGATTGGGGGCGACAGGGTTGTGGTGGGCGAAGGTCATCAACTTGCGGACGGGAAAAGTCCTTTGCGAGCGCTGCGCCATCGCCACAAGTTACTGGCTTCGCCTTCGGGGTTGGATGTTCCGCCGCAACCTTGCGCCTGAGGAAGGTTTGCTTCTTGCCCCTGCCATCGGTGGTGTCCACACCTTTTTCCTCTTCTGCCCCATTGATGTCGCCTACTTAGACCGCCGATGCAAAGTCGTCGCCCTTTGGTCGGCGATGCCGCCTTGGCGTGTTTGGATTCCCCGTCAACGGGATGCTTTGTTGGCGTTGGAATTACCGTCGGGTCGGCTCCCTGAGACGCAAACCCAAATCGGTGATCGGTTGGAAATCGTGTTAGTTGCGTGGTGCTGAAGCCCCGTTACTATGCCGAAAGGCAATTGTCTAAGCCAATGAGCGAGGTGAAAGGGGCTGCCCCGCTCGCCTGTCCTCAAAGCCCAAGACGAAGGGGCAGTCTGTTTGCATGATGGAAAGGTCGTCGGTGCTTTCCATGACAGGGCGAAGCATTCATCCGACCGCCGTCGTCAGCAGCAAGGCGGAGTTGGGCGATGGCGTCGTCATCGGACCTTATTGCATCGTGGAAGACGATGCCGTCATCGGCGACGGGTGCATCTTGGAAGCCTATGTCGTCGTCAAGCGCTACACCCAACTGGGTTGCTTCAATCACATTTACCCTGGCGCTGTCTTGGGAGGTGAGCCACAAGACCAAAAGTTCAAGGGCGAGCGGAGTTTCCTTATCGTCGGCAACCGCAACATCATCCGCGAGCATGTGACCATCCATCGGGCGACGGGCGAAGACCAAGCGACCATCATCGGCAACGATAACCTCATCATGGCTTACTGCCACATCGGGCACAATTGTCGCTTGGGCGATCAGATTTCCATCGCCAGTTATTCGGGCGTCAGTGGGCACGCCGTCATTGAGTCCTTCGTCACCATCGGCGGGATGACGGGCATCCATCAATTCGTGACCGTCGGCAAATTGGCGATGATCGGGGGCATGTCCAAAGTCGTCCAGGATGTCCCGCCTTTCATGCTGGCGGACGGTCGTCCCGCCAAAGTCGTCGGGCTCAATGTCGTCGGGCTGCGAAGGGCAATGATTCCCCCCGAAGTCCGCGAGACCCTCCACGAAGCCTATCGCCTCCTCTATCGCGCCAACCTCAACACCAGCCAAGCCTTAGAGCAAATTGAGACAGAGTTGCCCCCCAGCGAGGAACTCCGTTACCTCGTGGACTTCATCCGTCGCGTCTCGCAAGGTTATTTGGGTCGGCAGCGCAACGCCCACAAGTGACCCTTTCCCCACCGTGCCGATAACCCTTCTCAACGGGATGCGTCAGGATTTTTGGCTGCTTGCCACATTCACAAAGGCGGAGGGATTTCGCATGCCCTTCCCTTCAGGACGCCGATGGAGCAGGCGGGGATGGGAGCGGACAAAGGGGCAAGGGTTTCGTTGGCTTCTCTTCCTGCTTTTTTGCTCCCTTGTCGCTTCCCCTTCCCTCCCTCAGGAGCAGGCAGTTGAGCAGACAGGCAAGGGAGCGGAGGAAGTCATCGCCAAAGGGTCGGTGAATGTTTTAGGCAAAGAATTTGCCGACCTGCCCATGCTTTGGCGAGACGAACCTTTTGCGCCCGTCGGCGAGTGGCTAAAGGGTTTAGGGCTTTCGTGGACGGAGCAATGGCACGCCATTACCCTGCAACTGCCTCAGGGAATTTCCGTCGTCTGGACACCTGAAACCCTTGCCCTTCCCGTCGGCGACGCTTCTGTCAAGGTCACCCCTCTTTTGGAAGCGGATGGGCGATTGTGGCTGCCGTTGCTCAGCCTCGGTCGTCTTTTGGGATTGCGGGTGCTTGTCAACGCTGAAAAGCGACAGGTCAAACTCCTCGCTGTGTGTCAGCGGGTAAGCGTGCAAGCGTGCCCCGTCGGTTGGCTGATGGAGGTGACGATGAGTTACTCGCTTCCTTCGCCCCCTCGCCTCAGAACGCTTTCGCAACCCGACCGAGCCTATGCCGATTTTGATGGCGCTTGCTTAGACCCCTTCGCCGAACTGCCTTCAGTGATGGACAGCCATTTGTCATCGGGCATTTTGAAAGGGGTTCGGGTCGGGCAATTCAGCAGCGACCCGCCCATCGTTCGTGTCGTCGTGGATGCCCAAGCACCCTTGCGCCTCCATTGCCTTCGCCGCCAGCCGACGGAGACAGGAGGGGAGCGATGGATTTTTTTGCTGCAATCCGTCCGTGACCGAAAACCCTGGTTGGGGCAAATCACGCTGGACGAAAATGCCGCCACCCGCGCCGTCGTGCGCCTTCAGGGATGGTTTGGGGCTGTCCCGACCCTCAGCCAAAAAGAAAACTCCCTGATCGTGGAAGTGCCCGCTTTGCCCCTCTTGACCGACGGGGAAGGCAATGCCAAACCGACCCCTCTCCCCTCTTCCGAAGGCGTCATCCAAGACATCACGATGACACCGACGGAGCGAGCCACCCTCATCGTCGTCACCTTGCGCGCCCCTTTGAGCGGGCAACTTCGTCCCTTCAGTGACGACGCTTGGCTTTTGGTCATAGAGCCTCCGCCTCAACCCCTTCGGCAACGGCTTATCGTCGTGGATGCGGGACATGGAGGGCATGATCCCGGCGCTTTATCGCCTTTCAGCCCCATCACCGAAAAGCAATTGACTTTGGACATCGCCTTGCGCTTGCGCCGATTGTTAGAGCAAGCGGGCTATCGCGTCCAGATGACCCGCGAGACGGATGTTTACCTCTCCCTCGCCGATCGTGTGGCACTCGCCAACCGCTTGCAAGCAGATGCGTTCGTCAGCGTTCACCTGAACTCCTTTCCCCGCCCTGGCGGACGATCGGGCACGGAAGTTTACTACTGGACACCCCAGAGTTTGCCCTTAGCCGAAGCCATCTATCGCAACCTTTTGGCGTTGCTGGGGCGAAAGGGCAACGGCGTTCGGCAGCGACGCTTCTATGTCATCCATCACACGACGATGCCGTCGGTGTTGGTGGAAGCCTGCTATTTGAACCATCCCGAAGAAGAGCAATTGCTGCGGGACGAACATTTCCGCCAAAAAATCGCCCTCGCCATCTTTCGGGGCATCGCAGAGTTTTTCGGCGACCAAAGAATCCTTCAACGAGAACCCAGCGAAATTGGCAAGTAAGGGAAAGCAGGGAAAAGGCAAGGTCGCCAACGAAGGGAGATGCAGAAGGATGCGAAAGAGAGAGGCGACAATGTTTCTCTTGGCTGCAGCGGTGGCTGTCTTTACTGCTTTGGCACTCTTCGCCTTGATGCACTTTTCCCTTTCCCGCCAACCTCCGCCAGAGGACGAAAACGCTGCCGACGCCACCTTCCAAGTCGTCCTTTGCTATCCCGACCTGAAAAACGACCGCTTAGTGCGCGAGCCGATGGTGTTTTCGGGGATGAGCCGAAGAAGGGTCGTGGAAGAAATCGTCAGGCGGTTGCAATCGCCAGAAAGGGTCGGGGTTGATCCCGCCTTACCGCCTTCCGCCCGCTTGCAAGGCGTGCAGTGGGAAGGGACGACGCTGGTCTTGGACTTTGATGCGGGGTTGACCGAACCGAACTTTTGGCAGGGAAGCGAAGTCGCCCACCTGCGCTTGCAAGCCCTCGTCCATTCCCTCACCTCCCTGCCACAAGTGCAACGGGTGAAATTGACCGTCAACGGTCAACCGCCCGAACCGTTGGGAGGGCACGAAGAAGTCAGCGAACCATTAACGCCCGACCCGTCTTTGTAAAGCCCTTGACAAAACGGCAGCGAGTGGCGAATAGCGAGTAGCGAATGGTCAAACGGCAACCATGTCGGAGTGGCTATCAGCCACGACGGGAAACGGCAGCGAATAGTGAGTAGCGAATGGCGAAGAGTAGGGGCGAACGGCAGTTTGCCCTGAAGTCGTGAACTGCTGGAGTGGCTATCAGCCACGACCGTAAGGGCTATTGTTTTCTCGCCTGCAATAACGCCTCAGCGATCAACAAATCGGCGGGATAGGTCACCTTCAAGTTGGTCGTTTCGCCCACCACCAATCGGACGGGGACGCCCATCCGTTCCACCAACATCGCATCATCGGTCGCTGCAAAACCATCGGCAAGGGCTTGCTGGTGGGCTTGAATCAAAAGGTCGGCGGCAAAAACTTGGGGCGTTTGCGCCAGCCAAATTTGCTGGCGGTCTAAAGTCTCGGCAATCAGCACGCCGTCCAAAGAGCGCTTGACCGTCTCGGCGCAAGGCAAGGCAGCGATGGCAGCGCTGCCGATTTCCCTTGCCGCTTCCCAGACAGCGATGACCAACTCAGGCGTCACCAAAGGGCGGGCGGCATCGTGGACGATCACCCATTCCGTTTCGGGTGGCAACGCTTTCAAACCATGCCAGACAGATTGCTGTCGGTCGTCGCCACCATCCACAAGCCAGACGGGTTTTTGAAGGGCAAGGGCTTGACAACATCGCTCAAAGGCAAGGCGATGGGAAGGTGGGATGACCAAGACGATGCCATCCACGATGGGCGTTTGCTCCAACGCTTCCATCACCCAACTGACCATCGGCTTGCCAGCGACAACCACCAACGCTTTCGGCAACTCCCGTCCTTCGTCTCCCGTCCCTCGTCTCTCGCTTTTAAGCCTTTTGCCCAGACCGGCGGCGGGGACTACCGAAATCGTCATCAAAGAGGTCACCGCCTTCCACTTTGACGACATTGCGCCGGACGACTTCTTTGAAATCGCCGAAAATCATTTTGCCGACGGGTGACTGAAGGACGCTGGTGACTTTGATCTTGACTTCGTGCCCCAAGTAGTTGCGCCCCCGCTCCACGACGACCATCGTCCCATCATCCAAGTAGCCGACGCCTTGCCCCGGCTCTTTGCCTGCCCGTTGCAAGATGACGGTCAATTCTTCGCCTGGCAAGACGACGGGTTTGAGCGCCGTCGCCAATTCGTTGACGCAAAGGACAGGCATACCTTGCAGTTCAGCGATCTTTTGCAAGTTGTTGTCGTTGGTGATGATGGCTGCCCCCAACTCTTTTGCCAGCCGCACCAGTTTCAAATCCGTCGTCGGCGCTGATTCCACCTCAGGGCTGAAAGTGTCGATGACTTCCACGACGGTGTTAGGCAAACTCTTCAGCGTCTCCAACACCGCCAAGCCCCGTCGCCCTCGTGCCCGTCGCAGTTCGTCTTCCGAGTCAGCGATCATTTGCAGTTCGTTCAACACGAACGACGGCACCAATAAGCGCCCTTCAATGAACCCCGTGCGCACGATGTCAGCGAGCCGACCGTCAATGATGACGGAAGTGTCCAGCACTTTGTCGCGGCTTCGGGGCATTCGGTGATTGGAGGCGGCGACCTTTGATGCGCCCTGCAGCATCTGGGCAATCTGGGGGAAGGACAGCGAGATGGCGTCCCGCACCCGCAACAAGGTGTGAACGGCGAAATAGACGATGACAAAGGTGACGGCAAAAGTTATCGCCAACAAGGGCAAGGGGGGCACTCGCCCCCAAAGCAGCATCAAAGGTATTAGCAAAACCAGATATGCCAACGCCAACCCCAATATCGCCCCGAACAACGCCGCTACCTTGTCAGCGGGGGGGAGGGCATCCAAAGTCTCCCACATCGCCCAAAGGCGCTGGGTAAACCAACTGCCCAGCAAAAAGGCTGTCAAAACTCCGATCATCACGAAGCCCAAGTCCACGAGGAACTGCTGCTGGGGGGAGAGTTTGACCTGAAAGTAGAGGCGTTGAAGGGTCTGGGTGTAGTAGTTGGCGGCAACGCTGCCCAACCATCCCAAAGCGAAGGCTAAGGTAGTCGTGATGGTGATGAAGAAAAGCCGATAGCCCCATTGTTGCCAGTTACGCATCGCACGAAACCTCCTTGTCTGTGGGTGATGAGCACCTGACATTTTTGCCCCGCCCTATGTTAGACGGGTCAAGCCCAACCGTTGGGCGGCATCGGCAAGAGTCATAACGACTTGCCAAGTGTTCTCTTTCGGATGACCGCTTGACCGTCGCTTCGGTTCGGGCGGTCCAAAACATTGGATGAAACCCAACCGTTTCGCCTCCCGCACCCGCACCTCCCCTTGCGGAACAGGACGGACCTCTCCCGTTAGCCCTACCTCACCAAAGGCGGCGACTTCCGAAGGGATGGGCACATCCAAGCGACTGGACAGCAATGCCAAAGCGACAGGCAAATCCACCGCCGGCTCTGTCACCCGCATCCCCCCAACGATGTTGACAAACACATCCCGATCGCTGAAGCGCACCCGCAAATGACGCTCCAAAAGGGCAAGCAACATTAGCACCCGCCCAAAGTCCAAGCCCGTCACAACCCTTCTCGGCATCCCGAAAGGGTTGGGCGCAACTAAGGCTTGCACTTCCACGAGTAGTGGGCGGTGCCCTTCCATCAACGCTGCCACGATGGTGCCCGCAACAGGCTGAGGGCGAACGGAAAGCAACCATTCTGACGGGTTAGGCACTTCTTCCAACCCCTGCTCGTTGAGCCGAAAGACACCGACTTCTCCCGTCGGTCCGAACCGATTTTTCGTCGCCCGCACCAACCGCAAGGCGTAACCCGCCTCCCCTTCCAGATAGAGCACAGCGTCTACGATGTGTTCCAACACTTTCGGTCCCGCCAAAAACCCTTCTTTGGTCACATGACCCACCAGCACCAAAATCGTCCCCGTGCGTTTGGCGATGCGCAGCAAGTGAGCGGCACTCTCCCGCACCTGACTGACGCTGCCTGGCGAGGAAGAAAGCGACGGGTGATAGGCGGCTTGGATGGAATCCACGATGGCAAGGGTGGGTTGGGTCGCTTCAATGACCGCCCCGATGGCGGTGACTTCCGTTTCCGCCAAGACGAGCAATCGCTCGTCTTCCACGCCCAACCGTTCCACCCGCAAAGCGATTTGCTCTATGGACTCTTCGCCCGTCACATACAGCGCCTTCTGCCCACTTTGCGCCATCCGCCCCGCCACCTGCAAAAGGAGCGTGGATTTGCCGATGCCTGGTTCACCGCTGAGGATGGTGACGCTGCCAGCGACGAAACCGCCCCCCAACACCCGATCCAGTTCACCAAAGCCCGATGAAAGGCGCTTTAAGGGTTGGCGACGCAATTGGGGCGCAGGGACGGGCGTCGTCCCTTCCTTGCGCGGCGTTCGCTCAGGAACGGTCTCTTCCAACTCCTCCACGAGGGTGTTGAACGCCCCACAGTTGGGACACCGCCCCAGCCATTGGGCACTCTCATAACCGCATTGCTGGCAAACAAATTTGCTTCGGCGCTTCGGCATCGTGTTCCATCCCTTTCGGTCAAGGAGAAAGCATGCTTTCCCCTCTTGCCACGCATCGGGCTAAAATATTATGGCTACCAACGGCTCAGGTTTGAGGCTGTCAATGAGGGAGGCGTGCCCGCCGCAAGGTTAGGGAAGAACCGATGCAGATGGCGGATGGGTTGGTTATTGCCGTTTGCCTTGGGGCGATGATAACGGATAGCCGATGGCGGCGCATCCCCAACTGGCTCACTTTCCCTGCAATAGGGTTAGGGTTGGCGGTCAATACCCTTGACAGTGGATGGAGTGGGTTGGGGCGGGCAGTAATGGGGTTGCTTGTGGCGCTCTTGTTGACCGTCCCCCTCTTCGCCCTCAACTTTGTCAAGGCAGGGGATGTCAAATTGATGGCTGCCTTTGGCACAATCAAAGGTGTCGGGGCGCCGCCTATTCAATCCTTTGCCCTTTGGGCGTTCTTGTATGGGGCACTCATCGGTGGCTTTTGGGCGATGACGGTGCTCCTTCGGGCAAAAAGTTTAGGGGCTGCCTGGCAGCGGGTGCGGGGCATGGTCGCCCATCTGCTCGGGCTACCCGTCCCAGCAAAGAAGCGAGAGGAAGTCAATGCCCTTCGCCTGCCCATGCCTTACGGGGTTGCCCTGAGTTTGGGGGCGCTGATGGCGCTGGCGCTGGAAGAATTGTTTGGTTGCCCCTTCCCGCTGTTGGGCGCGTGAAGGTGATCAGTGATGCGTCGGCGGTTGCGCTACTTTCGGCTCTCTCTGATAATGACGGTCTTGGTCGTCATCGTCGGGGCAATGTATTGGGCAACGAGGCGAAGCCCCACTCAAAGCGCTCAAAAACCTGACGGCGACCAAATTGTCCAGCGCTATCGGGTCGTCGTCGCCGCGACGGATTTGAACCCTTACACCCTCTTGACGCCTGACATGGTGCAAGTGCGGGAAAGCGAGACGCCCCCGCCACCAAACACTTTCACTTCCCCAGAAGAAGTCGCCCAACGAGTAACCCGCACCTTGATCAAAGCAGGCGAACCCATCTTTGCCCATCAAGTGACCCCGCCCCTTACTGGTGGCTCCATCGCCCCGATGCTCCCTGTGGGCATGGTCGGCATCGCTATCTCTATCCCTAACCGTGAGCAATTGCCGCCCGTTCGGGTCGGTGACCTCGTGCGCATTTACGCCGTCTTCTCCCACAACAAAATCAAGGCGGTGGCGATGCGAGCGATTGTTTTGGCAAGTGGGTCAGCCAGTGCCGCTTCCCCAACCAGTCAACAAGTGACCAGCCAACAAACAGGTCAACCCTTCCCACAAAGCGCGGCGGCGGAAAGCCCTCTCGTTTTGCTGATTGCCGTTACTCCCGATGAAGCGCGCGCCATTGCCTTAGCGATAGACAGCGGGGCGACCCTTTACTATGCTGTCCTTCCACCCCCACCTTTCCTCCCTCAGTGGGAACGCCCCCTCACCTTAGATGAGTTGGTCGGAACGCCACCAGTCAAACCGCCTGCCAACCCTTCCCCACCTCGCCGTCCCGCTCCTTCCTCGCCCATCACGGTGCGCCCTTCCCCGCCTGCCCCTTTGCTGCCGCCAAACCCCTTCATCCTTCGGGACAGCGGGAAGGCAAGTGAACTGAAACCCGACCGTCCCTCCCCGCCCGCCATCTTCGGGATTGTCGGCGACCGTCCCACCATTTTGAGCGTGCCCACAACGGAGGAGGCGAAGGGGAAGTGAAGCGATGGTTTGTCGTCTTTTGGGGTGTTTTGCTGTTGCCCTTTTTCTCCGTCTCCCTCGTCAGCCAGTCGGCGTCACCTTCCGAGCGGGTCATAGACGCGCAAATGAGCCCCGTCGTTTTTCTGCAACCCGAAACGCCGACCCGTTTGATTTTGCGGCGGGGCGTCAGCGCCGTCCTGATTGCCAAAGGGCTTCTCCGTCGCTTCGTTTTGGGCGACCCCCAAATCGTCGCCCTTAACATCTTGACCGAACGGGAATTGGTCGTCAACACCAAAAGCGAAGGGACGACCAATTTGCTCGTTTGGGAAGAGCGGGCAGGGCAAACTTTCGTCTCCACCCTTTGGCTGGAGGTCGTCCCCATCAAAAAGGAAGAGCCCGCCCCTCCTCCCAAACCGCCCGACCCCGCTCAATTGCAAGCGCTCCTCTCCCAAGCCCTGAAAGGCTTGCCCATTGAACCCCTCGTCTTTGTCCTACCCGATGGGACGGTTGCGGCGGTCTTGCGGGGTGAAGTGGCGACGCCCGAAGAAGCCAAAGCCGCCGAAGCCTTAGCCAGTTTGGTGGCGACGAAGGTCATCAACTTGCTGAAGGTTCGGGCTGTCCCACAGATTACCCTCTCCCCCGAAGAATTGAAAGCCCTACGCATTGAGACAGCCGTTGGCATCCCTGGCGTGCGTGTCGCCCTCGTGGACGATAAGGTCGTCTTGTATGGGACGGTCAACAGCCTAATGGAGCGACAGACCGCCGAAGAGCGGGCAAAACCCTTCGGGACGATTGTCAACCGCATAGAAGTCGCCCAACCCAAAATCCGCCAATTCGTCACCGAAGTGAAAGTCTTGGAAGTTTCCCGCACTGCCCTGCAACGGTTGGGGATTACCTTTGGGTCGGTCATCGGCGCAGTTGGTGTCCAACCAGGTCAACCCCAAGTCGGCATCTTTTCCGTCCAATCTGGGCAAGTCATCTTCGGCGAACCAGGCACCGTTGACCGCCCCATCGCCCGCGCCACGCCCGTCGGGGCGCAGTTGGATGCTTTATTGCAAAATGGGTTGGCTCGGCTGTTGGCAAACCCCCAGCAGCGCACCATTGAGGGCGCTGACGCCACTTTCCTCGTCGGCGGGTTAGTGCCCATCCCTGTCTTCGGGTTCTTCGGCGTGGGGGCGGGAGCGGCAGCGCCCGGTGCGGCGACCGTCGTCTTCTTCCCCTTTGGCATCACTTTGACCCTTCATCCTGAAGCGACCCAGCAGGGCGAAATTTTCCTGCAAATGCGGGTGGAGGTGACCTCCCCCGATTTCGGTTTAGCCGTCCAAGTCTTGGGCACGACCGTGCCTGGCTTTCGTTTTCGCGGGCTGGACGATGTTCGGTTGTTGCTGAAGGATGGCGACACCATCGTCATCTCTGGGCTTATTCAGGACGAACTGCGCGAGCAAGTCAACCGTGTCCCCTTGCTCTCCCGCATCCCCATCTTGGGCGAACTGTTCAAAAGCCGCGAGTTTGTCCGACAGCAAACGGAGTTAGTCTTGCTCGTCACCGTCCGAATGGAAGAAGTTCCCGTCAGCCCTGAAGCCTTGCAGTTGCTGCAGACTTATCAGAAACGCCCTGTTTTGCCTCGCCCCTCTTTCGTCGTCCCGTTGGGCGGCGTCGGTGGCGGATTAGGCGGCGGGTTAGGCGGCATCGGCGGCGGATTGGGCGGGGTCGGTGGGATTGGCGGCGCCCTAAGTGGCATGCCGACCCCTTCACCTTAAACCCTCACGGAGGGATGAAGGATGCCCGCCAGAGTTATCCTTGCCATCAGTCACGAACAGGAGCAATTGACCGTCGCCCCCATCCTGACGAAAATCCCTGGCGTGGAACTCATCGCCACCGTCACCAGTCCAGCCGAATTGGAACAACTTGTCGCCCAACAAGTGCCCGATTTGCTCATCCTTTCCAGTGAGTTGGCGGGAGCAGGGACGGCGGGATTGTTAGAGCGCCTCGTCGCCCGCCACCGCCTCGCTGCCGTCGTCCTTTTGCCTACCGAAGACTTGCGCACCGCCCGCCGCTTCCTCCGAGCGGGTGCTGCCGATGTCATCCCTTTGCCCTCCGTTGCCGATGAACTCCCTGAATTGCTCCAGACCGTCCTGCGGCAAGGGACGCCCGCCCTCCGCTCCCCCTTGCAAGTCGGTCGCATCATCGTCTTTTACGGGACGAAAGGTGGCGTCGGCACCTCGCTATTGACGACCAATGTCGCTGTCGCCCTTGCCCGCTATCTCCCTCCCGAATCGGTTTGCCTTGTGGATTTGGATTTGCAGTTTGGGGCGACGCCGATGTTACTGAACTTGCAACCCAAGATGAACCTTGCCACCCTCGCCCAACGCTTTCAGGGCGAACTGGACTTTGAGATGCTCCGCTCCTTTTTGCTTTTGCACCCCGAAAGCAACTTGCGCGTGTTGGCAGCGCCCTCCCGCCCCGAATTAGCCGAATTGGTGAAGACTTACCTGATAGAGCGCGTCCTTCAAGTCCTCAAAAACCATTTCGCCTTCATCATCGTGGACACACCCAACCTGCTCCAAGACACCACCCTCGCCGCCTTGGATGCTGCCGATCACATCCTCATCGTCACCGCCTTGGATTTGCTCGCCATCCGCAACGCCGAAATCGTCCTGACGATGTTTCAGAAACTCTACCCCGCCGAACGCCTCCGCCTCGTCCTCAACCGTTCCAACACTCGTTTCGGTGGCTTAACACCAGAGCAAGTGGAAGAGCATTTGCGGATGACCATCGCTGCCCGCATCCCTTCCGATGGTCAACTGGCGGTGACCTCCATCAACGAAGGCGTTCCTTTCGTCCTTCAAGCCCCCGATGCCCCCATCTCCCAAGCCATCTTTCAACTTGCTTCCCTCATCGCAAGACAACCCATCGGTCCAAGTGAAACAGCGGAAGCAACAGGCGGCAGCCTTTTCCGCCGCCTCGTCGGTTACTTGCTCGGCGAAGAGTGACCACGATTGTTGGAGTGGCTATCAGCGCGACGAAAATAGCCGCAGTAAAAGTGGTCAGTAAAAGTGGTCAATCGGAGTGAACGACAGATGGCGGTTCGGCGTCCGACAGCGGCGTGGGCGCTTCTAATCATCGCTTACCTGACCTTCGCCTGCCTCTACAATGCCCTCATCCCTTTGGGCTATGGTCCCGACGAAGCCCACCATTACGGCTACATCCAACACCTCGTTTTGTATCGCTCGTTGCCTGTCCTCGGTCCGCAAGACCATCCCATCCTTTGCCATCGCGACCCACGACCGCCGATGGCGATTGGTATCCACCCGCCCCTTTACTACGCCTTGCTCGCTCCGATTTACGCCTTCGTCGCTGGACGCCGCATTGACTACCCCGCCGAAGCGGCGAGGAAAACGCCCTTTCCGTTGCTGGGGCGCTTGCGCAGTGAGTTGGTGCAACGGTTGTTGCGAGGCACTTCAGCGGTCATGGGTTTGCTGACTTTGCTTTGCCTTTTCCGCCTTGTTGCCTTGCTGACCAACGATGCGTGGCGGCAATTTGCCGTCGTCGGTTTCGTCGCTTTGCTGCCTCATTTCCTCATGCTCGGCACCGTCATGAACAACGACAACCTCGCCGTCTTGACAGGGACTTTGTTTTTGCTGTTGCTCGTTCGGCAACTCATCCGCCCGACCGAACCGTTGCGGGAAGCGGTGCAATTGGGTTGCGTCAGTGGGGCGATGTTGCTGAGCAAGGCATCGCTTTTGGCGTGGCTGCCACTGCTTTTCTTTGGTGCATGGCAATCGGCGCGTCGCCTCCCGACCGCTGTGCGATGGCGGGCGTGGCTTCTCACCCTCGCCATCCCCGCCTTGCTTTCAGGTTGGTGGTATGCCCGCTTCTACCTGCTTTACGGGCGCATCACGCCCATCGTCCAGTGGACTTACGAACCGCAGATGCTTTTCCTTTCGCCGACCGAATTGCTCACGCAACCTGACAAGTGGTGGCTGATTTGGCGCTTCCTTTCAGGGGCACACCGAAGCCTTTGGGGGCAAGTGGACTGGTTTCTCCTCAAATCCGAACATGTCGCCCTGTGGCATCAAAAATTCCGCACCGACTTCGCCGCTGCCTATCCCATCTCCGAACCGATTTACGCATTGCTCGTCCTCTTGACCGTTGCGATGTTAGCGGGTTGGCTTATTCGGTTGGGGCGATGGTGGCGCAACCGCCAGTGGACGCCAAAGCACCTCGCCCTCGCTGTCCTCGCCGTCGCTTTCGCCTTGCTCTACGGGGCGCTGATGCACTACACCCTTTTCACGCACCCTGGCGGTTACGAAGGGGGGCGCTACTTGCTCCCTGCCATCGGGGCTTTTAGCGTCCTGTTTTGGTGGGGCATCACCGCCCTCGTCCCAACCCGCTGGCATCGTCCTCTCATCGCTACCGTCCTCGCCCTGCTCGTCGCCCTCAACCTTTGCTGCGCCGTCAACCTACACACCTTTTTGAACCCTCTTTATGCGCCCCGATGAAACTCCGAACTTAAATCGGGCGGGATGCCAGTTGTTTCAGCGACGCAAGGAAGGGCTCAAAGGATGGGCGTGTCTCGGCAGGAAGCCGCTCCAAAAGTTCCACCAACAACGCCGCTATCGCCACACTGAGCAACTCAGCGCCGTCAGCCCCCTTGACAGAAACGCTGACCGCCTCTTCCGTTTCGGCTTCCTGAACGGCGATGACGATTTGCGTTTCACCCCGTTGCCAAACGCTTGCCTCAACGCCCGCGACTTCGCCTGCCCGCACTTGCTCTTGGAAACCTCGTTCCTTCAGCAACCGTTCCATCGCGGCGATGAGGGCATCGGCGAGCCCTGTCGGCAAAGTAAAGCGAAGAGTTTGCTCATTCACGAACCTTCGCCTCCTTCGCTCGCACGCCGCTTTGCGGGTTGCGAAAGAGCGGCACCAAAAAGATGGGCGCAAGGAAAGTCGTGACGAAGGTCATCATGATGGCGACACCAAACTCTGCTTCGTTGATGGCTTTGTAAGCCAATCCCATCCCTGCCACGATTAACGCCACTTCCCCACGCGGCATCATCCCCAAACCGATGCGCGCCCCACCGAGGGTGTTGAAACCGACCGCTAAAGCGGGCAAGCCGCACCCGAAAACTTTCCCGATGATGGCTGCGATGGAAATCGCCACGCCGAACCAAAAAGCAGGGAGCATCGCCGAGAAATTCACCAACATCCCCATCGCCACGAAAAAGATGGGCACTAAGCCGTGAAGGAGCGGGCGAAGGGCATGCTCCAAGTCTTCCCGCAACTCCGTCCGCGAAAACGCCAGACCAAGCGCATATGCCCCGATGATCATCGCCAACTTCCCGACACTTTCCGTCAGCGACGCAATCAGAAAGCACAAAGCCAACGCCAAGCCGATGAAGGCGCCCTCGCTTTTGAACCGCCGCAAAAACTTCGCCAGCGTCGGCGCAAGGACAACCAACATGCCCGTCAACACCAACCAGAACCCGAAGGCTTTCACAGCGATGCCGCCCAGTTTCAACGCATCCACTTGCCCGACCTGAACGATGCTGGTGACGATGGCTAAGACGATAATGCCCAGCACATCGTCAATGACGGCAGCCGCCAACACTGTCACGCCCTCGGGCGTCCCCAATCGCCCCAACTCCGACAGCACCCGCGCCGTGATGCCCACCGAAGTCGCCGTCATCACCGCGCCCATAAAAAGCGCCGACGGATGCATCAAGTTGTCGGCATAGCCGAACATCACCGTCAAAACGACGCCGAAAAGGAACGGGAAAAGAACACCGCCCATCCCCACGACAAAGGCGGGAATGCCAAACCGCAAAAACAGGCTGAAGTCCGTCTCCAATCCTGCCCCAAAGAGCAACAGCACCGCCGCCAATTGCGCTATGCCCCAAAGTTCGGGCGACAACGGGATGCCCCCAGCGTGCTCATGTGGGATGACGAAAAGCGGCTCATGCATCCCTGGCAATCGGATGAGATGACCGAGGGCGTAAGGACCGATGAGCATCCCACCGATAAGTTCGCCCAACACCGCCGATTGCTTCAAGTAGCGCTCAAACAGTTCGCCAAACAATTTGGCGACGAGCAAGATGACACCGAGTTGGGCAAGCAAGTGCGCCGCCCGTTCCACCAACTCCATTGACAACCCTCCTTCGGCACAAAAATTTGGCGCACCTTGATTTTGAACGGCAGCGACAGAAAAAGTGATGCGCTAACCTTGCAGCGACGACCGCCATTGTTGAAAGGCAGGTGACCACCCATGACCAAACGCATCCGAGCCGTTTACCACAACGGCGCCCTTCATCCCGCTGAGCCCTTAGATTTGCCCGATGGGACGGTTGTCTGGTTGGACATCACCCCTTTGACACCCGAAGAGCGGCTGGAGGAAGCCACCCACCTTTACGAAGGGCTGAGCGACGAAGAAATTGCCGAGATAGAGCGCGCTATTTTGGAGCCGCGCCAACTGATGCGGGAATTCTTTGACCGTCTGTCAGTGGAAGGGAGTGAAGAGAAGCGATGATGCCAATGCCCCCGTCCTTGCTGGACACCGACATCGCCTCCCTTGTCCTGCGGCGTCATCCCATCGCTTTAGCGCGGGCGCAAGCCTACCTGCGCCAATATTCCAAACTTCTCATCTCCATCATCACCCGCTATGAAATCCTGCGAAGTTTGAAGGTTCGCGATGCTAAGGTGCAATTGGTGCGGTTTGAGTTAGCCTGTCAACCGAACGGTGTCTTTGAAGTGCTGCCCCTCACTGACGCCATCGTGGAGCGGGCGGCACAGTTGTATGCCGACTTGCGCCGTCAGGGCAAACTCATCCCCGATAATGACATCCTCGTCGCCGCTACTGCCTTGCATCATGGCTTGGTGTTGGTGACGAACAATTTGCCCCACTTCCAACGCATCCCCAACCTGCCCGTGAGCAATTGGGCACAATGAAGCGTGGCGGCGCAAAGGGTGATTAGCCGTTAAAATGCATCCCACTGAAGCGAGACCGCAAAAGCATTTCTGTTAAGGAGGTTGGAGCGATGACGGATCGGCAGAAAGTGGACGCGTTGGCGGCGATGGCGCAACTGCTTCGGCGCCATTGCGTAGAGATGACGACTTTGGCGGGTTCGGGACACCCGACAACTTGCCTGTCTGCTACCGATTTGGTGGCGGCACTCTTTTTCCACGCGCTCCGCTACGATGTCCCCAACCCTGACAACCCGCTCAACGACCGTTTCGTCCTTTCCAAAGGACACGCAGCGCCATTGCTTTACGCCGTCTGGGCGGAAGCAGGCGCCATCCCCGTTGAGCGATTGAAAACCCTGCGGCGCATTGACAGCGAACTGGAAGGACATCCGACGCCGAGATTCAAATGGGCGGAGGTGGCGACAGGCTCGCTCGGTCAAGGGCTTTCCATCGCCGTCGGCATGGCGTTGGCAGGCAAGATGGACAACTTGCCCTACCGCGTTTACGCCCTTTTGGGTGATGGCGAGATGGCGGAAGGCGGTGTCTGGGAAGCGATTGCTTTTGCGGCGCATTACCGACTGGATAACCTGACTGCCCTCGTGGATATCAACCGCCTCGGTCAAAGCGGACCGACGATGTTGCAACATGACTTGCAAACCTACGCCCGCCGCTTTGACGCCTTCGGTTGGCATCCCATCCCTATTGACGGTCACGACTTCTCCCAAATTTTGCGTGCCTTAGACGAAGCAAATTTGGTCAAAGGCAAACCGACGGTCATCCTCGCCCGCACCTTGAAGGGAAAGGGCGTCTCGTTTTTGGAAGACAAGGAAGGCTGGCATGGCAAACCGTTGCCCAAAGCCGATGCCGAAAAAGCGCTGGCAGAACTCGCCCTCACCGACGAGCAAATTGCTTTGGCTCGTTCGTTGAAAGTGAAAGCACCCGAAGCCATTCGGGAGAGTGAGGCTCCCGCCGAACCTTTCAAGGAGATTGAGTTCCCCCGCTACGAACTCGGTCAACAAGTCGCCACGAGGGAAGCCTACGGCGATGGGTTGGTGGCATTGGGCAAAGTCAACCCTCAAATCGTCGCCCTTGACGGCGATGTCAAAAACTCAACTTTCTCGGAGAAGTTCATGGCTGCCTTCCCCGAAAGGTTCGTTGAGTGCTTCATCGCTGAGCAGAACATGGTTGGCGTCGCTGTCGGTTTGGCAACGCGAGGCAAAATCCCCTTCGCCTCCAGTTTTGCTTGCTTTTTGATGCGAGCCTACGACTTCATCCGAATGGCAGGGATCGGGATGGCGAACATCAAACTTTGCGGCTCTCACGCAGGCGTCTCCATCGGTGAAGATGGTCCGTCACAGATGGGCTTGGAAGATATTGCGGCGATGAGGGCAATTCCCCACTCCATCGTCCTTTACCCTTGCGATGCTGTCTCAACGGTCAAGTTGGTCGCCGAGATGGCGAAATATCAAGGCATCGCTTACTTGCGGACGACGCGCCCCAAAACGCCTGTCATTTACCGAAACGAGGAGGAGTTCCCTGTCGGCGGCTGCAAAATTTTGAGGTCAAGCCCAGAAGATGCTGTCACCGTTGTTGCTGCAGGCATAACCGTCCACGAAGCATTGAAGGCTTACGAAATGCTCGCAAACGAAGGCATCAAAATCCGAGTCATTGACCTTTACTCCGTCAAGCCGCTTGACGAAGCGACACTTGTCCGTTGCGCGCTGGAGACCAACCGAACCATCATCACCGTTGAAGACCACTATCCTGAAGGTGGCATCGGCGATGCTGTCGCAGGTGCAGTCAGCAAGGAAGGCATCAAAGTCCACAAACTTGCTGTCAACGACATCCCCCGCTCAGGCAAGCCTGAAGAGTTGATGGACATGTTCGCCATCAGCGCCAACGCCATCGTGCGAACAGTTCGGCGACTCGTCGGAAGGTGACACTGCCAAGAGTAGAACGAAATCCTCGCCGAAGTGGAAAGGCGAAAGTGAGGAAGGAACTCGGGCGGATATGGGCTCCGAGCAATACCAGACACCCTTTGCCCGAACAAGAACTGTCCAACCCCAAAAAATCATGGTGGACGGGTCGGTCTCTATCCCGCTGATGCGTGGCAATTCATTATCCCTCACCCCGCCCCCCAACACATCCAAGCCCGCACAAGATAAGGCGAACGATGAGGAAAACTACCCTAAAACCCGCATTAGTGCTTTCAAATGAACAGGGTGATTTTGCTTTTTGTGGCGTCGGCGAGGAAGGTGGCGACACCACCGACTTCTATGCCGTCCCACAACTCGTCTTTGGTGATGCCCAACACATCCATGCTCATCTGGCAAGCGATGATTTTGACGCCCATCTCCTGCGCCATTTGCGCCAACTCTTCCAGCGATGCCACTTGCTTGCGCTTCATGAGCGCCCGTAGCAGTTTCGCTCCGATGCCGAAGAAGTTCATCTTGCTGACACCCAAACCTTCCGTCCCGACAGGCGTCATTAGGGCAAAGAGTTTTTCCAGAAAGCCCTTGCCCGAAAGGTCACGCCGCTTCTTGAGGGCGTTCAAGCCCCAGAAGGTGAAAAAGAGGCTAACTTGCATTCCCATCGCCGCCGCCCCTGTCGCAATGATGAAGGCAGGCAGCACCTTGTCTAAATCGCCGCTGAAGACGATGATGCTGACTCGGTTTTCAGGCAACTCTTCCCGCACTTGCTGCATTTGCGCTTCTAATTGCGCAATTCGTTCCTCCAACGCACTCAGCCGTTCCGATGTGACGACTTCTTGCAGCGTGTTTGGGCGAGTTTCGGTCATCGCCATCGTCGGTCACCTCCGTTTGCTAATGAGCGTCGTAAAGGCGCTTAGGTTACAAAGCGTCACGGTTGGTCAATGCCGTGCTTCTCTTTCCATCTTTCCCGCAAGGTTCGGTGCAACCGCTCCCGAAACTCCAGAGGCAGTTCAAAAGGTTCGCCGTTGCGATACAGGGTGATGGTTTTGCGAATGGTGTCAACGACGACTTGGCATGGGTCGCACTCTGCCAAGTGTCGTTCAAAGCCCTCGCACACTTTCGGGTCAATGTCGCCGTCAATGTAGTCGCTCAGGATTTTGAGCAAATCTTCGCACTTCATCGCTCCTCACCTACCCAAGGGATGGGTTCGTCGTGATGATGAGGCATCAAGCGTTTTGCCTCATCACCGAAATAGCGGGTCAACTTCTCCCTCAGTTGCAGCC
>Ga0209393_1000107_pt1 | contig 40919 bp, 21 predicted proteins | sample SSWtaG_2_FD_184117 | JGI IMG/M metagenome (GOLD analysis project Ga0209393, IMG submission 184117) | Hot spring microbial communities from Sandy's Spring West, USA to study Microbial Dark Matter (Phase II) - SSWsed_130316 (SPAdes)... | ecosystem: Environmental > Aquatic > Thermal springs > Hot...
TGCAATTGCCGCAACAGGAATGGGGCGAAGGGAGTTTTGATGTGGTTTTGAGCAACCCACCTGCAGGCGATTTGCCCGAAGATTTTTCCGATGCGTTGGATGGCGACAGAACTTTGCAAAGTTTGCCTAAACTTTACGAGGTAGCCTTTCTCGTGCAAGCGGTTCGGATGGCAAAAGAAGGCGGTCGCATCGGCATCATCGTTCCACACGGGATTTTAGCCAACGAACAGTTGAAGCCTTTGCGGAAATGGTTGTTTGAACGGGTGAAGGTTTGCGCCATCGTGACGCTGCCGAGAGGTCTCTTCCCTTTCACGCCCAGCAAGATGTCGGCAGTCGTCATGCAAAAGGTCAAACAGGGAAAGTCATCATATTGCGTGCGCATGATGGAAACGGAGCGGCAAAATTTTGAACGGCAACTGGGAAAAGCCTTGCAAGTTCGCAATTTAAGGAACTGCCAGCGGTGATGAGAAAATGGCGAGGGCGAAACCACAGACCAACAAGACATTGGGACAATTTTGGACGCCACCAGCCATAGTTGAGTTCATGTTGGAGTTGGTCAAATTTGACCCGCTGTGGAAGGTCATTGACCCAGCCTGCGGGGAAGGAATTTTCTTGCTCAAAGCAGCAGAACGGGGAGGCAGTATGCTGGTAGGAGTGGACATAGACCCTGAAGCCATTGAGCGGGCGAAACAGTTGCTGCAACCTTATCGGGAAAGGGTGCGACTTTATTGTCAAGACGGGCTTGAAGAAATCGCCGACGAAAATCCTTTTTGGCGAGGCAACTTTGATTTGGTGATTGGTAACCCGCCCTTTGCGGCAACAGGTTATCGCGTGCGCGACCCGAAAGTGCTCGCCAGATTTGAATTGGCAAAAGTTCCCGTTGATGAGGAAACTTACGAGATTGAAGGACAAGGGCGACTGTTCCAGTTGACAATCCAACGAAAGAGGCAACAACCATCGCAGGCAATTGAAGTCCTCTTTTTGGAAAGGTTCATCCAGTTGTGCAAGCCGGGCGGAAGGATTTGCATCATCTTGCCCCATGGCGTCTTCGCCAACAGCAACTTGAAACATGTGCGAGCATGGATTGCAGCCAATTTCACTGTCCGAGCCATTATAAGTTTGCCTCGCGACACTTTCAAAGCCGTCGGGACGACAGCAAAGACAGGAATTTTGGTGTTGGAGAAGCGAAAGCCGAAATCAAGATACTTCGTCCTCATGGCGGAGATTGAGCAGGTTCAGCCTGACGCACCCCTTGACGAAAAACACAACCCGCAACTGGTAAGGCTTTTGAGAGGGTCACTAAGTAGAATGTGGGAAGAGGATTGTTGACGACAATTGCCTTATGTTCTGAGGAAAATTTTGCTGGGTTAAAGTTGGGAAATTTGCGGCGCAAGGAGGCGAGACCCTTCCATGACAAAGTTGGTGACGCTGGACGAGGTGAAAACTAACGAGAAGGTGCAAACCTTCATCCGAAGGGCGGACGAACAGATGGAAGCCATCGGTTACACCGAGCACGGCTTCCGCCATGTCAGTCTTGTCGCCCACAATGCCCGTCGTTTGCTGACGGAGTTGGGTTTTTCGGAACGGGAAGCGGAACTGGCAGCCATCGCTGGCTATTTGCACGACATCGGCAACATGATTTCCCGCATCATGCACAGTAAGACGGGCGCTGTCATTGCCCTGCACTTGCTATCGGAAATGGGGATGGATGCCGATGAAGCGGGGGCGATCGCCGCTGCCATCGGCAATCACGACGAACAGGAGGGCGGAACTATCGTTAGCCCTGTCACTGCCGCCGTTGTCATCGCCGATAAAGCCGATGTCCATCGTTCTCGCGTCCGCAACCCCAACATGGCTGCCTTTGACATCCACGACCGCATCAACTACGCCGCCCAACACGCTGAACTGAAAGTCGGCAACCAAGACCACACCATCACCTTAGACCTGACCATTGACACCAGCATCGGCAGCGTCTTTGAATACTTTGAGATTTTCATGAGCCGAATGCTGTTCAGCCGAAAGGCAGCCGAGTTTTTGGGCTACCGTTACCGCTTGATTATCAATGGCGTGCGGATGCTGTGATTAAGGCACTTCCGCCCCATCGCCTGATCCTTCGGGGGCGGAAAACGAAGCGCCATCCCGCTCTATCAGCCGACAGCGAGAACCCCTGATGTCTTTCGTGACTTCAATGAGGGCAGGAAACTGGTCACGCAACTCGTCTAAGTGGGTGATAATGAGCACTCGGTCAAAGTCTTGGGCGACGGTTTGAATGGCTTGCACCATCGCTTCTAAGCCTTCCTTGTCCTGCGACCCGAAACCTTCGTCCATGATGAGGGTGCGCAAGGGAGCGCCTGACCGACGCGCCAGCAATTGAGCCAATGCCAAGCGCAAGGCGAAGTCCACGCGGAACTTTTCGCCCCCGCTGAGGCTCTTGTAAGGTCGGTCGCCCAAATCGTCGGCGATGAAGATTTCAAGGGTTTCCTTTTCCGAACCCTTCTGGGTCGGTCGGCTCAACTCAAAGCGCAAAAACATCCGCCCTTTCGTTAATCGTGACAGCAACCTGTTGGCTTCCGCCTCCACCCACTTGACGGCGACTTTCAAGACTTCGCCGGGGATGCCGAAGCGCCCGAAGGCGTCCATCAGCAACTTGTAATCTTGTTTGGCTTCCTGATCCTGCCGCAACTGTTCCCGCAATCGTCGCAAATCCTCTTCGCAGCGTTCTAAGGCTTTCAGTTGCCCTTCTATCTCACCTCGCTGGGCATTTAGTTCGCGCAGCGCTTTTTCTAACTCCGCAAGTTGTCGCTCCACCTCCCGCAATCGCTTGTCCACTTCCGAGCGGAGTTTCAATTCTTCGTCCAACTGTTGGATTTGCTTATGGGCATCGGCGATGCGTCGTTCTATCTCCGTCAGGAGACTTTGTTCTTCGGCGATGGCTTTTTCCACTTGGGGCAAGCGCTGTTCGGCGTCTTGCAGTTGCTGCGCCCGTCGCAGGATGTCTTGATGTTGGTGCAGCCGTCGGCGCAATTGCTCATGGTGGCGCGAATCGTAACCGATGGCATTTTCTTCGGCGTTCAGTTCCTCTCGCTCCCTTTGCCACCTTCGTTCAGTGCGTTCTTTTTCTTGTTGGAAGGCTTGCCACTTTTCCTGCCACCTTGTCAACTCCTCTTCGGCTTGGGCGATGGTGGCGAGGCTTTGGAGGAGTTGCCCCTGCTGTCGTTCAATAGCGGGGCGCTTCTTCAACTCTGCTTCCGCCTTTCTCACCAACTCATCCAGTTTGGCGATGTCCGCCTGCAAACTTTGGATTTGCCTGTCCTTGCTGTCCATCTCAGCCTGCAGGGCTTCGGCTTCCTGTTCAAAGCGCTGGCGCAACCGAAGGAAGTCGTCGGGCGTCAACGGGTTTTCGCAGAGGGGGCATTTCGGTTCGCCCTCATGTTCCATCAAGAGCCGCAACTTTTCGGCGACCTCTTCTCGCTGTCGTCTCAAAGCCTCTCTTTGGGCGCAAAGGGCGGCAAGGTCGGCGTTCTTTCGCTCCCGTTCCCGCTGCCACGCTTCCGCTTGCCGTTGCCACTCATCCAGCCGTCTCAGCGCCTCTCCCACCCGCTCCAACTCCTTTTGCGCTTTCGCTTTCTCCGCCACTTCCTTCTCCAACCGCTTCCGTTCGCTGACCAATTCGCCCTCCCGTCGTTTCAATTCGGCTTGTTCGTTGGCGATGCGTTTTTCCAAATCCATTCGGCGCCCCTGCAACTCTTCCCACTGGCGCTGCTTTTCCGAAAGGCGTTTCTCTTCGTCTTGGATTTGTCGGTAGTCTTCCAAGTCCCGAAGGATGGCTTCCTTTTGACCGAGTAGCGCTTGCAACTGATGGAGTTCTCGCTCGTGCACCTTCAGCCGCTCCTGCGCTTGTCGCTTTTGTCGTTCCCCGTCTTTGATGGTTTCTTGCAAGTTTTGCCGTTGCGCCTCCAAGACGATCAACCGCTCCCGCTCTTGCTGCCAACGCCGTTGCTCCTCTTGACAGCGGCGATACTTTTCTTCCGTCCCTTGAAGGCGACGGTTAAGGTCATCCAACGCAGCCAACAACTCAGGGCGCTTTTGTCGTTCCCGCTCAAGGCGGGCGATTTCCTGCTCCACTTGTGCGATCTTGCCCTTCAGTGCCTCTGCCTTGTCTTTCGCCCGTTCCGCCCAAACCTCGTAGTCGTTTAACCGCAGGACTTTCGCCAACAGGTCACGCCGTTCGGCAGGTCCCGAGTCCATAAAATTGCCCGATTCGCCTTGCAACTGGCAAACGGTGTTGACGAAAGTGTCGTAATCCATCCGAAGTAACTTTTGGATGGAAGTTTGCACTTGGTCCACTCCGCCCTTAATGACCAACGGTTTCCACTTTCCTGTCTGGGAATCGTGCTGCTCCAACGAGACAATGTGTCCGCCTTTGCGGGCACGGGGGTAGGAGCGACGCACCCGATAAAGTTGCCCGTCCATCAGAAACTCCAGAGCCACTTCCATCTCCTTCGCTCCCTTGCGCACCAACCCATGCGAGTCGGAACGGGCTTTTTTGAACAAAGCCCAAGTGATGGCGTCAATCAGGCTGGATTTGCCTGCTCCGTTGGGACCGATGATGGCAGCGACATGGACGCGGGACAAATCCAAAAGCTGCCCTTCCTCGCCGTAACTGAGGAAATTGCGAAGCCAAAGGCGCATCGGCACCACGGCGACGACACCTCCTTCAATCAACGATTAGCGAACGGTGAGGGGCAACCGATCAACATTGATGGGTCGCTTATTGCCCCTCCATCAGTTCCTTTGCCAGTCTTAGCAATCGCTCTTTTCGCTCGTCAGGGGTGCCTTTTTGGTCAAGCCAACGGGCAAGCAACTCCATCGGTTTTTGGAGCAACGCCTCCAACTCAAAGGGGCGATGAGGGTCAGCAAGGAGGGGCGTGGGAACGCTGTCATCTGTCGCCACCTCAAAGGAAAGGGCTGCCAAATGGTCTACCCGCTTTTCCAAAGCGGCGCGAATGGTCGCTAAGTTCAGTTGCCCCCGTTGCGTTTCGCTGATGGTCAAGAAAACCCGCGCCACCGCGCCATCTAAGCGTTTGTCTTGGGCGAGGGCGCTGAGGGCGTGCTGGGTAGGGTCGGAGGCTTTGGAAAGGTCTAACCGCACCGTCACGAAGGGGCGGGTGGGTGTCTCCACGAAGCGCAAATCTTTGACGCCCCATCGCCCTTGTGCCGTCCGTTCCAAATCCACCAGCAAAAAGCCCTTTTGGTCGCGTTCCTCGCTAAAGTCCAAGCGGGCAAGGTTGCCCGCGTAAACGATGGGGGGCGTCATCTCTCCGACCAGTTGATAGCGATGGATGTGCCCTAAAGCGATGTAGACAAAAGGTTCGCGGCGCAGGTCACTGGGAGACACGAAGGGTTCATGGGTGAGGGAGAGGATGCGCTCTGAACCGACAAAATCCGCGCCTTGCACCCAGATGTGCCCCGCAAAGATGACGGGACAGTCATCGCTGTTCTGTCGGGCTTCCCGCTGCAAGCGGTTAACGAGATCGCTTACCCGCCTCAGCATCTCCTGTTGCACCCGCTCTTCCGTCCAACCTTGCTCTTCGTCAGGGGCGATGAAGAAGCGGCGGGGAAGATAGGGAAGGCAGGCAACCTGCAACTCGCCCTTTAGCGTCCGCAGGGTCACCACTTTCGGCTCACGGACAAATTGCAAGCCGGGGATTTTGAACAGGTTCACGATGTCCAAGGCTGACGCCTCGCCGTAACCGATCGGTAAGTCGTGATTGCCCATCAGCAAAAGGACGCTAATGCCCCGTTCGGAAAGGGAAAAAATCCGTCGCAGAAATTCCCGTTGGGAAAGGGGGTCGGGACGAGGGGAGTGGTAGGCGTCGCCCGTGAACAAAACGGCATCTACTTTTTCGTCCACCGCCGTCTGGACGACGAAATCCAAGCAACGCAGGAAATCCTTCAGTTGGGTGTGGCGACCATCGGTGTCCCGCCGCCCGTGAATTTCCGCCCCCAAGTGGGCATCGGAGAAGTGAAGCAATCGCATTCGCCCATCACCTCGGCAAAAGTCGTCCCTAAATTCGCTTTCTTCAATGCTGTCGCCACCGAGCCGCTTTGTCAGCAGGTGTGGGTTCGGCAAAAGCAGTGCCTTCCAAAAGTCTCCTTCCCGAACATCCTCGTAGGGTGCTGACTTTTTGCGTTCGTTGCGTTATCATCAATGGCGCACCACGCAGCGGATGGCCCCGTCGTCTAGCCTGGTCAAGGACACCGGCCTTTCAAGCCGGAGGTCGCGGGTTCAAATCCCGCCGGGGCCACTTTTTGCCCTTCCCTCATTGTGCCGCTAAACCGTTCCCGAACCGATGGCGCACAATTTTTGTCGGTGAGCATCCCGATGGGCGAGAAGGCGCAAGGTGCGTGGGACGAGTTTTTGCGACGGTTAGTCAACGCTGCCGATTACAAAGGGCAATTGGTCGCCACCTTGAAAATTCCCGCCCGTGAGCCTGCTTTTGCCGACCCCGATGAGCCCCTCGCCCCGCCTTTGCGGGAAGCCCTGAAGCGTTTGGGCATTGAACGCCTGTATCGTCACCAAGCGGAAGCGCTCAATGCCGCCCGAAAAGGGTGTCATGTCGCCGTCTTCACCCCGACCGCTTCGGGCAAAACCCTTTGCTACAACCTGCCTGTCTTGGACACGCTATTGCGCGACCTCAATGCCTGCGCCTTTTACCTTTTCCCGACGAAGGCGTTGGCGCAAGACCAATGGCGCAAGTTGCAGGAGTTAGGCTTAACCGAGCAAGTGCCTGTCGCCACTTACGACGGCGACACGCCCGACCGAGAGCGGCGGCTTATCCGCGACCGCTGTCGCATCGTCCTGACCAATCCCGACATGCTTCATGCGGGCATCTTGCCCAATCACCAACTCTGGGCACACTTCTTCCGCCACTTGCGTTTCGTCGTCATAGACGAACTGCACACCTATCGGGGCATCTTCGGCATCCACTTCGCTTGGGTCGTCCGACGGTTGCGGCGGATTTGTCGGCTGTATGGCAGTGAGCCGATTTTCATTTGCACCTCGGCGACGCTGGGCAACCCCGAAGAAGCCTTGCGCAACCTCATCGGTTTGCCCTTCCACATCGTCGGCGAAGACGCTTCCCCTTCGCCAGCCAAAACGCTGGTGATTTGGAACCCGCCTTACTTGGATTTGGAAGCGGGCATTCGTGCCAAAGCGAGCACGGAGGCTGTCCGATGGATCGTTCGCTTGATGGGCGAGGGTATCCGCACCATCGTTTTTGTCAAGTCACGGGCGATGGCGGAATTGCTTTTGCGTTTCACCCGAGAGCAACTTGCCCGCGATTGGTTGGACGCCCTTAAAAGCAAGGTCGCCAGTTACCGCGCTGGCTATTTGCCCGAAGAGCGAAGGGAGATTGAGCGAAAACTTTTCAGCGGTGAGTTGTTCGCCGTCATCGCCACGAGCGCTTTGGAGTTGGGCATTGATGTCGGCGAATTGGACGCCGCTTTGTTGCTCGGCTACCCAGGGACGATCGCCAGCACTTGGCAGCGGGCGGGACGAGCGGGTCGGCAGAAGGAAGGCTTGGTCATCCTCATCCCCACCGCCAATCCCGTTGACCAACACATCGCCCAACATCCCGACTTTTTACTGCAAGGCGCAGAACCCATCGCCGTTTCACCTCGCAACCCTTACATCGCCGCCGCCCATTTGATGTGCGCCGCTTACGAGTTACCGCTGAGCGACGATGACCGCCCGTTTTTTGCCGACTTGGGTGACCTGTTTGATGCATTGGTGGTTCGGATGCAAGGGCAAGGATGGCTTAGCGGTGGCAAACGCAAATTTTGGCAATTGCGGGAGCGCCCTCACAACGCCTTCGGATTGCGCACCATCACAGGGCAGCAATTTGAAGTCGTGGATCGCAGCAAGGGCGTTACCATCGGCTTGGCGGACCGAGAGCGAGTCTTTCGCACCCTCTACCCTGGCGCCATTTACCTGCACATGGGCGAGACTTATTTCGTGGAAGCGTTGGACTGGCAAAAGCAGGTGGCGTATGTGCAGCCAGCGACGGTGGACTACTACACCGTCCCACTGGAAAACAAGGACACGCAAGTGCTGAAGGTTTGGGCGCAAAAGCCCTTGCATGGCGGGACGGCGTTTCTGGGCGAGTTGGCAGTGCGGGAGCAAGTCATCGGCTTCAAACGCCTGCGCCTGTTCACCGAGGAAGTCCTTTCCGCAGAAGTTTTGGATTTGCCTGCCGACGAATTTGAGACCGTCGGCTTTTGGATTTGCGTGGGCGATGAACTCGTTAGGGAGTTGGACGAGCGAGAATTTCACCTGATGGGTTCGCTGCATGCCAGCGAACATGCCGCCATCGCTTTGATGCCCTTGGTAGCGATGACCGATCCCGACGATTTGGCGGGCATCTCCTACGCCCCTTGGCATCCCGACACCCGCCACCCGACCATTTTCGTCTATGACGCTTTTCCTGGTGGGGCAGGTTTCTCCGAGACAGCCTTTGAGCGGTTGACGGAATTGTTGAAGCGAACGAAGGAAACGATCGCCCGATGCCCGTGCAAAGCGGGTTGCCCCTCGTGCGTCCAATCGCCCCGCTGTGGCAGCGAAAACCGACCACTGGACAAATGGGGCGCTGCCTACTTGCTGGCGCGCCTTTTGGGCACACCCTTTGATGCGGCTGCGCCAGTTTCGCAGCGTCGCTGATTTTGGAGACAAGGTTTTGAGCGTCAGGAAACCCGCAACAATTCGGCGCCGCCTTCCAACGCCTCCACTTTCGCCCGCAGGTGGGCATGTTCGGGGCGTTCCAAGTGGGGGTCAATTGAGACGAGCCATTCGGCACATTCCTTCGCTTGCATCAAAATGTCCACATCCCGTAAGATGTCGGCGAGTTTCAAATCGGGCAAACCGTGTTGGCGCGTGCCCAGAAATTCACCCGGTCCGCGCAAGCGCAGGTCATGCTCAGCGATGACAAACCCGTCGTTGGTTTTAGTCATCACCCGCAATCGTTCCCTTGCCTCATCGCTTTTTGGATCGGCAATCAAGACACAAAAACAAGGGTGTTGGCTGCGTTCCACGCGCCCGCGCAATTGATGCAGTTGCGCCAAACCGAACCTGTCAGCGTCCTCAATGACGATGACCGTGGCGTTGGGGACATCCACACCGACTTCCACGACCGTCGTCGTCACCAAGACTTGAATTTCGTTGCGGCGGAAGGCATCCATGATTTCGTCCTTTTCGTAGCCCGCCATCCTTCCGTGCAGGACGGCGACTTTGTCGTCGGGGAAGACGCTCTGCTGTAGCCATTCGGCGTGGCGGATGACGGATTGGACATCCTCCAGTTTCTCCGACTCTTCAATCAGCGGGCAAACGATGTAGGCTTGTCGCCCTTTGGCTAACTCCTTGCGGACGAACTCGTAAGCCAGCATCCGCTTGCTGGTGTGCAGCCAGTAAGTCTTCGCCCGTTGCCTTCCGGGCGGCAACTCGCGGATGACGGAAACATCCAAATCGCCATAGACCGTCAGCGCCAAAGTTCTGGGGATGGGTGTGGCGGTCATGATCAGCACATCGGGCGATTGTCCCTTCCAGATGAGTTTTGCCCGCTGCATGACGCCAAAGCGATGTTGTTCGTCCACGACGACCAATCCCAAGCGATGGAACTCGGTGGCTTCTTCAATAAGGGCGTGCGTGCCGACGACGATCTGCGCCATGCCATCCCGCACTTTCGTCCGCACCTTGCGTTTGTTGGCGGGCGTCAAACTGCCGACCAGTTGGATGACTTCTATGCCGTGCCGCCAGAAAAGTTCTCGCAAAACACGGTAGTGCTGCTCGGCGAGGATTTCCGTCGGCGCCATGAAGGCAACTTGGTAGCCATTTTGGACGGCGACGAACATTGCCGTCGCCGCCACGACCGTTTTGCCTGAGCCGACTTCGCCATGCAGCAATCGGTTCATCGGATGGGGCTTTTGCATGTCGGCAAGGATTTCGCCGATGACTTTGCGCTGGTCATTTGTCAACTCAAAGGGCAGCGAGCGGATGAACTGTTCTACCTCGTCCCAGTCCACTTGGAAGGCGATGCCTTTGTGTTCTTTGATGCCCTTTTTGCGCAAAGCCAGCACCAGTTGCAAGGTCAAAAACTCGTCAAAGACGATGCGCCGCCGCGCCGCTTCCAGCCCTCTTTCATCGTCGGGAAAATGGATTTGCCGAAGGGCTTGGGGAAGGGACATCAAGTTGTAGCGTTGGCGGATGCTTTCGGGCAGCGGTTCAGGCACACGGTCAAGGGCACGGGTGACGGTCTCCTGAACGAGGGTTCGGACAAAGTTTTGGCTGAGCCCTTCCGTGAGGGGATAGACGGGGACGAGGCGACCGACTTGCAAAGTCGCATCGTTGGCGACCTCTTCCACTTCGGGCGTTTGGAAGGTCAGTTGCCCGAAAACTTGCGTCGCCTTGCCGAAGACGAACAGTTTTTGCCCGATGTGAAACTTGCGTTCCATGTAGGGCTGATTGAACCAGACGAGGAACGCCCGCCCTGAAGCGTCGGCGACGGGAACTTTGGTGATGAGCAAGTGCTTGCGTTCTTCGGTAAAGGGCTTGCCGATGACCTGAACGCAGGCGACGACTTTTTCGCCTGCAACGATTTCCGCCAACCCCTTGACATTGCGTCGGTCTTCGTAACGGCGGGGATAAAAGTGCAGCAAGTCGTTGACCGTTTCCACCCCCAACCGCTTGAGCAACTTCGCCCGCTGCGGTCCGACGCCCTTCAGGAAGCGGACGGAATCGTCCAATGCCAGCAGGGTAGGTTTGCTGGCAGGCATCGGGGGCTGGGGACTGATGGCTGGTTTTGCCTTTGCCCTTTTGTCGGCGACTGGCGAAGGACGAAGGGCGGATGGTGGGGCAAAAAACCCTGCCCCCTGACCATCTCTCCCTTGCCCTTCCCTTCGTTCGCCTTCAGGAACTTCAAACCTTGCGCTTTCACCGCTGGCTATTTGCTTTCGGATTTGTGCCAGCAAAGTTTTGGCGGAAAGGATTCGTCGGCGTCGTTCGGAAAAGTCAAGGGCAGCGTAGTCGGCGAAGAGTTGGGCGAGGTCGGAAAGGAGTTGGCGCACTTCGCCGTCGCAAAGTTCCATCGCCCGCTTCGCCCAAACCACCATGTAGCGGTCAAAGCCGCCGATGACGGCAAAGTTACGGCAACCCGTCTTCTCCTCCACTTCCAACGGTCGGGTCAGTCGGTCTATGAGCGCTTGCAGTTCTGCCGACATGGGCATCACCCGAAGCCGAAAAAAGTTTGAGGCAAAGGGCGTTGAAAGGATGCCGTTTCAAAAGGCGCTCCGAGGAGGGGCACGGCTAAACGCCGCTCCGACAGAGGGTTGGATAAAGGCGTCATCTTTTCAGCGAAGGCAAAAGGGTGCACAAAACCATCCCACGCCTTTCCGAACACCCTTGAGGAGCGTTGACAGTCCCCTTTCGCAGCCGCACAATAAGGCGACGGGCGAAAAGAAAGCGCATCCGTCGGTCTGAAAAAGACACGGAAAGTCGCTAACCTTGCGTGAAGGGGAGGCGAAGGAGCATGATGGACGAACGGCGGCGTTGGGTTGCGGACAACCATCGCGAGGATGGGACGACCAAGCCTGTGGACATTCGGGTCATCGGCATCGGGGGTGCAGGGGGCAACGCCATCAATCGGATGGTGGAAAATGGCGTGACAGGCGTGGAGTTGATCGCCATTAACACTGACGCCCAAGCCCTTTCCCTCTCCAAAGCCCACAAGCGGTTGCAAATTGGCACCCGCTTGACGAACGGACGGGGGGCTGGTGGCAACCCGCAAATCGGGCGTCAAGCCGCCGAGGAAGACCGTCAGCAAATCGCCAGTTTGCTGGAAGGGGCGGAGATGGTCTTTCTGGCTGCGGGGATGGGTGGAGGGACAGGGACGGGGGCGGCGCCTGTCATCGCCCAAATCGCCCGCGAAAGGGGCATCTTGACCGTTGCCGTCGTAACGAAACCCTTCGCTTTTGAGGGCAAGCGGAAGATGGAAGTGGCGCTGCAAGGCATCAACGAGTTGCGCAACCAAGTGGATGCCCTCATCATCATCCCAAACCAGCGCCTCTTTGAGTTATCGGACCGTCGGACGACAATGGCGGACGCCTTCCGTCTCGCCGATGAGGTGCTGACACAAGCAGTGCAAGGCATCACCGATTTGGTCGTCCGACCCGGCTTGATCAATGTGGACTTTGCCGATGTGCGGGCGGTGTTGGAAAATGCGGGGACGGCTTTGATGGGCGTCGGTTATGGCAGCGGGGAAAACCGAGCGGTGGAAGCGGCGCAACAAGCCATCGCCAGCCCCCTTTTGGAAGCGTCCATCACAGGCGCCCGCAATGTCTTGTTCACTTTGTTTGCGCCCCCCGATTTGCTGGTGGATGAAGTCAAGCAGGCTGCCGACATCATCACCAACGCCGTCAACTCCGCTGAAGCCAATGTCATCTGGGGTTTGGTTTACGACGAGGCATTGAAGGAGCAGGTGCGCATCACTTTAATCGCAACAGGCTTCGGCGAGGCACGCCCACCAACGCCCTCGCCTCGGCTGGCATGGGAGCGACGGGAAGAAGGGTTGCCGAAAGAGCCCGTCCCTTCCTCGGCGGAAGCGGAACGAGACCTTTTGGACGAAGAGACGCTGAACATCCCGTCCTTTTTGCGCCGCCCCCGAAGGGGCTAAGAGACGATTGGGGCAGGTAAGTAGGGCGTCCGAGAGGCAATCCTGCCGCAAAATTAGGGAGGGCATGGGTTGACCTTGCTATCTTTTTGCCCCTTGCTAACTTGCCGACCTGCTTGTTTTCTAACCTTTCGGGAGATGGAAAACCATGCGACAGTCAATGAGGCAAGGACGACGCCTGTCCTCTGGTCGGGTCGGTTGGCTTCGCTGGTTTGGGCTCGGCTGCTTCCTTGCCTATTGCCTTGCTGCCTTAGGGGCATGGGGCTTGATCACTTGGCTGGGACGGGATTTGCCCGACCTAAGTTCCTTGCCATCTCGGCGAAACAGCCAAGTGACCCTCCTTTACTCGTCGGACGGGGTTTTGTTGGGGACGATTGTCTCGGTCTATCGCAAGTGGGTGCCCCTCCAGCAAATCCCGAAACCGTTGCAATGGGCGACCATCGTCGCCGAAGACCGAAAGTTCTACACCCACCCTGGCATTGACCCCAAAGGGATTGCCCGAGCCGTCTGGGAATGTGTCAAGGCGCGCCGCTATGTGCAAGGTGGCAGCACCATCACGATGCAACTGGCGCGCAACCTTTACCTTTCGCCAGAGAAGACGATTCGGCGCAAACTCAAGGAGTTGCTTTTGGCGGTGCAATTGGAGCGACGCTTTTCCAAAGACGAACTGCTGGAACTTTACCTGAACACCGTTTGCTATGGGCACGGCGCATATGGAGTGCAAGCGGCGGCGGAACTTTATTTCGGCAAAGATGTCCGCCAGTTGACTTTGCCCCAGTGCGCTTTGCTGGCGGCGCTACCGAAACGCCCCGCCGAATTGTCGCCCTTTGTCAATCCTAAAGCCGCTAAGGCGCGGCGGGACTACATCTTGGACGGGATGGCGGAAGAAGGCTACATCAGCAAAGCAGAAGCCGAACAAGCCAAGCGAACGCCCATCACGAAAGGTTTGCGCCCCGCGCCGACTTGGCCTGTCCCGCCCCCGAAAGCCTTCCATTTCGTGGAATTTGCCCGTCGGGAGTTGACCCGACAATTTGGCAGCGAGGTCGTGGAGCGGGGCGGGTTGAAAGTCTACACGACCTTGCATTACCGCCTCCAACAAGATGCGGAGAAAATTGCCGAGCGTTACCTGCGAGACTATCGTTCATTGGGCGTAGACCAGATGGCGTTCGTCATCCTTCACATCCCGACGGGGCGCCTCCTCGCCCTATATGGCGGACGCCCATATCGCACAGACCCTAAAACGGGTCGGCGCACCTTAGACCACTTCAACCGCGCCACCCAAGCCTTCCGCCAGCCAGGGTCGTCGTTCAAGCCCTATGTTTATGCTGCGGCGTTGGAAATGGGGTTTCGCCCCGAAAGTTTGTTCAACGATTCCCCCATCTCCTTCCCCTTGGGCAACGGCAAGAGTTGGTCGCCTAAAAACTACGACGGTCGCTACGGTCGGACGATGACTTTGCGGAAAGCCTTGGCGATGTCCAACAATGTCATCGCCGTCAAACTCATCCGCGCTGTCGGCGTGGACAAAACCATTGAAGTCGCCAAGCGCATGGGCATCCGTTTCCCGACCGACCCTTCTAAAGCCAGTTACGCTCTGGCGTTGGGAGCGATCGGCATCAGCGTTTTAGACCACACGGCAGCATTGGCATCAGTGGCGACAGGAGGGTTGCGGGTAGAGCCGATGGCGATAGAGAAGGTTTACGACGGCGAGGGGCAACTTCTGTTCGCCGCCCGCCCGAAGGTTCGCCAAGTCCTTGACATAGAAGTCGCCCGTCAACTGTTGACGATGCTGACAGCGGTCGTGACGGAAGGGACGGGACGAAGGGCACAAATTCCCGGCTATCAAGTCGCTGGCAAGACGGGCACGAGTGAGCAAATCAAAGATGTTTGGTTCGTCGGGTTCACCCCGACGATTGCCTGTGGCGTTTGGGTCGGCAACGAACACAACAAACCTTTGAAGGCAGGTTCAGGGGGAACTTTGTGTGCCCCCATCTTCCGAGAGTTGGTCATGGCAGCCATCCGTTACTTTCCCTCCGAACGCACCTTCCGATGGTTGGAGCAAAATGGGCAAGTCGGTGACCACCGAGGGCAAACAGGTGACCGCAAGGAAGGCGAAAGAGATGGGGCAACTCCTTCCCGTCGGATGGTGCGGGTGACCGTCTGCGCCGAGACGGAGTTGTTAGCGACGGATTATTGCCCCATCACCCATCCCGAATGGTTTGGGGAAGAGGAAGTCCCGAAGCGCCGTTGCCCCTTGCACTCAGAGCCGCTGCGCCCCGTCTTACTCTGCGCCATCTCAGGCAAATTGGCGACCCCTGCCTGCCCGCCGCAAGCCGTCGTTGCGCAAACCCTCCCTCAAAGTCAAATCCCGAAAGAAGCCTGTCCTTTGCACGCCGTCCCTTCCCCCGAAGACAAGGAAAGCCTTGAAAACCGACGCTGAGGCGAGGGAGCGTGAATTTCGTCATCCTTTCCCGTTCCCCTTTGCTGCATAATAGTGTTCGCCCAAAGGGGACAGGCTACCGCCACTGATGAGGGGGCTGAGCCTCATGAAGTTTGAGCGGGTCGGCGTGATTGGGCTTGGTTATGTGGGTTTGCCATTGGCGCTGGCGTTCGCTGAAAGCGGGATGACGGTGATAGGCGTGGATGTGGACACCGAACGAGTTCAGTCCCTTCGCCAGCACCGTTCCTATCTGAAAGACATCCCTGACGAGCGACTTCATCGTTTGAAAGGGCGCTTTCAGGCGACGACCGACTACAAGACACTGCGCCGATGCGATGCCGTCATCCTATGCGTCCCGACGCCCTTAGCCAAGACGGGCGAGCCTGACATTTCGCATATCCTTTCGGCTGCTGAAAGACTTTTTGCCCATTTGCGGTCAGGGATGCTGGTCGTCTTGGAGAGCACGACTTACCCAGGCACGACGGAGGAAGTCCTGAAGCCCTTGTTGGAGCGGTCGGGATTAAAGGCGGGGCAGGACTTTTATCTGGCTTACTCGCCTGAGCGCATTGACCCTGGCAACCGGCAGTGGACTTTACGCAATGTCCCCAAGTTGGTGGGGGGGTTGACACCAGCCTGCACCCAACGGGCAGTCGCCCTTTACTCAAAGGTCGTGGAAAAGGTCATCCCCGTTTCCAGCCCCAAAGTCGCCGAGACGGCAAAGTTGTTGGAAAACACCTTCCGCGCCGTCAACATTGCCCTCGTCAACGAATTTGCGATCCTTTGCCGCCGCATGGGAATTAGCGTCTGGGAAGTCCTTGACGCTGCGTCCACTAAACCGTTTGGCTTCATGCGCTTTGAGCCAGGTCCTGGCATCGGCGGTCATTGCATTCCCATTGATCCCCTCTACTTGGCATGGCGTGCCCGTGAGTTCAATCACGAAGCCCGCTTCATTCGGGTCGCCGATGCCATCAACAAGATGATGCCTGAGTATGTCGTCAGCCTGATCGCCGACGCCCTCAACGAGCGGGGCAAGCCCCTGAAAGGTTCGCGCATTTTATTGCTTGGGGTCGCTTACAAGCCCGGCGTGGATGACTATCGGGAATCACCAGCGTTGGCGTTAGTGGAATTGCTGCGGGCGAAAGGGGCGATGGTCGCCTATCACGATCCCTTCGTCCCTTCGGTGAGCCACAACGGTTGGCAATCCCAATCTGTCCCGTTGACCAAAGCTCAATTGAAGCGCTTTGATTGCGTCGTCATTGTGACCCCCCACGAGGGCTACAATTGGGCATGGATTGTCACCCATGCCCCGTTGGTCGTGGACACGCGGGGCGTCACCCGCCACCTGCGGGCGAAAAATGTGGTGCTTTTGTGAAAAGGCAAGGTGAGGTGCCGTGAAGCGTTGGATATGGGTGATGCTGTTGGTCAGTTGGGTGATCGGTTGGGGGGCAGGGCAGTCCCCCGAAAGCGAAGTTTATCGCCTCGCCCCCGGCGACCTGATCACTGTCACCGTCTTGGGCGAACCTCAACTCTCTGGCGACCAAATCATCGCGCCCGATGGAACTGTCCGACTGCCTTTGATCGGCGCTATTCCTGCCGCTGGGTTGACCTTAGATGAATTGACGAATCGCTTGACCCAAGCCTTACAGCGGTTTCTGCGCGACCCAAAAGTGACGGTCACCCTTCGCCAGTTGCCCCCAATGTTTCGGCGGGTCTATGTCCTCGGTGCCGTCAAAACCCCTGGCGTCCATGTTCTTCCCACGGGTGGACCGATGACGGTCATAGATGCCATCGCCCTTGCTGGCGGTTTCGCCGACCGTGCTGATTTGGAACGCGTCCGTCTCTTCGGCAGAGATGGGCGAGTCATCACCGTCAACCTCAAGGAGTTGCAAAAGGGCGGCAACCTTTCGTTGGACAGCGCCGTTCTTCAGCCGGGGGATTTGGTTTGGGTGCCGCCTGCCTTCGTGCAGGTGAGTGTTGCAGGGGCGGTCAATTCTCCCGGCTTCCATCTCGTTCCCGCGCAGACGACCTTGATAGATGTCTTGGCGAGGGCAGGAGGCGTGAAAGACCCGACAGCCGTCATTCGGGTCTTCCGAAACGGCGTGGAATTGTTGAGCGTTCCTTGGCAGCAATTGAACGAGGGCAATGTCCTGCCCTTCACGATGCAGGAAGGGGATACCGTTTTGGTGTCCGTCAAAGAGATCACGGGCATCGTTGTCATCGGGGCAGGGGTTTCGCGCCCTGGCTTGTTCAATTTGGTGGGACGGGTGACGGTTTTGGGGGCTTTGTCTATGGCGGGGGTCAGGGCGGAGCCTGGTCATCCCCTGCGCCTTCGCCTCCTGCGAAATGGAAAAGAAATCGCCCAAGTGCAATGGAACGCTACGACCCCCGTGCAAGAGTTGGGGATGGAGTTGCAATCGGGTGACATCCTCGTCGTTGACCCGATGGTCATCAAAGCGACCATCGTCGGACCTGTCCAAAAGCCGGGCAGTTACGAACTGCCGACAGGTTCGCGCATCACTGATTTATTGGCTCAGGCAGGCGGTTGGCTCTCCAATGCCGACTTACAAAATGCCCTGTTAGTCCGAAAGGGCGAAAGTCGTCCGTTAGATTTGCTTCAACTCTTTTGGGAAGCGCAAGTGGACAACGATCTGGAGTTGCAGGATGGTGATGTGTTATTGTTGCCGGCGGTGCGGAAAATCTGGGTCGTCGGTGCCGTCCAACGACCTGGAACTTTGGATTTTCAACCGCGCATGACCGTCTTAGACGCCATCAACGCCGCTGGTGGCGTTCGCAACTTGGAAGAGGCTGACTTGAGTGCTGTGCGGCTCCTTCGGGGTGGGGAGACACAGGTGCTCAACTTGGAAGCGTCTTTCAAAGGTGCCCTCGTCCCCTTAGAAGTCATCAAGCCCGGTGACATCATCATCGTCCCTGAACGCGCCAAAGCCTATGTCTTTGGCGCTGTCGCCCGACCTGGGATAATGCGGGTGAAGCCTGACGATACCGTCCTGACCCTCTTGAGCGCCGTGGGCGGACCAACCAATGATGCCCGCTTAGACCAAGCCATCCTCATCCGATTGATTCAGGGCAAACCTATCATCATCAAGATGGACTTGAACAAGGCAATCAGGGAAGGCGATTTCCGTCAAGCCCCACCCGTTCAACCCGGCGACTTCGTTTACATCCCTTCCCGTCGCCGCACTAACTTGCTATCCACTATCGGCAGCGCTATAGGGCTTGCCACCAGCATCGCCACCGCCGCCTACTACCTTACCCGATAACTTTCGCCCATCGCCGCAAGGAGGGATTAGCATGGAACTCTTCTCACTCAACGGGCATCGTTGGTATGCCATCTACACCCATGTTCGCTTTGAGAAACTGGTCGCCGCTGCCTTACAGGCGCAGGGCTTTGAGGTCTTCCTGCCGTTGATGAAGGTGTGGGATCGGCGGAAAGGTCAATTGGTCTGGAAGCCTGCTTTCCCTCGCTATCTGTTTGTCCACTGTCGTCTAACGCCTGCCGAGTGGCGCGCCATCAAAAAGACGCGGGGAGTTTTGGATTTCGTCGGGATGAGTCGTCCGTGTCCTATTCCTGAAGAGGAAATTCGCTCCGTCCGCATTACCCTTCAAGGCACCGAGGGAGAAGTGGAAGGGCATCCCTTTTTGAAAGTCGGCGACAAAGTGGAAGTTGTCGCTGGACCTTTGAAAGGGGCGGTCGGTTATTTGTTGGAAGTTGGCAAACACCATCGGTTGGTTGTCGGCATTGAATTGTTGGGGCAATCCGTCTCCGCCACCATAGATGCCAGCATGGTTCGTCCACTCCGATAGCCCCCATGCTACACTCCCAACCCGCTACGGGCAAAAGGGCGTGCAAAACTTTGGGGACGGGTGATGGACGATGAACGCCCGATGGCGGGTTGTGTTCGGGTGCTTGGGTTGCTTCACCCTTTTGATGGTATTGGTGGCTTTCTTCGTCTTTGCCTTTGCCCTTCGGGAGGTAGCCTTCCCCAAAGTCGCTGTCTTGCCCGTTGAAGGGCTGTTGCTCAGTGGCGAGAGCGAGATTTCCCTGACGATGGATGTCACTGGCTCGCGCACCGTTAGCCGACTGTTGCGCCGAGCCGCTCAAGACGCCCAAATTCGAGCCCTCGTCGTCTATGTGGACAGCCCAGGCGGGAGCGCTGCAGCGGCGCAGGAAATCTTTCAAGCCATCCAGCGGTTCAAAAATCGCACGGGTCGTCCCGTCATTGCGGCGATGGGCGATGTGGCGGCGTCGGGGGGCTACTATGTCGCTGCCGCTGCCGACAAGATTTACGCCCTGCCGTCCACCCTCACGGGCAGCATCGGTGTCCTTTGGCAATCGGTCAACATGGAAAAGTTGCTGATGCGACTGGGCATTCAGGCGGAAACCCTGAAGGCGGGGCGCTTCAAAGATGCTGGCTCGCTTTTCCGTCCCATGACGCCCCAAGAGCGGGAGTTACTCCAACAGTTGCTCAACGATGTCCATGAGCAATTCATCGCCGATGTCGCCAAAGGGCGACGATTGCCCGCTGCCAAAGTGCGGGCGGTCGCAGACGGTCGCATCTTGACAGGGCGGATGGCGTTGAAGGTCGGTTTGGTGGACGAATTGGGGGCGTTGGACGATGCCATCCAATTCGCCCGCCGTCAAGCCAACTTACCTGCCGATGCGCCCATCGTCACCCTCAAGGAGCGCCGCTCCGTGTTTGACCGCTTCTTCGGCGTCACTGTGCCCTTGCCCTTTCCCAAAGCCTTAGCCACCGAGCCATTGCTGCTGCACATGGATGGGCGATTGGGCATCGGCGTTTCCGCCTTGCTTTGGCAAGGAATGGCAAACTTGCGGTGAAGTCGCTTTCGGCTGAGAAACTTGAACGGCTGGCAAATCACGGGGCAGGTGACGAAACGGTGACGCAACGGTTGGCGACGCTTTGGAAGGGCGTGAACGAAGCGACGACGAAAGTCATCGGTGGATGGCAGGAATGGCGAAGGACGACTTTTTGGCGTTCTTTCATAGAGGCGTGGCGTTGGGGCTTTGCCGCCCTCGTCCGCCCCATCCCAACCCTTCAGCGGGCTGCCGACGAAAAACCCATCTTTGCCAGTGTCTGGCTGACTCTCCTTCAGGGCTTGAGCCTTGCCATCGGCACCCGTTATGCCGCCGAGCACGAAGGAGTTGTCCTTTCTTTGGTCGTCAAAAACCTGCCGTCATGGGGTTGGGTCATCCTTTACGCCTTCCTTGTGCCGCCTGTTATCTGGTTTCTCAAAGCCGCCGTCCTCAACTTGGTCGCTGAATTGTTGGGTGGACCTCCGAGGGGACTGAGTTTGCTTGCGACGACCGCTATCGCTTGCTCGCCGTTGCTATTGGTTTTGCCCGTTGCCCTGCTTGCCGTCGCCTTCGCTCAACCTGATTTGAACGAAGGCTTCGTCAGCCACCTTTGGTTCGTCTTCGCCATCGGTGTCCATGCTTGGTGGATTTTGCTGACGGTCGTCGCCATCAGAGAAACCTATCGCTTCACCTTTGGTCAAGCCCTTTTGACGCTACTGCTACCGTCCGTCACCATTCCGCCCTTGACATGGCTGATTTATGTCGTCGTGCAACAAGTGGCAGGGTGAAGGTCTATCGCCCATGAAGGAAAGGAGAGGGCGCGAAAGGGATGGCGTCGCCCAAGTTGGTCATCGTTGATGGACACAGTTTGCTTTATCGCGCCTTTTTTGCCGTCCCACCTTTGTCCACCCGTGATGGGACGCCGACGAATGCCGTCTATGGCTTCCTGCGGATGCTGCTGAAGTTGTGGCGGGAAGAGCGACCCGATTACCTCGTCATCGCCTTTGATGCCCCGACGCCCACCTTCCGCCACCAGCAATTTGCCGACTACAAAGCCCAGCGCGCCAAAGCCCCCGACACCTTCCGACCGCAAGTGGGTTTGCTGCGACAAATCCTGAAAACTGTCGGCATCGCTTTTTGGGAACTGGACGGTTATGAAGCCGACGATTTGATGGCGACAGCCGTCACGCAAGCGCGCCCGATGGGCGTTCAAGTCGTCTTGGTCACGGGTGATATGGATGCTTTGCAGTTGGTCGGCGATGGCGTCGTCGCCCTGATGCCCAAACGGGGCATCAGCGAGATGGAGCGTTACGATGCCGAGCGGGTTCGGCAAGAGTTTGGCGTCCCGCCCGAACGCATCCCCGATTTGAAGGGCTTAGCGGGCGATAATTCCGACAACTTGCCGGGCGTCTTAGGGATCGGTGAGAAGACGGCAAGGGAGTTGTTGCAAGCCTTTGGGAGTTTGGAGGGGGTTTTGGAAAACGCCGCAAAAATTCCCAAGCCGCAGGTGCGGGAAAATTTGCTCCGCTTCGCCGACCAAGCCCGCCAGTGCAAAGCCTTAGCGACCCTCAAAAGCGACGCGCCCATCAACTTGAACTTGGACGAATTGTCCGTGCAGCGATGGCGTTGGCGTTCGCCCGAAGTCGCCGAACTTTTGATGCGGCTGGAGATGCGCACTTTGTTGGAGGAGTTGGGCTTGACAGAACTGCTGGCGGAAGAAGCGTCGGTCAAGGGGATGGTCATCAAGGACGAAGCGGCGTGGACAGAAGTGCTTCAAGCCATCAGGCAACAAGGGCGCGTCGCCTTCGCTTTGGACGGGACGGAGCGTCAACCGAGAGGCGTGGCGTTGGCGTGGAAAGGCGCCGTCGCTTATTTGCCCCTTGCGCCGTCAACGGAATTCGCCGAAACCGCTTCCTTGTTTGCGGGCGAAAAAGAAGGGGCAGAGGCAAACCCTCGCAGACAAACCCTTCCCGATGGGCATCAATGGCTGCTAACTTTGCTGACGGATGTCACCCTGATCAAATCGGCGCACCATTGGAAGCGCCTTTTGAAAGCCCTCGGACCGATTGCCATTGAGCGATGTGGCATGACGCCTCGTGGCTTTGAAGATGCCCAACTCCTCGCCTACCTGCTCAACCCAAGCCAAGGCGATTACGCATGGAAACCGTTGGCGATGGAACGAAGGTTGCCGACGAAGTTTCACATCACTTGGGACGGCGACGAAACGGCGCCGACCGAAGCCTGCGAAGAAGCGTTAACCGTCGCCGAATTGGCGCCTTTGTTGGTCAATGAAGTGCGGGAGGCAGGGATGTGGGAGTTGTGGGAACGCATTGAGATGCCTTTGCTCTTCGTCTTGGCGGACATGGAGCGGCACGGCGTTTTGGTGGATGTGGGCTATCTTCGGCAACTGGGCGAAGAGATGCGACGGATGGCAAGGCAATTGGAAGAGCAGGTTTATCGGGTGGCAGGTGTTCGGTTCAACCTTCGCTCGCCCCAGCAAATAGCGGAAGTGCTCTTTCGCCGCTTGCGATTGCCGATGCCCAAGCGGATGGCAGGCGGACGATTGTCAACGGCAGCGCCCATCTTGGAAGCCCTCGCCAAGGAACACGAAATCGCCCGCCTCATCCTGCAGTTTCGGGAGTTGGAGAAATTGCGCAGCACTTTTGTGGAGGGATTACTGACGGCTGCCGACGAGCAAGGGCGCGTCCACACGACTTACGACCAGACGGGGACGGCGACGGGGCGATTGGCATCGTCCGAACCCAACCTGCAAAACATTCCCGTTCGGGGCGAATGGGGCAAAAAAGTTCGGCGCGCCTTTATCGCCCCCAAAGGCTATCGCTTGCTGAGTGCCGATTACTCGCAGATTGAATTGCGCATCCTCGCCCACCTTTCGGGCGACGAACGATTGTGCGACGCCTTCGCCCGAGGCGAAGACATCCACACGCAAACGGCAGCGAGTGTCTTTGCCATTGCCCCAGAAGCGGTCACCGAAGAGATGCGCAGGAAAGCAAAAGTCCTCAACTTCGGGATCGTCTATGGCATCAGCCCGCAGGGATTGGCGCAGCAATTGAACATCACGCCTGAAGAGGCGCAAGAGATTATCCGCCGCTACTTTGAGCGCTTCCCGAAGGTGCGCGAATACATTGACCGCACCGTCGCTTTTGCCCGCCAACACAAGTTTGTTCGGACGCTAATGAACCGCCGTCGTTTTTTGCCCGATATCGCCAGCGATGACCCGAGACTTCAAGAGGCTGCCCGAAGGGCAGCCATCAACACGCCCGTGCAAGGCACCAGCGCCGACCTGATTAAAGCGGCGATGGTGACGATTTGGCGCGCCCTTAAAGAACGGGGTTTGGACGCTAAAATGACGATGCAAGTCCACGACGAGTTGGTTTTGGAAGTCGCCGAGCGGCAAGTGATGGTGGTGGCGAAGTTGGTCAAGCAGCGGATGGAGACCGTTTTGCCCTTGCGCGTCCCTCTCGTCGTGGAAGTGAAAGTCGGCGACAACTGGGCGGAAATGGAGCGGATTTTGTGAGCGGATTTTTTGCGAGGGAGACGAAGGATGCTCAAGGATTACAGCCCTTTCACGCCAGGGCAACCTGTCGCCCCAGAGTTGTTTGTCGGTCGGGCAGAGCAAGCCCAGCAACTGGCTCATCGCCTCAAAAGTGCCCTTGCGGGGCGAACGGAAGTCGTCTTTGTCGGCGGGGAACGAGGCATCGGCAAAACCTCTTTGGTGCAATTCGTCCGCCATTACGGTGAACAGGACTTGGGCGTTGCTGCCAGTCATGTCCATCTCGGTGGCGTGATTGACCTTCCTGAAGTGATGCGACGGACGATGGAACGGATGTTGCAGGAGAACTTGGGGAAGGCGTGGCATCGGCGCCTTTTTGACCTGATGCGCCAACATGTGCGGCAAGTCGGGCTGTTTGGGGTGACCCTTGAGTTTTCGCCCCCACCTGACTTGCTAACGGGCGTTGTTCGCCATTTCGCTCAAACCCTGCGGCAAATTCTTGGCACCTTGCAAGGAGAGGTCAAAGGGTTGATGCTGATTTGGGACGACATCAACGGGCTGGCAAGCCGTAGGGAGTTTGCCGACTGGCTTAAAAGCGCCGCCGAGGAAGCGGCGTCAGAAAAAATCCCTCTTTGCTTGGTGCTGGTGGGGCTGGAAGAGGTGCGATGGGCGCTCATCCGCCACAACGAATCACTGGCTCGCGTCCTTTTCCCCATTGACATCCCCCTCTGGAGCGACGGCGAGTGCAGTGAGTTTTTCCGAAAGGCGTTCCAAAGGGTTGACATGACCATTGCGGAAAGAGCCTTAGAGACGATGGTGGCGTATTCGGGAGGGCATCCCGCTTTAGCCCATGAAATTGGCGATGCTGTCTTCCAAGCGGATACAGACGGTCGGATAGACGAGCAGGATGCTTTGGAAGGCATCCGAAGAGCCGCCGAAATCGTCGGGCGAAAGTATCTGGAGCCGCAGGTGCTACAATTCGTCCGCAGCGAGCGCTATCGGAAAATCTTGCGGGCATTGGTCAGCGAGCCCAACAACTTCGCCTTTCGGCGAGAGGATATCGTGAAGCGTCTGGGCAACGAAGAGCGGCGGGTTTTGGACAACTTTTTGCAGCGGATGCGTCGGTTGGGCGTCCTCGTCGCCGATGAAGAGCGGGGTCGGGGCGCTTACCGCTTCCGCAATCTGCTACACTTTTTCTACTTTGCGATGGAGGCTCGGCGAAGAGCACACCGATGAAGGGGGACAGACGCGATGAACGAACCGACAGTCACCCCGACGGAAGGGCAAGACGAGTTGTTGGAAGCGTTAAGGGCGTTGCCATCGGTTCGGGTCGGTGACATCTTGACAGGGCACATCGTTCAGGTTCGGCAAGATGGCGTTCTGGTGGACATCGGCGGCAAGGCAGAGGGTTTCATCCCTGCCATTGAGTGGGGCGGCAACCACTTGGAGGAAGCGAAAGTCGGCGAAATGGTGGAAGTCTTTGTCTTGCGCCCAGAATCCCGCGAGGAAGAGACGGAAGGGATGGTGCTTTTGTCCAAGCGCCGTGCCGATTACGAGCGGGCGTGGAAGCGGGTGCAGGAAGCCTACGAAAACGGCGAAATCTTGCAAGCGATGGTCAAAGACCGCATCAAAGGCGGGTTGCTGGTGGATTTGGGTGTGGACGGCTTTGTGCCTGCTTCTCAAGTCGCCATCCCGCCCGGCTGGCGGTTGGAAGATTTCATCGGGCGCACCATCAAGGTGAAAATCGTGGAGATTGACCGTGACCGTCGGCGCGTCCTTTGCTCCAACAAAGTCGCCTTAGAGGAAGACCGAAGACGACGGCGGGAAGAGACGCTGGCGAAGTTGTATGAGGGTGCCATCGTGGAAGGGACGGTGCGACGCCTCACCGATTTCGGCGCCTTCGTGGACTTGGGGGGCGTGGATGGATTGCTGCATGTCAGCGAGATGGGTTGGACGAGAGTGAACCATCCGTCGGAAGTCGTCAAGGAAGGGCAACGGTTGCAAGTCGCCGTCATCGGTCTTGACCCCAATGGTCCCCGCATCTCTTTGAGCCTCAAACCGTTGCTCCCCGACCCTTGGCGGACAGCGGAGCAAGACTACCCTGTCGGCAGCACCGTCAAAGGGGTCGTGACGCGCCTTGTGCCCTTCGGGGCGTTTGTGCGCTTGCCGACAGGCATTGAAGGTGTCATTCCCAACAGTGAAGTCGCCCCCCGTCGGAATGTGAAAGCCGAAGAGGTGTTGACTGTCGGGCAAGAGGTGACGGCAAAAGTCCTTCAGGTCAGCCCGCAACAGCGACGCATTTTGCTCAGCATCCGCCAAGTCGCTCAGGAGCAGGAACGCAAGGAATTGCAAGACTACATGGCAAAGCAGGCGGCGCCGTCCATCACCGTCGGCGATTTGTTCCCACAGTTGGGCGCCGCCGAACCTTCCGCTCAAGAGCCGAAAGAACCCTCGCCGTAACGAACAATTTGGGCAAGTGGGGGAATGAAGCGGTGCGTGTGGTCGGCATCACCGGTGGCGCTGGTGCTGGCAAGACAACCCTCAGCCATCAGTGGCAGGTGAAAGGCATCCCTGTCCTCTTTGCCGACCAAGTGGGGCGGGAAGTCGTCGCCAGAGGCAGTTTTGTTCTGCGGGCGCTGGTCGCTACTTTCGGTCGTTCCATCCTTACGCCTGACGAACAACTCCATCGCCTCAAAGTAGGCAAGTGGGTGTTCGGTCATCCCGCTGCCCTTCATCGGCTCAACCATTTGACACACCCTGCCATGCGTTCCATCATTGAAGTGCGCCTTCGTTTTCTGCGTGGGCGTGGCTATCCGATGGCGGTCGTAGAGGCAGCCTTGTTGTTTGAGATGGGATTGCGACGGAGTGTGGACGAGGTGTGGAGCGTGGTCGCCAGCGAACGGGAACGATTGCGCCGATTGGTCTGGCAGCGACCAGCACTGCCCCGAACCTTTAAGGTGAGGGAACGATGGCAAGATGCGTGGCGGCGGATGCGCTGTCAACTTTCGTCACAAGGGTTTATGAAAAGAGCCCATCGGGTAATGGTGGCGGACAGGAAACCGACCGTGCCCTTGCCGTTGCGTGGTCGGAGACCGATGAGGTGAGCGACCATGCCTTCAGGTGCCCGTGACAGGCGATATGGGCTATTGGTGGCGGTAGTGGCGATGGGACTTATCTGGCTCGCCATCGCCCGTGATTCTTTTTCGCCCGCCCCCCAACCGTCACGGGTTCAGATAGACCCGATGGCGTTGCAAAAAGCCTTGCAGGAACGAGAACGCTTTGGTCCTGGCTTGGAGAATCGGTTGCGGTCGGAGTGGCAGCAACGGACGCTGAAATCCCGGCAGGTGCGCGCTCAAGAGACGCCCTTGACGCAAGCGCCTGGGAAGGAACTTAACCCCGCTTGGTCACCTGATGGGCGTTTTATCGCCTTCACTACCAACAGCGTGGACAGCAACGGCAACGGTCGATTGGACAGCGGCGATGGAGTTGGACAGCGTTTTCGCATCTGGCTCATGAACCCTGACGGTAGCAACGCTCGCCCCGCTATCCCCGAAAGCGACATCCCTCCGACCGTTCCTAAAGGCGACGAACTTTATCCTGCTTGGTTTCCCGATAGCGCGACGATCGCCTTCGTCATCAGTGCTGGCGGTGTCACGGACATTTACACGGCTAACTTGCGCACTTCCCCCGTGCGAATTCAACAGCGAACTTTCGGGCTTCGCGGGGTGCGGCGCATCTCCGTCGCACCATCGGGGGCGGAAATCGCCTTTGAGCAAAACAACCAAATTTTCTTGCTGGCGTTGGACACGGGGCGGATTCGGCAATTGACGACCAGCGGCGTCAACCGCAACCCTGCCTACCTGCCCGATGGGCGTATCTTGTATGAAAGCAACCTTGACCCAGCAACCAACCAACCTGGGGCGTTCTTCCACATCTGGGTCATGCGAGGCGATGGGCAACAACAACGCCCCCTCACCAGCGGCAACCAGAACGACACCGAGCCTGCCCCCGTCTATTTCACTAACCCCAACTCAAATCTGGGTGGGCAAGGATTTCGCGCCGCCTTCACTTCTGACCGCAATGGCAACCGCGACATCTTCTTGGTGGACGAAACAGGGACGCAAGTTCGGCAAGTTTCCCCCGTCGGCAACCGAACGCAAGAGTTTCAATCCACCGTAGAACCTTTCCCCGCCTTGCCAGGCACCATTGAACGCATCGCTTTCGTGACGACCCGCTCAGGTAATGAAGACATTTGGCTCATCTCGTCCTTTGACATCTTCCCCCCGCTGCTTTCCGACCGCTTCGGCAACCCGATTTTGCCTAAAATCACCCCAAAGATTAACTTGCCTGGAGACACAATCACCTTAGAAGCAGCCGTTTATGACCCCGAAAGTGGCGTGGACAAGGTTTACGCCATTTTCAAAAGCGCCGACGACCCGATGTTTTTGTGGGCGGTGCACCATCAGGGCTTTCCCGATCAAGCCAGCGGTGGGAACCCCGGCGACCAAGCCGCCATCGCCCACGAGGTGGACTGGTTCATCGTCAACTTTGACCCCGACACAGGGCAGGAGAGTAACCCGCCGCTGGTCAACACCTTGGAGTTGATGTATCAGGCTGAGGAGGGCAGAAACGTTCAAGCCTTTTGGCAACAAATTCAACCTTACGCCATTGAACTTTTTGACGATGGCACCCATGGCGACCAAAAGGCAGGAGATGGCATCTACACCCGTCAAATCAAACTTCCCCTGACACCTCGCGATTACTATGTGACCATCGTCCCCTTTGACAAGGCAGGTAATTTCCCCACCACTTTGACATGGATGGCTTTGGGCACTAATGACGACTATAGCATGGTCATGCCTCAACCTGGCGACCACCGCAGTCCTGATGTTCAAATCATCACGACCCAGCAGGGACGCATTTTGCTTCCTAACCGACGATTGTTCGCCATTCCCAATGTCGGTTACGACAATGTGACAGGCTGCACCAGCAAGCCCTTCGCAGCGGATAAGGGCGTCTTGTTCGTCAGCGATTATGCTTGCGGACAGAAGTGGACGACAGAACGAGCCAGCGGATTGGGCAACTTTGAGCGCGTATTGAACTACCCAGGCATCCCGACAGAAGCATACTACTTTGCAGACATCCTACCGCCACCATTGGTCGTTCCCTTCAGCACGCAAAAGTTTGCGACTGAGTGGAGTCTCAGATTGGGGTTACATTGCCCCTTCCCTGACTCCTCTTTGGTCGCTATCTGGCGGACGCTTTGTCGCGGACCTGTGCCTGAGGAGATTCTCAACCTCTACCTTCCTCGTCCATTTATTGACCCTATCCTACAGACGACCCGTTTGCATGCAGAGAGAGCCGTTGTTTGGTTAGCACCTTATACAGGCAGCCTGTGGGTAGACAAAGGGACTTTGGAAGACCCCGTCACTCAAGGCAAACTTTCCCGCTTCTTAAGCCGGAGTGGAAGGTTATTCATCGCCAGCGGTCAAGACTTGGGTTGGGCATTGACCATCAACGGTCAGGTCTCTAACGACTTTCTGACGAACTTCCTCAAAGCCCGCTTCTCCCGCGTCGTCGGTGGCTTTTATGGTGACTACAGTCTTGACTTGATTACTGGTTATCAAGCCCATCGGCACAAACTGCAGGGACAGTTAATTGCTGCGGGCGTGCACGATTGGGGGCAAGGCTTAGTCTATGACGAGCTAAAATGGACTTTTGACTCTCCTCCTCAACTTCGCGACCCCGATCAGGAACGGCATGGGACGGCTTCGGGGATTGAATTGTTGGGCTTCGCTTACCTAGACACTTTTGACCCTCCCCTCATCCACAGTTTCTCAGGGGATGGGTGCGAGAATGCTCTGGTGATGGACACTGTAGATGTCCTTCCTGGCGCCTTTGCCACTTACACCTACACGCAGGGCGGCACCAACGCCGCCGTCCAATACCGCGACCCCGCCACCGATTACCGCGTCGTCACCTTCTTCTTCCCGATGGAGGCGATGAACAACGGTTTCAAGAACACGACCAGAGGGCAAGTCACCTTCGTAGAAGGGTTAGTCTTCCGCCACACGCTGATGAACTACATCATGGACTTTTTGCGGACGGGGACGATTGCAGGTAAGGTCGTGGACACGCAAGGCAACCCTTTGGAAGGGTTCGCCGTCCGAGCGCAAATCGGCAGTTTGCAACCCCAACCCATCATCTTCGGCGGCGCCTTAAGCCAGCGGGACGGTTCTTACCAAATCATCGGTTTGAACACAGGCATTTATGACTTGGAGATAGCAGTTCCAGGTTGGACGAGTCGGTTGCTTCGGACGACTTCAGAAGGGGTAAACGATTTTAACAATGTGACCAGTTTCGTTAGCATCGGCAACGATTTTACTGCCACCAAATTGCCCCCCGGCTCTATCAGCGGGAAGGTGACGGAACTGGATGGGACGACGCCCATCGTTAGGGCAACGGTGACGGCGAAAATCGTCGCTGACGAACAGGGCAATCCCATCGTCCTTCCGCCAGGCATCCCCAGCACTTACACCACCACGACGGGCGGCGACGGCACCTACCGCATTGAGGGCTTGCCTAATGCCACTTATGAGGTCACTGCCTCGGCGCCGCAGCATTCGTCCGTCACCAAGACAGGCGTGGTCGTTCGCCCTGGGCAAGAGACGACGGGCGTGGACTTCCAATTGCCAGGCGAACCTGGAACGATCAACGGGCAAGTCGTGGATGCCGTAACCAATCAGGGCATCCCCAACGCCCTCGTGGAAGTCCTTTCAGGCGACAATGTCATCAAGACAGCGACAACAGATGCTCAAGGCAACTTCACCATCGGCGAAGTTCCTGTCGGCACTTACGCCGTGCGGGCATCTGCTCCCAACTACAAGCCCAACACTGTCACGGGCGTGCAGGTGCCGACAGCAGGGACGGTGACGGTCACCATCGCTTTGTCACAGGCGCAACCAGGGAGCATTTCAGGGCGCGTCACTCGCGTTGATGGCACACCTGTCGGTGGTGTGCGAGTAGAAGTTGTCCAGCCAGCGACGGGCGAAGTGGTCGCTTCCACGACAACAGATGCCGCTTTCACGACCGTTGGCGATTACCAGCGCAACTACCTCATCACCAATGTGCCCTTGGGCACTTACACCGTGCGGGTGAATGCCCCTGGCTTCACCTCCACGCCGACACAAGCGACGGGCGTCACCGTTCAAGAAGCGACAGAGACCCGCAACATCAACTTCACCTTGCGGGCGCAATTCACTTTTGCGGCAGGGGTGCGATTGATCAGCGTGCCTTACGATTACACGGGCACAGGCATTACCCCGCCCGACTTGTTGGGCACCAATCAAATTGCCACTTGGGTGACCGACTCATCTTTGACTGACCCGGCGACGGGCTTTCGGGGCGGGCAATATGTCCTCTTCCCGACACCCCCCGCAGACACCTTGCGGTTGGGGCGGGGCTATTTCGTCAAGTTCCCTCAATCGGTGGACTTCACCCGCCCTGGCAATCCTGCTCCAACCGACCAACCCTTTGCCCTTGTCTTGGATAAGCCCGGTTGGTGGCTGATTGGTGCACCTTTCCCCTTCTCGGTGGACTGGCAGCGGACGCAGGTGATCAATCGCGCCAACAATCAACGCTTCACCTTGCGGGAGGCTGTTTTGCAAGGGTTGTTGCGAGATGCCCTCTTCACGCAAGGCTTTACGGGGGTCGGCTACCAACTGTCGTCCACCCTTGACCCCTTCAAGGGTTACTGGGTGAAGGTGGAAGCCTCGCAAGGGGTCATCTTGCTCATTGACCACCGCCCTGTCAATCGGTTGGCTGCCCCGTCGCCGATGGCAAAGCGACCGTCCAAAATGGCACAATTGGGTCGGTTCGCCCTAAGCGATGGGGAAGGCTGGGTGTTGCCTTTGGTGCTGAAGGATGAGACGGGGCAATTGGGGGTCGTCCAGATCGGGATGAGTCAGGGCGCTTCCGATGGTCCTGATGCGTTGGATGTGCCGATGCCTCCTTCCCTTCGCCAGTTCATCCCTGAATGGTTCACCTTCGCCATCGTCGGGATGGCAGGTCGGTCGGCAGGCTTATGGGCATCGGACATCCGTTCCCTCTCCTCCCGTCCTCAATCGTGGGAAATCGTCGTGGAAGGGATGGCAGGCAAGTCGGTCACCCTGACTTGGGATCGGCTCAACGAAGTCGTTCCCGCCGATTATCGCCTAACCTTGATAGACCTCGACACGGGTGATGCCCGCTACTTACGCACCACCGTCAGTTACACCTTCACCCTCAGCAATGGGGTGAAGAGGCTTCAAGTGATTGCCGAGCGGAGAAGTGGTGCTGGGTTGAAAGTCGTTGGGTTGCGCCAGTTGCCGACGCGAGGCAACATCCTTGCCGTTCAATTTGCCCTGACCGAACCTGCCTTCGTAGAAGGGCGGCTTTTGAGCCTGACGGGTCGGGTCGTGGACATCGTTCAACCTCGCCGATGGTTCTCGGCAGGCGAGCACCGTTTGATGTGGGGCAGGGGACAGGGGGCAGGGGATAAGTTGCCTGCCATGCCTTACCTGCTGGAATTGGTGGCGACAGGCGAACGAGGCGAGCAAATGAAGGCAACTTTGCTGGTGCGGATGCGGTGATGCGCTTAATAAGTGGCGACGGGCAAAATTTTTCTGCCCGTCAAGGTGTTGCCCTCCCGTCAGGGAGGGATGGGCAAGGGTAACGGTTTGAAGGGTTGAGAGATGGCAAAGCAAAAGATGATCGTTGGGGGGAAGGATTATGCGTTGGCGAAAAGTGCGTCTCTGGCGATGGCTCGCCCAATGGTTAGTCGCTGCCCTGTCAGTGCAGTGGATAGGTCAATCTGTCGCCCAAGCGCCCGGCGCGCCCACTGCCATTAAGCGGGTGCTCATCTTGGACTTTGAAGTCCCCGCCGGTCAATCGCCCTTGCTGGGGCGCAAGGTGGCGGATGCCGTCGCTTTGGGCTTTATCAATTACGCCAAAGGCTATGAGGTCGTCTCCCGCAGCGAAATGGAGAGCCAGATGCAACGGCTTCGGTTAACGCCGCCCTTGTCGCCTTCTCAACTTATCCAACTCACCCGAGCCGTCCAAGCCCGCTACGCCATCACAGGCAAAATCGTGCGGGTTCAGGTCAACGAGAAGGCAGGGCAAGCGACGATGCAATTGCAGATGCTTTGGTTTGACCCTTACATGGAAGTTCCGACCAATGGCGCCCATGTGCGGGTGACTTCGCCACCCCGACCAGGCACGGCGCCCGATGTATTGATTGACCAAGCCTTGAACTTGGCAGCGGGGCAGGCTGTCCAGCAAGCCCTTGCTGTCCAATTGCCTGAAGGACAAATCACCCAACGAGTAGGCAACTCCGTCATCATCAATAAAGGCACCGACCAAGGGTTGCGCCCACGCATGGAGATGTGGGTCGTTCGGACTGTCCGTGACCCTGAGTTGGGTCAAATTCCTCAGCGAGTCGGGCGGGTCATCTTGGAGACCGTAGAAGCCCGAACGGCGGAAGCCCGCATCTTGGAGGAAGCGACGCCCGTCCAGTATCCTGACAAAGTCGTCGCTGTCTACCAACTCCCCGAACTGGGCGTGCCTGAAGCGCCCGTGCGGGTGCGGAAGCCGTCCAAAGGCAGCCAAATTGCCCAACTCATCTTGATTTTAGCCGGCATTTTCCTTGTCGCCAATCTGTTTCGGAAAGGCAACACCAATCGGGGGGAAGCGGCTCCGTCCCCTGCTACCATCCGCGCTCAAGTCAGTGAGGATGGAAGACGCATCGTCATCAACTTCGCTAAACCCCAAGGAACTGTCGCCATTGAAATCTTTCGGGACATTAGCCCCTCGGTCAACCCTGAATTGGGCAAACTCATTGATGTGCTGGATGGGAGCGCCACCTCCTTCACCGATGACCAGAACTTTTATTCAGGCGTGGCATCCATTGAGATTGATGAGGATGACCCGCCTAACATACTGCCCCGCCTCCAGCGCAACATCACGACCTCCCCAGCAGCCCCGATTTATACGCCCTTAGAGTATCAGGTTTTTTACTCACACTCGCCACCGCAAGTCGGCGTCTCCTACTGGTATGTCCTAAAGTTCGTGACAGCCCGGCGTCGCCCAATTAACCCCTTTCCGACCCCGACGGGCACAGGGGGAGGCGGAGCACAACAGGAACGCGCACCCTTTGAACTGATTTACAGTGATGTCTCCCAACCTATCGGTCCTGCGACCCCCGTGCGCCGATTGAGGGTCTCTGATCTTTTGGAGCCCAACGGCAACAATCCCGTTAATCTCAATGCTGTCTCCTTTCGCTTCCTTTCAGCAGGCGGGGCGGACACTTACATCATCCAAGTCAGCGACCAACCCAATTTCCCTTCAAACCGCACTTTGACCTTGACCGTGCCGTTGCTGGCGAACCCTTATCAAGACGCTCAGATGATCACCACGACACCTCAAAACTTGCTCCCCTTCGCTCAATCCATCGGCAACACGACGGGACCCTTTTACTGGCGGGTCGGCTACCGAAATTCGCGGGATGCTCACCCTCCTATCGGTGGGTTTGTCTTTAGCGAGGTGCAAACCTTCACAGCGATCACGACGCCGCCGTCCCCGCCACCATAGTGACGAAAGGGGGCTTTTTGATGATGGGGCAACGAAACGACAGGCGAAGAACATCTTTGGGGCGACGGCTCTGGCTTATCCTGTTACTGATAGGTCTTTGGACTCCAGCCTCAATGGGTCAACAGCGTCCTCGGTGCCGCACCTTTGAAGTCACCCAGCAACTCTATCGCCAGTTCAACATCACCTCCGAAAAAATCCGCCAAACCTTTGGGGCTGAAGGGCGTCAGGTGGGGCGAGAGTTACCGTCCCTCTTTTACGGTGGCTTGGGCACAGGGTTAGTCCCGACCAACGGCCTCGTCGGCACCGTCCGTGTCCTGCACATCATGGTCAATGTGATCAACGCCGACCCTCAAACCCAGCAACTCGTCCCCCGCTTACAATTTGACCCTGCTGCCACCCCTGGCTACTTCAACGACTTGCTTTTCAACGAAGCCAACCCTGATTCTATGGCGAGTTTCTTTCGGGAAGTCTCTTACGGGAAGTTGCGGTTGGTCGGCGAAACCGTCGGTCCTGTTTCTGTCAATTTACCCTTGACCGTTCAGACACGGACAGCAGGCAACCAAACGATTGTCGTCATCGCTTACATCGCCAACCTCTCTTCCCTTAGCGTCCTGCGCTCTATGCTCCAACAAGCCTTAAACGCTATAGACTCGTCGGTAGATTTTTCCCGCTTTGACAGCGACAGGGATGGGCGCATAGATGCCGTTATCGTCACCTTCGCTGCCGATGAGCGGGCAAAACCGCCCAATGGGGATTTGTCCTTAGACCCGACTTCAGGGGCTTTTACCGTCCCTTGGGGCGTTTTACGGCGGCTGAACCCTTCCCTTCCACCCTTTGCGACGACGGCGGATGGGGTCGTCGTAGATGCCCCCGTTTTCGTCCATGAAGTGGAGGGCATCAAAAAATCGCCCCAAGATTTGGCGTCTAACTTTGGGACTTACGCCCACGAGTTGGGGCATGTCTTTGGGCTCCCTGACCTTTACAACCCCCAAAGCCTGACACAAGTAGACCCTGGCGGCTGGTCGGTGATGGCGACGGGGGAGCGCTATGAAGGACAGGGACGCCCCCTCAACCCCTTGCGCCCTGGTGGCTTTGCTGTCCATTTTGACCCTTGGTGCAAACTGGTCTTTGGATGGCTGACGCCCGTGGAAGTCGTCCGCACGGTCGGGACGGTCACCATCCCTGCCTACTCTGACCAACCTGTTGCCTATCGCCTTTGGGCTTTTGGGAGTTTGAACCAGCCTGAATATTTCCTCGTTGTTAACCGCCCATTGAAAGGTTTTGACCGCTTCCTGCCGACCTCAGGGTTGAACATCTTTCACATTGACCGCTCTATCCTGCGCGACCCTGTTCTCTTTTTCAACAACGCCGTCCAGTCCAACCCGTCCCGAAAGGGTGTGGATTTGGTGGACGCTGATGGGCGCACGGACATGGACGATGCCGTCCCCAATGTGGGCGGCTTCGACTGGACGAATTTTGGTTTTATCGGTTGGCAACGGGGCAATTGGGGTGACGACGGCGACCCCTTCCCTGGCAGAACCAACAATCGCCAATTCACTTTCTTGACGATGCCCTCCAGCGCCAGTTACACGGGGCAAGATTCGGGCATTCGGGTCGTGGACATCACTCCCCAATTGGACTCGGTGCAAGTGACCCTGCGATTGGAAATCAAACCCCAAATCCTTCTCGTCAGTCCCCAAGAGGGCGAGCAAGTTTTCACCAACCGACCCGCCTTGCAGGTGCAATTCATCACCCCCTTTGGCGCGCCCGCCGATATTGACCCTGCGACCATCCAAGTGCGGGTGGACGGCAACCTGATCGCCTTGCCGCCAGGCGCTTTAGACGAAACGCGGCAAGTCCTCACCGTCCCCTTAACCGACCCGACCAACCCTGCCTTGCCCTTAGCCATCGGGCAACATACCGTTTCGGTGCAAGCCAGTAACCGAGCAGGCGTCAGTGCCGACCCCGTGAGCGTTTCCTTCCTCGTCGGTCCCCTCACCTTGCAAGTGCGGCGGGACGGGCAAGGTCAGCCTCTCCCTACCACCTTCATGGTCTCCTTGCCCTACGACTTCTCCCAAGCCCCCTTGGGACGGGATAGTCCTTCTTTCGTGTTCGGACCCTCCCTTTCTGCCATCGCCCGATATGGTCTCCTCAATGCCGCTGGGGAAACGGGCTATCTGTATACGGGTGAGTTCGTGGAAGCATTGCGCCCAGGTCGGGCTTATTGGGTTCGGTTGCAAAACGACACCGTTTTAGTCATTGATGCCCCCGATATAGACCGAACCAAAAGTTTCCGCATCGCCAATGAATCGGTCTGGGATTTGAATGCCTTTGATATCGGCTGGCAGCAAATCGGCAACCCCTTCCCCCATCCCGTTCCCGCTTCGGCGGTGCAAATGCAATTGCCTGATGGGCGCATCTTGCCCCTTGCCGATGCCATCGCCCAAGGCTTTTTGCTGGGAACGGTCTATCGCTTTACGGGTGACCCGACCAATCCCTATCAAGCCATAGACGCTACCCAGTGGACTTTGCTGCCCTTTCAGGGCTATTGGATTTTCAAGCGCCGCCCCTGCTCTTTGGTGGTAGCACCTCCTGCCCCGACCCGACGGCAATGGGTCGGGACGGGATTTTCAGGGCGACCCCGTCTTGCCCTCGCTGCTTTGGAGATTTGGGGCGAGAATGCCGAGATGCCTTACCGCCTCGCTGTCACCCGCTCGGGTTCTCCCGTCCCCGCCCCACCTGCAGCGCCGGGGATGACGGCGTGGGGCGGCTTTCAGGGCGAGGGGCGGAGTGATTTGCCATTGATGGAAGTGCCCGATCAGCCCCGCCGATGGACGCTCCTTTTGCGCAGCCAGCAACCCCATCAGACCATCACCGTCAAATGGCGCACTTTCGGGGGGCAACGGCAAAATCGCTTGCGCTTGATAGACCCCCAAACTTTGCGGACACTGCCTTTGAACGGAAGTGGCGAATGGACGACGCAGACCGATGAAAACGGGCGACGCTTGCTCTTGCTTCAGGTCACGGCTGATGAGACCGTTCCCTTGCGTTTCGTGGATGTGCAGGTGGCGAAGATGCGAGGGTATGGCTTCCTCATTCAGGGACGCCTTTCTGCCCCCGCTTTCGTTCGGGCAGAGGTGCGGACGCTGACGGGACGATTGGTGACCGTCCTTCCGACCCCTGACCAACCCAGCCATCGCCTCATTTTGCGCTGGGATGGACAAGGCACACAAGGGCTGACACCTTCTTTTAGCATCTTCCTGTTACATTTGCGTGCCCGTGACCTTGAAGGACGGGAAACCCAACGGGTGGTGGTGCTGCGATGAGGGTGCAAGGGTGCAAGGGGGCAAGGGTGAAGATGCTTGGATGGTGCATGGTGTTGACGGCGGTTTGCCTTTTGGCATTTGGGGGAAATGGGCAAGGGCAAGTCATTTACACGGTGACCAACACCTATCTTGGGGTGTCCATGCCCTCGGACACTGCCAACTTTACCGTCTTCACGACCCAAGGCGACCCCGCTAACCCCTTTGATGACAACCTCGCTATCAACGACCCCGTTGACACTTTTTGGGTGCTCCGCTTCCACGACCTTCCGTCCGTCGTCGGAATTCCGATTCTCGCCCCCGCGACCGTCCGCCTTCAAGGCGCCAGCGGGGGAGCGGGATCGGTCACCTTCGTGCTCAATCTCGCCCAATCAAACAGCGACACTCAGTTATATGCTCGCTGGCTGGTCTTTGCCCCACCCTTCCAATTCCTTCCCACCCAAGAACCTGCCCTTTTCGTAGAGCGGGAAATCACCTTACTGGGCGACTCCGTAGAAATTCGGTTGCGCCTGACGGGCAATGATAATGCCACGCGCCTCATCAGCGTCGGCTTCGTCCTTGACCCTGGCTTCAACCCTCGTGCGACCCCTTCTTTGTTGACAGCGGGACCGTTTTTTGTGCCCACCCATCCTCCCATCAACAGCGACACGGAGTTCGTAAGAAGCCTCCCCGACTTTTGGGTTTACACCCCTGGCTTTTCCGATTTATCCTTGCGGGGGACGGTGATGTTGCCTGATGCTTTGCCCCCTCACCGCCTCCTCTTCGCCCTTATGCCCAATTTAGGGTCAGCGTTCTCTGGCTATGGCTTTGACTATTCCCCCAATCCTTTCAGCGACTTTTCTGCCCTCACCGCCGACAGTGGTGTCGGTGTGTATTGGGACGCCGTGACGGTTGGACCAAGGGTAAGCCGCGAGTTTGTCGTCGTCTTCGGGCTAAATCGGGCGTTCGGGGATTACCGTCGCCCCTATAGCCTGATGGCACAGAGCGTGTCGTCCTTGACTGTTGAATTGGGCGACGACCCATTTACGCCTGAAGTGGAGACCGCTTTCCTTTCGCCCAACCCTTTCCCTGTCACGGCGTCCGTCTATAATGCCAGCAGCGAACCCCTTTCAGGGGTCAGCCTGACAGTGACCTTGCCGACAGGCTTTACCCTTGCCCCTGGCGAAGTGCCGACCAAGAGCGTGGCGACCGTGCCTCCCAACGGGGAGCAACAGGTGACTTGGCAGGTGCGGGTTGACCCAAACCAAGTAACGGGGCGGGCGGAGTTGGTCGTGACCGCCTCGGCTCCTGTCGGGGGCAATCGGCAAGTGCAGGTGCCCGTCTTAGTGCCCGCTTTGCCCGTGCGGGCATTGACCGCAGGGCTTTACATGCTTGGCTTCCCCTTCGCCTTCACTAACCCTGAACCTGCCGCTGCGTTAGGGTTATCGCCCGCCGAATTTTTGTTAGCCCACTACGACCCCCTTCGGCAACGCTACCTCATCTATCGGCAAGATGCCGAACTGAACAGGTTGGAGCAAGGGCGGGGCTACTGGCTGCGGTTGCTCACTGACCGCCCGCAGGGCAATCCTTTAACCTTGCAAGGGACTTTGCCCGTCAGTCTGGACGCGCCTATCATCGTCCCCCTAAAGCAAGGCTGGAACCAACTCGCCAACCCCTTTCCTGTAGCCCTCTTGATGGGTGGCTTGCAAATCCTTCAAGGCACTTCTGTCGTCCCCATCCCCTTTGACCGAGCCGTCCGTCAAGGGCTTGTTCGGGGCACTTTGTTCGTCTGGCGTCCCGACCCCACCTTGCTTCCCTTCGGTGGGGAGTATCAGGTATTGCCCAACCGTTACGACACCTTGCTGCTGCCTTGGCAGGGTTTTTGGCTCTTCAGCACGATAGACGGGGCGCTTCTCTTTTCCCCGCCCAGTTTCATCGGCACCCTTCAAACCCGCCTTGCAAGGCAAGGGACGGGGGAGAAGGGACGAGGGACGCAAGATGTCTTGCTCTATCCCACTTTGTCCGATGGCTGGCAAATTCGCTTGCAAGCGGAAAGTGCGTCAGGGCGCGACGCCATCACTTGGCTGGGTGTCAGCCGACAAGCCAGCAAAGGGATAGACTTGCTGGATGCCCCCAAACCGCCTCCTGCGCCAGGAGGGCTTTGGGTTTATAGCGTCATGCCGTCGGGACGCTCATCTGTCCCGTTGAGCATGGACTTTCGTCCCCCGTCGCCCCAAGTGGTCTGGCTTTTGGAAGTCGTCAACCCGTCAGGGGGGCAAGTGCGGTTGCGTTTTGACGGATTGTCCCAAGTGCCCCGCTCCATTGCCCTTTTCCTCGTTGACCCCGAAACCCATCAGCGATGGTCCTTGCGGTCAACGCCCACCCTGACCCTTTCTACCCAGCCCAATCAACCCAAACGCCTGCAAGTCATCGCCCTTCAAGCCGACCAGATGACTTTGCGCATTCAAGGCTTGCGGGCGGTTCGACTGCGGGGGCGCGGGGCGCACATTGAATTTGCCGTCACCCAACCCAGTCAGGTGAGTGTGCAAGTGCGCACCTTGACAGGGCGCATCGTCTGGGAGACAGCGTTGATGGCGACCCCAAATACCCGCCAACGCGTCTTCTGGGACGGGCAAGGGACTTTTGCTGCCCCCTTGCCCAATGCGATGCCTTATCTTGTCGTCGTCCAAGCCGTCGGCGATGATGGGCAAAGGGCACAAGCCCACATCCTATTGCGTTGAGGGGAAAGAAAGCCCCGTTTAAAATCGCAAAGGAGACGGGAAAAAAGTTAACACCTTGTCGGGACGAACGAAGGAGGTTGCTGTGATGCGATTGATGCAATGGCGTCGGCAACCGTGGCGAGCCGATATCGCTTTCCTGCTCACCCTTTGCTTGCTGTTCCTGCCAGCGTGGGTGGGGCTACAGCCAGGCAACGAGGCGAGGGGAGCGACTCAACCCCCCGCCCCTGTCGCCGTCCGCCCCATTTTGGTCATTCCCTTCCAAGCAGCCGAAGGAGTGCCTGTCGGCGTCCCTGATGGCGTCACCTTTGCCCTCGTGGAAGAATTGGAAGCCAGCCGCCAACTCAGCCCCACCCGTCTCTCTTTGGATGAGCCAACCATCCAGCGCCTCATCCGAGAGGGGCAACTGGTAGAGGATGTGGTCACGGATGTCCTTCAGCAACCGACGCCCGAAGGCATCGCCCAAATCGCCAGCACCATGAAGGTTGCCGATGCCGTTTATGGGACAGTGGACAGTTACACCTACGACCCCAAGGCGAATGGAGGCGTCGTCAAAGTCAAGGTGACCGCCCGCTTCCTCAAGATAGACTTGACGACAGGAGCGGTGACGGAGACGAAGGAAATCAGCAAGGAAGGCAGCAGCGCCCCCAAATTAGCCCCCCGACCCGAAAAGGAGTTAGCCTCCGAAGCCTTCCGCAACGCCGTCCGACAAATCGTTAGCGAGTTTCTGGGGCTTCCCGCTCCCCCGCCCC
>Ga0209393_1000110_pt1 | contig 39564 bp, 29 predicted proteins | sample SSWtaG_2_FD_184117 | JGI IMG/M metagenome (GOLD analysis project Ga0209393, IMG submission 184117) | Hot spring microbial communities from Sandy's Spring West, USA to study Microbial Dark Matter (Phase II) - SSWsed_130316 (SPAdes)... | ecosystem: Environmental > Aquatic > Thermal springs > Hot...
CCGAAGAGCCCGTGCCGGCTTGCAAGACCCGAACCGCCCTATCGCCAGTTTCATCTTCGTCGGTCCAACGGGCGTGGGTAAGACCGAACTGGCAAAGGCGTTGGCTGAGTTCCTCTTTGACGATGAGAGGGCGATGATTCGCATTGACATGAGCGAGTATCAAGAGCGCCATAGCGTCGCCCGCTTAATTGGTGCGCCACCTGGCTATGTCGGCTACGAGGAAGGAGGGCAATTGACCGAAGCGGTTCGGCGCCGCCCTTACAGCGTCGTCCTGTTTGACGAGATTGAAAAGGCGCATCCAGAGGTCTTCAATGTCCTGCTTCAAGTGCTTGATGACGGACGCTTGACAGATGGCAAAGGTCGCACCGTTGACTTCCGCAACACCCTCATCATCATGACCAGCAACATCGGCACTGAGTTCATCACCGAATATGATACGCCCGAACGAATCCGCGAGAAGGTTTGGGATGCGTTGCGGCGTGCCTTTAGACCAGAATTTCTGAACCGCATTGACGAGGTCATCGTGTTCAACCGACTGACGAAAGAACACATCCAGCAAATTGTGGACTTGCAATTTGAGCGACTGAAACAGCGGCTCGCCGACAAGCGCATCACACTGGAGTTGACCGAGACTGCAAGAGCAAAGTTGGCGGAGTTAGGTTACGACCCAACCTTTGGTGCCCGACCTTTGCGTCGGACGATGGAGCGGCACATCGCCAACCCGCTTGCAAAACTGGTCATAGCAGGTCAAATCAAAGAGGGCGACCATGTGCAAATAGACTACGACGAGCAAAAGGGCGAATTCACCTTCACCGTCCTACAGCGGGCGGAAGTAGCGGCAGCATGAGGCTGCTTTGGCGAATGTCGCAACGGCCAGATGTTGGAGTGGCTATTAGCCACGCCATTAGCCGCACGATTTGTCGGCTATAGACAAGCGGGAGAGGGTGCGCCATAATTTGCTGCCGACAACCTTGATGCCAGCAATGGAGTCGCAAAAATTCTGACCTGCTTTGAGACGGAGAGGCGAAAAGGGATGGCGCATCGGAACGGTTGGCAAATTGCCCGTAGCGAATCTTTGACGGCGGCGCGAAGCGCTGCCCTGTCCCTTTTCGCCCTGCTATGCCTTCTCCTATCGGTCGGGCGCTGAACCCCGTGCCCGACCGAGTGATCCCATCGCTGCTTTGCCCCACATAGAGCACCCTCGCCAACCCAATCGCTTTCGCTTCGCAAAAACTTTCCCAAAGGAGGCTGAGGACGATGGCACGCCACATTGCTATCTTTGACACGACCCTGCGCGACGGCGAGCAATCGCCAGGCGTCAGTTTGATGCAGCACGAAAAGTTGGAGATTGCCAAGCAACTCGCCCGTTTGGGTGTAGATGTCATTGAGGCGGGCTTCCCCATCGCTTCGCCGGGTGAAGCCGCTGCCGTCCAACTCATCGCCGAGCAAGTTGGCACAGCGAACGGTCCCGTCATTGCCGCTTTGTCACGGGCGGTCAAGCAAGACATTGACATCGCCGGCGAATCTCTCAAGCCTGCTAAGAAGCGCCGAATTCACACCTTCATCGCCACCAGCGACATCCACCTGCAATACAAACTGCGGATGACCCGTGAGCAAGTTTTGGACGCTGCCGTCAAAGCGGTGAAGTGGGCGCGCCAATACACGGATGATGTGGAATTCAGCGCCGAAGATGCCACCCGCAGCGACCCTGAATTTCTCTGCCAAGTCTTTGAAGCCGCCATTGATGCGGGGGCGACGACGATCAACATCCCCGACACCGTTGGCTACGCCTTGCCCCACGAGTTCGGTCAGTTGGTTCGGACAGTTATGGAGCGGGTGCCCAACATCAAGAAGGTGCAATTTGTCAGCGTCCACTGCCACAACGATTTAGGTTTAGCGGTCGCCAACTCGCTGGCAGGTGTTATGGCAGGTGCCAATCAGGTGGAGTGCACCATCAACGGCATCGGTGAGCGGGCAGGCAACGCCAGCCTTGAAGAGATCGTCATGGCGATTTACTGTCGTGGGCAAGTGCTGGATTGCTACACCGACATCCGTCACGACCAAATTATCCGCACCAGCCGATTGGTCAGCGAACTGACGGGCATGCCTGTCCAACCCAACAAAGCCATCGTCGGCGCCAACGCCTTCCGTCATGAATCGGGCATCCATCAACACGGCGTCTTAAGCAACCCGTTGACTTACGAGATCATTGACCCGAAAGTTATCGGGCTTTCGGGAAGCGGCATCGTGCTGGGCAAACACAGCGGGCGTCATGCTTTGGAAGCCAAGTTGCGGGAGTTGGGCTACCAGTTGACGAAGGAGCAACTGGACGAGGTGTTCAAGCGCTTCAAGGAATTCGCCGACCGCAAAAAGCACATCACCGATGCCGACATAGAAAGCCTCGTCGCCGACACCGTTCATGCCGTCCCCAAAGAGGAAGTCGTTTACCATCTGGACTACATGCATGTCGTTTCAGGCAAAGGGACGGTGCCTGCGGCGACGGTGCGGATTCGCATGGACGGCAACGAGTTGCTGGCGTCGGAAACGGGGGTCGGTCCCATTGATGCCGTCTACCGCACCATCGCCAAGTTGGTCAAGGAAAGGCATCGTCTCGTAGACTTTCAAGTCCGTTCGGTCGGTCCAGGCACTGACGCCGTTGCCGATGTCGTCGTGCGCATTGAGGACGAGCAGGGCAACCTCTTCGTCGGGCACGGCATTTCGCCCGACACCATTGAGGCGGCGACGAAGGCATATCTGCAAGCCATCAATCGCCTCGCTTACCACCATCGCCGCAAACTGCCGACACCCCAGCGGGGCGGGGAAGTGTGAAGGAGACGACGAAACGAGTGCACCCTTGACAGTTTTCGTGGCTCAAATCCAAGGGTCGGAACGCCATCAAAGGAAAAATGCTCACAATGATGGCGCTCCGACCCTTTTTGCTGCAAAATAGCAGCGAGCCATTTTTCAGGTGGTGAACGCCATGACCGTCCCAACTTGGCGCAACCGATGGCGACGATGGTGGAAAAGGCATGGGACGAAAGTCTGGTGGTCTTGTGCTTTTATCGCTATCGTCTTGAATGGAGTTATTGTCGTCTGTGCGAGGTCAATTGACGACGCCTTGCTGCCTGAGTTGCGGGTCTTCTTCTTTTCCTTTCTCATTCCTTTTGTGCTTTGGTCGTGCTTTTTCAATCTTTTGACGCATTCGTGGTGGGTTTTGCGACAGAAGGGGTTTCCCGAACAGGTTTGGGGCTTGAAGAGCCTTTTGGACGCCGTTTGGGAAAGGACGAAGGCGTCGGGGGCAGGTGCTGTGCCGATGCTGCGGGAAGTTTTCAAGTTGCCTTGTTTGCCCGTTTGGGATGTCTTGCCCGCATGGCAATTGGCTGCCGAACTTTTGGGGCGGTTGAAGGCAAAGGAAGCCCTCCCCGAACTTTTGGATGCCCTCTTTGAGACAGACCCAACCTTGCGAGCCAAAGTCCTTTGGGCAATCGGCGAAATCGGTGACCCTCAAACCATCCCTGCCCTCATCCCCTTTCTGGGCGATTTGCGCCCTGCGAGGGTGCGATGGACAACGGAGTCACCTGAAAGCGGGTGCAGTGAATGGCGAGTGAGCGATTGGGCTGCCGATGCTTTGACAAAGTTAGGAGAGGGCGAATTGGCGCAAGCCTTTCGGCAAGTTTTGGAGCGAGGCGATAAGGAAGCGTTGGAGTTTTTGCGAGGGCATCGGGAGCGGAAAGCGATTGTGGCGGGGTTGATGGATGCGTTGGATTGCGAGAAGTGGGCACTTTGGGAGGCGTGTCAGGCGGCGAGGGCGTTGGGAGAAATGGGGGCAATAGAGGCGTTGCCGAAGTTGCGGAAGAAAGCAAGATGGCTTTCGCCAGAGCCGTTGCGAAAAGCGTGCGAGGAGGCGATTGCCAAGTTGGAGATGCTGAGCCGACTGCCGAGACCCGCTGACTTGACGGCTTTGGAGACGAGCCATTTGCCTAAACCTGCCGACTTGACGGAGTTGTCAACGGAGACCCTTCCCCGCCCCGCGGAGACGCCGAAGGAAAGTGGGGAGGCGGCAGCGAGCAACTGAGCGAGATGCTATAGGGCAACCGCAAGGAGCGCTGCGGAGGGCGTGCGGGAAGAGGCGCAAGAAGGCGCTACAATGATGAGGGGTGCGGGAAGGCGTTGGGTGGGTTTACCCTGAACTTGCAAGGCGGTGATGGCGGATGGTGCGGGATGTCCTCGCTTTTGTGCGTCAGGAGTTGGAAGCCCTTAGGCAGGAAAGTTTGCTTTTGACCATCCGAACTTTGGAAAGCCCGCAAGGCGCTTGGATCATCGTGGATGGACGGAAAGTCCTCAACCTCTGTTCCAACAACTACCTCGGCTTTTGCAACGACCCTGCCCTCAAGGAAGCCGCCAAGCGAGCCATTGACGAGTTTGGCGTCGGTCCTGGCGCCGTCCGAACGATTGCAGGGACGCTGCGGTTGCATGTGGAGTTGGAGCGCAAGTTGGCACAGTTCAAGGAGACGGAAGATGTCGTCGCTTTCCAAAGCGGCTTTTGCGCTAACTTGGCGACCATTCCCGCTTTGGTGGGGCGGGAGGACGGCATCTTTTCTGACGAACTCAATCACGCCTCCATCATTGACGGTTGCCGCCTCTCGCGGGCGGAAATCGTCCGCTACGCCCACTGCGATGTGGAGGATTTGCGGGCGAAGTTACAAGAGCATCGCCATCGTTTCCGCCGCGCCCTCATCGTCACCGACGGCGTCTTCAGCATGGATGGGGACATCGCTCCCTTGCCCGACATCGTGAAGTTGGCAAAGGAATACGACGCCATCGTCATGGTGGACGACGCGCACGGCGAAGGCGTCTTAGGGCGCAGCGGGCGGGGCATCACCGACCATTTCGGGTTGCATGGCGAAGTGGACATTGAAGTCGGCACCCTCTCCAAAGCCTTTGGCGTCGTCGGCGGTTATGTGGCGGGGGGGACGGAACTTTGCGAATATTTGCGGCAGCGAGGCAGACCGTTCCTGTTCAGCACGGGAATGGCGCCTGCCGATGTCGCCGCCTGCATCGCTGCCGTGGACATCCTGCAACAAAGCGAAGAGCGCGTTCAAAAGTTGTGGGAAAATGCCCGCTACTTTCAGGAAGGCTTGAAGGCGCTGGGCTTTGACATCGGCAAGACGCAAACCCCTATCACGCCCGTGATGTTGGGCGATGCGGCATTGGCGCAGGAATTTTCTCGTCGCCTCTTTGACGAAAGCATCTTCGTTCAAGCCATCGGCTACCCAACCGTCCCACGCGGGGCGGCGAGGTTGCGGGTCATGCTTTCCGCCGTCCACACAAAAGAGGACTTGGATTTCGCCTTAGAGAAATTCGCCAAAGTCCGAAGGGAGTTGATGGGGGCACATCGCCCTTAGTCGTCGGTGAAAGGGGGTTATCAGTTCGTGCCGATGTCCTTAGGGGCACAGGGAAAAGCCAACAGCACGACGATTGTCGCCGTTCGGCGGGATGGGAAGGTGGCGATGGCGGGCGATGGGCAGGTGACACTGGGCGAAACAGTCGTCAAGCAATCCGCCCGAAAAATTCGTCGCCTTTACAAAGACCGCGTGCTGGCGGGCTTTGCGGGTTCGGTCGCCGATGCGTTGGCACTTTTCCAGCGCTTTGAGGAGAAACTGGAAGAGTTTCGGGGCGACTTGCGACGCGCCGCCGTTGAGTTGGCGCGCGACTGGCGCACTGACCGCATCTTGCGGCGCTTGGAAGCGTTGATGATCGTCGCCGACACCGACAACTTGTTGCTCATCACGGGCTCGGGGGAAGTCATTGAGCCCGATGGGGAAGAGAACGGGGCAGTGTTGGCAATCGGTTCAGGAGGACCGTATGCTGCCGCTGCTGCCAAAGCATTGCTGCGCTTCACCGACCTTGACGCCGATGCTATCGCCGAAGAAGCCTTGAAAATTGCGGCGTCCCTTTGCGTTTACACCAATGACCGCATCGTTTTGGAAACCCTGCCTTGACAAAACGCAGTCACGCTGACTGCAGCAACCGCTCCACTCGCTCCCGCAGTTCAGGAGCGACTTGCCGCTCCTTTGTCCATGCCGCCGAACTGTATTTGGCATCGCAAAGCAAATCGGCAATGGCTTTCTCCGTCGGGGTTAAATCGCTTTCCACGAAAGTCACGCCCAACGCCCCCTCAAACCCTCGCCTAAGGGCATCCATGACCGTTTCAGGCGTCAGGGATTTTCCCGTCAGCCACTCCAAGCAGGTGGGGGGCGTTGCCTCGTCACCGAACAGATAGCGCAAGGCGACGACATCCCAACGCAAAGGGAGCGAGCCATGTTGGAGCAGGAAATTTCTTCGGCGCGCTTGGGCGGAGCCGCACAGTTTGCGTCCTCTCACCGACAAATCCGCTCCTGTCAAGCGGGCATAGCAAAAGGGCGCCGAAGGGACAGGATGGTCGGGTTGGAAAGGGGCATCGGGCTCAATCCCCAAAAGGTGCAACGCCGCCCGCAATCCGCTCTCCAGCCATCGGTAAGTCGCCAAAACGGAAGAGCCTTGCGGGCAACTTCGCCCATCGGCAACGACGGCGTAAGTGACTTCGTGTTGATGCAAAACGGCACCGCCCCCCGAAGGGCGCCGAACAAGGTCAAAACCCAAACGGGCGCATCCCCTTGCCCACTCCGCGTTGAAGGGTTGCAGCAATCCCAGCGAGAGGGCGGGCGGCGACCACGCATAAAGGCGAAGGGTTGGCAGTGTCAACCCCGCTGCGTGGGCGAGCAGCATCGCTTCATCCACCGCCATGTTCCATGCGCCAGAAGCGGGTTCGGAGCGAATCAACCGCCATCGCATTTGCCCTCATCACCCTTTGGTTCGTGCCGATGGGTCATCGTGCTATACTTTGCCAGCGCACCAAACGCTCTCAAGGAGCGTGACGGCATCGTGGACTATTTTGTCGTCAAGCAGCACGCCATCGCGACCTACTTGCAACTGGTCGTCGGGTGCGACCGTGTTTTGTATGACGCCGAATGGTGGGGCACCCGCGAACCCCCCATTGACCTCATCGGGACGAAAGGGAACGAACTGGCGATCGTCGTGGACATCGCCGAAAAGTTTTCGGGTTACCCAAAGGGGATGCGATTGCCGACACTGAAGCGGAAACTCGTCCAACGCTTTGTCACCGCTCATGAACGGTTGCGGTCGTGGGGCTTCCAGAAAATTCAGGGTGAAGTTTGGTTTTTGGGGGCGGCGATGGAGTCTTTGGAACTCGTCCTGCCCAGCGTTGCCCAAATCCTTTGGCGGGAACGGCAAATGCCCATCGCCCTCGTCTCGTCGGCGGAAGCCCAACAACGCCTTGTCCAAGCCGCTGAAGCGGTGCGGCAAGCGGGTCGTGATATTGGCAATCCCTTCGCCCAATCCATCCTGTTGGCATCGGGCGTTTTGGAAGCGCCGCCCCTCCTCGCCACCACCTTGCCGACCCAGTTCCCGCTGGAATTGCCCGACCCTTATGCCATCCCGACTTTCGTGGAGGCATTTTTGAACAGCGGCTATCTGGTGGATTGGCTCGGCTTTGACTTGGATGGCTTTTACGAACTCTGGGATTTAGCCCGCCAGAAAAGGAGTTCCGCTTGGGGTGACCTTTTTGCCCTACTGGACAACATCGGCAATCCCGCCGCTGACGACTGGTCGCTCCTGCCGACCCCCAAACCTTTCCCCTCGGCGATATGGGCAGGCGCTCCTAAATTTGCCGCCGGGCAAATCGCCGACATCTTGCGGTGGGTCATCAACAACGCTGCCCGTGCCGTGCAAGCGTGGCGGGAACAATGGCGCCAACCCCTCGTCTTGGAAATTGGCTTTTTGCTGCCCTATCTTTCCCGCAACCCGCATTTTCCCCCCGAAGTCATAGAAGCGGAAATCGCCCGCTATGGGGGCGACCGAGATTTGGCGCGCTTGCATTTTCAGTTGCCCCGCCCCGACAAGCACTTTTATCGGGGCTATTTGCGGTTGGTTTTGCAAGGTCCTTACGATGCCACGCTACCCGTTCCTCGCCTTTCGGTTGCGGAAGTCTCTCTGCGTTCACCGTTTCTGCCTCGTGGGACGATGGCGTCGTTGAGTGTCCTTTACCCGCCCGAGTTTGCGGGTTACTTTTGGCTAACTTTTCACGCCATTGCCCAAGCCATTCGCCCCAAAGTCCATCGGCTCAAGAGCCCGCAAAATCCGTCCCAACGCCTTGAGCCGTGAAGGGCTATGCTTGCCTTAAAAATGCCCCAACGGCTGGCGGAGAAATTGGCAGCGCTGCCCGAAACGCCTGGCGTTTACCTGTTCAAAGACCGACTGGGACGGGTGTTGTATGTCGGCAAAGCCATTAACTTGCGGGCAAGGGTTCGTTCCTACTTCCAAAGCGAAGACCCTTCTCGCCCTTGGCTTCGGGAGATGGTCGGCAAAATTGCCGCCTTGGAAGTTTTGACGACCCGCACCGAAAAGGAAGCCCTGATTTTGGAGTGCAACCTCATCAAACTCCATCGCCCGCCTTTCAACATCCGCTTCAAGGACGACAAAACTTACCCCTTCCTCAAAGTCACCCTCAACGAACCCTTCCCCGCCCTCATCATCACCCGCCAACCCAAAGACGACGGCGCCCGCTACTTCGGTCCCTATCCCGATGGGCGGGCGTTGCGGGAGACCGTGGAATTGCTCAAACGCCTGTTCGGCATCCGAACCTTAACCGTTGTCAACGAGCGGCGCAAAAGCGGTTGCCCTTGGCGCGACACGGGCAAATTGCTTCCCCGCGCTTGCTTGGAGTTTCACCTGCATCGTTGCTCTGGTCCGTGCGTCAACGCTATCAGCCCCGATGAGTATCGCCGCACCGCTCAACGCCTTTGCGAGTTTTTGGAAGGGCGGACAGGCGAAGTTCTTCGGCAGTTGGAACAAGCCATGTGGGAAGCGGCGGAACGGGAAGAGTTTGAGAAAGCGGCGAAACTGCGCGACCAAATCCGAGCCATCCAAGCCATCACCGAGCGCCAAGCCGTCCATTTGCCTCTCCGAGACGACATTGATGCCTACGCCTTCGTCAGCGAGATGGGGCTCGGTTGCGTCCAAATGCTCCTCGTTCGCGGTGGGATGCTCGTCGGCGACCAGCATTTCACCGTCCGCCTCGGTGAAGGGCAAAGTGCGGCGGAGATTTTGAGCGCTTTTATCAAGCAGCGCTACTCGGCGGGCGTGCCCGTCCCGAAAATCGTCTTGCTGCCCGTAGAACTGGACGATGCCGCCGTCATCGCCGAATGGCTCAGCGAAAAGCGAGGCGAACCTGTGACCGTGCGGACGGCGAAAAGCGGCGTTTTGCGGGACTTGCTGGACCTCGCCGAGCGCAACGCCCGACAAGCCCTTCGGGAAGAATTGCAGCGAGAAGAACAAGAACGCCTGAGCCGCGAGTTTGCCCTTCGCTCGTTGCAAACCCACCTAAACTTGCCCACCTTACCCCGACGGATAGAGTGCTACGACATCTCCACGACGATGGGCGTGGAGACTGTCGGCGCAATGGTCGTCTTTGTGGATGGCAAACCCGCCAAAAGCGAATATCGCCGCTTCCGCATCAAAGGCACTCGGATCATGGATGAGGCAACGGGCAAATCCCGCCCCGACGATTACGCCGCCATGCGGGAAGTCCTGACCCGCCGCTTCCGCCATTACCTTGATGGCGACCCAAAGTTTGCCGAGTTGCCCGACTTACTCATTGTGGACGGCGGCAAGGGGCAACTGTCGGTGGCGATGCAGGTGCTCAAGGAGTTTGGCTTGCAAATTCCCGTCGCAGCGTTAGCAAAAGAGCATGAGTTGCTCTATGTGCCCCACTCCGAAGCCCCCATCGCTTTGCCCTTCCACAGCCCCGCCCTCCATTTGTTGCAGCGCTTGCGAGATGAGACCCATCGCTGCGCCATCCGCTTTCACCGTAAACGACGAACGCAGCGAACCCTTCGGAGTTTGCTGGACGAAGTGCCGGGCATCGGGGTCATCCGCAAAAAAGCCCTGCTGCAACATTTCGGCTCACTGGAGGCGCTAATGCAAGCGAGCGTGGACGAACTGGCAAAAGTCCCTCACATGACCCGCCCCGTCGCCGAACGCCTGTGGGCATTCCTGCATCGGCAGCGATCTTTTAGGGCACGATAGGTTTACACCTTTCGTCAAGGGCGCAAAAATATCAATGGCTTCAGGTTGCCTTCCCCTTGCGGCGAGGCAAGACGGGAGGTGAATTGCATGCCACGCCGTCCCATCAAGCCGAAGGACGAGGAGGAAGTTTTTGCCGCTGAAGCGACCGAAGCATCAGAGGGCACAGGAGTCTCTTCCGCCGAAGCGGAAGAGCGGGAGGAAACAAAAGTCGTCACCGAAAGCGTAGAGTTGCTGCGAGAAGTCGGGAAGCGAGCACCCCGCTTGTTCGGCATCCCGTCGGGTGTGGACGGGTTAGACGATTTGTTCTTCACGACGGAAATCCGCGATGGCAAGCCCACTAAGAAGCCGTTAGGCGGTTTCCCATCCTACGCCGTCGTTAACATCACGGGCGTCCCCGACACAGGCAAGAGTTTGATGGTGGAGCAATTCGCCATCAAGCAAGCCAGTCTTGGTTACCCCGTCTTGTTCGTCACCATTGAGAGCCCTGCACCCTTCGTGGCGGCGGGGTTGCGGGCTCGGGCACAAGCGATGGGCGTGGATTACGAAGCCGTTCAGGACAAAATCGTCTTGGTGGACGCCGCCAGTTACGGCATCTTGCGCCACAGCCTGCCGACTTTGCTCAACACTCTCGCCCATGCCATCAAGACCTACAACACCAAGTCGCTGGTCGTTGACTCTGTCACAGGGCTTTATGAAGCCAGGGAGATGATGGCGAGAGATGTCGTCCGCACCTTGTTCAACTTCGCCAAGAAGTGGCGTCAAACAGCTTTGTTTGTCTCGCAAAAGCGCAGTGCCCACGAGCAACTGTCGCCCGAGGCTGCCGGCGGTTACGCTGTCAGCCACATTGTTGATTGTTCCATTGTGCTTTCCAAAGTCCTCATCACCAACCGATTTGAGGCGAAACTTTACAAGGCACCGGTCGGTGAAGTCGTCCGTCTTTTCCGCATTGACGGTTGTCGGCTCTGCGGTCACGACACCAAAACCCACCTGATGGAAATCACCGAAACAGGCTTGGTTCGCATTGGTCCACCGTTAAGCGTTGAAGTTGAGGAGTAAGCGTTAAAGCAAAAACCACGAGGAGGTGGCAGTAATGGCTGTCGTAGTTAAGCCACGCCGTTACAGCCTTGACTTTTTGGCGATGAGGTTGTTTGCGAAAATCATCAAACTGCTTGGCGGTCCAAGGAAGATGATTGAATTGCGCCGCCTGACTTGGCTGCCCAGTTTGATGGAAGCCGTTTATGTCGTCCTGCTGCACGAACTTGAGCGGAAAACCGCAAAGGAAATTGCAGCCACTCTCGGCTTGACACCTCAAACAGTCCAAAACATCCTTCGGGCGAAACCAGAATTTGCCCGTAAGCGGCTGGAAGCGATGTTGTCAGGTGAACTTGAAAGTGCCGACGAGGAAACCAAAACCCATATGGCAGGCGCCTTAGCCAAACTGGCTTACGAGGAAATGCGCTCACAAGAAGCCGCCGAAGAAGTAGCGTGATAAAGCGGCGACCGTTTTAGGGTTAAGCGCCTTGGGCAAAATATCGCCTATAAAGGGGTTCAGTGTGTCAACAATAGATGGATCCATGCCTTTGCGGTTTCTCAAAATGCCAACCTTTCAGCCGTTTGCTATTCCAGCAACTCATACAGCGTGTTGCGTTTTTTAGGGATGAAGCCTGCTTCCCTGATGGCTCTCAGCATTTCGTCAATGGTTGCCCAATATTTTGCGCCTGCCAAGCGGGTCACATTCTCTTCAATGACTGTATCGCCGAAATCGTTTGCCCCGAAAAAGAGCGCCATTTGGGCGACTTTCAAACCCTGAGTTACCCACGACGCTTGAATGTTCGGGAAATTATCCAGCGCCAACCGAGCGATGGCTGTCAGTTTCAAGTATGGATGACCGCCAGCCTGATGCCCCTTCACTCGCTTGCCCAAAGGGGTGTTGCCCGGCTGGAAGCACCAGTGTATGAATGCCGTGAACCCGCCTGTCTCATCCTGCAACTGACGGATAGCCACGAAGTGCTCGGCAATGTCCTCAGGTTCTTCAATGTGCCCGAACATCATCGTCGCCGATGAGCGAATTCCCAATTCGTGGGCAGTTCTCATCACCATCAGCCATTCGTCTTTGCTGCATTTCAATCGGCTGATGATGTATCGCACTCGGTCGCTCAAAATCTCGGCGCCTCCGCCTGGTATTGAACCCAAACCCGCTTCCTTCAGTTTCAGCAGCACTTCTCGCACGCTCATGTTCTCCAGTTCGGCGATGTAGAGGATTTCTGCGGGCGAGAGACAGTGCAGCCAGATTTGTGGGAAGCGTTCTTTGATGGCAGCGAAAGTGTTGCAATACCAATCCAACCGCAAGTCTGGGTTGAGACCGCCTTGCATCAAAATCTGCGTCGCTCCCAACTCAACGGCTTCCTGCACCTTCTGCAAGATGACTTCCAGCGGCAGGACATAGCCCTCTTTGTGCCCCGGCGGTCGGTAGAAGGCACAGAAACTGCAATAGTCAACGCAGACATTGGTGTAGTTGATGTTGCGAGAGACGACATAGGTGACGATGGGCTCGGGATGGATGCGGAAGCGGATTTCGTTTGCAGCCATCCCGATGGACAGCAAGTCGGGGCTTTTCAGCAGCGCCACGATGTCGTCAAAAGTCAACCGTTCACCGTCCAGCGCTTTACGCAGGATCGGCAAGATCATCGGGTCGCGTTCCGTTCGTCCCATCATCGCTGTCAGGGATGTCACTGCCGTCATCTTGCTTGCCTCCTTACGCGCCTTAAAGCCGTTTGCCATTTCTCACCGCTTACCATTGGCTGTTCGCCCTTCGCCCAAAAACTTAACACTTGACTTGCTGGTTTTCAACGGGCAACATAAAAGCGGTGATGGGCGATGCGGCAATTGGGGCATTGGCTTGGCGGTTTCCTTGTGGGCGCAGTGCTGGTCGGAGCGATGGCGGGGCAAGACGGAACGGTTTGGCGTTTTGACGAGCCCGCTGCCATCGTCAACGGCGAACCGATCAGCAAGGGCGATTTGCTGCAGCGATTGTTAGCCGATTTCGGTGAAGAGACCATCAAACAACTCATCACGCTGAAATTGCTGGAACAAGAAGCGGCGAAAGAAGGCATCAAGGTGACCGATGAAGAAGTGGCGAAGCGGTTTGAGGAGTTGCAGGGGCAGCGAGCCGACTTGGAAAAACGCTTGGGGCGGGGGCGGTTGAGCGATTTGACCTTGCGGGATGAAGCGAAACGGTTGTTGCTTTTGGAGCGGTTGGTCACCAAGCAAACCGTCGTTTCCGACGAAGAGTTGCGTCGCTTTTACGCCCGTCACTACATCCGCTACAACCGCCCCGAAGAGGTGACGATTCGCGAAATCGTCGTCTTCTCCTTTCCCGAAGCGCAGGAAATTTACCAGCGGTTGCGCCAGACGCCTGCCAACAAGTTGGCGGAAACTTTTGACCGCTTGGGGAAGGAGCGGTCGGTCATCCTTGGGTTCATGGGCACTTTCATCTATGACGAACTACCCGAAGAAATGCGGGAAGCCCTTCGGAAGGCGAAACCCAACGAAATCCTCCCACCTTTGTTGGTCAAATCTTCAGGGCAACCGACTTATCGCATCGTTTGGGTGCAGAAAAAGACGCCCGCCCAACTCAATCCCTTTGAGAAGGTGCGGGACATCGTGCGCCAAGATTATTTGGTGGAACGGATGGTCGTGTTGGCGCCTGAGTTGGTCAAGCGCCTTTGGGCGAAAGCGAACATCCAATACACCGTGCCATCGTTGGGTGGCGCGGGGAAATGAGGAGGTGGCGTTCATGGCAACGCGTGAGGTCGGTGTCGGCTTGGTGGGTTATGCCTTTATGGGCAAAGCCCACAGCAACGCATGGCGGCAAGTCGTCCACTTTTTTGACCCGCCCATAACGCCCCGCATGGTCGCTATCTGCGGGCGCAACGAAGAGCGCGTCAGAGCCGCCGCCCAAAAACTCGGTTGGTCAAGTTACGAGACCGATTGGCGCAAATTAGTGCGCCGCGACGACATCCACATCGTGGATGTCTCCACTGCCAACGACACCCACGCCCCCATCAGCATTGAGGCTGCCAAGCAAGGCAAGCAAGTCTTCTGCGAAAAGCCCCTCGCCCGCAACCTGCGCGAAGCCGAACGGATGTTGGAAGCCGTTGTGGCGGCGGGCGTCACTCACGGCGTCTGCTTCAACTACCGTCGCGCCCCTGCTGTCCAACTCGCCAAACAGTTGATTGCCAGCGGTCGGATGGGCAAAGTGTTCCACTTTCGCGGCACTTACTTGCAAGACTGGATCGTTGACCCCAACTTCCCGTTGGTCTGGCGATTGCGCAAAAGCATCGCTGGTTCGGGAGCGTTGGGCGACTTGGCGGCGCATGTCATTGACTTGGCTCGTTTCCTTGTCGGCGAAATCGTGGAAGTCGTCGGCTACCTGCACACCTTCATCAAGCAACGCCCCTTGCCCGCCGAGGAAGTCGGCGGCTTGACAGGGCGGGCGGGACAGCAGATGGGCGAAGTGGATGTGGACGACGCCTCGCTATCCATCGTCACCTTTGACAACGGCGCTATCGGCTACATTGAAGCGACCCGTTTCGCCCCCGGGCGCAAAAACTACAACCGCTTTGAAATCAACTGCGAGAACGGCAGCCTCATTTTCAACTTAGAACGGATGAACGAACTGGAAGTCTACTTCCGCGACGAGCCGCAGGAAGTGCAGGGCTTCCATCAAGTCATGGTCACCGAACCTGGCGCCCACAAATACATCGCTGCTTGGTGGCCGCCGGGGCACATCATCGGCTACGAGCACACCTTCGTCCACACCGTCTATGACTTCCTTCGGGGCGTGGCGGGCGAGGAATACTTTGAGCCCGACTTTTACGACGGCGTGCAATGCCAGCGGGTCTTGGACGCCATTGAGCGGTCGGCACAAAAGCGCAAATGGGTGACGGTGGAAGTTTTGCCCGAAATTCAGGAGCGGCGTAAAAAGGCAGCCCTTACCGCCGCTGCTTCCCCCAAACGCCGCCGATGAAGTCGTGACCGACGCGCAAAATGGGCGGGGCGGGCTTACAAACCCGCCCCGTCTTCTCCCGTGAGGTTTTCTGCCCATGCGAAGGGTTAGCATCTTGGGCGCTACAGGTTCTATCGGGCGACAAACCCTGCAAGTCATCGCCTGTCATCCCGACAAATTGAGCGTTGTCGCTTTGGCGGCGGGGCACGATGCAGAGAGACTGAGCGAACTTGTCGCCCAATGGCGTCCCAAAGTGGCAGCGTTGTGGGACGAAGAAGCGGCGAAAGACCTTCGTGGGCGTGTTGATTGCCCTGTCCTCGCAGGTTTGGACGGTTTGGTGGAAATTGCCACGCATCCTGACGCCGATGTTGTCGTCGTCGCCATCCCCACCGCCAAAGCCTTGTTGCCCACTTTAGCGGCTTTGCAAGCGGGAAAGCGAGTGGCGTTGGCGACCAAAGAAGTCCTCGTCGCTGGCGGTCATCTCGTCGTCCAGCAACGGCGTCAAGGGGGCGAACTGTTGCCCATTGACAGCGAGCACAGCGCCCTCTTTCAATGCTTGCAAGGCGAAAACATCGCTGCCGTCCGTCGCTTGATCCTGACGGCTTCGGGCGGACCTTTTCGCACTTGGACGAAAGAGCGATTGCGGCAAGCGACAGTGGATGACGCCTTAGCCCATCCGACTTGGCGAATGGGTCCGAAGGTGACGGTGGATTCGGCGACGCTGATGAACAAAGGGTTGGAAATCATGGAAGCCCGCTGGCTTTTCGGCATCCCTGCCGACCGCATCGCCGTCGTCATCCATCCCCAAAGCATCGTCCATTCCCTCGTGGAGTTCGTGGACAACTCCGTTAAGGCGCAACTGTCCATCCCCGACATGCGCTTGCCTATCCAGTATGCGCTGCTGTATCCCGAACGGGCGGAAAGCCTTGCGCCGCCACTGGATTTGACCGCCATCGGGACGCTGACCTTTGAGCCGCCTGATGAAGACCGTTTCCCTTGCCTTCGCCTCGCCCGCGAAGCGGCGCGCCTTGCAGGGACGATGCCAACGGTGCTCAATGCCGCCAATGAAGTCGCCGTCCACACTTTTTTGCAGCGGCGCATCGGTTTTCTGGACATCCCTGCCATCGTGGAAACCGTCATGGCACTTCACGACCCCATCCCCGAACCCGATTTGGAAACGGTCTGGCAAGTTGACGAGTGGGCACGCCAAACAGCGGCGCAAAAGGTGGGGGAAGTTGCCGCCGTGCGGTAACTTTCTCTCGGCGCTCTTTCCGTTCAGCCAAAGGGCAAAAGCCAGTGCTACTCTTTTCCCAAGCCATCCGTCCAAAAGCGTTGAAAAGAGCGATGCGACGAAAGCGCCAATTGTCACCGAACCGTCAAGGAGGTGCGGGGCGCTAAGTTTGCGCCCACTCTCGGATGGTGCGCCAACCTGGCACCAAAGGGCTTGACCGTCCCTTGTTGGCTGACCGTTTTGAACCCGCCAAAGCCCTGCGGAAGGCGATGAGAGGGCTAATGTGGCAACGCCGCCTTTGGCGGATGGCGTCCGCTGCCGCTTGGCTTCTAACGGTCAGCGCCCTCGCTTATCTTTGCTTCAATGCCCTCTTCCTCGCCCGCTTCGCCCTCTCCCCTGCCCCACTCCTTTTCGCCCTTCAACTGTCAACTGCTTTTGCCATCTTCGGCGTTGTCTTCGTCCTCGTGACGGCGGTGCGATGGTGGTGGCACGATTCGCTCTTTCGTGCTATCGCCGATGCCGATGCGTTACTGGATGGCGACATGTTGCGCAACGCTTTGGATTTGGCGAAGTTGCGAGACGATGAACCTTTCGTCTCACCCCTCTTTGCGCGGGCTGCCATCTGGCGGGCGTGGGAGCGATGGCAATCCGCCGCCACGAACGGCATCGCCCACCGACTGACGCTTCCTCACCGTCGCCACGCCGCCCTTTCATGGCTTCTCGCTTTGCCCTTCGCTGCCATCGCTTTGCTGGTCACGATGCGCAGTGGCGCTTCCGTCTCCGCTCTCATCACCCTCTACCGCGACGCCCAAGCCATGTTGGCGTTTGAGCGGCATGGAAAGTTGCGATTGCATCTCAGCGACGCCGATGGCGTCGTCCTCAAAGGCACTTCGGTGATGGTGACAGTGGAAGCGGAAGGAGGCAAAGCAACCCTCGTTCGGTTGCGCTGGCAGACGCCGAAGAGAACGCATTGGCTGACGATGCAACCTGTCGGCGACAACCGCTTCGTTGCCGAACTTGTCGTCACCGAGAGCGGGAAACTGCGAGCCATTTGCGGGCGCATTAAAAGCCCGTCGGTGTCACTTTTAGCCGTCTTGCCCCCACGCATCAGCGAATGGCTGGTCAGCGTAGAGCCGCCTGACTATGCGGGTTTGCCCGCCGAAAGTTTCGCCGAACCGCCATCTCGCTTGCGGTTGCTGAAAGGGACGAAGGTGACGGTCACGGCAACTGCCTCGTCAGTGTTGAGCGACGCGCAAATTCTCTGCGAACCTAAAACCTCTGCCGATGTCGCCACCGATGAGCAGCAAGTCACCATCCGCTTCGCTGTCCGTCAGCCTTTCCGTTGGCGCTTGCACCTGCGCGACCGTTACGGGTTTGACGGCTTGACAAATTGGCAGCGGGTGGAAGTCCAACCTGACGACCCGCCGAAGGTGGCGATGTTGGCGGGCGTGAAGGCTGTCGTCGCAGGGGGCTTTGCGCCCTTGACAGTGCGCGCCGAAGACGATTTCGGTGTCCGTCAACTCGCTTTGCAATTCGCTGTCGGCGAACCGAACCGACCACCTTCCCGTTGGCAAACCGTCATCTTGCCCATCCCGACGGGCGCGATGGTGGAGCAATCGTTGGCGTTGCCCGTGCCCGTTACGGCTGTCGGCAAATCCCTCTGGGTTCGGGGCAGGGCGGAAGACAACGATGCTGTGTCGGGTCCGAAAGTTGCTGTCTCGGCATGGCTTGAATTGCCCATCCGCACGCCCGACGAATTGCTGGGCACGCCCGATGAGTGGCTTCGTCGCTTGCGGCAATTGGAAGCGTGGCTGCAACAACGCGATTGGCAGACGGCGCAAACGCAAGTGGAGCGATGGCAACGGTGGTGGCAAGAGCAATGGCGACAGGCGCAATGGGCAAATCAACCCCTCCCGCAGGCGTGGTTGCAAGAGTGGCTGCAACACTTGACGGAGCATGTGCGACGGCGCGCCTTGACAGCGGCACTTAATGAGTTGTGGCAAATGCAGCGGGCGTTGGAGCGGGCGATGGGTGAAGAGCGATTGACGGAACTGGCGCAGGAAGCGGTGCGGCTGCGGGCGATGCAGGAAAGCCTTTTGCGTTCCTTGCAACGGGGCACACCGCCGACTTCCCTCGCCGCTTCCCAAGAGCAACTTGCCGACCGCACTGAGCAATTGCGTCAAGCGTTGCAGGACGAAGCGAAGCGATGGGCGGATTTGGGCAACGCCGATGTTGCCCTTCAATTGCGCGACGCCGCTAAAGTCCTCGCTCAACGACCGACTGCGGAAGCGATGCGCCAAGCGGCAGCCGCCATGCGCCAAGAGCAAACCGCCATCGCCCAATCTAAGGGCAACGATGCCCTCAGCGATTTGCGGGAATTAGAAGAGCGATTGACTTCGCCGACCCAAAACCCTTTGGCGCAACTTTATCGGCAGGAACGCAACTTGCTGGCACAACTTTTAGAGCAAACGGAACGGTTGCGCCGTGACCAAGCCAATTTGCGACAGCAAACGGAAACATCGGCAAGTCAACAAGTCGGCAAGTCGGCAAACGAAGGACAACGAACGGAGCAACCGTCCATCAGAACGCCCGCAACTTCTGTCAACCCCCTTTCGCCTCCGATGCCACCCAGTTGGAGCGAAGTGGAACGCTTGACATCTGAACGCCCTCAGCCCTCTCCCAACCCACAACGCCATCCACCAACCTTGCCAGAGCGACAACGACAACTGCGCCAACGAGCCGAAAGTTTAAGGACGCCGTTGCAGGAAGCGATGGAGCGCGTCCCCCAATTGCCTCCCGAAACACCGCACCGTTTGCAAGACGCCATTGAGCAAATGGACCAAGCCGAACAAGCCTTGCGACAAAACGAAAGGCAACAGGCGAGCCAATCCCAACGGCGCGCCGAAGAAGCGTTGCAGCAACTCAGCGAAGTTCTTCGGCAGGCGTTGCAGTTAGAGCAAGGTTCGCTGAGCCAACGGATGGGGGCGGGCGAAAACGAAGCGATGGCGTTGGCGCGCCGACAAGCGAGGCTGCTGCGCCGCACCCAACAATTGCACGCCCAGCGGCAACGAGGGCAACGCCCCAACCCCTCCGAGTTGCAAGCGATGGGGGCAGAAGAAGGGAGCATCCGCCAAGCCCTCAGCCGTATGGAAGGCTTTTTCGGCGAAGCCCTCCCGCCTGAATTGCGTCAACGAATGGGGCAAGCCCAAGAGTGGCTGCAATGGCTGGAGCAAAACCTTCCGCAAGGCGAGACGGGGCAGGAAACGCAGGGACGACAGCAACGCGTCTTGGAAACCCTCCTGCAATTGGCGCAAGCCCTCAGCGGGCAACAAGGCAACCAACAAGGGCAACAGCGACAACAGCAAATGGCGGGGCAAACGCCTGCCATGCCCGACATCAACTGGGGGCGCTTCATAGAACACGGACCGCCCATGCGGCAAGTGCCCGAAGCCTTGCAAGGGACAAAAGGCGGCGCTGCGTTCGTGGAACAGGCGAAACCCGTCAGCCCGCCTCTTCAGTCCCCCCTGTCCGTCCCGCGCCTCTCCGTCCCACCCGCCTACCGCGACGCCGTGCAAAAGTATCAGCGAAGGAAGTGACACATGACGGTGATGGCTATTCGCTGCCGTTTCGCCCGTCGCTTGAATTTCGGAAGGTGACCGAAAGATGCGTGGGATGATCATCGTCGGACTTTTAGGCCCTTTGCCATTGGTCATTGCGTCGTTGGTCATCGGTCATTCTCTGATGGCAATTCAGCCACCGGCGCCGCCGTCAGGGGAAGCGGTGGCGCCCGAAGAAAAGTTAGAGCCACTACCGCCCGTCCCGAAACTTCCGCCCCATGTCGTCGCCATCGCCCGATTGCGCCTGCGGGAAAGCACCTTGCGGGTAGACCCGATGAGCGACTTCAACCTGATTCGCAATGTCGCCGAACGAACGGGATGGGCACATCTTTATCCCCATCGCGTCGTCGTCTCGCTGGATAACGACGACCTCTTCCGCTTTCCCATCCTCATCTTCGTCAGCGAGCACCAACCGATGAACCTGACGCCGATGGAACGGGAGCGGTTGCGCCGCTACTTGAAAGGGGGCGGCTTTTTGTTCGTTAGCGAGTGCAACGCCAAGTTGCGGCTGCGCCCCGAATTGCGCCCCGAACTGCAAGCCTTGTTGCCTGAAACTCAACTCAAACCCATCCCGCCTGACCATCCCATCTACCGCGTGCCTTACCGCATTGACCGCATCGTCCCCGCCCGTCGTGGTGGCAAAACTTTTCACGAAGGCATGGAACTTTATGGGCGGTTGGTGCTCGTCTATTCGCAAAATGCGGAAGAATGCTCGTGGCAAAGTTGGCGCTGGACGGGACCGATTTGTGCCTGCTTGCCCCCTGACTTTGACTACGCCTTCCGCTTCGGTGTCAACCTCGTCTACTACGCCCTGACCCATTAAGGGCAATGCCCAATGACCGACGGAAAGGAGGAGCGACGATGACCGAGACGGAACTGCGAGAGTTGCAAGCCGTAGAACGCATCGCCCAATTGCGGCAAGCGTTGCTGGGCGAATTGCGGAAAGTCATCGTCGGGCAAACGGAAATCATTGAGCAACTGCTCATCGCCCTGTTGGCGAAAGGGCATTGCCTGCTCATCGGCGTGCCCGGCTTGGCGAAGACCCTTTTGGTCAAAACTCTCGCCCAAGTGTTGGACTTGAGTTTCAAACGCATCCAGTTTACGCCCGACCTGATGCCCAGTGACATTTTGGGCACTGATGTGTTGCAGGAAGACCCTGAAACGGGGCGGCGCCGCTTTGAGTTTTTGCCGGGACCGATTTTCGCCCACATCATCCTCGCCGATGAAATCAACCGCGCCCCGCCCAAGACGCAATCAGCGTTGTTAGAAGCGATGCAAGAGCGCAAGGTGACGGTCAGCGGGCGCACTTACGAGTTGCCCCAACCCTTTTTCGTGCTGGCGACCCAAAACCCGATTGAGATGGAAGGCACTTATCCCTTGCCCGAAGCGCAACTGGACCGCTTCCTTTTCAGCCTCGTGTTGGACTATCCCTCAGCGGACGAAGAAGAAGCCATTGTCCACTTGACGACCTCGGCTTATGAGCCCGATTTGCAAGTCGTGATGGGGCGGGAAGAGTTGCTGCAGGCGCAAGAGTTGGTGCGCAAAGTGCCCGTGCCCGAACGGGTGGGCAAGTATGCCGTCCAACTGGTGCGAGCGACCCGACCGAAAGAGGCGGCAGCCCCCGAATTCGTCCGCCAATGGGTGCAATGGGGGGCGGGACCAAGGGCATCGCAAGCCCTCATCTTGGGCGCCAAGGCGAGGGCGCTCTTGCACGGACGCACCGCCGCCAGTGCCGAAGATATCCGTGCCGTCGCCCTGCCCGTTTTGCGCCATCGCCTCATCTTGACCTTTGCAGCGGAAGCCGACGGCATCGCTCCCGAACAGGTCATCACCCGCCTCCTCCAAACCGTCCCCGAACCCTAAAGATGCGCTACATTTTTGGCGGCGAAAGGAGGGATGAGCCATGGCGGAAGAAGTCAAACTCGCCGCCACCTTAGCCCGACCGAAAATGCTGGCGAACGCCAACCCGCAACTGAACTATGTGCTGCTGGAAGTCATCCCCGTCGGCGAAGGCTTGCCCCAATCCGCTCCGCTGAACTTGTGCCTTGTGTTAGACCGCAGCGGCTCTATGGCGGGGCAAAAGATGGAGAACTTGCGACGGGCTGTGGAACTCGTCATTGACCAATTAGACCCGACGGACATCCTGAGTATCGTCATCTTTGACGACCGCGCCGAAATCCTCGTGCCCGCCACCTCCGTCACCGACAAAAACACCCTCAAAGCCAAAGTGAAGGGCATCACCGATCGGGGCGGGACGGAGATGAGCAAGGGGATGCAGTTGGGCATCCAAGAATTGCAAAAGCACCTGACGCCCGACCGCGTGTCGCGGATGGTGCTGCTGACCGACGGACAAACTTACGGCGACGAAGATGAGTGCCAGAAGTTGGCGAACCAACTGGCGCAACTTTCCGTGCCCCTTTACGCCTTCGGGTTGGGCGAAGATTGGAACGAAGATTTGCTGGACGCTTTGGCGAACGCGACGAAAAGTTTGGGCGGCTTTGCCGAGTTCATTGAGCGTCCCGAACAAATCCTGCGGCATTTTGAGTTTGCCGTCCGCAGCGCCAAGCGGGTTGTCGCCCGTAACGCCTATCTGACCCTCAAACTGGCGCAAGGCGTCGGTCCTCGGCAAGTCTGGAGAGTCTTGCCCCTCATCGCCAACTTGGGCTATCAGCCCATTTCCGACCGCGATGTGCAAGTGCCTCTGGGCGATTTGGAGCGGGACGAAGGACAAGCGGTGCTTTTGGAGTTTTCCGTGACGAGCAAGCCGAAAGGTGTTTTCCGCATCATGCAAGCGGAAGTCACTTACGACCTGCCCCACGAAAACCGTTACGGCGAGAAGGTCAAGGCGGACATCGTGATGGAGTTCACCGACGATGAAAAAGCCGTCCAGCAAGTCAATCCCCGCGTGATGAACTTGGTGGAGAAGGCGACGGCGTTCAAGTTGCAGACGCGGGCGTTGGACGCTGCCAAAGCCGGCGACATTAGCACCGCCACCCGCTTGTTGCGTCAATCGGCGACCCGTTTGCTCAACATCGGCGAGACGGAACTGGCAAAAGTCGCCGAGGAGGAAGCCGCCCGATTGGAGCAAGGGCAACAAATGACCAGCACGGGCACCAAGCGCCTGCGCTACGAAACCCAACGGCTCACCCGACCCATCCCAAAGCAGTGACCGAAACGAACGGGACGGGGACGCAGGATGAAAAAGAGGATTGGGTTGAGACAAATCGTCGCAGGTGTTGCAAAGGGCGTGGTGCTTTGGGCACTCGCTTCCTTGCTGGGGTGCGCACAGGGGATTTTGCCTGCCTTGCGCTCAGAGAACCCCACGCCGACTTCGCTGAGCACGACGCCCACTTTCCGACCGCCAAAAGAAGGAGGACGACCGATGCAACGGCAACGCCTTCGGGTTTATGTCGGCACCTACACCCATCGGGGCAGCAAAGGCATCTACGCCTTTGAGTTGGACTTGACGACAGGTGCGACGACGGAGCCGACCCTCGTGGCGGAAGCGGTCAACCCATCTTTTCTGGTGCTCCATCCCAGCCACCGCTTCCTTTACGCCGTCAACGAAATCGGTGAGTTTCAAGGCGAACGGACGGGTTCAGTCAGCGCCTTCGCCGTTGACCCGTCAACGGGCAAACTCACCCTGCTCAACCAGCAACCGTCCAAAGGCACCGCGCCGTGCCATTTGACGGTGGACAGGCAAGGCAAATTCGTGCTGGTGGCAAATTACGGCAGCGGGAGTGTCGCCGTCTTGCCGATCTTGCCCGATGGGCGCTTGGGCGAACCGACCGCCGTCATCCAGCATGAAGGCAAAAGCGTCAACCCGAAGCGACAGGAAGGTCCGCACGCCCACTCGGTCAACTTGGATGCCGCCAACCGATTCGCCTTCGTCGCCGATTTGGGCTTGGACAAGGTGCTGATTTACCGCTTTGACGGCAACAAAGGGACGCTGACGCCTAACGACTCCCCTTTCGCCGCCGTCGCTTCGGGCGCTGGACCGCGCCACTTCGCCTTCCATCCCAACGAGCGCTTTGCGTATGTCATCAACGAACTCAATGGCACTATCACGGCGTTCCGCTATGATGCCCAAAAGGGAACGCTGAGCGAGTTGCAAACGGTTTCCACACTGCCCGACGACTTCAAGGGCGACAATTGGACGGCGGAAGTGCAAGTCCATCCGTCGGGCAAATTTCTTTACGCTTCCAATCGGGGGCACAACAGCATCGCCATCTTCGCCATTGACGGGAAGGGGCATTTGCAACTTATCGGGCACGAACCGACGCAAGGTCAAACGCCTCGCCATTTCGCTGTTGACCCCACAGGCACTTTCCTGCTCGCCGCCAACCAAGACTCCGACAACCTCGTCGTCTTCCGCATTGACCTGAAGACGGGCAAGTTGCAACCGACGGGTCAACAAGTTCCCATCCCGACGCCCGTTTGCGTCTTGCCCGTCCCGTCGCCTTGACCCGCAACCTGTTAGAGCGCCTACAAGGCGCGAGAGTTTGATTGCTGGGCAGCAAAGTAAGCGCACAAATCGGTCAAGGGGCAAATTTCGCATCGGGGTCGTTGCGCCCGACAAATCGTTCGTCCGTGCTGGATTAAGTTCAGGTGCAACCGATATTTGATGTCGTCGGGCACGATGCCATCCATCAAGGCGTTCGCTTTTGCCTCGTTGACTTTCGCATCAATCCATCCCAATCGCTTGGCGATGCGGTAGATGTGGGTGTCAACGGGGAAGACGGGCTTGCCGAAACTGAAGAGCAACACGCACGCCGCCGTCTTCGGACCGACGCCCGATAGCCGTCGCAGCCATGCCAACGCTTCGGGAACGGGCATCGTCTCAAGGAACGCCAAATCCAATTTGCCCCCGTTAGCGTCGGCGATTTTTTGCAGGATGGCTTTGATGCGGGGCGCTTTTTGGTTCGCTAATCCTGCCGACTTGATGGCGGCGGCGATTTGGCGGACAGAGGCATTCAACACTTGCTCCCACTTTGGAAAGCGCCGCCGAAGTTCCGTGTAGGCTTTGTCGCGGTTGACATCGTTGGTGTGCTGGGAAAGGACGGTCAGGATCAACTCGTCCAGCGGCTTCGCCCGTTGTCGCCACCGCTTGTCGCCATAAAGCGCCATCAACCGTTTGTCCACTTCACGGATGACCCCTTCATCGGTTCGCACCATGCCCATCACCTTTCCTGTTTTCTCGTCCCTCGCCCCTATTGCTCACAGTGGTGCCAACAAGTTGCGGTAGCCCGAAAGTTGCTCGTAAGTGAAGGCGACGCAAAGGAGCGTCATTTCGTCCAGCACCTTGCCGATGAACTGGACGCCGATGGGCAAGCCGTTGAGAAAACCGCAAGGGACGCTGATGGCGGGAAGCCCTGCCATGTTGGCGGGGATGGTGCAGATATCGCTCATCTTCATCAGCAGCGGGTCGTCCGTGCGTTCGCCCAACTTGAAGGGCGGGACGGGCGAAGTCGGCGTTAGCAACACATCGCACCGCTCAAATGCCCGCTCAAAATCCTGCCGAATGAGCGTCCGCACTTTCGCCGCCCGTAGGTAATAGGCTTCGTAGTAGCCCGCGCTCAAGGTGTAAGTGCCGAGCATGATGCGGTGTTTGACTTCGCGCCCGAACCCTTCCTTGCGGGTGCGGGAATACATCGCCACGATGTCATCGCTCACCGCTGCCCGATAGCCATACTGCACGCCGTCATATCGCGCCAAGTTACTGGAGGCTTCGGCGGGGGCGATGATGTAGTAAGCCGCCAAAGCGTATTCCGTCGTCGGCAAGGAAACTTCTACTAACTCGGCGCCCGCTTCCGCCAACCGTTCCGCCGCCTGCCGCACCAATGCCGCCACCTGTGGGTCAATCCCTTCGCCGAAATACTCTTTCGGCAACCCAATTCGCATGCCCTTGACATCGGCGACAAGCGCTTGCGTGTAGTCGGGAATAGGTTGCGGGATGGAAGTGCTGTCTTTCGGGTCGTGCCCTGCGATGGCGTTGAGCAACAGGGCACAATCGGTCACATCGCGGGTCATCGGTCCGATTTGGTCCAGCGACGAAGCGAAGGCGACCAATCCGTAACGGCTGACGCGCCCGTAAGTCGGTTTCATGCCCACAATGCCACAGAAGGCAGCAGGTTGGCGGATGGAGCCACCCGTATCACTTCCCAACGCTGCCAAGCATTCTCCTGCTGCCACCGCTGCAGCGCTCCCGCCACTGCTTCCGCCGGGCACGCGTTGCAAATCCCATGGATTGCGGGTCGGATAAAAGCCTGAAAACTCGGTAGACGAACCCATCGCAAATTCGTCCATGTTCGTCTTGCCGACAAAGACAGCGCCCGCTTCCTTGAGTTTGGCGACGACCGTCGCGTCGTAAGGCGGGACGAAGTTGTGCAGGATTTTGGACGCGCAAGTCGTTTTGATGCCCTTCGTGCACATGTTGTCCTTGATGGCGATGGGGATGCCCGTCAAAGGCGTGACGGCATCGCCCGCTTTCAGCCGTCGGTCGGCATCTTCCGCCATCTTCAAGGCGATGTCGTCGGTGACGGTCAAAAAGGCTTGCACCTTGCCTTCCACTTGCCCGATGCGCTCCAACACCGCCTTCGTCAGTTCCACCGACGAAATCTCTCGGCGCTTGAGCAACTCGTGGGCTTCGTGAACCGTCAACCGCCAAAGTTCCATGCCTTTCCCTCCTTCACACGGCAAAAATTTGGCGCAAAAGGTCATCGCCCCTCAAAACTTGCCGCTCTCCGTTTGCCCGCACGACCGTCACCTGCGTTGGGGCGGTTGGAAGCGGATGACGATGACATCGCCGTCTCGCACCTCGTAATCTTTGCCCTTGATTTCCACCCAACCTTTCTCTTTGGCGGCGTCCCACGAACCCGCTTCCTTCAGCCGCTCAAAGGCAATCACTTCGGCGCGGATGAAACCCGCTTCCATGTCCGAGTGAATTTTCCCCGCCGCTTTGACGACGGGCGTCCCACGCGGGACGACCCACGCCGTCACTTCTTTCCCGACGGGCGTGAAGAAGACGACGACATCCAGCAACGAAAAGGCAGCGCGAATGAGCCGCTCCAACGCCTTCGCTTCGTCGCCGTAAAGTTCCGCCAGTTCGGCGGCGTCGCTTTCGCTGAGTTCCGCCAACTCCGCCGCCAGTTTGGCGTTGATGGGCAGCGCCATCAATCCTCGCTCCCTTGCCCAAGTTTGCAAGCGGTCAAAAACTTCGTGGCTTTCCGCCGTCTCGTCCACATTGCCGACCAGCAACATCGGCTTTAAGGTGAGCAGTTGGTAAGGCTTCAAACGCTCCCGCTCCTCTTTTGTCAAGTCCGAAGTCCGCAAGGGTTGACCTGCGTTCAAATGCGCACGGGCTTTCGCCAATGCTGCCGCTTCCGCTTTGGCGTCGGGGTCGCCTGTGCTTTGCGCCACCTTGCTGACCCGCTGCCATCGCCGCTCCACCAACTCCAAGTCCGCCATCGTCAACTCCAACTCCACAATCTCTGCGTCTCGCACGGGGTCAACGGTCGTCTCCACATGGATGACCGTCGGGTCGGTAAAACATCGGGCGACTTGGACGAGGGCGTCCACGCCGCGAATGTGGCTGAGGAACTGATTGCCCAAGCCTTCGCCCTTGTGGGCGTTGCGCACTAAGCCAGCGATGTCCACGAACTTGAAAGCCGCAGGGACGACCCGCTCTTGACCGACCAAGCGAGCCAACTCGTAAGGACGCAAGTCAGGGACGGCGACGACGGCTTCGTTGGGCTCAATCGTGCAAAAGGGGTAGTTGCTGACCGCCGCATGGGCGCGGGTGAGGGCATTGAAGAGCGTGGACTTGCCGACATTGGGCAACCCGATGATGCCGACTTCCAGCATCGCCCTTCGCTCCTTTTTTCACGGCGCGGGCAATTCGTCCAACCGAGCCAACGCTCTTTGGGCAGCGGCGCGCACTTGCGGGTCGGAGTCGGTTGTCAAGCGCACCAATTTTTCGCGGGCGCTCGTGATTCGCCATGCTCCCAGCAACCAAGCCGCTTCCGTTTTCAATTTCGGGTCGTCGCCCTCCAACGCCCGCAGCAAAGCGGGCACTGCCAACCCGCCGACGCCGAACAAAGCCGCCCGCGCCCGCAAGCGCGTGAGCGGTCGGTCGCTGCCCAAAAGCGCAAGGAGTTCGTCCAACGCTTTTTGGTCACCCGATTTGGCTAAGGCTTGGAGCAAAGTGATGCGTTGGTCTTCGGGAAGGTCGGGCGACAACCGCTTCGTCAACTCACTCACGCCCGCCCGATCGCCGACGGACGCAAGGGCGCGAGCGGCAATCTGCCGCGTCGTCGGGTTGTTGGAGCGCAATGCTTCCCGCAAGATGCCCCGCCCTTGTTCGCCGTAGTAGACAAGCCCGAAGGCAGCGGCAGTGGCTAACTCGGCATCGTCCGCCCGCAACGCTTCTGTTAGTAACGGCATCGCTTCCTTAATGCGCCGTCGGCTCAAAACCGTCAAGGCTTCCGCCCGAACTTGATGGTCGCCATCGTCTTGCGCCATTTGGAGCAGCAAACGCATCGCTTCCTTCGTCCCGATGGCATTTAAGGCGTCAACGGCAGTCAAACGGGCTTTGCGTTCGGACGATTTCGTCAGTTGCTGGATAGCGGGCAAGGCTTTGTCTTTCAGCATTGCCAAGCCTGACATGGCGACAGCTCGCTCGCGCCAATCGCCACCCTTCAACGCTTCCATCAGCACCGCAATCACTTGCGGACGAGCGACACCGCAAATGCCCGACAGCAACGCGGCGCGCCGTTCAGGGCGCGTCTCGGCGCGATAAGTCATCAAAACGACCGACAAACCTTTCTCGCCCTTCGCCGCCAACGCCGCAGCGGCGTTGCGGATGACTTCCAAATCGGCATCGCGCAACGCTTGCGTCAGCAACCGCCAATCCCGCTCATCGTGCGAGCGCGTTAGTGCCAAAACGCCTTGCGCCCGCAACGACGCATCGGGACGCTTCACCAAAACCCGTCCTTCTTCGGGACGCAACGCCCCCAACCGCCACAATGCCCGACTCGCCCAGAAGGCGACAATCGGCTCATCCCGCAAAGCCGTTTGCAACTGAAGGAGCATTTTTCGGGACGGCGCTTGCGCCCAGATGCAAAAGACCATCTCCCGCACCCGTTTGTCAGGATGCTTTGCCAGCGGCGCAAGGCGAAGGGCATCGTCGGGCGATGGCGGAAATTGTTGAAGCAACCGCAAAGCGCCCTCGCGCTTTTCGCCTTGCCCACTCAATGCCCACGCAACCAACTGCTTCCGCATCGGCTCAGATGGCTTGCTGAGCCCTTTCAAGACAGGCTGCCACAAATCGGGTTGACGACCGAGGCGCTCGCAAAGCCATCCCCAATGCTTCGGCGGCAAGCGACGCAATAAGCGAACCAAACGGTCTCGTTGAACGGGATTGCGTTCCTGCTCGTAAGCGTCCATCAAGCGCGTCCAAGTCGTTGCGTCGGCGACTTGCGGCAACACTTCCATCGCCCACCTTGCTTCCGCCGCCGAGCGGTGCAAAGCGGAAAGCGCCAACCGCTGCATCGTGGCGGCAGACACTTGCGCTATCGGCAACAAACCGAGGGCGTCCACCCGCACCGTCGCATCAGGGTCATTTTCCGCCAAAGCGGTCAAGCGCTCCGCCAGTTGCTGCCGTTGCGAAGGTGTCAAGGACATTTTCGGCAGAGCGTCCCGCAACTCCCGCAAAGCCTTTCGCCGCTGCGCCCTATCATGGCTTGAAAGGACCCGCAAAGCCCCTTCAACGGGCGACTGGGGCAGAAGCCACCAAAATGACCCGACCACCAACGCAAGGAGCGCCAACACACCGAGCCACAAAATTGTCCGCCGCATGGCAACGCCACCCGTAGAGATTGTGGCATGCTTTTTGACGCCTTCACGCAAAAACGCTCTCGCAAAATCACTGACGAAGGGGGACGGACGATGCAAGCGGTCGTGCTCTTTGAAGATGCCCGATGGACGAATTTCAAGCCATTGACTTGGATGCGCCCCGTCTGCCTTCTGCGGACGGGCATCTTCCCGCTGTGGGAGAAAGTTGCGCGGGCATGCCAAGCAGCGGGTTGGCAGGACTTTGAAGTCCACATCCACACCCGTCGCTACCTTGCGCCGACTTTGCGCCATTGCTTGAACGGGGCGCGGGGCGGGGGACGAGGGACGGGAAGATGGAAAGGCGTCTTCGTCAATGAACTGGAGAGGTTGGAAGGCAAAAGCGCGCTGTTTGTCAACGGACGCCTTTTGGTCACGCCCGAACTGGCGCGACAGGCGTCGGCACTGGAAGAAGGGACGGCTTACCTGAAAGGTAGCGAGTTGCTCGCCATCGCATTGGGCGAACGGGCGACGGCAAAAGTTTTGCCCACATTGCAAAAGGGCGAACCGCTGACCGATGCCGATTTGCAAACCCTGCTGGACGCTGCGTCCCGTCGTGTGGAAGTGACCGACGCCCTCTTGCTCCGCTACCCTTGGCAACTCATTGACCACAACGCCGAACTAATCAGCGCCGAATTCGCTATAGCGACGGCGGGCAAGGAGAGCGAAGGGAAATTGGAGCAAGGCGCTGTCATTTACGGCGGCGATGCCTCCCGTGTCTACTTGGGCAAGGGCGCCATCGTCCATCCGACGGTCGTCTTGGATGTCACGCACGGACCGATTTACATCGGCGACGGCAGCATCGTTTACCCGCCGACCCGCATTGAAGGACCCGCCTACATTGGCAAAGGCACTTGGATTGTCGGCGGGAAAATCCGCGAGGGCAGCAACATCGGCGATGTCTGCCGCGTCGGCGGTGAAGTGGAAGAGAGCATCCTTCACGGCTACAGCAACAAGTATCACGACGGCTTTTTGGGGCACGCTTATGTCGGCGAGTGGGTGAATTTGGGTGCTTTGACGACCAATAGCGACCTGAAGGACACCTACGGCAGCGTCCGCGTGACCGTTGAGGGCGAGGGCAAAGTGGACGCAGGCACGAAAGTCGGCTGCTTCATCGGCGACCATGTGAAAACTTCCATCGGCACGCTCATCTACACGGGCAAGCGCATCGGCATCTTCAGCCACCTGCATGGCGTGGCGACGGACGATGTGCCCAGTTTCACCATTTGGGCGAAAAGCATTGGTGGGCAGGGCGATGCCGTTGAGTTGCTTTTGGACAGCGCCCTTGAAATTCATCGGCGCGTCTTGGCGCGCCGAAAGATTGAGGCGACGCCCGAAGAAGCGGAACTCATCCGCACCCTCTTTGAACTCACCCGCGAAGAGCGGTCAAAAGCGGGCGTGCGCCAAGGACGCCCCCAACTTTGAACCTTCGGAGGGGTGAACTTTGTCGCCAATCCGCGTGGAAGTTGTCCGCAACGGCATCGCCGAAGCCGTCCACCTTGTCCACGCCGTCGCCTTGGACGAACGGGGTGAAACGGTGGCAACTTTCGGGGACGCTCATTGGCTGACTTACTGGCGCAGCACGGCAAAGCCTTTTCAAGCCATCGCCGTCGTGGCGACAGGGGCTGCCGATGCCTTCGGGTTGACGCCAAAGGAGTTGGCAATCGCCTGCGGCTCACATGCGGGCAGCGCCGAGCATGTCGCTGTCGTGCGTGGCATGTTGACAAAAGGGGGCTTGACAGAAACGGACTTGCGCAACGGCACGCACGAACCCTTTGACGCCGCCGAACGGGAACGGCTCATCCGCGAGGGTTTGAAGCCGTCTCGCTTGCACGGAAACTGTTCGGGCAAGCATGCCGCCATGCTCCTTGCCGCCAAACATCTTGGTGCCCCGCTGGACAGTTACTGCGAGCCGACCCATCCCGTTCAACAACTCATCGCCCAAGGGTTGGCAGCAGCGACGGATGACGAACGATTGACGGCGACGGTCATCCCCGACGGCTGCGGCGCTCCGATTTGGGCATCGCCCCTAATTCGCATCGCTTTGGCGTTCCATCGGTTCGTAACGGGTGCTTTCGCTTTCGGTGCGGCGACGAAACGCTTGGCGGAAGCGATGGCGACGCACCCTGAGATGGTGGCGGGCAAAGGGCACTTTAACACGCAACTCATCGCCGCCACACAAGGGCAATTTGTCGGCAAGGGTGGGGCGGAAGGTTTGTTTGCGGGGGCGTTTCGGGACGGGCGCGCCATTGCCATCAAGGTGCAAGACGGCAACCATCGCGCTACACCCGTCGCTACCCTTGCGCTTCTGCGCCACCTCGGTTGGCTACCTGACAGCGCGCTGAACGAACTTTCCGATTTCGTTCAACCGCCCGTCAAGACGCTGGACGGACGCATCGTCGGTCACTTGCGTGTCGTCATCAGCCATCGGGGCTGATAGCCACTCCAACATGTGTCGCTCAGGCGCGACTTGACTTGGCGAACTTTTCGGCAGCAAAGGGCATCCTTCCGCACGGAAGGAGTTGACAGGCGATGCCGCGCCGATACAGCCTGACCGTTGAAGGGATGCATTGCGCCGCTTGCGCCGAAACTGTCGCCAACGCCTTGCGAAAGGTGACGGGCGTTAAACGCGCCCTCGTCAACTTTGCGACGGAGCGGGCGTTGGTGGAAGTGGACGATGGCGTGGATTTTTCGGCGTTAGCGGATGCCGTCAAGCAAGCAGGTTACCGACTTGCCACCCGAACTGTCACCTTCGCCCTTCCCCAGCCTTTGAACGATGAGAACCTTCGGGCGTTGCAAGCGATGGCGGGCGTCCTTGCCGTTGAGCGAAACGCAACGGGAGCGACGCCAACGGTCACCATCCGCTACCTTGACGGCACTGTCAGCCGCCACGAGTTGCGGCAACGGTTACAAGCGTGGGGTTACGATGCTCAACCGCTGGAAGCGGAAAGCCCCGAAAAGCCGATGCGGGAAGAGGCGCAAGCGTTCTGGCAGAGAGCGTGGGTTGGCTTGGCACTTTCCTTCATCATCATGGCGCTGACGATGCTGCCGTCACTAACGCACCGAGCGTGGGCAAGTTGGGGAGCGTTTGCGCTGACGACTTTCGTCCTGCTGTGGGTTGGCACGCCCTTTTTCCGCCGGGCATTGACAGCGGCGCTCCGCCGAACGGCAACGATGGACACCCTCGTCAGCATCGGCGCCCTTTCCGCCTACGCCTACAGCACTTGGTCATTGGCACATTGGTCATTGCCCCATTCGTCATCGCCCCCGCACCTTTACTTTGACAGTGCTGCCTTCATCCTTTCCGCCATCAGTTTGGGCAAAGGGTTGGAGGCGCGGGCGAGGGCATTGGCGACGGCGTCGCTGCGGCGGTTGGTCAGTTTGTTGCCTGCGACGGCGACGGTCATCCGTGACGGCTTAGAGCAACAAGTGGCGCTGGAAGCAGTTCAAGTCGGCGACCTCGTGTTGGTGCGGGTGGGCGAACGCGTGCCCGTTGACGGCACCGTCGTTGCAGGCAAAGGGAGTGTGGACGAAAGTTTGCTGACAGGCGAAAGTGAACCCGTTGTCAAGGGTGAAGGCGATGAGGTTTTGGGCGGGAGCGTTTGCGTGGATGGCTTTTTGCAGGTGGAAGCGTTACGCGTCGGCGAGGCGACCTTCGTCGCTCAAATGGCACGGTTGATGGACGAAGCGCAAGCAACCAAACCTGCCATGCAACGCCTTGCCGACAAGGTGGCGGCGGTGTTCGTCCCCATCGTCCTTTCTCTGGCGGCTGCCACCTTCTTCGGCTGGCTCATCGTCACAGGCGACGCAGCAAAAGGGCTGATCGCCGCTGTGTCGGTCACCGTCATCGCCTGCCCCTGCGCGATGGGCTTGGCGACACCGACGGCGATTGCCGTCGCTTTGGGGCGGTTGGCGCAAAAAGGCATCTTGGTGCGCAACGCCGAAGCGATGGAAAAGGCAGCGAGCATCACGACGGTCATTTTGGACAAAACGGGCACAGTCACGGAAGGGCAAATGCGCGTCGTCGCCCTTTGGGCTGCAGCGAACTCATCCCTCACCCATCTTCCCCTGCCCCTTGTCCCCTGTCCCCCGTCCCCTCCTGAAGATGCGTTGCTGGCGATGGCAGCGTCGGCGGAGCGGGGTTCCCTCCATCCCATCGCCCAAGCCATCGTGCAGGCAGCGACGGAGCGGCGCTTGCCCATGTGGGAATTGACGGAAGTTCGCACGGAAGTCGGCGCAGGCGTGGCGGCGAAAGTGGTGGGATGGACACAAAAAGACGAATGGCAAGGAGGGCAAGCGGAAGTGTTTGTCGGCAAGGTGGAAGCGGAAGGGTTGCCCGAAGGGACGCCAGTGGCGGAGTGGCTGGACAACGGTTGGACAGTGGTGGGCGTTTGGGTGAACGGCGAACTAATGGGTTGCATTGCCTTAGCCGACGCGTTGCGCCCCGATGCGCAGGAAACCGTTCGGCAACTGAAGGACATGGGCATCAAGGTCATCATGGCGACGGGCGACAAACCGCAAGCGGCGTTGCGAGTGGCGCGCCAGTTGGGTTGCGACGATGTGTTGGCGTTGGCGACACCGCAGCGGAAGGTGCAATTGGTGCGGGAGTGTCAAGAGGGGGGCGAAAAAGTCTTGATGGTTGGGGACGGCATCAACGATGCGGTGGCGTTGGCGCAAGCGGACATCGGGGTGGCGATCGCAACGGGCACGGAGTTGGCGGCATCAGCGGCGGATGTGCTGTTGGTCGCCGACCGATTGATGGCGTTGGCGGAATTGCTGCAAGTGGGGCGACGGACAAAACGCATCATGGCGCAAAACTTGTTCTGGGCGTTCGCCTACAACATGGCAGCGTTGCCGCTGGCGGCGTTGGGCAAACTGACCCCGATGGTGGCAGCGGTAGCGATGGCGCTTAGTTCCGTCACCGTCGTCGGCAACGCCTTGCGGTTGCGCAAGAGCGATTTGCCTGCGCCATAACTTTCAGGCGGTGAGGAGAGATGGCAACGAGCCAACCGCCCTTTCAGTGGACAGCTGAGCAACTGTTGGAAGCCGTGAAGGGGTTGTCGTCGGAGGAGTTGCGGCGCTTTTTGGAGGGTTTGCGGCGATGGCGGAGGGAGCGGGAGGAGGAGGCGCTGCTTCGGGAGATTTGGGAGAATTCCCAGTTGCCCCCAGAGAAGCAAAAGCGCTTCAACCGCTTGCGACGAAAACTGCAAGAAGAGACAGCGACAGAAAAGGAGCGGGCGGAATACCTTGCGCTGCTGAAGGAGTTAGAGCGTCGGAATGTGAGGCGGTTGGAAGCGCTGAACAAGTTGGCGAGGCGGAGGGGCGTGACGGTGCGGGAGTTGATGCGACAACTGGGCATTGGGGCGAAGGTCCGTGTCGTCTGAAACCATTCCCCGTCGCCTTCGGCAACAAGTCTTCGCCCGCGCAAAGGGGCGTTGCGAGTATTGCCTTTTCCTTGCGGAATACTCCAACGCTCCGATGCACTGCGAACACATCGTCCCCAAAAGCAAAGGTGGGATGACGACGCTGAAGAACTTGGCGTTAGCCTGCGCTTGGTGCAACGGTTACAAAGGGACGCAAACTTCGGGGCGTGATCCGAGGACGGGGCGAAAGGTTCGTCTCTTTCATCCCCGCAAAGACCGATGGGAGCGTCATTTCCGATGGAGCGAAGACGGCATCCGCATCATTGGGAAGACATCTATCGGGCGGGCGACGGTGGCAGCGTTGCGGTTGAACCGAGAGGAGTTGGTGCGGTTGCGTCAGTTGCTTGTCGCTGTCGGTGAACATCCGCCAAAGGAAAACCGCAAGGAATGAACGGTTTTGGTTGGGCTACTTGTCGTCTCGGTTGATAACCCTTTCAACCCTTTGAGGGAGCGTCGCGGTTTTTGAGATGTTGACAAAATTTGAGGGCGGTGATGGGCGGTGATAGAGCGGCAGATGTTGCTGCGACAACTTCCCGCCGTGCACGAGGTTTTGCAAACGGAAACGGCGCAACGGCTGTTGCAAAGCCTTCCTCGCCCCTTACTGACAGAAGCCATCCGCAAGGCGCTGGAAAAAGTGCGCCAAAAAATTTTGCAAGGCGATGGGGCAAAAGTGCCGACAGCAGAGGAAGTGGCAGCGCAAGCGCAAGGGATTTTGTGGCGGGAAGTCGTCCCTTTGATGCCCCGCGTCATCAATGCGACGGGCATCATCGTCCACACGGGTTTGGGGCGTTCACTCCTTTCCCAACGGGCTGTCCAACGCATCGTGGAAGTGGCGACGCACCCTTGCGCCTTAGAAGTGGACGAAGTGACGGGAGAACGAAGTTTCCGCGATTTGCGGGTGGAGAAGTTGCTTTGCCTTTTGACAGGTGCGGAGGCAGCGACGGTCGTCAACAACAACGCCGCTGCCGTTTTGCTTATCCTCAACACACTGGCGGAAGGACGAGAGGTCATCGTCTCTCGGGGCGAGTTGGTGGAGATTGGCGGGAGTTTTCGCATCCCAGAAATTTTGCGCAAGAGCGGGGCGACGCTGGTGGAAGTCGGCACGACGAACAAGACCCGCCTGAGCGATTACGAGCGCGCCATCACCGAACGGACGGCGTTGCTGTTGAAAGTCCACCAGAGCAACTTCCGCATCATCGGCTTCACCGAACAAGTGCGTTTGGAGGAGTTGGTGGCGTTGGGGCGAAAACACAATTTGCCTGTCGTGGAGGATTTGGGCAGCGGGGCGCTGGCGGATGTGTCGCGGGCGGGCATTGAGAAAGAGCCGTTGGTGCAAGAGAGCGTGAAGGCGGGGGCGGATTTGGTGAGTTTCAGCGGTGACAAGTTGCTGGGTGGTCCACAAGCAGGCATCGTCGTCGGACGCAAAGAGTTGATCGCCCAACTGCGACGAAACCCGCTATATCGTGCCTTCCGATGTGACAAGTTGACTTTCGCCGCACTGGAAGCGACGCTGCTGAGTTACTTTGACGAAGAGGCAGCATGGCGGGAAATTCCGACGCTGCAACAAATTTCCTTGAGCCAGACAGAACTAAAGCGGCGGGGGCGGAAGGTGGTGCGATGGCTGGAGCGATTGGGAATGCCGAAGGAAGCGATGAGTTTGCGACCATCCACCTCCCAAGTCGGCGGTGGCGCCTTACCCGACCAGTTTTTGCCGACTTGGTGCATCGTCATTACGCCCCGAGAGGGCGACAGTGCCGAGGCGTTGGCGCAACGGTTGCGGGTCGGCAACCCGTCCGTTTTCTGTCGCATCCAGAAAGACACCCTTTGGTTTGACCTGCGGACAGTGTTGCCTGAGGAGTTGCGGGAACTGACAGAGCGCATCGCAGCGGCGTGGCAAGGGGAAAGGGTCGGCATGTGAACTGAAGCATTGCCGTCAAGGGTTAGACGGCATAAAATTACGGCAACCCTTGACGAAAACACAGAGGGGGGCGAAGCGATGCGACTGGGATTGGTCACTTACAACATCGCCAAAGATTGGGATTTGGAGACACTCATTCAGGTGTGCGAGACGGTCGGGATAGAGGGCGTGGAGTTGCGGACGACCCATCGGCACGGCGTAGAGCCAACCTTGTCAGCCGATGAGCGCCAGAAAGTGCGCCAACGCTTTGAGCAAACGAGGGTGAAGTTGGTCGGCTTGGGCACGACTTGTGAATTTCATTCGCCCAACCGCGACGAATTGCAGCGCCAGATAGAAACAGCGAAGCAGTTCATCGTTTTGGCACACGATGTCGGGGCAGTGGGCGTCAAGGTGCGCCCCAACGGGTTACCTGAGGGCGTCCCGAAGGAGAAAACAATCCGCCAAATCGGCGAGGCACTGAGGGAGTTGGGCGATTTTGCGACAGGTTTTGGGATTGAAGTTTGGCTGGAAGTGCACGGGCGAGGCACGAGTGATTTGGGCGTCATTCAAGCGATCATGGAAGTCGCCAATCATCCACAAGTCGGCGTTTGCTGGAACTCCAATCGCGAGGATATCGTGGACGGTTCGGTGAAGGCGAATTTTGAGCGGGTGCGAAAATGGGTTCGCCATGCCCACATCAACGAGTTGTGGCGAGAGGATTATCCCTGGCGGGAATTGTTCGGTTTGTTGCGGGATGCCAATTACGAAGGTTGGACGATGGCGGAAATTCCCGAAAGCGCCGATGCCGTTCGGCTGCTGCGCTATTATCGGGCGCTTTGGCGGGAACTGACGCGCCCGTAAGAAAGTTGTCGCCGAAAGGGCAGTGCGATGGCGCTGTGAAGGAGGTTGGTCGTCGTGGGAAGGTGGGAAGCGTTTATGTCGTTGGCGGCGCTTTGTGTAGGGATGGCAGGGCAAGGGATGGCGCAAGCCCCTGCTTGGGCATGGCACACCGTCCAGAAGGGCGAGACGCTGCCATCGTTGGCACAACGCTATCAGACGACGGTCGCTGCGTTGATGAAACTGAACGGCTGGACGACCCCTCGTCCCTTGCACCCAGGCGAACGAATCAAAGTGCCCGTTAAGCCCCACCAATCACCCACCCCTTCTGCCAAACCGACGAGCAACCCTTCATCGCCACCGAAGGCGCCAACGCAAACCCCTTCATCGCGAGGCGTTTTGGTGGCGCGAAAAGTGTTACCTTCGTTGCCTCAACCTCGCTTGCTTCAGGTGACGGTCGGCAAAGCCATTGCCCTGAAAGTGCCGGGATTGCGGTCGGTGAGCGTGGCAGCACCCGAAATCGCCGATGTGCAAGTGTTGACCGCAGACACTTTGGGCGTGTTGGGCAAAAAAGTGGGCAACACTTCCCTGATTGTCGTCACAGCGACGCAAACGATGATTTGGGAAGTGCAAGTGATGCCCGAACCGTTTTTGCGGGAACGGTTGCAACAACTCATCGGGTTGCCGACGGTGACCGTAGAAGTCGTCAAGGATGCCATCATCCTAACGGGCACTGTCCCGACGCAAAGCGATCGGGAACGAGCGACGGCATTGGCGCGCCTGTTTGCGACGACCGTGTTGGATTTGTTGCGGGTGGAAGAACCGCCAACTCCACCGACACCGCCAAAACCCGCCTTGCCATCACCCGAAGAGATAGAGCGAGCCATCGGCATCAAAGGCGTTCAGGTTCGGCTGGTTGGCGACAGCGCAGTGCTGGAGGGAATGGTGGAAACGCCCGACGAAGCGACGCGGGCGGAAAAGGTGGCGGTATTGTTAGTGCCCAAAGTCATCAACCTGTTGCAAGTTCGCCCCCTTTCCGCCGACGAGTTGCAAGCCCTGATCGCCATCCCAACGGTGAAGGTGCGGGAGACGCCAGAAGCTCTCGTCTTAGAAGGCACAGTGCCGACGCAAGAAGACCTCAACCGACTGAACGAACTGGCAGGGCAAGCCCGTCGCAAAGTTGTCAACTGGGTGAAGGTCGTCGCTCCCCCGCCGCCTCCGACCGTCACTTTTGCCCAAAAAGTCAAGGACGCCATCGGCATCCCGACGGTGGAAGTGCAAGGCGATGAGAAAGGGTTGGTGCTATCGGGAACGGTCGCCACGCAAGCGGAAAAGGAACGCGCCTTGCGCATCGCTCGGTTCATGTTAGGTTTGCCCCCCATCCCGCCCCGGACGCCACCGACCACTCCGACGCCGTTGATGGTCGTGCCGGGCGTAGGCACTGCCCCGATGCCGACGACACCGACAGGAGCACCGACGGGAGCAGCCCCTGCTGAGCCCAGATTGTTGGATTTGCT
>Ga0209393_1000111_pt1 | contig 39554 bp, 37 predicted proteins | sample SSWtaG_2_FD_184117 | JGI IMG/M metagenome (GOLD analysis project Ga0209393, IMG submission 184117) | Hot spring microbial communities from Sandy's Spring West, USA to study Microbial Dark Matter (Phase II) - SSWsed_130316 (SPAdes)... | ecosystem: Environmental > Aquatic > Thermal springs > Hot...
CGGTGGGTGCCGTTAGGGCTAGGGCAACGGTAATAAACTTAACGGGATACACACTTACAGGCGTTAAGTTCAAAAGGTATATAGACTGGGATGTAGACCCCGGATATTTTATCGACAACCACTTTTATTGGGATGCTACAAACTCCATGTGCTATGCGGTTTCTTATGATTATACTCGATATTTGGGTTTAACGGGTCTTACGCCAACCTCCACTTATGCCCTATACGGGTGGTATTATTATTATGATTACAACACAACGCCGGATTATACCTACCTTTATGATGACGGCTACTGTGTTCTGGATTGGTGGATAGGAAATCTTGGTCCGTATGCAAGCGCAAACATAGATTATTGTTACGTTGCGGGCAGTTCATACTCCGACTTGGTATCCGCAAGGGCAATGTGTGGAACATGCATGTTGAGTTATGAAGACGAAACGGATGTTTATGAAAAGGAAGTGATAAGGAACCCTTCGTTTAAGTATGAGAAAGGGTATATAACGGTTAAAGATTTCTCAGGTGAGGTTGTTATATACCGCTTGGACGGTTCGGTATTTATTATGGGCACTTTCAGGGACGGAGATAGGATACCCGTTGAAAAGGGTGTGTATATAATCAAAGTTAAGGGGGCAACGTTTAAAGTTATCGCGAATTAACGAAATCTATTAAAATATCCTCCAAAGTTGGCTTTCCTACCTCTTGAAGCTCGTATCTTATCCTTAATATGGGCTTGTCGGTTTTTATAACTTTGGACAGATTTATGGGTGTGGCGGCAAGTATAACCTCCGCTGGGGAAGAGTTTATAGTATCCTCGAGTTCTTTTATCTGCGTTTCCGAATATCCAAGAGCCGGCAAAACATCGTAAACTCCCCAAGTTTCCATCGCATTTTTTATGCTACCGACCGCATAATCGTAAGGTTTTACTATTTCCTTAGCACCGAATTTCATAGCCGCAATATATGCGGCACCGAATTTCATTTCTCCGTGGGTTGTTGTAGGACCATCCTCTATACATAAAACCCTTTTACCCCTGATCAGATCGTAGTTTTCAACGAAAATTGGTGATGCGGCTTCCACAATAATAGCTTTAGGATTTACGGAAATTATGTTTTTTCTAAGGAGGTTTATGTTCTCCAAGCTTGCGCTGTCTATCTTGTTTATTACCACTATATTCGCCATCCTAAGGTTGGTTTCACCGGGGTGATACTTAAGTTCGTGCCCAACCCTGTGAGGATCAGTAACCACTATAAATAGGTCGGGTTTAAAGAATGGAAAGTCGTTGTTACCTCCATCCCAAAGGATCACATCCGCTATTTTTTCCGCCTCTTGCAAGATCTTCTCGTAATCTATCCCAGCAAAAACCACGTTACCCATATCCAGGTGGGGCTCGAACTCTTCCCTCTCTTCTATTGTGACGTTGTACCTATCCAGATCCTCATATGTTTCAAACTTTTGAACCACCTGTTTTCTCAGATCTCCGTATGGCATGGGATGTCTGACGACGGCAATTCTCTTACCTAAGGATTTTAATATACTTGCCACCCTTCTTGTGGTTTGACTCTTTCCGGAACCCGTCCTTACAGCACCGATAGCTATTACAGGTTTCGAAGATTTGATCATGGTATCCTTTGGACCTAAGAGCATAAATGAGGCTCCGGATGCCAAGGATCTGGAAGCCCTGTTCATGACGTACTCGTGGGAAACGTCGGAATATGCGAAAACAACGAGATCGACGTTTTTTTCTTTTATCAGATTCTCGAGTTCCTCCTCCGGATATATGGGTATCCCATCCGGATAATTTGGACCCGCAAGTTCCGGTGGATAAATCCTCCCTTCTATATCGGGAATTTGGGTTGCGGTAAATGCCACAACCTCATAATTCGGATTATTTTTAAAAAACACGTTAAAGTTGTGAAAGTCCCTTCCCGCGGCACCCATTATGATAACCTTCTTTTTCATAGGTGGGAATAATAAGGTTGCAATTGGGATTTTGGCTTTGAACGATCGTTCAAATTCTACCTTAGAATTATCATATGTTTGCTTTGATCGTTTGCTCCGCTCCCTTTAGGGGGGAATTCGAAAAGGTTCTTTTGGATAATGGAATAGATGGATACACACTTATACCAAAAGTTTTGGGGAGGGGTGGGAAAAGCGAGCCCGTTATGGACGATGAAGTTTGGCCGGGATTTTCGGTTATGTTTTTAATTTTCGTTGAGAGGGATAAAGAGGAAAATTTTAGGGAAATTTTGGCGAATTTTTCGAGTAAGGTAAAACCGTTTAAGGTTTTCATTTTAAAGGAGGTGGAAGTAATATGATTTGGGTTTTTTCGGTAATTGAGCTTACGGAAGATAAGGCGGTTGAGATCGCTTTAAAAAAGAGTCTGACAATAATTGCGGATAGTTTTGATGTTTTATACACTCAAGAGAGTGCGAAGGAATTTGGAACCTTACTTTGGCCCAAGTTAAACTTACAATTCGGATACACATATAACTCCCTACAAATAGATTTTCAGCAGTTAGTTCCAACGAAGTGGGGATTTCAGGAAATACCGCCTGGTTCCGGACAGGGGATAGTTTTCCCAATAGAGGTTGAGACGGTCAATATAGCCTTTAGCAGGCACCACAACTACAGGTTGGGGGTTACCCTTTCAAGACCACTTTGGACATGGATGAAGCTGGAGAGGGGTTATGTTCTACAAAAGGAAGGGTTTCAGGCAAAGTATACCGAGTTCCTATCGAAGAAGGCTCAACTCGAATTCAGCGTTAGACAGGCTTATACCCTAGCGTTGCTTTCAAGGGATATGCTTGAAATAGCAAAGGAGAATTTAGAATTCTCAAAGAGAAAGGCGGAACTTTTGGAGGAAGCTTATAAAACGGGTAGGGCAAACAGGATGGATTACCTCATAGCGATAAGCGATTACGAGATGGCAAAGGCGAATCTAACAAACGTTGAGAACATATATAAATCCTCCATAAGGGCACTTGCGTTAATATTAAATTTGCCGGATACGGTGGGTATAATTCTTACCGATAGCCTGAAGGAAGAAAACTTAGATTTAAAACAAGGGGAAATAAGGAGGTACGACATAGAGTATTTGCGCAAGCAAGTTAATATACTTGAAGATATTTCAAGGGAGGAGCTTAAAGGTTATCTACCGAACCTCGTGGGTTTCGTATCTTACAATTTTCAGAGGCCTTATGGGTTTGAAGATAATTGGGTTGGAAGTTGGAGTGTGGGTTTAACCCTTGATTGGACGTTATTTGATGGTTTATCTCCATCCGTTAAAAGCAAAAAGTATAAATTACAAGCGGAGGCATTAAAGAGGAGGATAGAGTTTTTGGAGAATCAAGCTAAGGAGGATATCGAAAGGGCAAAGAGGGATTACGATTATGCTCTTGAGGCGTTAAAAGCTTACGAGAAAAACTTAAGGACGATGGAGGAAGCATTTAAACTTGCAAACGATGCTTATCTTAAGGGGAGAATTTCTTTCATTGAATTTAAACAGGTGGAGTTGGCTTATAGGAACGCACAAGTTTCGTATAAAAAAGCCCTGAGCGATGTGAAAATAGCAAAGCTTAAAGTTGAGTATTTATCTTTAACTTCCTTGGGAACCCGATGAACCTTGCTAAAATTCAGTTCCCGACATTGCCTCTATTCCCACCGCTATAGAAAAGGCGATCAAAATCACCAGGGTAACCAGTGCCAAAATTATCAAACCTATAACGCTCATCCACCCCATCCATACAAAATATTCCGATAAATTTTTTAGAGCATCTTTCAAATCCTCTTCCCTTTCCGTGTTCTTATAATTTTCAAAGCTGTTTGATGCACTCCAAAGCTTTATTCCCGCAATGATAGACAGAATTCCCACTGGTATGCTTAAAGCCCCTCCAACTATGGTCATAACCGCGATGAATTTTGCCCATCCAATTCCCCTTATGTATTCCTTTAATTCGTTCATAGAAGTAATTTTAAGGTCGCTTTAGCCTTTTTCTCCTTTCTTGCTGCAATACCTTGTGTGCCAAAAAGGTGGGAAGTTCCCAACCTTTCTTTAAAAACCTAAGTACAAGCTTTAAGCTTGTATCAACGGAAACCCTATGTCCGGGCGAGACAAAAAGGAGATTTTTTCCGTACCCTGGCCTTATAACCCAACCCAAAATTTCCTCGGAGTCTTCGGAATACAAGGTGGTATAACCTCCAGGCTTGGGTTCGGAGTACCTACCATAAAGGAGAGATTTTGCAACCCCTATACTCGGAACGTCCAAGGTAACACCAAAGTGGGATGCTATCCCCATCCTTCTGGGATGCGCTATTCCCTGTCCATCTATCATGTATATATCCGCCTTTGTTTTCAAATTCTCAAAAGCCTTTAAAAGGAGAGGCAACTCCCTATAAGCCAAAAACGTAGGTACGTACGGAAAATCAACCAAACCTTCTATTATCCCTTCCTCAAGTACCCTTCCATTTTCAAAATCAAACACAACAAAAGCAGCCAAACCAACCGTCGGGTTTTTCCAAATATCCAAAAATGTCAAATCCCCACCCGCAACGATCTTTAAGCTTCCAAAATCATCCTTTATTACCAATTTTTTCGCAAGTTCCCTCTGTTCCCTTTCTAATTTCTTTCTTTCAAATGTATCCAAGGTCCTTCAGGGTTTGGGTCATTACATCCAAAAGCTCTTCGATCTCCTGAAGGGTGAAATCCCCCATATGCCCTATCCTAAAGGTTTTATTTTTCAAAGGTCCGTATCCGTTTGCTATTGCAAACCCCCTCTTCCCGAGTTCCGACAAAAAAGTTGGAACATCTATATTCCTCGTATTTGCTATGCAAGTTATGGTTTTTGACCAATAACCTTTTTCTGGAAACATATCGAAGTAATTTAGCGCCCAATTTTGTGCGAGTTTAGCCATTTCCTCATGCCTTTTATACCTGTTCTTTATCCCCTCCTCTTTTATCCTTTGAAGCTGGAGATCTAAGGCGTAAAGTAAGGAAATGTTAGGTGTAAATGGAGTCTGTCTGTTTTTTTCGTAATATTTAAGCATCTCCTCAAAGTTAAAGTACAGTCCCTTATCCTTTATTCCTTTCGAGATCTCCATTGCCCTTTCACTTACGAAAGCTACGGAAATTCCCGGGGGCATACCGAAAGCTTTCTGAACTCCAGCTGCGGCCGCATCCACGTTCCATTCCTCAAGTTTAAGCTCGGTACCCATCATGGATGTAACCGCGTCAACGAGGAGGAGGGTATCAGGTGAAGTTTCCTTTATGGCTTTACCTATTTCCTCCAAAGGGCTCAAAACCCCAGTTGAAGACTCGTTATGTACGACTATAACTGCATCATAATGATCTTTCTTTAGTTCATCGGCTACCATTTCGGGTTTTACCGCTTTACCCCATTCTATATCGTAGGATTTAACCTCCTTGCCGTTAAGCACGCTCGCCTCCACCCACCTTTGGGCAAAGGAACCATTCTGCATAACCAGAACCTTCCTCTTTACGAAGTTCCTTATAAAACCCTCTATAACGCCGGTTGCTGAGGAGGTAAAGACAAAAGCATAATAGCGCGTTTCAAACAGTTCCCTTAAGGTTTCTATTATTCTCTCGTAAAGCTCCGAGAACTCTTTTGACCTGTGCCCTATTAAGGGTTTTGTTTGGGATTCAAGGATCTCCCTTCTTACCTCCACGGGACCGGGTAAAAAAAGTTTTTTGTGCATAAGTTGAGAATTCTAACGCGGTTATAATTCATGCTTTATGGTGAGGTTTTTGCTCCTTTTGCTGATCGGAGTTTTGTCGTGCTCAACGGAGAAGAAAAACCGGATTGACAGCCTGAGTTTTAAAACCATAGATGGTAAGATTTACAGGTGGGAGGATATTAATGGTAAGGTTCTGATAGTGGACTTTTGGGCAACGTGGTGCGAACCTTGCAAGAGATCGCTACCCGAGTTGGACGAAATTTATAAAAAATACGAAGGTAAGGTTTTGGTTATAGGTTTTTCAAAGGACGAAAACGAGGAAATGGTTAAAAGCTTCCTAAAGGAGGTTCAAATAACCTATCCGGTGGCAATGTCCAACAGGAAGGTTGAAGAGATTTTTGGAGGGATCTTGGGTCTTCCTACAAGTTTCTTGATAGATAAGAACGGAAAAATTGTAAGAAGATTTTTGGGATACGTACCCCCAGAGGTCCTTGAGGAGAACATAAGGAGGCTCCTTTAAAGATCTTACTCCCTTATAATACCCTCCATGCGAGTATTCAAATTTGGGAATATAATTATCTTAATAAAAGATTTGCGGAAGTTTCTCTTTTCGTTCCTGGCTATCTTAGGGGTTTTTTTATTTTCGTTGGTTGGAGGGATAACCTATTTCTACGTGAAGTTCTTTAAGAGGATGAACCCAAAGGTGGTTTATGAATCACTTCAGGCGGAAAACATGGAGCTGAGGAAAACCTTAAGGATTATATCCCAGAAACTCGATAGCTTATACGCAAGACAGAGGCAACTGGCAACGGTTTTAAATATTCCAACTTACAACCTATCCTCCGACAACCTTGGTATAGGAGGCCAAATAAGGGACTTTGATATAGATAAGATAACGGCGTACGCAAAGTACCAAGAAGATCTGATGAAAAAGCTGGAGGAAAGGGTGAAGATTATGGGAGAGGAGGTAAGAAGGATACCGAGCATACCACCCGTAAATGGGATTTTCTCGTCTGGTTTTGGGGTTAGAAGGGATCCATTCACGGGAGGGTTCGAGTTTCACAAGGGTGTAGACCTTTCCGCCCCGACTGGTACACCGGTGGTGGCAACCGCGGATGGTACGGTGGAAAAGGCGGAATGGAATTCCGGAGGGTACGGTAACATGGTTGTTATAAACCACGGAAATGGAATAAAAACTTTGTACGCTCACCTTTCAAAGATATTGGTAAGAAAAGGACAGAAAGTTAAGAGGGGGCAAATGATAGGTCTTGTGGGTAGCACCGGCAAATCCGTAGCTCCACACCTCCATTACGAGGTTGAGGTAAAAGGAGAAGCTAAGAACCCGTTAAGGTATATCCTTGTGGATGTAAAATGAACTGCGTTTTTTGTAAAATAGTAAAAGGTGAGATTAAGGCAAAAGTGGTTTTTGAAAACGAAGGAGCCATAGCGTTTTACGATATAAACCCACAGGCACCCATTCACGTTTTGATAATTCCCAAGAGACATTATGAGAACTTATTTGATGAGATTGAAAAATCCGATGCGATCCACATTCTAGATTGCATAAAAGGGGTGGTGAAAACTTTGAATATACAACATTATCGGCTCGTAAGTAACGCGGGTAAGGGGGCGGGCCAGGAAGTATTCCACTTACACATACACCTCCTGGCGGGTAGGGAATTCCCCGCAAAGACGGTATGAACGGATGCGTTTTTTGCAGGATTGTTAAGGGAGAAGAAAGTGCAAGGAAGGTTTATGAGGATGAAAAGGTCTTGGCTTTTTATACCATAGTACCGGAGGCGAAGTTCCACGTCCTTGTAATCCCTAAGGCGCACTTTGAAAGGTTCGATGAACTCGATGGTGAAACGGCATATCATCTTATGAGCTCCATACCTAAGATAGCAAGGGCTTTCAACTTGGATCACTTTAGGATAGTAAATAAAAACGGATTTTCGGCGGGGCAGAGAGTTCCACATCTACACATCCATATTCTATCCGGGGATCTGCCTAAGGGAATTATACCTTAAAGGCATGCGGCTATTTCTCCAAATTCTGTTAGCAGGGTGTACGTTCTAGGTGTTTCGTAAATCTTTATAGCTTCGGCACTTATCCTTTCGTTTATATAGATGGTTATGTTTTCGAGGGTTGGATTCTCAATAAAATCGTTTAATAGCCTGTGATCAAGTTCCATAACAACTTTCTCCGCCTCCTCAAAGGTTTTCTCCCTTTCAGAGAACACTATAAGCTTATAATTATGCCCGTGACTTTCCTTCCTTGCACACTTCCCAAATATCCTCAGGTTTTCCTCATAAGAAAGTTCCTTTAAACCCATCACATGCGCGGAGGAAAATTTGTAAGTTCTAAATTTCCACTCCTTCCCATCAAAATTTACCTTACCAAAACATCTAATATCCTCAACCCTCTCAAACATCCTCCTCTCGGAAACAAAAATTTTTTCAAGATCCTCAACCCTCCCCAAATTATCAATATCTCCCTTCACCCAAACTTCCCTCTTTAAGCATCCATCAAATTCCATAGAACCCAAAAAGTATCCACCATCGTAAGCTCCAAAAACCCATTCATCTTCGAAAACTTTAACCGCAAAGAGTCCATCCAAAACCTTTCTTACACTTTCATATAAAACCTGGGATATTACCTCAACCGTCGGATTTTTGCCTTCAAATTCCGGCAAGGAATTGAGTAAAGTGTGGTCAAACCTTTCCAAAATCGGTCCTATCTTTTCTTTTATTTCGGATATGTTTTTCACCATACCAAATGCACCTATTTCCCCCTCAACGAGTACCCAAAATTCGTAATTATGCCCGTGAAGGTTTTTCAACTTTCCTCCCCAGTTATAAAAATGCGAAGATTCAAACTCAAATTTCCTCGCAAGGATCATGATGGGATTGTAAGGCGGTATACAGAAACCTTAACTTTGTAAATCTTCCTCGTGTGGAACCCCATAATTCGACCAATTCGAAGGTAAAAATCCCCCTTCCTTTCAAACCTGAAACCGTAAACTTGGGATAACCTTTCAAGAAACGGATCGCTATCCACACCCAATAAAGTCCAAACTACCCTCGCACCCTCAACCGCTTTTACGATAAAATCCCTATCCGCCCCTTTTCTTTGCATTCCAAACGGCGGGTTCATTATCACCGTATCCGCCCTAAAGCTAAATTTCCTTATATCAGCGTTAACAAAATAAACATTCAAAGTTCCGTAAATATTTTTTACCGCTTCCAAATTTTTAACCGCTATTTTCAGGACCGATATATCAATATCCACACCTACCACCATCTTAGCCCCTAAGATGGCAGCTCCTAAGCTCAAAATTCCCGTTCCACAACCCAAATCAAAAACCACCTTTCCGTATATATCATCGTAAGCCATGTTCAGGAATTTAACGGCAAGCTCCGGTGGCGTGGGATACTGCTCAAGGTGGGGTTTCGGATCAGGAAATGTAGCCAAGGTTTGTAAAACTATCTCATCTTGCTTTCTTAACATTTCTAAACCTCCATAGGGAAAGGATGAAAAGTAAAGAGCTAATGTATAGGATAACTAAAGAAAGGGGGGGTTTGAAAGTTAGTGGGGGTAATTTTAAGTTACTCGCAAAATCAACCGTTTTGTAAAGTAAGTTAAAAATCAACTCCGAGGATTTTGCAAATGGATAAGGTATGAACATTGCAATTATTTGGGAGTAAAGGTAGAAGGTGGTGAGGGGTATTACGGCAAGGTTCAAGGGGGCGTATAGAAGGGCGGATCTGCCGAAAAAGTAAAGGGAGAAGGGTGTGGAAAAGATCAAGGCTCCAAAAATGGAGGTAATAAGGCTCTTGGGAAAAAGGATAAAACCCAAAACTGCGGAAAAGGATAACCAAAAGGAAACGGAAAATATCCAGAGAGGTTCCCAAAGTAGGGAAATTGCAAAGGTTAGCATGAAGACATTTAGGGGTTTTACGGGGCGGGAAACAACCTTGGAAATCGAGTAGAAAGTTAGCATAAGGGATGCACGAAAAACGGATGGGATCAAACCCACAAAAAAGGCGTATAACCAAACCAAAATTGAAGGGATTATGTAGGAATAAATTCCAATGTTGAAAAACCTGAGAATCCAGTAAAGTCCAAGGTATATAAGTCCGACATGTAAGCCCGATATTGCTAAAATATGCCCAACGCCGGTTTCATAAAATTTCCTTTTGATCTCATGATCAATTTCCCTAACTCCGGTTATTATCGCCTTCGCAAACTTGTATTGCCTTTCTGAACCTGTCGATTGTATAAGAAGGGAATCTACAAAATCTACAAACGGCTTAAAAGCTAATTTTCTTTCGTACTCGTATATATAAAGGGTATCCCCCGAGATCTTACCCTTTGCCCTAACGTTTCCCAAAGGGTAAGCCGGTTCATCCCCGAACAAAACCGTCTTAAAACCCTCTCCCACAACAAATCCATTACCCAAATCGTATATGTTAACCTCATAAAATTTTCCGCTTTTTCCAAACGTCCTCTCCCAAATCCTAACATATCCTAGAACAAAGCATAGAAAAACACCAAGGATATACAAAGGTTTCCTGAGAAATACGGGAACCAAGAATAAAGGTAGGAATGCAAGAATGGAAAACTTTGAGGCTATACCCAAAAACACGAAAAACGAGCATAAAGAGGGATAGTACAAAGAGGTATTTTAAATTTGTCTCAACCGTAGAATGGGGATGATGGAAAAGTTGATCGCTCTGCTTATAATCACCGCCATTTCGAGCTTGGTGCTCACCACCATAGCCATATGGTACTTGGTTTTGAGGATAGTTAGGACGCTTGAGAATGTTGAGAGAAATATGGAGAAAATAGCTGACGATGTTGAAAGGGTTTTGAAGAACACGGATGAGATAACGAACAAGTTAAACAACATATTGTCACCCATTGAGGGGGTGGTAAAGTTATCTCCGGTTTTAGGATGGATTCTTAACATTTTCAAATTTTTCAGGGGTAGACAACGTTAAAATTATAATATGAAACGATTTATTTTATTGGTTGCGTTTTGGGTTTCCGCTCTGGGGGCACAAATCTTCTATTCCGCCCCCCAGTCCTTCGTAGGGATATACTCCTTCCGCTTCATCCACACCGCCTTCCTATTTGAGGACGATCTCGATAGGTTGTTCTATCCCGTGAAACTCGTGGAAATAGAGGGTGGAAGGTTGTTTACAGCATTATCCAACCCGTTCGGGAACGAGAGGCTTTTCGATCCTAGCGCCCCAACGAACAATCAGCTCGTTTTGGGTGCAAAAACTAACTTTTTCTACAACCTTTCCCCTCTATACATACAAACGGATTGGAGCGTAGTTACAACTTCAAGGGAAGACACTACGTATTACAGAGATTGGAATGGCAGTAACTACAATTACAGGATAGAGTTGAAGGATTCTTCACTTTCGGGTAACCTGTATGGGGCAAAAGGGTTCTTACTCTCCCTCGGGAATGAGGCTTTAGGTTTCCTATTTTTATACGCAAGCGAAAATCGTAAGGCATACCCCAACAGGGAACCTGGATTTCCTTTCTATTACGGGAATTACGTTTATAGCTATGCCGAATACAACAATCTAAACAACACCTTAACCCGTAAGGATACAGCCCAAGCCAGCTACGTTGCAGATACAACATTTTCTCCGGTGATAGTAGCACTTTCCTTCGCGTTTGGGAAGTTTTCGGGGATGTTTTTTGGAGGGTTTAACACGATCGGAAACAGGGATACGGGAAATTACTTTGCGGAAACAAATACAAACCCTTCATCTCCTCGTTTTACAGGTACGAGACGGAACGGAAGTAGGGTTATAAACGCGAAAGCAGGAGGACCAATATTTGGACTTCAGACGGATTTTGGATTCGGAGGGGAAGGTTTGAAATCCAACCTAACCTTGGCTTACATATTCAGGAACCTATCAAACGGGGAAGGAAAAGAAAACGATGCTAAATGGACCGGAATATACAACGCGACCGAAAATCCTGTATTCCAACAGTTTGATTCAACTTTAAGCGAATACAAGTACTCCTCAAACTATCACGATATTGTACTTTTCTTGAGGAACAAGTATCCTATACACGAGAAAATAATGTTTGGAGTTGGATTGGGCGCTGAATTTATCTTTGGATCGGAAAACAGGGAATATCAAAGGGTCCTAAACAAACAGATAATATACGTGGATGACAACGGGAACGATACTCTTGATCCAGGAGATATCAAAACAACCCAAGATACCCTTTCTTCTTATAAGCAGAACATATCAACTTCCTCCTTCAACTACTATATACCCGTTGGGTTTGAACTGATACCAGTTTCCGGTTGGGAAAACTTCAAATTTAGGATCGGGGCTATGTACTCTCATATTTCATCCACATCAAAAAATAAAACATATAACCGGTCCGTTGAAAGTAAAACTATAACTGAGACTTCAGAAGGTACCACCGAGACTCGAAACGATATTGCGGTTCCCGGAGAGAACATATCGACCAACAAGTTTGCATTCTCAAACACGAATTTCTATTATGGTGCATCGGTTACCGTAGCCGAAAGGCTCGTGGTGGATTTTACGGGTTTTGGAAATGGAATTTTTGTACCCGCACTTTGGAGACTTTCTATAGTTTTGAAATTTTAGACAGCCTTAAAATAGAAAGTTAAGCGGAGAGGTGGCCGAGCGGTCTAAGGCGGCGGCTTGCTAAGCCGTTGGGGAGGGTAGTACCTCCCCCGTGGGTTCAAATCCCACCCTCTCCGCTTTTTTTATGAGTATCTATGAGATTTACGTTGAAGTTTTTGCGGAGGAACTTATACCACTTGAAGATTTTTTGCTGAATCTGAAAAACGGGAAATATGGGAATTTCGATGTTGGGGAAATAAGGGCTTTCAGGTTCCAGCTTGAGAGCAACATACAGGAAAGCGCGTTTATTAAGGGGGGGGAACTGGGCTTGGGAGAAAACGAGATCGAGGAAACCGTTCAAGAAAAGATTGAGGAAATAAGAAAAATTTTCTTGGAGGTTTTTGGTTGGTTGTAGAGAAAATAGTTTTAGGGATAGTTCAAGCTTTAACAGAGTTTCTACCCGTTTCAAGTTCGGGGCATCTCGTTCTCCTTAAGCACGTATTCGGTTTGGAATTTAAGGGTGCCTTTTATGAAACTTTCTTACACACGGCAACTTTCCTATCCGTAATTTTCGTCCTTCGCGACAAAATATTTAACTTTGGGAACCTTAAAAGGTTCGCTCCCGTTTCGATCGTCGGAATATTACCCCTTCTTCCCGCAGTGTTCTTTTTAAAGGAACTTGAGGAAAGCTTTGAAAATCCAAAAGTTTTACCTCTAACCTTCCTGGTAACTTCGCTTTTTCTCTTCCTCACCTTTTTCTTCAAAGGGGGAAAGGATGGGGCGAATTTCAAAAACTCTCTGATTATGGGTTTTGCTCAGGCTTTGGCGCTTTTGCCTGGGATTTCAAGGTCCGGCTCCACGATATCAACCGGTTTGTTCTTAAAGATGGATAGAGAGGAGGCTTTTACGTTATCTTTTTGGATTTTCCTACCCGCAAGTGTTGGAAGTTTCATTCTAGAAAGTAGGCATATTAAAGATGTGGATCTTGGTGTTGAGGACATTTTCGTTTGGCTTATAACCTTCACCGTTGGAATCTTTGCCCTAAAAGCTTTAAAGAGGGTCCTCCTTGGAAGGTTTTTCTGGGTATTTTCCATATATACCCTATTCCTCTCGATCCTATCCTTTTTTCTCTTCTAAGTTTGAGGTTATGGCGTATTTAAAACCTTTCCCGTTTGCCAAATTCTCAAAGGCAAGCTTTATATCCTCCAACCTATAAAAACCGCTTATAAGAAATTCGAAGATGCGAGGGTTCTTTACGAGAAAAGAATGGGCTTTTCTTACGCTCGATGGCGTGTGATGAAAGGATGTTAAAATTTGGATCTCTTCGTAATGTATCTTGGATTGATTTATGGAAATCTCTTTTCCTTCCTGAAAACCCGCAAACAAAAATATGTATCCACCCTTATTTACAACTTCGAACCCAGTTTTTGCTACCTCCGGATTCGCGGTTGTATCTATAACTAAGTCGAATTTCCCTTTCAAATTTTCAAATTTAACCCAGCTCACACCTGTATTTTCCGAAATAATTCTCATTTTTTCTTCGTTTCTACCCGCTATAAAAACTTCCTTACCAAGTTTTGAAAGGATCGAGGAGAACATTGCGCATATCGAACCGCTACCCAGAATGAGTATTTTATCGACATCCTCAACGGGTACCTTATCCAGAGCGTGAAATATGCAGGATAAGGGTTCAATTATAGGAGCTATATGGAATGGAAGTTCGGGTGGCTTTTTGAATAGGTTTATTTTTACCACTTGACTTGGGATCAACAAATACTCCGCGTATGCCCCAACAACCATATTCTTTTTTAGATTCTCGCAGAGGTTGAACTTTCTCCTCATACAACTTTCGCATTTTAGACATGGTGCTGTATTTACTCCAAAAACTTCATCCCCAACCTCAAAACCTTCAACCCCTTCGCCCAGCTTATAAACGATTCCGCTATACTCGTGCCCAAATGGTCCCCTCTTTAGAATTGGATGTCCCCTCAAGAATGCCTTTAAATCCGTCCCATCGGTCAAAGCATATTTCACCTTTATTACGATTTCCCCGTATCCAGGTTCCGGTTCTTCAACATCCCTTATTTCAAGGTCCCCATCTGTTAGATAAGCTGCTTTCATGGGAAAATATTCTACCTTAAAATAACTTCCCATGTACAGGAATTACATAATGGAACTTGAGAGGATATATTCCCGTATTGGATATACCCTTCTTAAGGTGGACTTCATAACGGATAAAATGATCAGGATAACATTATTAACGCCGCGCTGGACGATAAAAGAAGTTTTGGGTTTGATAGAAGTTAGAAAAGATGGGAGTTTTAAGGTGAAGATACTTAGGGGGTAAGCATGGTTGTGGAAAGAGGTAAGTTTGTGAAGATAGAGTATGAGGTTTATCTTGATGGGGATAGCGAGGTTTTGGATTTTGGAAATTTGGTTTATCTTCACGGAAACGGTGAGATACTTTCGGCAATAGAAAAAAGCTTAGAAGGTGCAAAAGTTGGGGACGTCATAGATATCACCTTACCTCCATCGGAAGCCTTTGGTGAGTTCAATAGGGATCTTGTAAAGGAAATTCCTCTGGATTACTTTGAGGATAAGGATATAAGGCCAGGACAGTTTGTTAGGGCGCAAACCATTGATGGTACAATTTTGCAATTCACCGTTATTGAAATATCGGATGGGATAGTTTATGCGGACTTTAATCACCCCTTAGCTGGGGAAACGTTGAGGTTTAAAATAAAGGTTCTGGATATAAGAGATGAAAAGCCACCCTGTGAGTGCGGAGGAAATTGCGGTTGTCAGGAAAATTAGGGAAAACTTTCCTTCCCTGAAAGGTTCGGAGGTTTACCTCGATTCGGCGGCCACTTCCCTTAAGCCCAAATCCGTAATATCGGCGGTGAGAATGTACGAGGAGGAGTTTCCCGCAAACGTACACAGGGGTGCGTATCCTTGGGCGGAAAGGGCGACGGAGGAATACGAGAAGGCGCGTAAGAAGGTGGCAAGACTTTTAAATGCCAAGGAAGAAGAGATAATATTTACAAAGAATGCGACGGAGGCCATAAACCTCGCCGCAAAGATCATAGAGAGATACATAAACGCGGGAGATAAGATCTTGGTGAGCATACTCGAGCATCATGCGAACTTTTTACCTTGGATGAACTTAGCAAGGGAAAAGGGTGCGGAGTTTGTAGTTGTGGATATTACGGATGATGGATTTTTAGATCTTGAGGACTTTTGGAGGAAGTTGGATAAGAGGGTAAAGGTAGTGGCTCTTACCATGGCATCGAACGTTTTGGGTGTAATACCACCCATAAGGGAAGTAATTAAAGCGGCAAAGGAGGTATCCGCTTTTGTGATTTTGGACGGTGCCCAGTATATACCCCATCATTCCGTAAACGTTGGTAGTTTGGGTGCGGATTTTATCGCTTTTTCGGGGCATAAGATGTTCGGACCTTCGGGAACCGGGGTACTCTGGGGGAAGCTGGAAATTTTGGAGGATGGCAAACCGCTAATTTTGGGCGGAAGTATGATAAAGGAGGTTTATATTGACGATTTTATTATGGCCGAAAGTCCCCAGAGGTACGAGGCGGGAACACCAAACATAGGAGGGGTTATAGGCTTGGGCTATGCGGTGGATTTTATAAACGAAATTGGGTATAATTTCATACAAGCTTACGAGAGAAAACTTACGGAATACCTTTACAATTCCCTGAAAAGCATACGTGGGGTTGAGGTTTACGGTCCCGAACCCAAATTCAGAACATCCTTGGTATCGTTTAACGTTAATGGGGTTCATCCCCACGATGTGGCTTGGTATCTTGGCTTGGAAGGGATAATGGTTAGATCGGGGGGACATTGCGCCCACCCTTTACATAAAAGGTTGAATATCCCTTACAATCAAAGCGTTAGGGCAAGTTTGTCCGTTTTCAATTTACCTGAGGATATAGACATGTTGGTGGAGGGAATAGAGAAGGTTAAATTTGCCTTTAAGATAAGTTAAAGTCCGGATGTGTTCCTTCTAAACCTTTTGTAGGCTATTGGTATTCCGTCGAGCTTTCCCATAAAGTACGCCTGAAGTGCCCTCATGGCTAGGTATTGTGGTTTAATTTGAGAAGGTTGTCCCACGGAAAATGCTACCACTCCAACTTCCGGATTTTCATCCGGGGCAAATCCGATGAACCACTCCGTTAAACCTCCAAGCTCCTTACTCCTTAAAGTACCCGTTTTTCCTCCAACCTTAACTCCAGTAAGTACCCTTCCATCACCATCCCTGAAATAATTCCTCGCCGTCCCTTCCAAAACCGTTGATACCGCTATCTCCCTATATTTTTCCACCACATCGTCCCTCAAAACCCTTCCATGGATCTTAGGAGATGCCCTATAAATTACGGTTCCATCCTTCGATACCACCCTGCTCACTATGTAAGGTTCCACATCCAATCCTGTGCTTGAAATTATCGTCATCCTTATCGCCTGTATTGGGTTTAGGGTTGAGTGATCGAAACCGCTTCCGAGAAGCGCCAACTCATAATCGTCACGTGTATGGTTTATTACACCAAAAGGTATTCCATCCACCGTATCGTTGAAATAAAACCTCTTAGCCATATCCATTATGGATGGGAAACCGAGCATAACGGCAAGCCTACCAAATAGCGGGTTGTTTGATGTGCCAAATGCCCTATATAAAGTTGAGAAGTACTCCCTTTCGCAATTTAACCATCTTTGAGGTTTTTTGCGATATAAAGGCGGGCAAAAGCGGAAGGAATCCTCCGGCTTTACATCGTTGTTCTCTAAGAAAGAAAGCAGAGTTATCACCTTAAATATGGAAGCCGCCGGGTACTTGTTTATTTTAAAGGGATATAGACTTTTCTCACCTTTGTAAATGCCCGCTATGGCAAGGATCTTACCGCTTTTTATATCAAACAATACCAAACCTTCGATATCCTTTGGATAGGTGGATAATAGCGTATTTACTATCTGCTGCAAGTTCGGATCAACGGTGAAATACACCTTGCTCCCGTCCGCCATCCTATATACGTACTCTCCGTTTTCCAATTGGGCGTTTTGAAACATCCAAAGGGCTAAATTCAGATTCGGGAGCATAGGGAATATTATAAAGGGGTTTTAAGGCACCAGGATTTTATAGATTCTGCCCTTCACCCTTAGGAAATATACACCCTTTCTCAAGGTGACGGATTTTCCGGCGCTTAGGTCGTAAGCCCTTGCGCCGTTCGAATAAAACAGAGAGGATTCATCATATACCCTCAAAACGTTCCCGTTAAGTTCAAAAGTTTTGTTAGTTTCTTTCTTCGCAGTTTCCTCAACTCCTGTCATCCCGTTTAAGACAGCGCAATGCGCGCAGATCATACCGTAACCGTAATACATATCCCAACCGGCGCTACCGAGATCGAAGGTGGAATTCCTCAAAATTGTCCTTACCGTGGAGTTGTTTAAGCTTGGTCTTATCGAGAAAACGAGGGCGGCAACGCCCGATACGTGGGGGGCAGCCATGGATGTACCCACCCAACCACAACCCGAACCCACGTCCCCGTAGGAGTTCATAGGTAACGTTGATAGGATGCAGTATCCTGTGTTGTTATCACCGCCAGGGGCGGTTATCTCCTGCTCGGGCCCGTAATTCGAGTAAGGCGCAAGATATAGATAGTATCCATCCGTCCCTATTGCACCTACCGCAATAACAGATGGGAAGGCCGCAGGATAGCTTATACCATAGCTTCCGTTGTTTCCTGAGGCGGCTATGAGAAGCTTACCCCTGTTCCAAGCGGTATCGCATGCCATCTGTATGAGGCTCGAGGGAGAAGGGGATCCCAGGCTCATATTTATAACCCTAACCCTTGAAACGGATGAGGCAACCAAAATTCCGTTTGCGATCCAGGTGGAGGTTCCGGAACCCGTTTCATCCAAAACCCTACCCGCAAATATCCTTACGTTCGCCATACCCGCCACACCCAGGGAGTTATTTAGGGTAGCCGCAACCGTTCCCGAAACATGCGTACCATGTTCCTCCGTGTAAGGGTTATCAGGAGAAGGATCCCCGTCGTTATCAACGAAATCGTACCCATACCTGACGTTCCCCAAATCTCCATGGTAATAATCCGTACCCGTATCCAAAACTGCCACGATCACCGTAGTATCCCCTCTCGTGTAACACCAGGCTGAATCCGCCCATATTACGTACGGACCCCATTGGTAACTCCAGTAAGTATCGTTTGGAGGGCATACCATCTTCCTATGTATTACCTCGGGTTCGGCGACGATGATGTCGGGATTTTCTTTCGCTTCCCTTAAGAACTGTAAAACTTTTTCTCTTGTCGGATTGGGAAATTCAACCGTTATAAAGTTTATTGCCTCGGGTTGAAGGCTCCTTCCAATTACCCTGTTTATATTCCATTTCCTTAGAAGGCTTGAAATTCCCGTGGATCTTTCGTCCTTTCCACTTTTCAGGATTATTACGACCTTGCTTATATCCACATTCTTCCAGTAATCCTCGTTTTGGACGTTCTCTAAGGCATACCACACTACCGGGGTGTGAAACTTTTCGGGAACGGGGTCATTGTAGGTACTTCCTACCCTCAGGCTGGACCTAAGGGCATCCATCTGCGTAAAGGCAAGAAATCCTATTAGCATAGGTACATTATATGGTTGATACACCCTTATAATATTATACTATGATGCATAGTAGATTTTTGCCCTTCGCGTTTTTGCTAATTTCATGCCAAGGGAGGGAGTACGTTGAGGTTTTGAGCTTCGTGGGTGAAGGATACAGGATAAGGATCCTCTCCTCGGACGCGGAGATAAAGGTGGGGATAAACGAGATAAGGGTCGAGGTGGAACCCCCGGCAAAGGTTGAGGAGTTTTACTTATATATGCCCGCCATGCCGGGTATGCCCGAGATGAGGGAGTACGCCGATTTGAAGGAAAAAGGTAGAGGTAAATACGAAGGGAAAGTGAAGGTGAGCATGGAGGGATCTTGGCAGGTAAGGGTAAAAATAAACGGTAAGTTGATATACAAGGATATAAACGTTCCCCTAAAAGGTGGAGGTGAAAAGGAACACGAGCATGGTTCGGTGGGTGGGAACATAGATATTTCACTTTACAGGGTTGATAGCGCGAAAGTTCCCGTCGTTATTTATGCATCGGGCAAACTTGAAAGTTCAAGGGAGGATGTATTTGCTGTAAGTCCGAGGTTTTCCGGGTACATTACCAGGGTGTTTGTGGATAGGCCTGGGAAATTTGTAAAAAAGGGGGAAGCACTTTTCGAATTCTACTCTCCGGAGGTTTATTCAACCTATTTGGAATATTTAAAGGGCGGTTCGGAATTGACAAGGGAGAAGCTCTCCCTTATGGGTATTTCCTTGGAGGATATAAAGGATTCCCTCGCAACTTTCAGATCTCCGGTTTCGGGAAAAGTTTTAAGCCTTGAAGCGAAAAAGGGGAAAAGGTTTAAAGAAGGAGAAAGCTTGTATGAGATTTTTTCGGAAAAAGTCCTTTACTTTGTGGGGGAAGTTCCCCAAGAAAAAGCAAAGCTCCTGAGGGTTGGTCTTCCGGTTGAGGTTGAGGGGATAATTTCGAGGATAGCGGAGATCTTACCCGAGGTCAATCCGGAAACTAGGACGGTTAAATTTTTAGTACCGGTTCCCGCGGGGAAGGGTTTTCTTCAGGGTATGATTTTAACCGCAAAGATTATGGATTTTAAAAGTGGTATATTTGTCCCGAAGGATGCAATTATAAGAACCGGCGAAAAGGACATGGTTTTTGTTAACAATGGGGAAGGATTTGAAAGGAGAGAGGTAAAGGTGCTTTATGATGTTGAGGGAGGTTACATCGTTGAGGGTTTAAAGAGGGGAGAGGAGATAGTATATAAGGGAGTTTTCTTCGTTTCGGCTGACGAGAATTTGAGGGGAATCAGATGATAGAAAAGCTTATCCTTTGGAGCTTGAGAAATAGGGGAACGGTCCTCTTCTTCACGTTTATATCCGTCATTTTTTCCGTTTTCCTAATGTTAAGGACTCCGCTGGACGCGATACCGGACATATCCGACACCCAGGTTTTAATAGAGGTTTATTGGGAGGGCCAGGATCCGATGACCATAGAGGATCAGGTAACTTACCCTACGGTTTCAAAGCTCTTGTCCGTCCCTAAGGTGAAGAGCGTTAGGGGAATATCCATGCAAAACAAGGCTTTGATATACGTTATTTTCGAGGATGGTACCGATATATACTGGGCAAGGAGTAGGGTTTTGGAGTATACATCTGCTTTGGATCTTCCAGAGGGAACAAGGTTCGAGCTTGGTCCCCCAGCTACATCCTTGGGTTGGATCTTCATGTATGCGTTGGTTGATAGATCTGGTAGGTTTGATCTTGCAAGTTTGAGGGCTTTCAACGATTTTTATTTAAGGTACAGGCTGTTAAAGGCTAGGGGTGTTGCGGATGTTGTTAGCGTTGGAGGTTATGTTAAGGAGTACCAAATAGACTTGGATCCCTACAAGTTGAGGGCTTACGGAATTACGTATGATGAGGTTATAAAGGCGGTTAAATCTTCAAACTTTCAGAGGGGGGGAAGGTTTTTGGAGCTTTCTGAGAGGTACTATACGGTTAGGGGCGTTGGATATATAAAATCCGTCGAGGATATTAAGGGCACCGTTATAAGGGTGGATCCGAAAACGGGCGCAAATGTAAAGATAGGAGATGTTGCGGTTGTTCAAATAGGTCCGGCATTAAAGGAGGGGGCGGTGGATCTGGATGGGAAAGGGGAGGTGGTTGGCGGTATAGTGATCATGAGGGATGGGGAAAACGTACTTAGGGTTATAGATGAATTAAAGGAAATAATAGGAAAACTTCAACTTCCGGAGGGCTTGGAATTGGTGATAACTTACGATAGGAGCCGCTTGGTCATGGAGGCGGTAGAAACTACGGTTAAAACCCTAATAAAGGAATCCCTGATAGTCTTAATCGTGGTGGCAATATTTCTCGTCAACATCAGGGGATCCATACCTATAGTGGTGTTTTTGCCAACCGCCCTAATTTTACCTTACATTTTTGTGTACCTATCCAAGGTTACAACCAACATTATGAGTCTTGCGGGTATGATTTTGAGCGTTGGGGTAATGATAGACGCAGGCATAGTTATGGTAGAGAATATATTCAAAAAGTTGGAGGAGGGTTTTCCGAAAAGCTTTGAAGAGAAATTACGGATTGTGTTTATGGGAAGCTCGGAGGTTGCACCCTCAATATTTTTCTCTTTGGCTATAATAACGGTTTCATTTTTACCCGTCTTTTCCCTTAGAGGGGAGGAAGGGAGGCTGTTTTTCCCTTTAGCATTCACAAAAACCCTAACCATGCTCTTTGCAACCTTCTTGTCGATTATTTTAATTCCCGTCCTTGTTCTGATCTTCTTTCCCAAAAAAATCATCAAAGAGGAAGATAATCCACTAAACCGATTCTTAAGGGGAGCGTACGAGCCCATATTCAAACTTTCCGTTAGTAAGCCGTACCTGTTTATATTTCTTTTGTTTGCCGTTCCCGCATTTTCCATATTTTTCTTTAACAGGATTCCTAGCGAATTTATGCCCAATTTAAACGAGGGGGCACTTTTGTATATGCCTTCAACGGTGCCCGGAATACCCGTAGATGAAGGATTCGAAATTCTAAGGAAACAAGACTCTATCATTATGTCCATTCCGGAGGTTGAGAGGGTGTTTGGGAAGATAGGTAGGGCTGAAACTCCCACGGATCCCGCGCCACTTTCAATGATAGAGAGTACAATATTGCTAAAACCCAAGGAATATTGGAGAAAGGGCGTGGATCTCGACAGTCTAATAAGAGAATTGAACTCAAAGCTGAATTTCATGGGTTGGGTAAACACTTGGGGTATGCCTATCAGGGTAAGAGTTGATATGTTGAAGACGGGTATAAGGACACCTCTGGGAATAAAGGTTCTTGGGGATGATCCCTTTAAGGTGGAAAGTTTGGCGCTGGAAATCGAGAAGATTTTGAAAAATTCTGAGGGTATATTGAACGTGTTCGCGGATAGATCCGCCCGCGCACCCTACATCAACATAATCCCAAAGAGGGAGAAACTTGCGGAGTACGGGCTTGGCGTAAAGGATATAATGGAGGTGGTGGAAAAGGTGATAGGTGGTTCCCCGCTCGATCGCTCGGTTGAGGGTAGGGAGAGGTATCCGATTAGGGTTCGTTTAGCGAGGGCATTTAGGGACGAGCCTGAAGACATTAAAAATCTAGAGATTGTTACACCTTCAGGTGCGATAACAAGCTTGGGTAACGTTGCGGATATCGTTATCTCCCAGGCACCATCCGAGATAAGAAACGAAGATGGGTTTGTAGCAAGCTATGTTTATATAATACCCGCCGAAAATGCGAATATGGAAAAAATTGTAGAAAAATCGAGGGAAAAGTTGAAAAATTTGACGTTACCTGCAGGATATTCTTTGGAATTCTCCGGTCAATATGAGGATATAAAGAGGGTAAGGGAAAGCCTTATGTTTATTTTACCCATAACGGCTTTGATCATCCTTTTCCTCCTATACTTAAACTTTCGCTCCTTTCTTAAATCCGCCATCGTCCTTCTTGGTGTTCCTTTTACCCTCTTCGGAGCTTTCGGTTTAATGTACATTTTAAATTACAAACTATCCGTTGCATCATGGGTGGGTATAATAGCCCTGTTGGGGTTATCCGCCGAAATGAGTGTGGTTATGCTCGCTTTTATGGATATGGGATTGAAGAAATACCCGAACGACCCGTTGGAGGGAATAAGGGAAGGAGCGTTAAACAGGCTCAGACCCAAGGTTATGACGACGCTCACAACCTTTACATCTCTCATACCCGCCATGCTTGAAACTGGCACGGGTTCTGAAGTGATAAAGAGGATAGCAGCTCCTATGGTTGGGGGAATATTCTTTGCTCTCATATTAACGATGGTTATTTATCCCGCCATTTACAAGGTTATTTACGGAGGGAGAAGATGATCACCTTAATTTCCCTAAGTTTGGAGGATTACATAAAGGAAGTTAAGAAAAACTTCGAGGTTTTGGCATATAGGGAAATTAACAGGGTTTATTCATATGGTTTCCTTTCGGAGATTTCGCCCGAATATCCCACGTTCTCCTATAACGCCATGTTCATGGAGGGAGCAATATCACTTCAGCAACCCATAAGAATTTCTCAACCTTTAAGGGCTCTTTCATATTTGGAACTAAGGAGGGCGAAGAAATACGAGAGTACGGATCTTGAAAATATACTTGTTTTGTCCGCGGTGGAAGCTTACCTAGATGCTGCGGTTTTAAGGGAGAAGGAGAGGGTGTTAAAGGAGATCCTGGATAATTTGGAAAGAGCGAGAGAAATATCGGGGCATTTTTATAAAACGGGGGCATTAAGGTTTTCCGAGGTTAAGGTCTTAGAAGTGAAAATGGATGTAATAAGGGCAAGGATGGAGATGGTATTGGGAAATTTAAAGAAGGTTGAGGAGATGGTGAGGTTCTATTATGGAGGTGAGCCGGGCGAGATCTTCCTTCCCGAAGTTGAAACCCTACCGCGCTTGGATAGCCTGATAGATCTGCTAGAAAAATCCCCAAGTTTGAAGCGCAGGGAACACTTAAAAAAGTCAAAAATGTACAATACTTTCTCAAAGATGTTACCTTTAACTTTATCTCCAGGTATCCTTTACCACAACGGTGATCTTTCTTTTTCAATATCTTTCAGCGTTCCTGTATGGGTTTTGAGGTATTGGGGTGAGATATCTTCAAGCAGGGCGGAATACAAGGTGGAGGAGTATATGTATAAAGCGGAGAGGGAGAAAAAAATTGCACAGCTTAAGGGCTTATATGGTAATTACCTTTCTTCCCTTGAAACCCTGGAAAGCTTAGAGAATTCCTTAAAGAAGATGGAAAACATCCTCGAATTGGAAGAAGAAAATTACAAAACCGGGAAATTGGGGCTTTATGAGCTTTTAATACTTTACAACGAGGTTTTAGATCTGAAAATCAAGGTAGTTGAAGCGAAGGCGGAGGTTATAAGGAAGGTTTATGAGGTGAAGGGATTGGTTGGAACACTATAATTCACCCTTCTTACCACCCATAAATTTTGCCACCCAAATTCCAATCTCGTAGAGAATTATTAGAGGTAGGGACATCAAAATTAAACTTATTGCATCAACCGTTGGGGATATAACCGCAACCAGAATCACTATAAAAACTATAAACTCCCTCCTGCGCCTTGATAGGGTTTTGTGGCTCAAAATTCCCAGCTTTGCAAGTATTCCGATTGCCACCGGAAGCTCAAATAGCGCTCCAAATATAACAACACTCCAAAATATAAAGTTTAAGTACTGGTTTGCTCCTATTACAACCTGAAAACTTCCCGCGAAGGATAACAGAAACTCGACCATCTTTGGGACTATTAAGAAAATCGATAAAAAAGCTCCCGCGTAAAATAGAATCAAAGTTGAAAGGAGGATTAGGATGAAGGCAAGTTTTTCCCTTGGGTACAGGGCCGGTGATACAAAACCCCAAATTTCCCAAATAAAATATGGAAAGCAAAAGAATAGTGCGGCAAACAGGGAAACTTTAAACCTAACCGTAAAAGCATCTTGAACGTTGAATATGTAAAGCTTCCCGATGGGTTGTGATACGAATAGGATGATCTTTTCATGGAAAAACCACATGGCAACCGAAACTAGAGCATAAACAAACGCCGCCCTTATTAACCTCGTTCTAAGCTCGGTTAGATGGGGTTGTAAGCTATCCCAATCCACCTACGAGAAGTTGTAGAATTTGAACGGCGTTTGTTGCCGCGCCCTTCCTCAAATTATCCGCAACAACCCAGGCACTTAATGCCCTCGAATTCTCGGGACTAAACCTTATTCTACTTACAACAACGATATCCTTATCCTCGACATCCATAGGAGTCGCATATCCATCCCTTAGTACCGCTAAACCCTCCTGCTTCCCTAAAACCTCATATACATCGCTTAAGGATGGAGAACTCTTTAGTATTACGGTTATTGCCTCGCTGTGTCCAACTTTAACCGGAACTCTAACCGTAGTTGGATAAACTTTTATGTCGCTCTTTAGTATCTTTTTCGTTTCCCTGATTATCTTCCATTCTTCGGTGGAATAACCTTCGGAAAATTCACCTATCTGAGGGATCACGTTCCTATAAATCCTCGTCGGGAAGGGTGTTTCGTCGAATATTCCCCCCTTCTCTTCCTCGTCCAAAGCTATAATTCCCCTCATACCCGCTCCGGAAACCGCTTGATATGTAGCAACGAAAACCTCATCTATTCCGAAGGCGGAAAGTAAAGGTTTTAAAAATACTACCATCTGTATTGTGGAGCAGTTTGGATTTGAAATTATTCCAGCATGCTTGAAAGTATCCTCAGGATTCACCTCGGGAACCACGAGGGGAACGTTTGGATCCAAACGGAATGCGCTTGAGTTATCTATGACTATAGCACCTTTTTCAACAAAAAGGGGGGCAAAAGTTTTTGCAACATCGGAACCCGCCGAAAATATAGCAAAATCCACCTTCGGAACCCCGTAATCTATGGGTATTACCTCGAGCTTTTTTCCCAAAAATTCAACTTCCTTTCCCTTTGATCTTCTTGAGGCAAGGGGTATGATTTCCGGATTTTCTTTCCATAACCTTTCCTCCAAAACCTCCAAGATTTTCCTACCCACCAAACCCGTTACCCCTACTACGGCTATTCTCAAAGGGCGGCGGACGGGACTCGAACCCGCGACCCCCAGAGCCACAGTCTGGTGCTCTAACCAGCTGAGCTACCGCCGCCGTTTAAGGTATGTATTTTAAGGTTGTTGAACCTTTAAAACGTTCAAGATCTTCCCTTTTAGGCTTTCATTATCGAGTCCTATCTCCTTTAAAAGCAAGTTCTTGTCCCCGTGTGTTATAAACCTATCGGGTATTCCAAACCTGAGAATAGTTTTACCGTTCAAGAGCCCCGAATCCGCAAGGAATTCCAAAACCGCACTCCCAAACCCCCCATTCAAAACGTTATCCTCAAATGTGAATATGAAATTGTGTTTCTTAACGAGCGAAGTGAGAAGTTCAACATCCAGGGGCTTAACGAACCTTGCGTTTACAACCGTCGGATATATCCCCATTTCGGATAGGGAAAATGCTATCTCCAAGACGGGATAAACGAAATATCCAACGGGTAGAAAGAGGATGTTCTCACCTTCAAGTAAAACCTCCCATCTCCCTATCTCCAAAATTTCCGGCTTCTTATCCGTTAAAGGCTTTGGAATGGTTCCCCTTGGGTACCTCACGAATATGGGTCCGTCCTCGTACTTCCATGCGGTGTATATTAAATCCACAAACTCGTCACCGTCCTTTGGGGCGGCAATTACGCAGTTTGGAATAGCCCTAAGGTACGATAGATCAAACACACCGTGATGTGTTGGGCCGTCGTCCCCAACGAGCCCTCCCCTATCCAGGAAAAACCTTACCGGAAGCTTTTGCAAAGCCACGTCATGTATAACGCTATCGTAAGCCCTCTGTAGAAATGTTGAATATATTGCAACGAAGGGTTTAACCCCCGCACGAGCCAAACCGCCCGCGAATGTTACGGCATGCTGCTCCGCTATTCCCACATCAAAATATTGTGATCTTAAATTATCCCTGATTTTATCCAAACCTGTCCCCTTAGGCATCGCGGCGGTTATAGCAACAACAAGAGGATCCATTCTGGCTATTTTAAGAACCGTATCTCCGAAAACGGAAGAGTAGGTGGGAAGGTCACCCTTTTTCTTTAACTTTCCTTCAACTTTATCGTAAGGTCCCAAACCGTGGAAAGTTTCGGGATCGGCTAAGGCGGGCTTAAAACCCCTACCCTTTTCCGTAATCACGTGTATAAGGATGGGACCCTTTAGTTTTTTTGCTTTCGAGAATATTTCATCAAGGAGTTCGATGTTATGCCCATCGACGGGTCCTATGTACCTAAAACCAAAGAATTCAAATAGGGCGGCGGGATCCTGGATTATGGTCTTTATCACATCCTCAAGTTTTGAACCCCAATACTTACCCCTCTTTGGCAGGATAGAGTAAAGTTTTTCCCTAAGGATATTGTAAGTTGGAGAAACTTGCACTTTCGAGAGAATATGAGCTATGATACCAACGTTTTTGTCTATTGACCACCCGTTGTCGTTCAGAATGGTTATTAGATCAACCCCAAGACTTCCCGCGTTATTCATAGCTTCCAGCGTCATACCAACCGTTAGCGAGGCATCCCCTATCACTGCGAATACCCTATACTTCTCTCCGGTGTAATCCCTAGCTTTTGCAAATCCCAAGGCTGCGGAAAGTGCGGTACCCGCATGCCCAGCCCCCCAAGCATCGTAAGGACTTTCAAATATGTTGGAAAAACCGGATATGCCGCCGTAAGTCCTGAGTGTATGGAACCTGTTTAATCTATCCGTTAAAATCTTGTAAACGTAAGTTTGGTGCGATACGTCCCAAATTATTTTATCTTTTGGGACATTGGCATTTCTAAGGAGTGAAATTGTCAGTTCAACAACCCCCAAATTTGGACCCACATGCCCACCGTTCTCGGACGTAACGGAAATTATAAGTTCCCTGATCTCCTCGGCTAAAACCCTAAGTTCGCCATAATTTAGCTTTTTTAGATCCTCGGGAAGCTTCAGTTTTTCAAGGAGCATTGTTAATTAATTCTAAAGCGGCAAACCTACTAAAAATTTGATCCACGAATTTAGTTGGATCAAGCTTGAGTTTTTCCCTCAGCTCCCCTTCCCCTACAAACATACGTATTTTTTCGTGTTTTAAAGCCTCATCCAATATACTTGTTCCATTTTCGAAGGAACGTTGAGATACCTCCTTGACCCATACGTAGCTTTCATCCCTACTTGCACCTTTCTCCACCAATATCATCAAGAGAATTGAGGATAGATAAAAATCTCCAAACTTTTCCAAGTTTTCCTTAGCCTTCTCCTTATCGACAACCAAGTTTTTCACCAAGTTCCTCGTAAGCCTTAAGGCATAGTGTAAGGTTGTTGTAGCATCGGGAAATACAAACCTCTCAACGGATGAATGGCTAATATCCCTCTCGTGCCACAGGGCTATGCTCTCGTTTTCCGCTAGCGCCCAACCCCTCAAAAGTCGCGCTATTCCCGCAATTCTTTCGCTTTTTATTGGGTTTCTTTTGTGGGGCATGGCAGATGAACCCCTCTGTTCCTTACCAAAAGGTTCAAACATCTCGCCCGTTTCGGTTCTGGAGGATAACCTTATTTCTAAGGCAAGCCTTTCCAGGAAGGATCCGATGAGGGAAAGCGTGTTCAAAGCGAAGGCGTACCTATCCCTAGGGATTATTTGGGTGGAAACGGCTTCAACTTTCAAGTTAAGGTAAGAAAGGGCGAGTTCTTCAACCTGGGGTGGATTGGTAAGGTAATTCCCCACGGCACCTGAAATCTTACCGTAAGATACCTCTTTTATCGCCTCCCTTAACCTTCTTAAGTTTCTTAGAGCTTCGGAATAGAAGTTTAGAAACTTTAAACCGAAGGTTGTGGGCTGGGCAAAAACTCCATGCGTTCTACCCATAACCAGATCGTATTTGTACTCCTTAGCCTTCTCAAAAAGTTCCTCCGACAAAAGTCTTAAATCTTCAAGGATGTACTCAAGGGCACTTTTGAGAAGTATGGAATTTGAGGTATCAACCACATCCGAAGATGTCAATCCGAAGTGTAGGAACCTTCCCGGATCCCCCAGATTCCTTTCGATCACCGCCAAAAACGCCAAAACATCGTGATCATACCTTCTTTCAATTTCCTCAACCTGTTTTGGTAAATTTTCCCAAAATTTTTCGTCCTTTATGAGATTTTCAAGTCTTTCCGAAAGTCCCAACTTTGGAATTATTCCTAATTCTTCCTGAGCCTTCGCAACTGCCCATTCTACCCTTGCCCATGTTCTGAACTTATTAGACTCGGACCAAAGGGATAAAAGCTCCTGCGTTGAGTACCTTGATAAGGGCAACGGCCCCAGGGGGACTCGAACCCCCACTTCCACCTTGAAAGAGTGGCGTCCTAGCCCTTAGACGATGGGGCCAAGGTGAGTATTATAATGCTGATCATCGCATCTTTATAATACCCAAGTTATGATTTTCCTCAACTCGCTTTTGGGCGTTGATAAATTGGAAATTAAAAGGGTGGATGAAGGTGTCGTAATTCTCGTTAAGTTTGGAGAAAAATTAAGGGTGGATTCAATATCGGTTTTCAAAGCTGACAAGCTTAACCCTAGGGAAAAACCCCTACTTTTGGGAACCTTAATATATCCGGAAACCCTGCTTCTTGACACAACAAAGGTGGAAGGAGAATATCTTGTAAGGGTATATTACGGAAAGGAAAAATTTGACACCGGATGGGTGGCTTTAAACACATCAAAGGTGGATCCCCCAAAGACCTCCGCAATTTCCTTCGATACCTCCAAAACAAACATTTTGATAGGCATACTGCTTTTTACCACCCTTTTCTTCGTATTGCTTTATATGGCAAGGTCGAATCCAAAGCTTTACATAAGAAGGATAGGGGGACTTGATGCCATAGACGAAGCGGTGGGGAGAACCGCCGAAATGGGAAAACCGATAATATACACGACAGGTATAGGTAGCGTAGATAATCTGGCTATTCTTGCGGGTTTGACGGTTTTAAAGCACGTTATAAAGAAGACTTCACTTTATGAAGTACCGGTTTTGATGCCCAACAACGACCCTTTGACGCTCGCCGCGGCAAGGGAAGTAGTAAAGGAAGCTTACCTTGAAAGCGGAAGGCCGGATCTTTACAGGGAAAACGATGTATTCTTCCTAACCTCCGAACAGTTTGGATTTGCATCCGGTGTCAGCGGTATGATGCAAAGATTAAAGCCCGGAGCCGTCTTCATGATGGGTTATTTCTATGCGGAATCCCTAATTTTGGCGGAAAACGCCCAAGTAAGCGGTGCAATTTCCACCGCGGGTACGGTCTCAATAGATCAGCTACCCTTCTTCATAGCATCATGCGACTATACCCTAATAGGGGACGAGCTTTATGCCGCATCAGCCTACATTTCCAGGAATCCCCTTGAGGTAGCAAGCATAAAAACGGGAGATTGGTTCAAAGCTTTGAGTGCGGCTGTTATATCCTTAGGATCGATTTTGGCAACCATCTCCATTTTCAACCCTCAGGTTGGGGAGATTGTTAAAATCATGGTAAATATTCTAAAATAGGAGGGAAATATGCAAAGGCAGGGACCTATAGCCGTTGTGATTCTAAGTGCCTTATTTGCAACAATAACTTTCTTCCTAAAGGGTGCGGAGGATATACAAACTTATGCCCTAATAGTTGCCATAATTATATCGGGTTTCGCCCTACTTCTCGGCGTTGATAGCCTAATACTTTATCATATGAGGAACATTCAGGAGGGGAAAAATACACTTTTCAGCGGGATTTTGCTTATTAGCTTCTTCGTAACCATAATATGGGGATTTTTTGCTTGGTGGAGGTACGGCTCCCCCTTCGCTCAAAATTCAACCTTCATGTGGCTCTTTATAAACGTATATTTGCCCCTTGATGCTACGATGTTCTCAATCTTGGCATTCTACATAGCTTCTGCAGCTTATAGAGCGTTCAGGGCGAGAAACTTCAATGCGCTGATCCTCCTTATAACCGCCTCCGTGATAATGATAGGTAGGGTCCTTTATTCGGACGTGGTTTTCCCGTTAGCCCTTAGCATATTCCTGTTTTTAGCTGGGCTTTGGACTTTTATCAACACGAGAAAGCTCTACGGTTCGGAGTTAGTCTTCCGTAGATTTTTGGGAGGGTTCATCATGGGGGGTGCCTTTTTAGTTCTTCTTCCTCCAATATTTAAATTTTTGGGAGGAAACATCTCCACTTTGACGGATTGGCTCCTTTCCGTTCCGCAGAACGCCGCAAAGAGGGGAATGTATCTCGGTTTGGGTTTTGGTCAGGTTGCCTTCGCCCTTAGGATAATGTTCGGAATAGAGAGGTCGTGGATAAGGTAATTTATAGCATCATTTTCTTAGGAATTTGGGTTTTGTACTTCTTTTCAAGGTGGGACGCTTTTGTCAAAAAAATTTCACCCGTGGTTGGGTTTTTGGGAATACTATCCTACCTCCTTTCAAGTTTGAGTGGAATTTCGGAGCTTAGGACTCTTTTTGGACCCCTACCGATCGTTCCCTTCCTTTGGCTTGTGATAGATCCCTTCTTTCCGATAGATTACAGGTTCGTTCTATCCTCATCCTTATTTTTATGGGGATTATACTTGATCCTTAGGGGTGAAACATTGGGGTTTTTCCCTTTTCTCCTTTCGGCTGCTTTGTTGATACCCATAATTCTTCCCAAAATTCGGAAATGGAAGTGGAAGAAAGAAGAAAAGATGGAAGATGTGAAAGTGGATGAAGACGTTGATGTTGCCGAGGATCGGGAAAATGGGGAGGAACTTTTGGACAAACTCTCAGAATTCGGAATTAAGGGAAAAATAGTAAAAATATCGCAAGGTCCTGTATTGAAAATTTACGAATTTGAACCGGCTCCGGGCGTTAGGGTGCAATCCATAAGCAAGCTTGAGGATGATCTTTATGTTAGGTTGAAGAAACCGGTTAGAATAGTGGCACCCCTTCCAAACGGAAACATAGGATTTGAAATACCGAACAACGAGAGGGTGTTCTATAATCTCGAAGATTTCGAGGATGAGATAAAGAAGGGGGGAGCCCTTGAGGTACCTATTGGAGTCGACGTATTGGGAAATCCGTTTAGAATAAACATAGCATCCGCGCCACATATACTCATAGGTGGAGCCACAGGTTCCGGTAAGAGCATACTCCTTGCGGGTATAATCTCCGCCCTGATAAAGAAAACTTCCCCCGAGGACCTAAACCTGATCCTAATAGATCCGAAGAGGGTTGAGCTCTCAATTTTTGAAGGTTTGCCGCATCTTGCATTGCCGGTTGCCAAAACCGTAAAGGAGGCTATATTTGCGCTGAAAACTGCGGTTGGTATAATGGACGACAGGTATGCAATAATGTCCGCAATAGGTGCAAGGGATATAGAGAACTTCAACGCGAGGGCATCGAAGTTTGAAATAGAAAAAATGCCCTACATCGTTATCGTAATAGATGAGCTGGCGGATTTGATGATGCTTTCCCCAAAGGAAACGGCAGAGTATATACAGAGGATAGCGCAGCTTGCGCGGGCGGTTGGGATACATCTTATAACCGCCACACAAAGGCCTTCGGTTGATGTTATAACCGGAGTAATAAAGGCAAACTTTCCAACAAGGATAGCGTTAAAAACCGCCTCAAGGTTTGATTCAAGAACGATATTGGATACGGAAGGGGCTGAGAGACTTTTGGGTAAGGGGGATATGCTTGTTCTCTTAAGCGACAGACCGGATCCCGTAAGGATACACGGATTTTACACTTCGCACTCTTACGCTGAAAAGATAATCTTAGAACACGCATCAAAAAAACTCTCATCAATGTGGAACATGGAAAGGGAAAAAGTGAAAAGTTTCTTGAAAACTGCAAGGGAAGAGGGGGTATTTTCCGCAATATTTAGGGATGATGAGCCCGCATACAACGAGAGGGTGGAAAGGTTGTCCCACCTTGCGGAAGAGATGTTGGGTATTACACCCGAAAATTTCAAAAGCCTGTTAAGCGAAACCCTTGAAAACTATTATCCTTATAAGTTTGTATTTGAGGAAGAGAGCGAAAGTAATTTAAGCTCGGGTATAGGGAAAATTGATAAGAAGATCTTGGAGGCTGCGATGGTATGTGCGGAGGTGGGTTACGGTTCCGCCAGTATGGTTCAGAGGAGGTTGGGTGTAGGATTTCCAAGGGCGGCGAAGATAATAGATCAACTGGAAAAGCTGGGATTCCTTTCACCCCCAGAGGGTCCAAAGCCCAGAAGGATCCTTATGAGTGTTGAGGAATTTGAAAAAAAACTTAAGGAAATGGGATTTAAGTGATCTAATTTCTACAAAAGAATAGGGCGAACCTTTTGGGATTCTTAGGATGTATTTTAACACAATTTTGTGGGATGATTTTACAATTCTTTATGTCAACTACAGTGTATTCCATCCAACCTGGCACAAAGCTTAATTTTAGATACCTCTGGGCTATTGCAACAGTTTCCCAATCGGAATATAAAAAATCCGGACAAACCCCAACCTTCCTATGCACCTTCTCGATCTTAGGGGGATTTAGGGCAAAATCGATGTAAAAAGGGTTCCTTGATAATATCCTGTTTTTGGATGCGAAGATAAGAAGGAGATTTAGGATTAAAAGGGTGAAAATTATTGCAGGGAAATATTTAAATTTTTCTAACCTTTCCTCTATTTCCCAAAACCCACCCAACTCCGAAAACGCCAAAGCAAAAAACGGTAAGGACGGTACAATGTAAAAGGGCATCTGCTTTAAGCTTATAACGAAAGGAAAGGAAGATGATATAGCTAGGACCAACGAAAGCCAAAAACCATTCGTAAGCATTACGGATCTCATGAAGGATAACCTTAAAATTAAGAGGAAGATAAGGGGGGATATTTCGATAGCGAGCCTGGCAAGGATGTAGAACCTTGATGGGGTTATTTCCCTTTTACCCACAATTCCCGCAAAAACTTGCCCATCCAAAAACTTCCATAAATAAATTCTAAAATCCTCAAAGCTAAGGAGGAAAAGAAGGGGAAGAAAGAAACCTAAGATCAGGAAAATATATGCCTTCAAAATCTTTTTTATCTCAACCTTATGAAGGAACCCATAAACTGCCGGATAAACCGTTACGAATAGTCCAACGGGACCTTTAGTCATAAATGAAAGGAACAGGAAAAATCCCCCAAGAAAAGGGAAAATGGGACCTTTGAACGAATGGTTTAAAATTAGCAAGGATATAGATGTCCAAAGCAGGATAAAAACCTCAAGGATATAGTTGGAGATTGCCCACGGTAAAATCGGAGATAATATTAGGAATCCTATCCATATCCACCTTGTTTTCGAAATAGATTTTGCCCATAAGTAAAGCAAAACTAAAGAAATTACACCCAAGGATACGCTTATGTACCTTTCAAGTAATGGATGATCCCCAAAAATTTTAAAGAAAACCGAAGAAAACCAAAAAGCCATGGGTAGGTGCCCGTAAGAAGGGTTTCCGAGCGTTAGGGTATAAACGGGTTTAAAGAATGTTCCAACACCCTCAGCTAGGTTCCTTGATATCGAGGCGTAAGTTAAACCATCAAAGAAAAGCCCGTGCGAGAAGAATCTGTAGGATACGGGTAATAGAAGGATTAAAAGAGAAAAACTCAGCCCTTTATACATATAGCTGCGAAAACGCCAAAGATTTCTACGGTTCCCACCACCTTGTATCCATTGTACTCACCCAACAATATTGAATTTGCTACATCATTTTCGTTTTCTCCTATCAAAACGCATATACCCTTATCTTGAAAAGTTTTCAAGCCCCTATCTTGATTCTCAAGGTACCTTTCAACGGAAGAATAAAGGAATGATATTATTTCCGCAATATCCTTTTCACTCTTGGCTATCCTAAATGTGTCCTCAAGGCAATAGTATATCCTTCTTACAATCTTTCTAGGGATGCCTTCCAGCATCTCGTAAAGGTTGTTTAACTTTGAAACCGTTATTTTCCTTAACCCCTCATCAAAATCCCTGAACTTTGGAACAAATTCGGATATTATCCTCTTTATTTCCTGATATACCTGCTCCTGATTTTCAAATCTTCTTAGGGAAATTGAAGTTTGAAATATCAAAATGCTCACAATTCTGTCCCCTTCCTTCTTTACGTTGTACTTTGGAAGCTGGAAAGAATATCCACTTTCCGAAAATTTCCTCCTCAGCCCTTCCGCAAAGTTTTCAAATTCTCCAACAAGGATAACCCTAAATATCGGTCTTTCTGGATCCGTTTCTTCTGGGAAAATTAAGAGCTGTGGTATCCCAGTATTTATGTACTCCTCTATCAGTCTTGGAACCAAAACCCTACCTATTATCTCAAGCCCAAACTTTATGTCTATGTACCTCCTTGTTTTAGGTTTTTTAAGCGTTTCTTCCAATTGCTCTGCTATCCTAGCAAGTTTTCCAATTGGTATCTCCTTAGTTTCAAACCTAACCACGGATATACCCTCGGGATAGATAAACTCTTTTTCGTAAACCTTTTCAATTCCCTCTTCCGATAGAACGCTTAAAACGCTATCAAGGGAGACATATTTGTATAAGCCCACCACCGTTATACCGGACATCCTTAAACCCTTAGTTGTTGTGAAGTTATGAAAGAATACCTTTACCAAAGATGGGTTTTCTTTCACCTGCCTGTAAAGCCTGTTTTGCCAAACGATTATTTCGGCGAGAGTTTTTGAATCCCTATCCTCCAAGTATGCCTCCGTCCTCGACTTTATGAACCTTATTACTTCCCCATTATCCCCCAATAGGAACTGGAATTCCTCTTTTTGAGCCATTTTAACTATTTCATCCACCACTTCCTTGTATTTTCTTATCTTTACCCCGCTTATCGATATCAAAGATTTTAACCCTACACCCCCTTTTGCCGCTATTCTCAGGATCTCAATTATCCCCTGCTTGTCCTTTAGGATTTCCGAATCGGGTTTTGGGTTTGATATGGAGAGCACTATTAGGGCGTAATCCGTAGGATGTAATACCCCCGCAAATATCCTATTGATGTTATAACCCCGATCGTGTACTACGCTTGAAACCGCATCCAACAGACCTGCCCAATCCTTCGCAACAACCACAAAAAACACCTCATCCCTTTCAAGGAATATATCCGCCTGAGGTTCTCCATCCTCTTCCATCTTTTCCAAAAGTGACAAAACAAAATCTTCGAAATTTTCGGAAAGTTTTAACCAGTTTGCCCTTAAAATTTTTTTCCAATTATGAGTTTCAACTTTCTTCACTTGGGAAATTATAAGGTAGAATCCCAACCAAAACCGACTAAAATTTGCCCCCAAATACCCCTATTTTCAACTTTGGGGGAATTCTCCAATTCTCCAAAATCGGTTTTCCATTGGGTTTGATGGATGGGAAACGTGTATCCCATTCTAAACCCCATCAAAAACCCAAAATCAAAATGCGCGTTAATGGATATATTTCCCGAATATTCAACCTTGCTTGCATAAAAAGCCAGGGATGGATTTTCCAAAATATCCGAAAATTCCGAATTTTTGACGAACCCTCCCTTCATCTCAAAAGTTGAGTACCCCACACCCAAGGATGGATACACCAAAAACCTCCTCTCTCTCAGCCTGTTATAATATAGGATATAACCAAAATTTGCGGAAATATCGTAAGAGTTAAATTTTATCCTTCTGTCTTCCCTTGAGCCTTCAACACCCAAAAATGTCCAGAAATTTCCCAAAAAAACAAAGTTATCCCTCAATATGAAACCCCCAAAACCTACTTTCATCCTGTTAAATTCTCCAAATTGATAATGTTGCGAAAGTACGTTTAAAACTTCGGTAAAATCCACGTTTGACCAACCAAGTCCCACAAAAAGTCCGAGGTTCATTTAAATTTCCCCCAGAACTTCTCCATAAACCGTCCCATTGGACAACCTCCGAAGGTTCGTTATCACCATATCCCCTTTACCTCTCACTTCCCCTTTCACCTTAAACTCGCATATTCCAAAGTCGCCGAAAATTAGCATGGTCTTACCGTCCGAGCTTATCTCCCTTCTCTTATCGTTCTTTAGTATAAATATGGGCTCGGGAAATCCGTGGCCAAACGGTTCCAAAAGTTCCTTATCCCTCCAAAACCCTTCATCAAACAGATCCCAAGTGCTTATCTCCGAGTCTATCCTTATGATCTTTTTGAAACCCTGCGGCGCCTTTTCAATGGCGTATTCCTTTAGGCTTTCCCTCAGAATCTCCAACTTTGAAGTTTTTATCGTAAAACCACCCGCAAGACTGTGCCCACCGTAATTTTCAAAAAGATATCCAACCCTATCTAAGCTCTCAAATACGTTGAAAGGTTCCATTCCCCTCGCGGAACCCTTTGAAATTTCCCCATTTACATTTATTACGAAGGCTGGTTTTCCTAACATTTCAACAAGTTTTGAAGCAACAATTCCCAAAACACCTTCATGCAAATTCTCAGAGTAGGCAAAAATTATCGGCTCTCCAATTTCAACGTTTTCCAAAATCTTTTTTAAGTTCATGTTCTGGATCCTTTGCCTTTCCCTGTTTAACCTCTCCACCTCCTCGGCGAATTTTAAGACATCTCTACCTTTGGTTTTAGTTAGAAGTTCAAAGGATTTCATCGCGGTTTCTATCCTCCCGGCGGAGTTCAACCTGGGGGCTATAACAAAAGATATAATCCAAGGTTTTATCGGCGGATTTATAGATGCACTTTTTAGTATTGCTTTGAAGCCTGCCTTTGCAGATGGTCCCGAGAGAACCTTAATCCCATGCTTAACCATCGTTCTGTTTTCACCCAAAATCAAACCCATATCCGCTACAGTTCCCACAGCTACGAGATCCAAAAGGATATAAAGCTTTTTCTTCCAATCTTCAACATTCAACCTTTGGAGTATAGCGTGCGCAAGTTTGAAGGAAACTCCAACACCCGTAAGGTTTTCGTTCAAATAACCTTGGGGATGGACTATTAGGGCGGGGGGGAGTTTTTTGGGTTTTAGATGGTGATCGGTGATTATAACATCTATTCCGTAAGACCTTGCAAGGTTTGCTTCTTCATAAGAGGAAATTCCACAATCAACGGTTATTATTAATTTAACTCCCTCCTCCTTTGCCAGCTTTATAGCTCCCTCCGAAAGCCCGTACCCCTCCGAAAACCTGTCAGGAATGTATGGGATAACTTCAATCCCAAGATCGTTCAAAATCCTATAAAGTAAGGCTAGGGCGGTTATTCCATCCGCATCGTAATCTCCATGGATCATAACCTTTTCGTTGGTCTTTAAAGCGAAAAGGATTCTCTCAACCGCCTCATCCATGTTTTCCAACAAAAACGGATCATAAAGTTCTTTAATTTCCAAATCTTCAAAATTTATTCCTCTGTTTGCCAAAACGGTCCTAAAAACTCTCCCCAACGGAGCATCCACCTCCACATCCTTTGGAAGGACAAACGTTACCACTAAACTTATATTTTAAAGTCGCATTCGTATTCCTTAGCGAATAATTAAACATAGGAACCTGTTGGAGCATCCTTTTTATCAGGCATGGAAAGCCGGTGTGCTTCCCATAAGTGCGCTACGTGAATACGCGCGCGAATATGGGGCGTTTATCCGTGAACTTCCCAAAGGTTGGTACGTATTGAATGATGAACACACAGCTCAGGAAGAGCACGTCGAACTATGGGCGCGCTTTGCAGATGCCTTGGAGGTTGAAATCGGCTTGGTGATGACCGCACGCGAACTTTTCACAGATTACGATACGGCGTTAGGTGCCCTTTACGACGGCAGCTTGAAATCCACGCCAAAAACCATCACGAAGCGGAGAATATATTGCAACAAAGGTAAGAGCGATAAACGCATGCGAGCGGATGTGCCGAGCCCTCTGGAATGCCCTCAAAGATTTGATGTATTAGGAAGCCTACAGTGGGCTAAAACTTTCGGAGGAATTTCTGACGACGCTGCCCTTTCCGTTCAACAGACGAGCGATGGAGGTTACATCGTGGCTGGATATGCAAACTCTTTCGGTGCGGGAAATAATGACGTATTTCTTCTCAAGACTGATGCATCGGGAAACTTACAGTGGGCTAAAACTTTCGAAGGAAGTTATCACGACTGGGCCTCTTCCGTTCAACAGACGAGCTATGGAGGTTACATCGTGGCTGGATGGACAAGCTCTTTCGGTGGGGGATATAATGACGTATTTCTTCTCAAGACTGATGCAAACGGGAACATAGGGACGTGTGCAATAGTGGAAAGCCCAACTACAACTGTAAATACACCAACTCCAACAGTAACAAACTCTACACCTACTGTAACTTCCCCATCTCCAACCGTAACAACCCCATCTCCAACCGTTACATCACCAACCTTAACTGTAAACGAACCTTGCCCTTCCTCATCAATCTCCGAGGGACAAAGGTTTGATGGGTGCTTTGCGGATGTTTTAAGGGTTGGAAAAGGACACATAACCGTAAGTTCGATAGGTGAGTTTAGGGTTAAGATTTACGATGTGAGTGGAAACGTTG
>Ga0209393_1000112_pt1 | contig 39326 bp, 45 predicted proteins | sample SSWtaG_2_FD_184117 | JGI IMG/M metagenome (GOLD analysis project Ga0209393, IMG submission 184117) | Hot spring microbial communities from Sandy's Spring West, USA to study Microbial Dark Matter (Phase II) - SSWsed_130316 (SPAdes)... | ecosystem: Environmental > Aquatic > Thermal springs > Hot...
TCTATAATACCTAAATATGGAAAAAGTGTTACAGCCTATATGGCTACTAACCTGCTACAAGCTCTTGGAATAGTCAAGGCTCTTCAGGACAACAATATACAGCCGGGGAGAGATGTCTATGTGCTTGGCTTTGATGCGCAACTGCCTGACTGGGTTAGCATGATAGCCCAAGGCTATGTAGCTATATCAATACAGCAACATCCATCCACCATGGGATATTGGGCTGTGTGGTCAGGCTACTATATAAAGACTGGGTTATTAAGGCTACCCGAGAAAGCTGTGATCAACACACCAACATATAAAGTATTCACATGTAATGCCACATATTCGCTATACCTAGACCACTTTGCAATACCTCCCACCGAGATCATATCTCTTGCATCAAGGTTAACGCCTCAGCAACCTCAGATTCAGGCTCCTGGTTACTATTCATTCCCGTGCTAACTTTTAAGGAGAAGCTATATATTTTTTTAATTATCTTTGATGAGGGTGTCAATTTTGGAGAACATCGTATTTGGAAAAGAAGAGATCCTTAAGTCTGGAAAGGGTGAGGAAGAGAGAGTCCTCTTGAAGGCTGAAAATATCTATAAGTATTTTCCGGGGGTAGTAGCTCTTAACGATGTTACATATGACCTTATGAAGGGTGAAATACACGGGCTTCTCGGCCAAAACGGGGCTGGAAAATCAACGCTCCTTAAGATCCTATATGGGCTATATAAGCCAGATAGAGGTAGGATCTTGTTTAGAGGTAAAGAGATTAAGTTAAAAAGTCCTATGGATGCAAGGAGATTAGGGATAGTATTAGTTCACCAAGAGATAACCTTGATACCCGATCTAAGTGTTCTCGAGAACATAGCTCTGTTAGGCTATATGTGGCGGAATTGGGCATCGAGGTTCGATAGAGGCGAAATCTCTAATAGAGTGGAGAAGACACTGGGAAACCTCGGCTTTGATATTAATTTAAGGGCGAGAGCGAGGGATCTTAGTGTTGCAGAGAAAATGTTGATCCAGATAGCTGCTGCTCTCACTGTAGATGCTAAGGTACTTCTATTAGACGAGCCAACAAGTCCTATGACGCCTAAGGAAATCGATAGGCTTGTAGAGAGTATGAAGAGACTCGCGTCCAGAGGGGTTGGGATTGCTTTTGTTACACATAGAGTTACTGAAGCTGTAGAGATATGCGATAGAATTACAATCCTGAGAAACGGTTCTAAAGTTGCTACTCTTAGATCTAGCGAAGCTGACGTGAGAGAGCTAATAAGATTAATGCTTGGAAGGGATATAGGAGAGATATATATGGTCAGAGAACGAGAGACAAAAACCTCAACCAAAACATCAATATTAGTAGAAATCAAGGATCTACATACAATACCTAGAACTGCCCTAGAGATCCCCCTTAAAGGGATTAACATAAAGATTCACAAGGGGGAGATAGTAGCTGTTGTAGGCTTGATAGGTTCTGGGAAAAAGGAGTTGGGAAGAAGTTTGATAGGTCTCTCTAATATTGTTTCTGGAGATATCTTATTTAATGGTAATAGGGTTAAGATCAAATCTCCAGCTGATGCACTTAAGTTGGGAATCCTATTTGTACCAGAGGATAGGAGATACGAGGGCCTGATCCCAGATTTTACTGTAGCCTAAAACATGGATATATCATCGTTGTGGCGATTGACTATGTTGAGCTTCATAATAGATTATAAGAGGGAGAGATTAACTGCCGCAGATATGATTAAAAGGTTAAATATAGCATCTCCAGGACCTGAAACCAAAGTGACAAAGCTGAGCGGGGGTAATCAGCAGAAGACGCTAATAGCTAGAGCTATGCTTGCAGAAGCAAAGCTCGTGATACTTGATGAACCTACTATAGGTATTGATATAGGATCAAAAGCCGAGATCAGGAGGATTGCCTATAAATATTCCAGGGAGAGAGGTGTCTCTCTGCTGATTTTAACAAGTGATGTAGATGAGGCTCTTGGGATCGCTGATAGGATATATGTAATAAAGGATGGTGTAATAATAGCAGAGCATATAAACAGCGAGGAACTTTCTAGAGAAGAATTAATTGCAGAGATGGTTGGGCTTAAGAAGGTTGGAAGGGGTTTTAGAGGCGATCGGGTTGACTAGTGTTAAAACAGCCTTTAGATCTCTTGCAATTATTTATAGTAGCTACGAAATACTGAGACCATTGATCCCTCTCACAATACTCATAATCGCCTCAATAGTAATAGCACCCCATTATTTCCTCACACCAACAAACGTTAAGGTGGTTTTGATGCAGAGCACTCCTCTATCAATAATAGCAACTGGAGAAATGCTAGTAATACTCAAAGGAAGCATAGATCTAAGCGCTGGTTCTGTGCAAGCTGCTGCGGCTATGTTAGCTGCTATGGTTACTAGATCAACGGGGAATGTAGTGTTAGCGGTGACTTCTGCTGTAGCTATAGGCCTCTTAGCCGGGGCTATTAATGGGCTTCTCGTAACTAAGTTTAAGATTTACTCATTCGTGGCAACACTAGCTGGTCTCGTAATCTGGAGGGCTTTTGTCATAGTAATATCCCAAGGCAAGCTCATATATGGTCTCTCGCAATATTCAATGCTAACAAATGATTGGGGAACATATATACCTCTAGGCTTTATACTAGCTCTAGCCGTCATAGCCCTTGTCTATGTGGTGCTCACCAGAACTACTTTCGGCAGATATATATATGGTATAGGAAGCAATGAAGAGGCTGTGAGACTAGCTGGTGTTAGAGCTGATCTCGTGAAGTTCCTCTCATTCACAATAGCCGGAGCCTTATATGGGGTAGGCGGGATAATGTTGATAGCGATGGGAGGCCTCGCAGTAGATCCTTGGTCAGCCCAGGGAAATGAGCTAAGTGCAATAGCATCATGCGTAATAGGCGGGATTCCCCTTACAGGAGGGGTGGGAAGCCCTTTAGGCCCTCTCATGGGGGCTGCAACGTTAACAATATTAAATAACATATTAGTGTTGGTAGGGATTACTGAACTAGCTCTGCAACAAACTGTTGTAGGTATTGTGCTTATAGCTGCTGCAGCCCCGCTTACAAGGGGCCTTAGATATGTGAAGTAGATTACGAAGATCCAGCATTACCTTGAATTTAATGTCTAAGAGGATTGGGATTTTCTATTAACGTTAACATGTTAAGTAAAGGCTTTAATTATCTCTATCGATCACATAGCATGGTGAGTTCCCTGAGAATTAGAAATTTAGATGCGGTAATGCTCAGGCTCTCAGACGAGATATATGAGAGAGACGCGCTAGCGGTTAAAGGTGGTGCTGAACATCCTATGGAGGTTCTTCTGGTGATTGTTGAAACGGATAGTGGGCTCGTAGGATATGGCGAATCGATATCCTATGGAGGTCTCTACGCTGTATATGCAGCTGTTAAAAAGGTTTTGGCCCCTATGCTCAGAGGGCATGAGGTGGATGGAATAGCAGATCTATGGGATAGAATGTATAAAGCGACGTTCAGGCTTGGTAGAAGGGGGGTTATGATCTCCGCTATAAGTGGCATTGACATAGCCCTCTGGGATCTCCTTGGAAAGGAGCTGGGAGCCCCAATCTATAGGCTCTTAGGTGGAGGGGCCAGGAGGATCAAGGGGTATATAACTGGGGGATATTATAGAGAGGGTAAGGGCGTTAGAGAGCTTGTTGAAGAAGTAAGAAGCTATGTGAAACAGGGCTTTAAGACTGTGAAGATCAAGGTCGGGGGTGTCGAGCTGGCTGAGGATCTAAGGAGACTCAGGGCTATAAAGGAGGAGTTCGGAGACTCCCTAGAAATAGCTGTAGATGCAAACAACGTCTACAGCTTCAACGAGGCCCTCAAAGCTGGCAGGGAGTTCGAGAAGCTAGGGGTAATCTTCTTTGAAGAACCCATAATGACCGATTTCCCAGATCTCAGCGCAGAGCTGGCAAGGATTCTAGAAATCCCTATAGCAGGCTATGAGACAGCATATACGCTCTACGAATTTAGGGAGCTCATCTCAAAGAGAGCCGTTGACATAGTGCAAGCCGACGCTGCTTGGAACGGAGGAATCACGGAGATGTATAGAATAGGGATGATGGCAAGAGCCTATGGGCTCCCGCTAATACCCCACTACTCAGCTGGAGGTGTGGGCTTCGTTGCAAGCCTCCACGTAGCCCTTGCCATAGGCTCACCAATGATAGAGTATCACTTGAGGCCAAACAAACTCAGAGAAGGTCTTGCAGGAGATGCTATAAAATATGAAAACGGGGAGTTCCTACCCCCTACAGGCCCTGGTCTTGGCATAAAGCCCCTAGAAAAAGTTATAGATGAGTATAAGGTTAAGGAGTGAAACCCTTGAAAAAGATCAATGCTATCCTGATAGGAGGAGCTGGCTTTGAGCCTTACGAGACTCTCTATAGGATAGCGATCCCTGCCTTCGAGAGAGAATATCGAGTCAAGGTTGACATTCTCGGGCTATACCCACATCCAGAGCTGAATAGGATTAAGGATACACTTAATGGTAAAGAGGACATAGATGTAATCTCATCCCACACAAACTTCCTAAGATCTTATAGCCATCTCTACGAAGATCTGAGCTCTTATCTAGGAGATCTCTATCAAGACCTCCTAGACCCCCTAAAGAAATCATGTACAGTTGATGGCAAAATTCTGTTGATGCCGAGGTTCATAGATGTGAGATCTCTCCACTATAGAAAGGATCTTGTACAGGCGCCCCCAAAACCTGGGACGAGCTTGTTGAAATAGCTAAGAGAGTTAATAATCCCCCGAGAATCTATGGCTTTGCCATGGTTGGATATGGGCATGCCTTAGTTGGCTCGTTTATGGAGATCCTCCACTCGTTTGGAGGCAGATTAGCTGACGAGGAGAACGGAGAATGTCTCTTTGCGAGTTCTGAGGGTGTGGATGCCCTTAGCTATATAGTGGATCTCTATAGAAGACATAGAGTGACTCCTCCGGAGACGCCTGAAATGTTCTATAACCATGTTTCAGAAGTATTTTCCTCAGGCAGAGTTGCAATGATTTTTGAGTGGCCTGGCTGGGATGGCCTTCACAATGACCCGAAAAGATCTAAGATCTCCGGCCATTTCGATTTAGATCTCTACCCTGCTGGGAAAAGCGGCAGATATGTATATGGAGGTTCCCATGGCTTTAGCATTTTCAAGGGTTCAAGAAACCCTGAACTAGCTGCCTGGCTAATAAGATTCCTAGTCTCTATCGAAAACCAAGTACCTGAAGCCGAGGCTGAAGGCTTCCTGCCTTCCAGGAAATCGTCATGGGATCTCCTGATTAGAAGGGCTAGAGATAGGGGTGATATGTTCCAGATCAAGAGACTGGAGATCTATAGGAGAACCATTGATGAAAGCTACCTCCCCGTAAGGATCAAGAACTGGAGGAGATTTACCGAGATAGTCTTGCCCGAGCTCAATGCAACCCTCAGGGGTCATAAAAGCCCTAGAGAAGCTCTAGAAGATGCGAAGAAAAAAGTGGTTAGGGTTCTAGGAGGTTGTTGGTAGATGATAGGTGTAGCAATATCAGGGCTCGGAGAGGTCTCTAAGAACCACTATAGGGGTGTTAAGAGCACAAAATATGGTAGGCTGGTAGGGGTCTATAGCCATAGCGTTAAAAGGGCTATTGAAGTGGCCAGAGAGTGGGGCGCGAAGTACTATTCGTCTTTTAATGAGCTAGTAGAGGATCCAGAGGTGAAGGCAGTTATAATATGCAGCTCTGACGAGCATCACTATCCCCAAGCATTAAGGGCAATGGAAGGAGGTAAACACGTTTTAGTTGAGAAGCCCCTATCGCTTAAGATGAGAGAGGTAGTTCACATGGCAAAGGTTTCCATGGAAAAAGGGGTCGTTTTGATGCCAGTCCATAACTATATATTTATGCCGAAGGTTCAGAGGGCGAAAGCCCTTATTGAGAGCAAAGAGATAGGGGAGCCAGCATATGCTCTATTCATAGTTACGCAAAGGATGGAGGAGGAGGTTGCTAGAAGATATCATGGAGCCCTATTCACGTAAGCATACCATTCTATCTATGTATCTAATTATTTACTTGGAACCCCAATAGAAATCCAAGCTATGTGGAGTAGGATAACGTATAGGGAGATTTCCTCCGATGAGGTATTCGTAGCAACCCTGAAATATAGGAATGGGGCTATCGCCAATATAGTGGCTAACTGGGCCGCAGACGATATATCGGCTACATCGTGGATGTGGCTCGATAAGATAGTAGGGACAAAGGGGGTGATTACAATATCATCCTTTGAGGATGTGATCTATTCTAGGGAGTCATCGTTCATGATGGGCATGGCAGTAGACTACAGAGAATCCTTTGTTAGCCTGGCAAGACATTTCATAGACGATGTTCTTGTTGAAGGGGCAACATCTATTCAAACAGCATATGATGCTATACTCGTCCATGATATAATGGATAAGATGAAAGAGAGCGCTGAGCTCGGCAAAAGGATAAGATATGAGCCCCCCAAGCTAGAGCGTCTTTTTAAAGAATAGGGGTTTACATAGGGGACAACAAATATAAGATATCCCTTATAACTGAAAGCCTAGTCAGCCGGCAGATCTGGTCTGGATCTACATATACTGCACCACATAGATACATGGAGCGGTACATAGTTTAAAAATCCGTCTCTACAAGCCACTCAAGGGCTTTTCTCACAGCCTTTCTTATAGTAACGCTTATATAGGCTTTTGAAACACCATGAATCCTAGCTATATTCTCGATCTTGATCCTCTTTGGATGTTCGAAGAAGCCTTCTCTGAGCGCTGTTCCCAGGATCTCTTTCTCTCTTTTTGCCAGCTTGGGAACCTTGATCTTCTCAGTAGGTGCATAAAGCAACACTTCCCTCAAAGCTATCGGCCTTATATCTATTATCTCCGAGATACTCTGCATTTCTTTGGCAGCAGAGTCTATGTGATGCTTGTCCTGTGCCAGAACTGTATAGATCTCAACCCCATTTCTCACCATACTCCTAACTACTGGGATCTTATGGGAGTTAAGAATAAATCTAACAGAGTCTTGGCATTTCGAGACCACTTGCACTAGCATCTCCCCTTCCATGCTAGCAACAAGCTGGCAGGAGATCACTCTCCAATTACTCTTAATAGCCTGGATGGTCTTCGAAAAAGCATTAGCATCGCTTCTACGAATCTTGAGAAGATCTATCACAACACATTCATCAATGCTACGGCTTGAGACCTCCGCATGAATCGTATGTAGATCTACTCCTGAACCAAATAGCTTGTAGGTCCAATCACTCTTATGTATCACCTTGACCTCGTAAGCCCTCATAGACTCTCAATTACTATATACTCATAAGGGTTATATATCTAACTTTTAAAGAACTTATATATACTAGCTAATTAACCAATAAGATATATAAAATTAAAAATATATAATGTGGGCTTCTTGCAGATATGTATAATAAAACCGTGGAGCACCTTAATGATATACCTAAATATATCTCAAAATAATCGAATTTAAAGTAGATCATAGCAGTCTCATATCAAGATCTCTAGCTTCCCTCTCGCCTTAAAGAGCAGATTTTTTGTGCTGCAAGAGCAACACATCACACCTTCACAAACCTATTCCATGCCTAGATTCTTCTTTGATAATAATATTAGGGATTTCGGATCTCATAACATTATTAGGATCGAAAATACTAGGCATTATCACAAGCTTTTTAACAACGATAAATACTAGCTAGGCTTGAACCCCTTCTCCTTATCTAAGATCTACCATATCTTCGAGATCTTCTCCAGTGCTTATCACAGTTGCTGGAACTTTTAACTGATCCTCTACATATTCGACGAACCTCCTTGCCTTCGGTGGAAGCTTACTCCACTCCTTAACCCCTTTTACATCTCTAAATAGTGCATCTACCTTTGATATAGTTATCAGTATGGCCGATTTTGATCTTGACAACTCTTCTGGCAAGCTCTATATTGAAAGATGCTACTCTTCTAAATCTCCCTGTAGCTATGCCCTTTCTATGAGGCCCAGTCTTTCTATCTCCTCCAAGCTTAGCTCATCCTCGAATGGGTCCTCATCAATTCTTGTGATATATGATTTGAAAACAACCATAACATCCTCTACATATTTAGATCCCAGCTCTCCGCCCTTGACTTCATCGCTATTAAGATTTCTTCTCATTGGATCCGTTTCACTGGGCTTCTCCGGCTTTGAGTGACCCAGTCCTCAGCTCCGCCTTCAACGATTTCCCCGATTCATTGCTGTGGGGGAACCCCCTGCATCCTGTTCTCTATTCCCACCTGCATCTGGGGCTCCATAAAATTTCTAACTAACCTTATAAATAGATATGAAACTCAAAACAGCTGCATGAGACACTCATCTATTCCCTCGAGCTATGTCGAAGCATCTAACATTGTCAGATCTGCTACCAACGGTGCATATATGTAGTATGACGGGTTTGTTACGACAGAAAGCCCCACCCTTTAGGGTGAGGATGGCAATTCTTACAAGCCTTTTAGGTTTTTCATCGTTTTTGGAGGGGCTCTATAGCCTCAGGTGATGAGGGTCTGCTAACCCTCTCGATAGGTATGAGGGTTAGTCCCGGCCGGGGCCGTAGAGCTTCTCGTGAGATATATAATAGCATTTAACTATGCTATAAACAAGATTCTGAGCCTGGATCTAAAGACTATTAGGGATGCCCATAGAGAGCTCTACAGAGAGCTTAGAGAGCGGTTTGAGCTACCATCTAGGATTGCTGTTGACTGCTATAGGGATGCGAGCCAATGCAAAGGCTTGGAGGAGGAACCCTTATAAGGGTAGGAGGCCCAGGGTTAAGAGGCTTAGCATGCAATTGCACCAGGGATCGGGATATAGAATCGAAGATGGCTATGTTGAGATCATAATAGGGATCAGGCTTAAGATCATAGGGTGAAGCTAATCATAATGGGATATTCGAGGCTTGGTAGGTGGATAGACTGGCAGGCCATGAAGCATGGAGCACCACTTGCAATAGTGGATCCCAGGAGAGACATCAAACGAATACTCACAATGCGATTCGAAGGTGACTGAGAACAGATATAGAAGATTAAAACGCCCTAGATGCGGCTTCGAACCAGATAGAGACGTAATTGGGAAACTAAACATTAGAAAGAGGGCTCTGAAGATGCTAGAGATATCCGGGGGAGTTCTGATCCCCAAATGACAGATGTAAGCGAATAGGAGAACCTATGAAAAGCTAAAAGACATACTAGGGTTGAAAGCCATATAATAGTAGAACCACAAAAGCTCCCGCATCAGCGGGTGGGGTGGAGATTGAAAGGGGAGGAGGTCAGCCCTATTAAAGGAGAACTTAATATTTATGTATACGTTATTGTCTATAGTGGCCGTACGACGGAGGTTGTAAGTATTAGGGTTCCTAAGGAGTTGAAGGAGGGGATGAGGAGGCTTAGGGGTGTTAATTGGAGCGAGCTTATAAGAAGATTTATTGAGGAAGCTGTGGCCAGATATGAGGCCGAAGAAGTTATTAGAAAGGTTGAGAGGGACTTGAAAAACATTCCATAGCTACCGCCCGGAATAGCGTCGCGGTGGTTGAGAAGTGATAGAGAGAGTCATTGACTCCTCTGCCCTAGCGAAGTTTATTCTCAGAGAAAAGGGGTGGTAGCGTGTGCGGGATATATTGTGCGAAAGGCTGGGAACGCTAGATCTTGCGATGAAGGAGGCGGCTAACGCAATATGGAGGAGGGCTGTCTTTCTAAAGGATATAAATGCTGAAAAAGCCCTTCAAATCCTCGATGGCCTTCTCAGCATGAGGAAAACAGTGGTTGATATAGATTCTCAAGAGCTATATCTAAAGCAAGCCCTCAGAATAGCTATAGATCACGGGATAACGATCTACAATGCACTGTTTATAGCACAAGCCCTCAATAGAAAAGCCGCGCTAGTCACCTAAGACAAAGAGCAGTGCGAGATAGGTTTTAAACATTGCATTGGGTGTATTCATATCGAATGATCCCTGACCTCCTCCCCGCCCTGAAGGGCGAGGCTTGTCGTTCATTTCATCAGCCCCTGAATTACTTATAGGGATACTTGCTATTATACCATGGATGCTGTGCTAATGGAGCTGATAGTCCTTCTAGTCTTCCTAGCCACTATAATGTTTGTCATCGTTTCCCACCACGAGAAGTCCCTCATAGCCCTCTTCGGGGTTATAGTGATGATCATCCTCTCGCCCAGCTATACCTTCGTAGACGCCTTCAGGTCTGTTGACTGGAATGTGATCGTCATCCTCTTAGGCATGTGGATAATTTCGGGTTATCTATCAAAATCAGGATTCCCTGAGTATGTTGTATACCTCCTATCAAGGAGATTCAGATCCTACGGCTCTCTAATTATATCAATAGCCCTCCTAGCCGGGTTTATAACGTTATTCGTTGACAACGTGCTTGTAATACTCCTCCTAGGTGGGCTGGCAGCCCAGATAGCTATGGCATCTAAAAGAGACCCCCTACTCCCGGTAATGATTGTAGGGCTATCGGCTAACTATATGGGCACAGCCCTTCTTCTAGGAGACCTTCCGCCCCAGATGCTCCACAGCATAGCTGGTGCCGAGTTCCTGGACTTCATATGGTTCAGGGGTGCTCCCAGCAGCCTTCCCCTTCTGGTTATATCATTCATAGCAACACTAGCGATCTTCTACCCACTATGGCTCAGAGGCTCTAGGGATCGTGGGCACAGCTTTGGCGAGACCATGGTGAGGCTCCCGGATATTGAGAGGATAAGCGGGTGGGTATCTATAGCTGGGTTCGCTATATTCATGGGCCTCGCATCTATAAGACCCATGCTTGGCGTGGAGCTTGGCGCTATTGCGATATCTGTTGCAATAATGATCTCAACGATCCTTGAGACTGCAAGGCTCCACGGGAAACAGAGGATCCCGGCCTTCGAGGAGATCCTGAGGGATCTCGAGTGGAGGGTTATGCTATTCTACATAGCCCTCTTCATGCTAGTGGGAGGGCTAAAAGCAGGCGGTGTGATCCAAGAGGTCTCCAAGATGATCTCGGGCTACATAGTTGAAGAGCTTCTGCTATCATACTCAATAGTATATTGGTTAGTAGCGATCCTGTCAAGCGTGGTGGAACACGACGCAGTAGTGCTCTTTATGCTCAAAACCCTCCAGGAATTAGGAACAGCCAGCGGTGCGGATCCATGGCCACACTACTGGGCAACAGTATGGGCAGGAACGCTCGGGAGCAATGCAACAATAGCAGGAGCCCCAGCCCTATACCTAGCACTAGTGATAGCTGAGAAGAACAGGGGCAAGAAAGCCTCCTGGAGAGAGTGGATGAGAATAACAGTTCCATTCACAATAACCTCTCTAGCAATACTATATATAATAAGCCTCCCAATAATACCCAGATATATAGAATAGAAGCTTGAGAACAATAAACCCCTACTTTAAAGGGCAAAGCCTGTTGTGGTTGCTATAGATAGAAGGTGTAGATATTTATAGAGCAGAAGATCTGTAGGGATGCCTATAAGGAGAATCTAACCTCCTCCCCGCCCTGAAGGGCTGGTTTTCCAGCCCCTTACAGGCGGTTCATATGTTCCCCCATCTATTCGGGTTTACATCTGTCATTTGGGGGGGCAGTCGGGGGGCCAGAACTCCCCAGGATTTATTTTGATTTCCAGCATCTTCATAGCCCTCTTCCTTATGTTTAGCTTTCCAACAACGTCTCTATCTGCTTCGAAGCCGCATCTAGGGCATTTTAATCTTCTATATCCGTTCTCCTCAAGCTTTGAATCGCATTGTGGGTATTCGTTTGATGTCCCCCTGGGATCCACTGTTGCAAGCGGTGCCTCGTGCTTCATGGCTTGCCAATCTATCCATTTTCTAAACCTTGAGTATCCCATTATGATCAGCTTCACCCAATGATCTTTAGGCAATTTCCTGAGTGCTTCTGCGAGCCCTGTGAGATCCTCTCTAGCCAATGCACATTGTAGCCTCATAGTCAGCCTAACGATCTTTAGTGATGATTTTTAGCCCAGTCCTCGAGGATGTTTCTAGCCCTCCTATGATAGGATCTAACCCTATTCAGCATGGCTTTTCTCCTCATCCAGGCTGGATATCTAGATGATTAATATCTCCTCTGAAGATTTTCCGCAAGGATCTTCCATTTTTAAGCCCTATCAACAGCTGTGTCTATATCCCTGTTTATCCTGTCATCTCCATAGACTATCATCCTCTCATTAACGTCTATGGCTATGATATCTCTTGGCTTGTATTGCTTTGGCCTTGAGATCCTCTTAGATATCCAGAGGATCATCTCCCCCTCTTTATAGACAAGCCTATCCTCTCTATTCTCATACTAGTCATATCTCCTATCCCAGCCTATGATCTTGAGTTTGATCCTCTCTATAATCTCTACATAGCCCTCTTTGATTCTATATCCTGATCCGGGGTGCAGCAGCATGCTCAGCTTCTTAACCCTGGGGCGTCTACCTTTCTTAGGATTATTTCTCCAAGCCCTTGCATTTGCAATTGCATCCCTATAGCAGTCAACAGTAATCCTAGATGAAAGCCCGAACCACTCTCTAAGCCCTCTGTATAGCTCTCTATGAACCTCCTCAATGGTTTTCAGATTCAGATTTAGGCTGAAGATCTTGTTCATAGCATAGTTCAATGCTATTCTATATCTTCTGAGGAGCTCAACAGCCTCTGGCTCGGGGCTAACCCTCACAGCTATTGAAAGGGTTAGCACCCCCTCAACACCAGAGGCCATAGAGCCCCAAAAAACCAAACACAGAAGGCTAATAAGCCATAGCCATCCCCGCCCTAGAGGGCGAGGCTTTCAGTTGTAATCGATCCCTCAAGGCTTTGGAAGGCCTTTAGAGAGCTCTTGGGTGAGATTAGGGAAGATCTATGGGATGTCTGAGAACGCCTCGGATCTAGATGTTAGAGAGGCCCAGAATCTATATAACCTGAACTTCGACGGGGTTATCTTCAGAATAGTACACACACTTGGGCGTGCATCGCACCATCTATCAATATACATGGAGAACGTGAGATTCTCTTTGTTGGAGATGCTGCTGGAATATATACTCGACGAGGATCTCCTATACCCAACAACACCCCCCTCCATTCAGATATCGAGAATACCTAGAATCGCTAGAGAGGATCTCGAGGCAAGAGCCCAGAGTAATAGCCTACCCCCATGAGGATGCTAGGCTGGGGTCGAGCATTATAGAGAAGGCTAGGAGGCAGATTATAGAGTGGTTCGAGATAGCATCAAGGGGAGGGGAAGCTCTGGAGGAGATCCTGAAGATAGAATCCAGCCTGAGAAAACATCTAGAGAGAAGGGATAGGGGTGATATGTGTAAAAAGATTGAGAGAAAACTTCTAGAGCTGAGCCTAAGGGGGAGATCAGGGAGGGGGCTGATAGAATATATAGAGAGTCGCAGGATAGCCCACAATAGGTAGACAAGATGGAAAGCACAATAAAACAGATCCCCTCCCGCAACACCAGCATGAGAGATTATGGATAACTTCTAGCATGAGGATGCTCCTAGTTTGATTATCCTAGAAGGAGCCATAATTATATATAGAATCCCACATACCCTTAAGCATATTGGGGGTCGAGAGAATTCTCTCAACAATACCAAGAACTATTAAGAAACCATCAACAGAGGGATCATCAATGGCAATAGCATGGCCAAAACCAAGAGCGCCTGGCCTGAGTCTCATAACAGGATCCCCCGTGAACATGGCAATAACATCCCAAAGCCCCGTTAGGGCCCTCACCTCAGCATAGTGGGTAACCCATGAAGCATCAAGAAGAGCCTCCCTAGAGGTGTATGGATGCTTCTGATCCTCATGGCCTCGCATGCTAGGGAGATGGAGGCGAAGGCGCTGACAGCTCCACCTCCCCTGGAGGAACAGTGAATTTTATATCAACACACGACGATACCCTCCAGTCTCTCGAAAACATATTGAGCAACAGGCATTTCTATAGAGACACTATCTGGAGAGATCTATATATATATTCTGTTAGATTTAGAGCGCAGTATGCTGAAGAGGATCTTCTTATGCGTGAATCCTTAATACTATAGGGAGCATAACATCTTGATATTTATAAGTCTAAATTCGAGTTTTATTCATGGTATTTTGGGTAGGATGTATGCGTATACTCACTCTATGGGATATCTTCCATGGCTATGGAGATGTTGTGGCTTAGCTCATAGACCTATACAAAGAAGATCCTCTCCCTCATCACTACTACCCAGCCTATGACATGGTTCATGGATTCCGAAATATAGATATTATTCTGAGTATTTCAAACGAGGAGATTGAATCGTATATACTTATATGAAGGGCCCCAAGGCTATATGGGATTCATATGTGGAGACCTGCTAGGGATTTGATTTCAAGGCCTGAGATCAGGCAGGATAGGGTTGCACATCTACATCTATATGAGAGTGATGAAGAACACATAAAGCTAGCCATACTTTGGCTGAGGAGATCGTGTATAATAAGATGAAGAGAAGAAAATTCCATAATACGATCTGTGCCGAAGATACATTCTCTCCAATCGATAAAGAGGAATTGGCGATAAAGCTTAGACCTCATCACTCAGAACACTTCCTCGAACTCAGAAGATCTAGAGAACAATCTCTGAACCAGGAGGAGGCGAGAGAGATTCTCAGGAAGAGGAGGTATTATGGAGTTATGGCCGATGGAAAGCTGGTTTCCACAGCCTTCAGATACATAGCCTTAGAAGAGATGCACATGATAGGCGACATATATACGAGGCCAGAGTATAGGGGCAGGGGCTATGCTAAAGCAGTAACACCGGCAATAACTAAGGAAGCTATCGTATCTGGGGCTATAGCATCCCTACATATCGAAACTAATAACGAGCCAGCAATAAGAGTCTATAGAAGCTTAGGATATAACTTTGCAAAACCCATGACTGGATCTCAGCGATCCCTTAAAACACTCCGAATGGAATCGACCAACGCTCTATAACAGAAAATCTATACACTCAATTCTATGGTAGATCCTTTGTTCGCTAAGAGCCCAAGAGACCACTACAGTCATGGCTTGGAGCGGGTCAGGCTTACTACGATACACCTGCTAGGATTACGAGGACTGGGAGAAAGCATAGGTTCGAGGTAGCAAACATAGTGTGGTAACCCACCTACCACACATTCCCCTTTCTAAAGGTTTGGGGAATTCTGCTTGCTTGAGAGAATGTCCTTTAGAAACTCTATATCCTTAAGTACGAGATCTAGTAGTATCCGGGCGGCTCTTGATAGCCTCTCATTAGAGGTTATAACGCCTTCTAGTAGTGGTTTTAGGTGTGTGTTAAGGAATCTTAGCTGGGTTATTCTAAGCCTTCTAGCACTCTCAACATCGTCATTCTCTAGGGCTCTAACTTCATCATCTACAAGCCTAGCCATGAAGGCTATCATAGCCCTGAGGCTTCCAGGGTTACCTTCAACAGTGTAGCCGGCTCTCTCGTAGAAACCCTCTATAGTCTTAGGTAATAGGCTCCGAGTAACAGGATCTAGATCGACTCTGTAAAGCTCTACAGATACATCTAAAAGCTCGTTGATGTTCTTAGCAAGCTCGCCGACACCCCCCTCATCTAGCCCTAGTAAACGTAAAACCCTTAAGGTGTCGGTGTCACCTATGGATAGGGCTAGCACTGAGAGGTATATTAAACTCCTACCTCTCGTTAGAGCTAAGAGATCCTCTACGCTCTCCAAGAGATACACCACTAGTTAAACCACGTTTACATTAAAAATTTAAAAAAGAGTTTTTAGGGGGAATGTGTGGTAGGTGGGTTACCACACTATGTTTGCTACCTCGAACCTATGCTTTCTCCCAGTCCTCGTAATCCTAGCAGGTGTATCGTAGTAAGCCTGACCCGCTCCAAGCCATGACTGTAGTGGCCAGCCACCTAGAGAACTGTCTCCCAGCTGTACCGGGTTGCTTGTTATACCATTAAACCTCCACCTATCAGGTAGTAGACCCTTCTCATAATATTCTCTCGGGCTCTTAGTGAACAGAACCTTCTTAACGATGTCGGGTAGCCCCTTGACGGGGTTAACAGCGTTCTCCGGTATCTCAACCTTATCTGGGAGCTCCTCCAGCATCCTTCTTATCTTCTCATCCTTTACCTCTGCGATGTACCTTGGTTTCACTATAACGGTTTCAGCCCATCTACCCATCCCGTAGGGTATGACCACTACACCTTCTCTAACGGTTGGTTCAACCACTACAGGTCCTTCTATTGCTCCCATGGGGGTCTCAAGCCTCACTATATCCCCGGTCTCTATACCCAGCTTCTCTGCGTCCCTCGGGTTAACTACTATGAAGTTCTCAGGCGTTATAGCCTTGATCCAGTAGTAGAACTGGCTCCTATGCTTTGTGAAGAGCGGCCCGCTTTCAAAGACTATTGTGAATGGGTACTCCTTGTAGAGTTCTTTAAGCGGCGTTCCATGTAGTCCTTTCACTTTGGGGGCTTCTAGTAGTAGTTTAACTGCTGGAGCGTAGGTTGCAGGTGGGAAGTACTTAGGGCCTCCCCAGAACTTCTCACCTGTTATACTGTTCACGGTCTTAGCAACCTTCTCGTTCCAGAACTTCAGTATCCTATCCCCTGGAACGCTCCTCTTACTGAACCCTCTCTCGTCAAAGGAGTCTTCGTATCTAGTATACACTCCTCCCCTAGCTAACCCATAGGCTACAAGCCTCCACTCATCCTCAGGTAATATGTCTTTGAACCTCGCTATGACATAGTTCCTCTCAACAAACCTAACCTCGCTGTCAGGGATCTCGGCTGGTATAATCTTTCTATCCCTCGCGTCTACAGCAGCGTTGGCGAACACCCTTAGTATGTACTCCCACGCACAGTGGAGGCTGAACCATTGACCTTCATACTTTGTACCCCTAACACCGTTGATACCCTTATCTCCGAAGCCAGGGAGCTTTAAGGCCTTAGCAACATCTATGACAAACTCCCACATGCTAGCGTACCTATCGTGGCCATTGGGGCATTTCCCTATATGCTCGGTTAGAGGTTGTATAGCTGGGCTTCTCCAAGCCTCAGCTAGTAGTACACCGGTTCCGCTAGCATATAGGAACTGGCATCCCATAGTGCCTGTTTCAAGGTAAGTTGTATCAGGGACTATGTAGTCTGCGTACATGCTAGATTCATCTATGGTCGTTGTTATGGCTATGAAGAGTGGGAGCTTCTTAGTATCCTTTAGAACCTCTATGAACTTAATACCGTAGTTTGCTGCAAGCACGGGGTTGGCATAGTACATTATGAGGGCTCCAACTTTGTATGGGTACTCCTCAGCTATGCCTGCGAAAAGCTCGGTATAGCTCTCCTCAGGTGTAAGCGGGTACCACGGCCTCCTGGCTGGATAGGGCTTCTCACCCTTCTTAGCCTTCAACCAGTATTCTAGCGTATCCTCATAGGCATATCTATGCCTATCTATGGGCGGACCCCACCTTGCAGGCTCTCCGAAACCTGTTGAGCCGCAGTTGTAGAGCTTGGCTGTGGATGCTGTCGTAGCAGGTCTACCTAGTATACCGCCTTTCCTGTGATAGTTGCCTATAAGCGTGTCTAGGATCCTGTAAGCCCATACAATGTACTCTCCATTAGCATGTTGGCCTGCACCCCTATGTATTACTGTTGATGCGTATGGAGCTGCGTCGGTGAAGTCTCTAGCCATGCTCACTATTAGCTCCACCGGTACACCGCATATTGCTGACCACTCTTCGAGGGTTCTGCTGAAAGCTTCATCCTTAACCATTCTGAACGCTGTTTTTACGAGAACATTCTCTCCAGTTACTAGGGTAACCCTACCCTCCCAGTCTATTTCGGCTGATTCTGCGGCTGTATGAGGTTTAAGTTCTCCGGCTGAGAATACAGTTGGAACACCCTTATCTCCAACCCCTACATCTTTATCCTTCAGGAACTCTCCGAACCTCTTGTGTCCTTCCTCCGCTATGACGAGCCATGTGGCATTAGATATCACTGGGTAGCCCTTCTTCTTAGCTGCGTCTAGGTTTGGTATCTCTAGGAACTCCTTATTATACCTTCTATTCTCTATAATCCACCTTATCATCGCCATGGCTAGGGCTATATCCTCGCCAGGCTTCACCGGAACCCATATTATGTTCGGGTTTGTAATTCTAGGGGCTACTGGGTTAACATAGTATACTTTGAGCTCCCCTCGAGCCGCCCTCTCTATCATTAAACCTTGACCCGTAGCTCCAGGGTGTAGTCTGCCTATAGCTGCTCCAGCGAGTATTACAACCTTAGCTCCTCTAACATCTCCTTGGAGGTCATAGGTTCCAGACCATTGGTAGTTGCCTGCATAGTATCCTAGCTGACACGCGCTAGTGTGTCTCAACCAGTTAACACTGCCCATAGCGTACATGAATCTCTGGTAGAAGGTGTCGGCGTGGGGTTGCCCTCTACCTCTAATCCATATAACCATGTTAGCTTTAGTCCCTAGATCGGGTCTCTCAGGGTCTACTAGGATGTCCTCGAGTTTGAGACCCTTCTCCCCCAGTATCTTACTCCACTTAGCCTTAAACTCCTCTATTGCTTTAACTAGATCATCATAGGTCTTCTTCGAATCCCTTGCTATGGCTATTATCGAGTCTACATCTTTCTTCATATCACTTAGAATCTTAGCTGGGTCTTCGAAGCCCGCCTCCTTAAGCTTAGTGTAGGGGATGAACTCCTTGAGCCCAGGTAGCCTCTCGTTGGTCTCCTCTATGACTCCTCCTTCGACAACCTCCTTTATTAGCTGACTCCAGCTTATAACCTTCCACTTCCCACTACCCCTAGGCCCGGCTCTCTTAAGCGGTTTTAAGACTCTGTAGGGGTCGTAAACGTAGTGTATTCCATCCTGTCCTCTAGCACATAGTGTTCCAAACCACTTGCTAGTAGCCTCCTCTATAGGTGTGGTGTAGGGTAGCTGGTCATAGATTAAGGTCTGCTTCTCCATCGAGACGGCTCTGTTGTATGGATGGTAGGGGTTGCCCTCAATTCTCTCTATAATGTCGACTCCGTTGTAGTTAACAACTCTAACCCTTATGCCGCATCTAACGTTGCAGCCGAGGCATGTGGTGTAGATGTACCTAACATTGTCCCCTATCTGGGGATCAGGTTCGACCTCTGTAAACTCGTATTTAGGCCTGACAATCTTGTTGAGTACTGGGGAGTATGCTAGTAGGCCGCCGCCGGCTATAGATACCGCTATGAGCCCTTTAACTAAGGTCCTCCTATCAATGCTCACCCAACATCACCCCGCTTCTCTCAACTTTGAGCATAGGCTCCTTGATGATCCATGTGTGTATCACGTAGTATAGGAAGAGTGCTAGGAGGGCCATCCCTATGGTTTCTAGGGCCCACGCTGCAAGATCTAGGCTTGCTGGTATGATCGATAGAGCTGTTTTAGATATAGACTGGATGTTGACGGTGAAGAGCCATCTATCGGAGGAGACCCATAAGAGTGCTAAGACGGCTAGGAGTGAGGATGATATAGTGGAACTCTTATAGTATAGGTGGAGAGCTACGATGCTTGAGAGGGCTGCTAGGATGAGGGCTATAGTGTTTAGTGTTGAGAGCGCGTTTAGGAATATCGTTATCTCGGGTGATCCGGCTTTGAAGGCGTGGAGAAGGAATACTTGGAGGAGTCTTAATGCTATGAAGGCCAGGCTACAAGCTATGATCGTCTGGCCTAGTATCCTAGCTGTTGATGCCTCAAGGCTACGGTAGTGTGCTGTGAGTGCTAGCAGGGCTATGGAGCTGGCCAGTGCTATAGATTCTAGGAGGGACTCCACCGGCAGTAGTGGGGTTAGGTTTAATACTGCGAGCAGGGGTATATGGGTGAGTAGTAGTAGGCCGAAGTACATGGACCATACCATTCCTACGAAGGCTAGAATTAGGGCTAACACCTTCGTTGTGATGGAGCTCCACATGCCTCTATAGATTGTTATGTAGCCTATCGCTGCTAGCAGGATGATTAGGAGGGGCCACATAACCCCCGCCATCAATGCTATCAGGGAGATGCCGGGGTATGTGTCTGAGGGTGTTATGTGTGGAGATACTAGTATGTAGAATGCTCTATCAGGTCTTCTTAGATCGGCTAGGGGGCCTAGTAGGTATACCAGGCTTACGGCTAGGGATAGGGTTAAGAGTAGTGGTGTTAGCCTTCTCAAGGTGCCTATGTTTAGTAGAACTCCTAGGCTTAGTATGAGTGCAGATCCGGAGGCTATTGATATTAGAAGCATGTATGTGACTATTATCGGTAGCCATGTTAGCCCTACAGCGACCTCGTTAGGGTATATGTAGCCGTTGGGGTAGGTTGGGTAGCTCATCTTGAAGCCACCTCGGGTAATGCGTGATAGTATATCTGGGGCTCGGCACCGGTTTCGGGCTTTAGAACCTTTGTCTGAATGCTATCGACAATCTTTCTAATCTCTGAGTTTGGATCGCTTAGATCGCCGAAAACCCTAGCCCTGGTGGGGCAAGCCTCGACACAAGCTGGAAGCCTACCAAGCTTAATCCTGTGAACACAGAAGGTGCACTTATCAGCAGCCCCCGTCAAGGGGTTAAAGTACCTAGCGCCATAGGGGCATGTAATTATACAAGCTCCACAACCAATACACTTGCTGGGATCAACCAGGACAAGACCACCCTCAGCCACATAGGTAGCACCAGTAGGGCAAGGCTTAACACAGGGAGGATTCTCACAGTGATTGCACTGCTTAGGAACGAAAACCACACGACCACCCGGGAGGACATGCCTCTCAACCCAAGTCCTGAAAACACCAACAGGAACATTATTCTCAGCAGCACAAGCAACAACACAAGCCATACAACCATTACACTTACTAACATCAACAAACATAGCCCACCTCCTACCACCAACCTCCCTAGAGGCAACCTCAGGAGCAGAAAGAACGGTCGCTGCCACAAGAGCAGAGACAGCAACCCTAACAAAATCCCTCCTAGAGATGGAGTTCATAGAAACACACCATTACCACTAAATATAATACCAAAGAAATATTTAAATCCACAAAAGCAACATTTAAACCTCCCAACAATATCTTATACAATACTATACAACAATATAAGCCAAAAATTCTCAATCCACCTTCAACATCCCTACATCAAACCCTCAATTCTATAGTAGATCATCGTAATACCTATGTGGTAGCGCGGATGATCTACTATAGAATTAAAAGGAGGTTGTGGAAGAGCTGTTTCTCGAGATCATTCAGGAGGGGATGTTCTACTATATATAGAATTGAAAGTAACATATGTAGCTGTTCTCCGTTTCACTACTGCAGTCAGATGTTCTACTATAAAATTGAAAGGCGTCAAATGCTTCGAGGATCCTTCCATTAGGGAGGCCATGATCATCTACTATAGAATTGAAAGATCGCTAAGAAATTGTCGAACAGATTGCTACAGTTGACAATGTTCTACTATAGAATTGAAAGGACGCTTATCTCATCGGCTATATAGATGCAGGCATTACCCAGATGTTCTACTATAAAATTGAAAGCAGTTTGATGATGGATGCGAGTGTCTGTTTGTCGTAGAGATGTGATGTTCCACTATAGAATTGAAAGGTGGATTGCTGGTAGGGGGGCTGGGTTTTGGGCTTTTTTGGGTGTGGTGGTTGGCTTTGTGGGGGGATTTGGGTTAGGTGATGGGGGTTTAGCATTGAGGTGGGTGAGGTATGATCTTAATGCTTGATATGATTTTGCGTGTTCTCAGAGGAAGGATGGATAGAAGTTATAGGGAGATCGATTTGTAGTTCTCTATGTATTGCTGATCCCCTAGTATCTTCTTTGTCTCCTTCTCTACCTTTTCTGCTAGCTCGTCCCATGTTTTCTCTAGGTGTTGGTATAGCTCTTCCACCCTCCTTCTATGGATTTCTACGTTATATCCCATGAAGAGCCCTATTCTTCCGAGGGCTGTTCTTGCTAGGAGTAGGTGTTCTAGGTAGTCTAGATCTATTTTCTCCCTATATCTCCTGGGATCTCTTCCAAGCCATATTATCTCTCTAACTATGTTCTTTGCCACAATCTCTCTCAGCCTCTCCACATACAGGCTTTTCTCGCTACTATATAGCCCTCTAACCTCCCCCACCAGCCTCTTAAAGCTCTCCTGAGACCTCTCTCTATAGAATATATGCCTCGACACAGCCTCTACAAAGGGTTTGAGAGATAGGGGGGATCCTATCGAGTCCGTCAGATATAGCCATAGAGCCGTCGCATATGAATCTAGAATCCCCTCCATAGCAAGAACAGCAGCCTCGCCATAGTCAAACTCCTCCAGAACAGGGAGAACCCCAGCCTCCACAACCCCCGAAGCCTCCTCAACATCGAAGTACCCAGAATATATTAGAACACCCCCATAGAAGATCGAGGGTACAGAGACAACCCCCCTAGAAACCCCGCCAAAGAGGTCTAAACCAACATCCCTCACAGAAACCCTATCCAGAACACCCCTCTCCAAAAGCCTCTTAAAAAGCCTATAAGAAGTTGGACATGTAAGGTGGGAATAGATCTCGAAGCCGGACGCCAGGACAACCACCTATATGGATAGCCGTTAGAGAGCTTATCACATCACCAAGAATATCGCTAGATAGAGATCCGAACCCCAGCTTAAAACCCCGCCTAGATAGAAATGACCAGAATAAGAAGATCCCCAATCCTCCTCAGACACTGCATAAGTATCCAGAGTCCCGAGGGATCCAGCCAAAAAGCCGGCATTTCACAGGAATCCTCTGCAGAACCTCGACAACAAATAGCCTCTCTAAGAAAACTATTAAGCGGCTCAATAACCGAATACATACTATATAGTTAATAGTTAAAAGAATCACCCGGGCATTGATAAATATTATCCCCTAAAATATACACTAAACGGATAGAGAGCCTGCCGAGGGATCAAAAGCTATGAGCATACAAACCCAAATAGGCAGAGAAGGAATAGTCTGCCCAAGATGCGGGAGAAAGACAGAGCTGCTCATAGAAACATATACAACCGATGGAATGAGAAAAGTAACATATCTATATAGATGCGTGTGCAAGTGGAAGAAGGAGATAGAAACGCTATACATATCCAAAAGAGATGGGAAAATATATATCCAGAAGGAAAAGAAAACATAGATTTTTTATCAACATAGATCGGACCCTTATTTAGATCCATATACATAGCTCTACCACACATCTTCACACTCCTCTCAATATCAACTACATCCCAAGAGTTCCCCAAACAAACTCGACATCAATGGCTTATCAACCCCCAGGATCCGAGGAGCTCGCGGAAAAGGCTATTCAACATCCTTGAAAGACCGCCTATGCTACATAGCAGACCCCAAATGGAGAAGCGAGCAATAATTGGGGGTTGTAAGGCATCTGCCCTCATGGGCTCGGGGGCTTACTCTCCGGTATGGAGAAGAAAGCCACAATCTGGAGTATCAAACCCACAAATATTATTAAGAGTCCGATGACAAATATTATTAGAACAGCCCCCACTATATATAGAATAGCTACTGTTGAGAACAACCCGACCCCCAGATGCTTGGCAACAGCATTGTAGCTGGTCTTCAGAAAGATCGCCGATATTATTAGGGATACCCAGATAGCTATGAGAACCCCTAACATAGCTATAGCAAAGCCTATAAAGCCATCCCTGAATATCCACTCTTGTTGCATTCCATTTGGCGGGATCGCGGTGGGGCCTAGACCAGGGATCATCTGGGCAGGCACCTGACCTATGAATACAGCCATAAGTGCGGCTAGCACTACAGCACTCAGCAATACCGATCCAACAACACCTGCTATGAATGAGTACAGAGCGTATCTAAAGATCTTGGGCTCCCCAACCTCGTCAGATATATATTTAAGTGCTATTAATATAAACACAAGCCCTATTATCGCAAGCACGAAGCCTATATACGGAAGTATAGCTAGCAAAACAAGTATCGAGCCAACCCCACCGTATACCTTAGCCTGGGGGAGCTTCGAAGGCTGTATAGGCCGTGGCATGGACATGAATGGAAACACCATACTATCTTCCCACAGAGATTTATATACCATAAGAGCCGGTGACAGCCTGTCTAGTCGCAGAAGCTATCCGCGCCTCTATTCCTCCCCCGGGATACTATAGTCGTCGTGTCACTGTCTATAATCCTTTTAACACTCTCCTCTATATCTATGCACTCTCCCCCCTTACAGGGGATATATATTGCTGGACCCATGCTGCTGAGACCAAAACCGATCCCTAGTTCCTCTAGCTTCCTCCTTATACCCCATACCTCCTTGCCCTGATATTTCCACTCGATCTTCTTGAACCCTAGATTCTGGATCATAGATATAGATCTTCTAAATAGCTCTATATCCCCGACAGCTACGGAGGGCATGAGACCCATCAGAGCTATATGCGAGACCCTCCAAACTTCTTCAACCGGTATAGAAGATGCTTCCGTAAAGATCTTTCTCTCAAGCTCCCCATAGATCCTCTTAGAGGTTTTAGGTATGACAAGTATAAACCCCCAGTCACCTGGGATCTCGAGCCTGGAAATCAGGGGTGGGGGAGGGGCTTTTACATAGTCTGAGGGTGCTATATAGCTCTTCTCAGAGGGATATCTATGCCCTCCATCAACTAGGAAGCCTCCTGATCTAAATGCGTGGATCCCTACTCCTGACGTGCCTCCCCTACCTGTTATTCTAGCCAGTTCTATTGAATCTATATCGAGTCCTAGGGAGAGGGATATAGATCTCGCCGTGGCTAGGCATAGCTGTGTAACACCTCCAAGCCCTATGTGGAGATCATAGCTCTCTCTCACCTCAACTCTGGCCCCACAGGATCTGCATAGCGCTTCCAGAACCTTCCTAGCACATCTCTCCACAACACCCTCTCCACCCCCGTTAACCTCTATCCCATGGATTCCTTCAGAGACCTCTGCCGAGACTATGTGGTATGGCTTTTCAAGCGCTATCCCAGCCCCTCCATCTACCCTGCCAAGGCTTCCGAGGAGGTCTATAAGGGTTATATGTATTCTCGAAACACTCCTGGTGGTGCACCTAGCCATTCTAGATACCTACGTAGTTGGCCTTGCCAGATAGATATTATACTTGTTATGTATAATTCTTACTAGGATCTCGTCGCCCTCCTCTAGATCGCCGCTGTGTATCACAGTTATAGCTCTTCCCTTTGAATAGCCTAGATACTCGCCTCTGAGCCACCCCCTCGAGTGGATCTTAGCTATAACCTTATCTCCAACCTCCATAGGCTTTGGAAGACTCCTATCAGGTCTTACACCAAAGTCCTCCAAAGAGATCCTAAGCCTCACCCCGATCCTCCTCTCCAGAGTCTCCAGGAAAGAATAGAACTCATCCCAGCCAGGCTCTCTAACTCCTTGGGGCTTTCTACCCCTCTTATGGGCAACATACTTCTGGATCCCCAGCAGGGGTGAGTATCTATTCCTAATATTCCTCTTAGCCCACAGCACGATTTCCTCGATATCCTTATCATTGACTCCTGGGAGCCATACAGGGGTTATCATAACATCAATGCCGAGGGAGTTTGCATAGACAGCTATCTCGGCTACCCTTTCAACGTCATACCACCTCGCCCCAGCCAGCATCGAGGCCCTGTCAGGGTCTAGGCTGTCTATTGATATGTTAAGTCTTGTGAGCCCTGCATCGCTAAGCCTTCTTATAAGGTTCTCGCTGAGAATCGCCCCGTGGGTCTCAGCAGCTATCTCTCCAATCCTATCCATATCTCTGAGACCAGCAACGAGATCTACTATGTGTGGGTGTAGAAGGGGCTCGCCAACTCCATCTATCAATATATGGATCTTACTCGATATCTTATGGGAGGCAACATATCCAACCCACTCCAATAGATAGTTAACATCAACAATATACTCAGAAATCCTTGTCCTCGTGCTAGGCCCAGCATCCACTGAGCAGAATATGCATGAGAGGTGGCAAGCGCTATAGGGTCTAACCTGCAGCAGGTTAGTACCCCTATCGATTATACCAAATGCTATATGCCCAACCAGAGGTACTGGGCGGGATATCCTTATGAGCCTACTAATGTTGATAGAGTTCATCATTATCCATATATGCTCCAAGATCATCTATGTTTAGTGGCCTTTATAGCCTAAAACAGCGTCGAATACATCCTCGAAGACTCTGTAGGCCTCATCCCCATAGAGGCATATGATCACCTTGGATAGCGATCTATATCTATGGTTCTTAAGAACATCTGCCATGATCTCAGCAGCCCTTCTATATGGATATCCATAGACGCCTGTTGATATAGCTGGGAGGGCTATGGATCTCAGCCCCAGCTCCTCGGCCTTCTCAAGAGAAGCCCTTACAGCTGACGCCAGCTTGGCATCCCCCTCTGGCTCTCCATATCTGGGGCCCACAGCATGGATAACATATTTAGCTTTAAGTCTCCCAGCAGTAGTTACTGCAACACCCCCAACTGGTACGGGGCCGTGCTTCTCAACATATCTCCTGCTCTCCTCCTGGATAACCTCACCCCCCTTCCTAACGATGGCAAGGGCAACCCCGCCGCCGTGCTCCAGATATGGGTTCGCAGCGTTTACAATTGCGTCTGCCTCGAGCTCTGTTATATCGCCCTTCACTAGGTGGATCTCTATACCCCCTACTCTATATATCTTCACAGCCCCCCACCAACTATATCTATATCTCTAGACTTATTTCTAGGACCCCTGGCTATCCCATATGTTCCCACAGATCCTTATAGGTATTTTGAGCCATGCAAACTCGAAGTATTTGGTCAGGTGGTTTATAGCATCTGGGGATATGCTTATCCATGGATCAGGTGGTCCTGGATATACCTGGAAGACCGGGTTTGGCTCGAAGCACTCCACATGGCGGAATGCGGGGAGCCAAGAGGGCTTTTTAGTTACGACGTTTCTGAGGTAGTTCCACACCTCGAATGCTAGCTGGCCATCTGTTATGGGCACTTTAACCCTTCCCTCCCGATCTATGTGGTTCCACCTTAGCTCCCTATAGTCGACGAATTTATAGCCCCTCTCCTTGCCCTCCAACCATATATAATATAGATATGTATTTATCGCCCTCACAGGGTCTGGATGGTTTATAAATCTATATAGCTGTGGTTTGATTCTATATTCCTTCGCCTTACCCTCAATTATATCCCTAGCAATGAGTGCTGTCCTCCACAGCCCCATGAGGGCCTTGTCATATAGATATCTTGGGTGTATGCTCCAGAGATTCAGCTTCATCAATATCTATAAGTTTAGGTGTCTAAAAAAGCTATATCCTGAAATACCTTATATAGAATTCCCTGAAGAACCCGAATGGTCTAGAGAGATCTGCCTGTGTTACTATTCTAAACTCCTCCGTATAGCCCTTACCACTATATAGGATCAGGGCTGTTAGGCTCTTAGTAGTAGTTGAGTTAGCCCTTGTAAGGGCTGTGATCACAGCACCCCCATAGGGGTCTATCACCGTCAAGTTAACTGAGAATCCCCCGACGACGTATGCCCTTTCATACATGTTCTCAGAGTACCAGTCAGATCCATGTCTATTGCTATATCTCCTCACAAGCCACACATCTATCTCATCGTCTTCGTCTAATGTTGCGTTATAGGGTATCTCAGTGGGATCCGAGGTTGGTGTAAATGTAAATTTACTTGTAACCCTTATTATATAGCCTCCACCAGAGTCCATTGAGTATTCAGCAGCCCCCGACCCCCATGCCCTGTTTGTGAAGTTCTGGACAAGGGTTGATATCAATATGCTGGGTGACATATATATGCTCGCCATTGTATAGCCCTCCGAATATGTTGAAGCATTTATAACCCCTCTGGCAGTGTTTAGAAGGGCCTCATATTGTATTCTATAGTATGTCCTCTCATAATAGCTGGAGACCTCGTAGATCCCTATATCTGTTATTAAAGGCGATCTTGAGTATGAGGCATAGCTCTTAGAGAGGGAGCCCCCTAACACGGCTTTCGAAGGATCTGTCCATGCCAGGAGGGCCCCACCAATTATTATGCTGAACTGAGTGCTATCATATCTCTCAGAGGCCTAATCCATCCCAACCACCCTCAAGCTTATATTCCCACCTCTCCCAAGGGCTAGCAGGGGGGTTAGATCCACTATCTGTGGGCTCTTAGCATAGTGGGTGTTGATAGAGGCCAATGGTCTCCAATATAGCGGGAAGAACCCCCCTGTATATATTGTTGGAAATACATGGAAGACCCCTGCTAAATAGTCGTTATAGTATAGGTATAGTATTAGGAGTATATCCCTCACCGAGGGTATATTTATGTAGAACCCCTCGTCAAGCCTGCCGGGCTTTGTGAGGAGATATATCGCAGCCTTATATGTATTCTTCGGGATCGATATGCTAGAGCTTATAGATGTTCTCCCCGGCGTGAACTCTTCTATGGAGTTGCCATTAACATCTCTAAATATAGGCACATATCTATCTGGAACCCAGCTTGGCGGGGTGCCCGGGTATAGGTAGAGGGTTATGTTGACTAGGAATGCACCTGTGATCCCTATGGATGGTGCTAGGAAGTTTGCTAGAACTATGCTGAGGTTAACAGAGCCCTTGAATAGGTTTAGAAATAGGGTTACAACCTGAAAGCCTCGCCCTTTAGGGCGGGGATGGCTAAGGCTTACAAGCCTTGTTAGAATAATGCTTTGGAGCCTGGGATGATGGGCTCCTGGGGGAGTTCTGGCCCCCTAACAGCCCCCAAATGACAGATGTAAGCATATAGATGGGGGGAACATGTGAACCGCCGGTAAGGGGCTGGAAAAACCAGCCCTTTAGAGCGGAGAGGAGGTCAGATCTGCCTCTGCTGTTGAGTTAAGCCTCTGCACAGTAGATCCCCAATATATTGGGATGCCATTGGCAAAGACCCAGAAGCTCCTGTTGAACTGCCTCCCAGTAACCTTCATGCTCACATTAAGTATAGCCATGCTATAGCTTCCAGGCGGTATATTCACCACAACGCTCTTCGGCGTATAGCCTGTGTTCTCGAACGACATGTTAGTGGCTCTAGGCACCAGAACCGGTGAGACGTCTCTAGGCGGTAGAGGTTTGAATGGTTCGAAGGACCAGTATGATGTGAAGCTCTTCGGATCCCTATACTCTATAACCTCTATGGTCTGGGCAAGGCTTTGGGGGCTATTAGCAGTATTAATGCAGAGGCTAGCAATAGATATATCCTCGCCCCAGCCATCTTGGTCACCTCTTAAACTATAAAAATTACAGAATAACATATTTTTAGCTATAAATGGATCTAGGCTGTATAGGGTTATTTAACATGTTTAAGATAAGGTTTATAGGGGCTGGGATATGGATATAGAGTCAAGGCTTGCACTATCCATGAGGGGTGTTGAGGAGGTTGTAACTGTTGAAGAGCTTAGAACCCTTATAGAGACTGGTGGTGGCAAGGGCTATCTGGGGTTTGAACCCTCAGGGTTATTCCATATAGGCTGGCTTATATGGGCATATAAATTTGGGGAGCTCATAGAAGCTGGCTTTAGGATGAAGCTTCTAGCAGCGACATGGCATGCATGGGTTAACGATAAGTTTGGAGGCGACATGGATCTTATTAGAAGGGCTTCACAACACGTCTCAGACGTTCTAGAAGCAATAGGTATAAGCAGGTCTTCGTATGAGCTTGTATATGCAGAAGATCTTGTCTCTGATAGCGAGTACTGGAGTCTCCTCCTAAGGGTTGCAAAGAGCTTTTCCCTCGCAAGGGTTAAAAGGGCCCTCACCATAATGGGTAGGAGAGCTGACGAATCTGAATCAGACTTCTCCAAGCTGATCTACCCCTTGATGCAGGTTACAGATATATTCTACATGGATCTAGATCTGGCCCTCGGAGGAATAGATCAGAGGAAAGCCCACATGCTGGCTAGAGAGGCTGCTGAAAAGCTTAGAAGAAAAAAGATAGTAGCGATACACACACCACTACTCCCATCCCTCTCAGGACCTGAGAGGATGGAGGCATCTGGGGAGAGAGACGACATAATGTCACAGGTTAAGATGAGCAAGTCGAAGCCGGAGGGAGCCATATTCGTATACGACTCCCCAGAAGAGATAACAGGCAAAATCAGAAAGGCTTACTGCCCGCCAAGGGAGATCGAGATGAACCCTATAATAGGGATAGCAAGACATATAATCCTAAGGAAAAGGGGCACAATAACCATAGAGAGAAAGCCTGAGCATGGAGGCTCTATAGAGGTAACCCTCGAGGAGCTAGAAAAGCTATACTCCCAGGGACAGCTACACCCACTAGACCTTAAAAACGCTGTCGCAAGGGAACTAATAAAGATCCTAGAGCCGATAAGAAAATACTTCGAATCAAACAGCAGAGCCCTCGAAACACTCAAAATCATAAGAGCATCAAAGATAACAAGATAGCAGATAGCTATTCACACCAGAACCCACCAGCTACAATTCCCCAGCCATTTAAGAATCATATGCTCGTTTGAGAACCTGTGTTGTTCTAGAAATTTGGATAGCATTTAAATACCATAGATACCTAAGATACCCAGATGGGGACTCTCCCGCTCCGATGACGGCTTGGTAACCACTAGGGGCGAGAGGTTCTACATAACTTCCCCTGACCTCCTCTCCGCTCTAAAGGGCTGGTTTTTCCAGCCCCTTACCGGCGGTTCACATGTTCCCCCCATCTATATGCTTACATCTGTCATTTGGGGGCTGTTAGGGGGCCAGAACTCCCCCAGGAGCCCATCATCCCAGGCTCCAAAGCATTATTCTAACAAGGCTTGTAAGCCTTAGCCATCCCCGCCCTAAAGGGCGAGGCTTTCAGGTTGTAAGATGATTAACATTTCTCTAGCAATGGTGTCGAGCGAGCTTAGTTTTATAGAATTTCATTGGCGTGAAATCCGGTCATCCAGTTATGTCCCTTTTCGAACCTCCTTGGATATCCATAGCTATTTTTCTTAGCTTCTCTATGAGTCTTAATACACGTTCTCGGTGGTATTAGAACGCGCTTTTCCTCATAAAGTTATGATAGAAGTTGGAGTGAAGCCTTTTGGCTATGCTGAAATCTGCTAGGAGATCTTTGTCTCCTGTCTCTTCATATAGGTTCTCGATTATAACGTTATAGTCTCTATGTGTGTAGTGATCCCAACCACTGATCTCCCAAAAGCATTTAGAATCGCGATAACAGCTCCCCAATATTTCTTGCTAGCTTGTACAAGATCTCCCTTGGTAGTGAGCTCCTCGGCGTCCCTAAAGATCTCTCATAAAGTTTCATATATATTTCAACCCTGCTCTTGGGGTCTAGACTTTTCAGTATGCTCTCAACCACCATAGTAGCAGGATCCTTACCACTCCTGATAGAAGCCCTTCTAAGCGCTTCATATACCTCACTCGGTATCTCGCTATAGGCATTCATGCTGCACACCACAACACGCTCTATATTTAACTATATAATGTCAGCATATATAATATTATGAGATCTCCCTATACCTTTTAAATTATATCAGCTCTGACCTCCTTCTCACCTCGAAGAGCGAGGATACAGGCTTGTAATGGCACTTCACGCTTAATAACCTTCGATCTTGAGCCTTTCTCGAAAATCCTCAGATAATTTCATCCATTTCCATAATAGATCTTGTTTTTTATTCGTACAACTGAAAGTCTGGCCCTATAAGGGGGTCAGAGAGACCTATCAATAAGCAATAGAAGTCATAAGCTGTGGGATTTGATACATAGATTATATAGCCGCTACAGGCTATCTAGGAAAGGGGTGGGTGTTGGATGAGCGATCCTGGGGAGAATATTCTGAGGATGATTGAGGAGAGGAGGAGTATAGAGGATCTAAGGAGAAGGCTAGATCAGGTTGAAAGAGATCTCGAAACAATATATTCCCTCCAGGAGGTCTTTAGAAAATGTGTAGAGAGATAGAGGGTCGTGGAGTGAATATAGAGGATCTCTTAAGAAAACTTCCAGAGCTATCCTCAATAGAGGCATCTCTCCACTTCAAACTTGCAACAAAACTTGATGAGGCTAGGAAAGAGGTGATCAGGCTCTCAGGACTCCTCTCTATGTGCGAGTTAAAGGAAAAGAATATAAATAGATATAGAGCCATAGTTGAAGAAATGATCAATAAATATGTTATGATGGAAGTTAGGATAATAAACTGTTAAATGGGGATCAATACCTAAAAGGCGGGGAGGAGGTCAGATGTATTTGAAGATTATATTGAGAGGGCGTAGTTTATTGCCGCGATTACATCTATAAGGCCGTATCCAGAGAATACATCGAATCCCGGGGTGCCTATATCCTTTGCTGTTTTTGTTATTGCGTCATACATCTGTTGGAATGTGAGTGGGTTTTTGCCTGATGCGATTCTGAGTGCCTGGATTAACGCTATTGTTGCTGACACATGGGGTGTTGCCATGCTTGTACCTGAGAGTGTTGCGTAGCCGTCCTTCTTATATGTCGAATATATGTTCACTCCTGGCGCTGCAACATCTATCTCTGGCCCGTCGCTGCTCCAGCTTGGGACGTTGTAGTTTTGATCCACTGCCCCCACAGCTATTACGTTGCTGTATCTGGCTGGATATGCTATGTTGCCTGTTGATGGGTCTCCGTCTCCTGAGTTTCCTGCAGCAGCAACTATTATAGCTCCATAGCTATATGCCCAGTTAACAGCGTCTCTTAAAACATTGCTATCGCTTGAGCCACCTAGGGACATGCTCAGGATCTTAGCATCATCCGATGTTCCGGCAACACCATCGGGGCCTTTAACAGCAACTATGATACCCTCAGCAACATCACTATATGTCCCTGATCCCGAGTCGCTTAGCACCTTAACAGCGTATAGAGTTACATTTGGCGCAACCCCAGCATTTCCATAGTTGTTTATGGTAGACGCTATGATCCCTGCAACATGTGTTCCATGCCCATTTCTATCTATACACTTATCAAGATTATACCCTGTATATGTGCTCCTACCCACGGTATTTGCGCACCAGACTATCTTGCCAAGCAGTTCTGGATGCTTGTAATATATACCTGTATCCAGTACAGCTACAGCCACATTCTTCCCAAGGGCGCTCCAGCCATAGGATGGGTAGTAGCTATCCCAGGCCTTATCAGCATTTATAATCCTCACATTCCACAGAACATCGCTATAGCTAGAGAACTCCAGAGCCTTCGCCTCATAATCTGGCTCTACATATCTTATCCCCCTTAGACCCTTGATCCTATCAACAGCATTCGGCGGGATCATTATCACGACAGCCCTTATCTCCCATATAACCTTTATAATCTCAACACCAGAGGAATTTCCAAGCATATCAACAACATCATTACTATCAAAGCCAACCACATACCTCAGCTTAGGCTGGCTATCAGAGGAAGCCGGTGGGAGCACAGCGATCGAGATACCTAAAAGAACTAATACGAGAAAACCAGTGAGCCTCAAATTTCTATACCTATTCAACCTCAACACCATATTCTACTGAATAGAAAGTTAATAAATAACAAATCCCGCCCAGCCCTTTACCTTCAATTCTATGGTAGATCATCTTTTTAATTTTAATTCAGATCTTTGTCTTTGCCTCTATATTTATTTTCAATCTCCACCCCACCCGCCGATGCAGGAGGATTTATAGTCTTACCATCATAATGCTTTCAACCATAGTATATTTTTAGCTGTTCATTGGCTCCCCCATCTATTCGCTTACATCTGTCATTTGACGGGCAGAACTCCCCCAGGAGCCCATCATCCCAGACTCCAAAGCACTATTCTTACACATCTTCTGACCTCCTCCCCGCCCTTCAGGGCGGGGGTTCCCCCGCCCCTTATCGGCGGTTCATTGGTTCTCCTAAAAACCAAACACAGAAGGCTAATAAGCCTTAGCCATCCCCGCCCTAAAGGGCGAGGCTTTCGGGTTGTAATGCTGATCTTCGCACCTTCGCACTGATGATCTACAATAGAATTGAAAGTGTTAAAGATATGGCTCTGTAGATGTTTTGGGGTTAAATTTAGTTTTATATAATTATGGTGAATCAATAATTGGGGGTGCTTGATATGGATTTCAGGGGTAGGGGTGGGGTGAATGTTGTAGATCTTTTTGGGGTGGGTGTTAGGAGGGGTTATAGCTTATATCATGTTATCAAGCTTTTAGATCTTCTTGATCGTCAGGGGCCTCTTGGCAGGATGCTCATATCTAGGCTTTTGTTGATTGGTGAGGGATCTGCCAGATCTCTTGTTAAGAGCCTCAAATCGCTTGGACTGGTTGATGTTGATGTGGTTGGGGGTGCATATCTGACTAGTAAAGGGTATGAGACGCTTTCGAGGTGGAGATCTGTGGTATATAGCTCGTCATGTGTTGAGGAGAAGCTTGACCCCTCTCCATGGGGTTTTCTATGTATAGCATGTGTTTCTGGGGATATGGCGAGGAATATCCTATCTAAGGGGGTGCTTGATGTGAGGGATGGGATGGTTAGACTTGGATGTCTAGGGGGCCTGATCATTGGTGTTGTTAGTGGTAGAGCATATATGCTAGATCCCATGGGACGCCCGGATCTGGATGTGTCGGAGACCCCTCTTGGGAGTAGGATCCTATCTCTGTGCGGATCTCGCGATGGTATAGTCCTGGCAGGCTCTTCAGGAGGTGGATGCCTAGCCTCGGAGAAATGTGTGTGGGAGACTATAGCATATATGTTCAAAGAACATCTTTTCGGCATGGCATATTCTCTATGATAATATGCTTTGTAATACCAAGCATGTTTATAGGCCCTATAGTTGAGGGGCTGTTATGCGGATATCTATTATTAGTCCTTGTGTTTTTAAATAGTTGGTGGTGATTACGGGGTTCAAGCTGAGGTTTCTAGATGCTAGGGTGTGGAGATATGCTCTAGCCGCGATTGCCGATCTAGTTGATATAGGTGCTGTAGGGGTTACTAGTGAGGGCCTTATGATAAGGGCTATGGATCCAAGCCATGTTGCCCTTATAGAGTTCCACGTGCCCTCAGCGGGTTTCGAGGTGTTCGATGCTGGGGGTGAGGTGAATATCCCGATTAGCTTTGAGGATTTTTCTAAGATCTTGAAGAGGGCTAGTAAGAAGGATGAGCTGGCCCTCGAATATGATGGCCAGAGGTTCTGGGTTGAGCTGATAACCCCCCAAGGGATCGGTAGGAGGTTCTCAATACCTATACTAAGCAGTTCAGCTGTTGAGAAGGTTCCAGAGCTCAAGATAGACTTCCCAGTTAGATCTAAGATGTATCCCCAGGCATTCTACTCAGCATACAAGGTTTTCTCAGAGGTAGGCGAGGTTATAACATTTAGCTCGACACCAGAAGGCCTGAGGATCTCGGGATCCTCAGAAACCGCCGAGGCCGAGATAATCCTAACCCTCGAGGGTGGGGGGCTTCTCGAGCACCAGCACAGCGGTGAAGATGTTGAGAAGGCCTCCTACACCATAGACTATTTCGACAAGGTCGCCAAGGCAAGCTCAATAGCTGAGGAGACATCGATAGCATTTGGCACTGACAGACCGTGTGAGGTAACCCTCTCAATGCCAAGGGGAGCAAGGCTTGTCCTCTACGTCGCGCCGAGATCAGAGTAGCCGGGCTATACTGAAAAGCCTCTTCACAGGCTATTACTCTAAGGCAGAGCTAAGGCTCCCAGACGATATGGAGTTCAGGGAGTTCGCTCTACAGCCATTCGATTCACAGTCATATGTTAGGCACCTCTCATTCAGATCTCCTGAGGAGCTGAGGAGATACATATCTCAGAAACCCCCACTCCACCTATACTACTCATCAGCGGTCTATCTACAGCCCTCGGCCCCCTCGATGGATGAGAAGGGGTGGAGAGGCTCTGATCTGCTATTCGACATAGACGCAGATCAGATCCCTGGATGCTCTATACAGAAGCTATACTACTGCCCAGGCGAGGATGAGCTGAGAAGAGAATCTCCCAGCGGCCAGTGCCCATCTGGTGGCGAGATTGAGGAGATAGAGATTATAGAGCCCGGATGTATAGAGCTTGCTAAGAGGAACCTCGCCATGCTTGTGGATATCTTGGTTGAGGAGATCGGGATTCAGAGATCCTCTATAGAGGTCAGCTTTTCAGGCAACAGGGGTTTCCACGTACACTGCTATGTGGATGAGAGCCTCAGAAGCCTTGGAAGGGAGGAGAGGAGGATCCTGGTGGAATATATAAAAGGCTCTGGCTTCTCACCAGATGACTTCTACAGAGGGGGCGAGCGTAGAAAGAAAATCCCCATCCCTCCAAGAGCCGTTGACGGGGGTATACCCTCGAGGATAGCTAGAACATATCTCAGGCTCACAATGGTAGGCGATAGAGAGGTTGTCTCATATCTCACAGGGATATCGAGGAGTATCAGCAGAAAGGTCATAGATTCTCTTAGCGATATCTGGAGGAGGGATCTATATGAGGTGTATATAGACGAGAAGGTCACAATGGATATATCAAGACTCATCAGAATCCCATACTCCATAAACGGCAAGTCAGGGCTAATAGCATATCCCATAGACATAACCAAGATAGATGATTTCGAGCTTGGGCCCCACCTATCACCCTTTAACAACATGAAGGCTAGGATCAAAACAATGGCGAGGATCCCCAAGATAAACTTCTACGGCATTGAATTCGAAGCAAACACCCAGGCATATTACGAGATAGAAGCGCCCCTGGCAATCTTCCTAGCCTTAAAAGGGGTGGCTGATCTAGTTAGTATAACGGGATAGCCCTCCGAGGATATGCTATAGTTGGTAGAGACTTCCCAGGCTTGTCGTCCATCAAATCAGGTGCTCCGATCTATAAGTTGTATTAATCTATATTTTCTACTAATTAAACTTTGTATCATAATAAACAGGGGTGCCGATGATTGTCTGTTAGAGGTGAGAGGAAAATCTCTGTCCAGGGGTTAGACCCAATAGATCTCGAGATCCTCAGGATGATCCAGGATAACGCCAGGATCTCCTATAACGAGGTCGCGTCTAAGCTTAAGATTCCAAAGCCAACTGCCTACTATAGAGTTAAAAGACTAGAATCTATGGGGCTTATCAAATCATACGGAGCAATACTAGACCCCGAGAAACTAGGCTTTGAATACATAACAATAACACTTGTGAGGGGAAGATATGGAAAGGGGTATCACGAGAAGATAGGGGAGATGATAGCCAGTCATCCATATGTACAATCAGTATACTTCGTCCTAGGAGACATAGACTTCGTCGTAATGGCGAAATTCCCTTCGAGAGAGCATTTCATGAGGTTCCTAGAGAGCATGATAAACTCCCCAGAAATCGAGAGGACATCAACACTCGTAGTTGTTAAGGTCATAAAGGAGAGCTTGAAGCTTCACATATAGTCAAACCATCTAATATCATAAAGCCCTTTTAAGAGTCTCCATAGATGATCACATATATACAGATGCTCCAACCAAGATAGGGGTAGCGCGCCTAAGGCCAGGCGTGGGGCTGAGCCAGGCGATAGCCTGGGATATAGCTCAAATCTTCACGCTTTAGAGGGATCCCCGTCTTATTAGGGTGGGGAAGGGTCGGAGCTATCATCTAGGGTTATCTGATGTTGGTGGGAGCTAAGAGTGATAGCATCAAAACCTAGTAAGCCTAGCGTCATCTCTGTTTTAGGAGGGGATACTTTACACATGTGACGGCTATATAGAGCTCTATATAGCGTCTCTTACACCTTGTATAATAGTGTATAATAGTTAAATCCCTTTGGCAACATCTTCAGGGGTTATTATCTCTACTCCCTTTTCACATGCTCTTAGGATGATCTCGTCGGGGTTTCTATCATCTATATATGGTGTTATGATAAATATCTTCGCAGGTTTCTTACTCTCAACAATCTCATAGAGCTCCGCCTTTTTCTTCACATATATATAGTCACCTCTTCTAACGCTCGAGGTTATCCCAAAAAGGATCAGGGTATCATTTCCTACCAAGATATCTATATCTATAGTTGATGAGTGTCCATAGACATATCCATCTTTATCCATGTATCTCCACCTCTCAACCTTATAGCCCGTCTCTCTCAAATTGAGTATACCCCATCTAGCGCCTAGAGCATCAAGCCTTATCTGAACAAACCTCCTCAGCTCTTCTAGATCTTTTTTGTTGCCATGTTTTCTAGATCTTTCTTTGTAGCCATATTCTTCATAGATCTCCTAATAATACGTAGTGACCTATGCAAGGATGCCCAAGGAGCTATCTTGGCCAGGCCTCCTGTAGCACTTCCGGCCTACTATCAAGATCTCCAATAACAATCTAGGCTCCTCCTCCAGAAGCTCTTTTAGGGCCCTCTTCACCATCTCCTTAAGCTCCATATACTCCATCTAGGCTTTAACACTTATAGATGCTTGTGAGAATATATATACCATGTTCTTTGCATCTTTACCCCTCCACCAGCCTTAAAAAGCTTTGATTTTTCCTTGGGGTAGGGAGGTTAAGGGATTACATTTCATATTCATATTCATATATAGTTCGGCGCCGCGTCAGATCTCAAATGCTTTACAGCTGAAACCTAGCTCTTCAGAGTGGGGGAGGTCAGCAGCTTAGCCTGCTCTTCTCAACATAGAATATACATATACTCTTTCTTGTGATCATATAATATGCTATCGAGGTTGGGTACCTTAGGTAGACGTTATTGTCATTATAATAGAAAACCGATCTTAATGGTAGAGTAGGGACTCAAGTCAATTTAAATAAAAACAATTATTTCAAGCCCCTATTATTCTCCTTAAACGCCTTCATAATATCCATTTTAGTGGATAGACGCATCAGTATGTGGATTTTGTTCCAGGCCACTTGTAAATAAGGTGTTATGCCAGCCGGAAGAAGCATTATAATTGCTATGAATAGGATCCCTGTGACAACCATGTTCCAGCCCCCTAGATAATCCGAGAGGTATCTTTCAACGATAACAACTAAGATAGCCCCTATTAGCGGGCCTTCCATAGTATACACACCTCCTATTATACTATATACAAGTCCATACACAGAGATGAGAGGGCTGAAGGCAGTGTCTGGGTTTACCACTTGTGAATATAATATGTATAAACCCCCGGAAATTGCCCCTATTGCTCCGGATATAGATAGAGCTATTGCCTTCAATGCGAATGAGTTGTACCCCATAGTCTCGGCTCTTACTTCGTTGTCTCTTACGGCTATCCAGGCTAAAGCGAGAGGCGTATATGATAATTCCTTTAATAATATATAT
>Ga0209393_1000113_pt1 | contig 39215 bp, 45 predicted proteins | sample SSWtaG_2_FD_184117 | JGI IMG/M metagenome (GOLD analysis project Ga0209393, IMG submission 184117) | Hot spring microbial communities from Sandy's Spring West, USA to study Microbial Dark Matter (Phase II) - SSWsed_130316 (SPAdes)... | ecosystem: Environmental > Aquatic > Thermal springs > Hot...
ATCTTGGAGATACTGAAGAAAGACGGGAGAAGACCATTCGTAGAGATAGGGAGGGCTCTAGGACTCTCTGAAGGAGCTGTAAGAAGAAGAGTCAAACTGATGCTGGAAGAAGGGATCATCAAGAAGTTTACAGTTGAGTTAGGTAGAGATTTTGTTGTAAACGCTGTATCATTCATATATTTCGAGAAAGGTGAGCGTTCAAAGGATACTCTGCAGAAGATAGCTGAAATGGAAAACGTAGAGACGGTATACGAGCTTACAGGGAGGATAGATGCTCTAGCATTAATCTCGGCTAGAAGCATCTCAGAACTAAATAAATGCATAGATGAAATTAGGAAACTAGAAGGAGTGAAAGCTACAGAAACAGCTGTAATTCTTAGAGTAATAAGATGAAGCCGATGACCAACATGAATTCTAAGAAATGGGTATTAGAAGAGAGATGGGAATGGGGAAAGCTAGTAACATTCATCCCAAACAAGAATCTACCAGTATACTCATGGTTCTATTTTAAAGAAGGTTTCTCAAGAGATTTCGTCCACCTAATGATTAACCTGTTTAAGCTTGATAGTAGATCGGTTGTTCTCGACCCATTTGTTGGTTCAGGAACGACTCTACTAGCATGTAAAGAAAAAGGCATAAACTCAGTAGGCGTAGATGTTGCACCCCTCGCTGTATTCGTATCTCAAACCAAGGCAGCAGACTACAAGATTGAAGAATTGATAAGGATAGCTAAACAAATATTTGAGAAAAAATTTGAAAGACAAGACTTAAGTCAAGTAAGTAGGTTTACTAGACAGTTCTTCTCTAAGCCTTCTCTAGAAGATATATTATTTTTCAGGGAACAGATAAGGAGGGTCGAGGATCCAGCTGCTAAGAACTTCTTCACATTAGCATTAATGAATGCTGCTATGAGGGTGTCATACGCTTATAAAGATGGCGCAGTCTTAAGAGTAGTGAAGAAACCTGTCCCACCATTCAGGAAATTCTTTAAGAAGATAGTTAAGAAGATGATCAAAGATTTAAAGAACATGCATTTCAAACCCTGCAAGATTGAAGTATATCTTGGAGACGCTAGGAAAATGGACTTCCTAAGAGATGATGTCTTTGATGCTATTATAACCTCACCTCCATACCTCAATAAGATAGAATATACTAAGGTTTACGAGATAGAATATGAACTATTCTTTAGAGATGTTAAAGTAGACCCACTCAGGTCTTATATCGGGTTAAATCCAAAGAGTGTTATCGACCCGTTCCCAGACTTGAACCTCCCAGAAGCTGCTAAAGCATACTTTCATGACATGAAACTCGCACTTGAAGAAATGTTTAGAGTATTGAAGAATAGAGGGAAAGCTTCAATAGTAGTTGCGGGTGGAGTATTCCCAGATAGAGTAGTCGAGTCAGACATTCTTATAGCAGAGTTAGCTGAGAGGATCGGATTCAATTTAGATAGGATGATCGCAGTTAATAAGAGAGTTGCAACTACAAAGAGAGTAATAAAGATTGGTGAGGCGAGAGAAAGCATAATAATACTATCTAAACCTTGACAATATACCTTCTATCTTTCCACTTAAATTCTATTCTTCCCCTATATAGAGAGGCAAGTATATAGATCAGTACAGTAACCAATATGAATACTGCGATAAAGTATCCCAATGCATAGATTACGCTATGCTTATTTCTTGCCAATTCCAAACTGTTTAGTGCAATGCTTAGAATTATTGAGGGTATCCAGGCTATTGCATAATAACCACTTACGATGAATACTGAGACTAGCGGTATTACAAAAACCATCAGATAGAAGAGTAATAGGAATATTGTTACAGTAGCCTTCTCCTTTAATCCTGCGATAAACCTGACCGCCGAAAACCATACGTCTTTAATTCCGGCTTCCACTATAGTCTCCACTATCCCATTTCCATTAAATATTCTAAAGTTAAAGCCTAAAGCTCGAATCTTCTCACCGAGTATTTTATCTTCAAGTACTTGTCCTAGAACTTGTATATGGCCACCGACAGATTCGTAGGCCTCCCTCTTAAAAAGTGAGAAAGCACCGACAAGAAAACACTTATTGGAATTATCTCTATTTATCTTACTAAATCTCTCGAATAAGATTACCGTGTTAATGTATAGAGGATAGATGAGACGTGCTGGGATTCTAGCTAATTTAAATCTCGGGAATAGAGATAAGTAACCCAGTTTGAGAGACTCCAGAGTCTTGATACTATTTACTAGAACCTTCTCATTTAGCAGTATCACGTCAGCATCGAGAAATAGTAGATAATCGTTCTCTGCTCTTTTATATCCTAGATAGCATGGCCAACCCTTCCCAATAGTATCAGGAGGTCTATTAGATACTTCAACCATCTCGATAGGATACTTTCTAGAATACTCTTTAACGATATTTTTCGCATCATCTATTGATGAATCATCTACAACAATTATCTGGGAGACGACTCCTCTCTGTTTAAGAATACTATCTAGGCATCTTCTAATCTTTACTCCTTCATTTCTAACCGGTATTATAATTGATATATTTTTTACAGTAGAGTTATTGTCTTCATCAATTAGTCTCGGTAACCTTCTGAACTCAACGTAGTGGACTCCAATCCAATATGCTAGTATCAATATAGATAGAATATCCAGAGCGGTAAGTATTATGGTAAACATATTTTTCACAAAGTAAATGTTTTTGAGGGAAATATAGATTTAGGATATAGGATGGCAGTAGGTGGGATATTAGATGAAGATAGTAAATTACAGTGTTGAGGGAGCCACAGATTACGGCTTCCTAGTAGATAGAACAGAGTTTGTTCCAAGGTATTTCATAGAAGAAGTTTTGGGGGAGAAGATACCTAGGGATATTAAGAGACTTCTACCAGATATAGAGTTAAGAGAGCTTATCAAAGCATCTCTTGAAAATGTAAAACTAGAGAGAGTGCCTCTATCATCTGTACATATCGAGCCGCCTATTAAAGATCCTAGGAAAATAATCTGCATTGCATTAAATTATAGAGATCATGCTGAAGAAGTAGGTTCAAAAATTCCTGAAGAAATCGTCTTCTTTCTAAAGCCACCTACTACTTTAATTGGACCATTTGATTCTATAGTTAAGCCTGGAATAGCTGGAAAGATAGATTATGAGGGTGAGTTAGCGGTGATCATCGGTGAAAGAGCTAAGGAGGTAGATTCTTCTGAGGCCATGCTCTATGTTTTTGGATACATGGTATTTAACGATGTTACAGCAAGGGACTTGCAGTTTAGAGATGGATTATGGCGTGGATGGACTATGAGTAAATGTTTTGATACATTCGCACCTACCGGTCCATGGATAGTATCAGCGGATGAGATAGAAGACCCACACAACCTAAGAATAATAACTAGAGTTAACAAAGATATTAGACAGAGCTCGAATACTTCAAACATGATCTTTAAGATACCTGATATAATCTCATATCTAAGCATGGTAATGACGCTGGAGCCTGGAGACATAATAGCAACAGGTACACCGGCGGGAATAGGTTTTACAAGGGAAGACGGGCTACTGAAAGAAGGAGATATCGTAGAAGTGTGGATAGAGAAGATAGGAGCAATAAGAAACCAGCTAATATCAATCAAGTAGTTCTCAATGATAACTTACAATTGCTAGATGAATACATAGATGCTCAGAGAAGACTTTGAAATTCTAGCTACCTCACAAATTAGATTTAAGCCGATTCTTAAATTAGGTTTACAACAAAGTTACTTACATACTTTTCTCTGTTAGTATAGCTAGAGAATACTTATAACTAGAGTATTTCGGGTTAGGTTATGATGGGGAAGTATGATGTAATTGTTGTAGGTGGTGGACCTGCAGGCGTATCAGCTGCTAAGGCTGCTGGGAAGACTGGCGCCAAGACCCTCCTTTTAGAGAAAGCTCCAACTATCATGGCTAATAAGCCGTGTGGCCAAGCTGTCAGCCAAGAGACTCTCCAGACAGCCGAGGTTAAGCCTGAGCCGAGCATAGTTCTTAATAGAGCTTATGCTCTAGTCTATGCTCCAAACCTTAACTATGTAAAGATAGATAGGATAGGATTCTTAATAGATAAGTCTAGGCTCCTACAGTACATGGCTGCTCATGCAGCAGAGTATGGTGCTGAGATACATGTTAGAGAAGAAGCTCAAAATGTTAAAGTAGGAGATGAAGCTGTTAAAGTCAAGACGAATAGAGGAGAGCATGAAGCTTCAATATTAATTGGTGCAGATGGTTACGATTCTACTGTAGCTAGAAGCTTAGGGATAACTGAGAGATCAGAGCCTATACCAACAGTTCAATATGTTATGGTTAACTGTAGTGTAAAGTATCCTGGTGCGGTTAGATTCTACCTTGGAAGCAAGATTGCTCCAGGAGGGTATGCATGGATATTCCCACATAATGAGAAGATAGCTGAGGTAGGCATAGGTGTCAGAGGCGGATCAGCAAGAGAATATCTAGATGCTTTCGTTAAGAGGTTCAGTGATGAACTTGGTAGAGCACAGATTATAGATTATAGAGGTGCTCCAGTACCTATAGGAGGATTGATCAGTGAACCTATAAAAGACAGAGTTATCCTGATTGGGGATGCAGCTGGAACGGTTATCCCATTAACAGGAGCAGGCATACATTCATCCATAGCCGCAGGTCTTGCAGCTGGGAGAGTAGCTGGAGAAGCAGCACAAGAAGGCGATACTTCAAGAGAGAGGTTAAGTGAATTCTACACACTTTATAAGCCCTGGATAGATAGGATTAGGAAGAGCTTGAAAGTTATGAGAGCTTTAGAGAAGATGAGTGATGATGAATTGAACCTACTTGCAGAAGTATTGAGTGACCAAGACATACTCGATTTAGCAAACGGCTTAGACATACTTAGAGTAGCTAAAAAGCTAGCTATGCACCCTATATTTGCAGTAAAACTCGTTAAAGCAATAACATGAACGCTTAGAGTCTCGATCTTCATTTTGTAGAAGCTTAAATTTTATATGAGGGATTAATATTTCTAATCCATAGATTGAGCTATGTTTCCTGAATATGTTAAAGTTCCCGAGAAGATTGATGTTAAGCCTATTGAGTTAGAAGCATCAAAGAGTGCTTTGATAATCGTTGATATGCAGAACGCTTTCGCCCATGAGAAAGGTAGATTGTTTGTCCCAGAATCTAGAAAAACGATTGAACCTATAAAGAAGCTTCTTGAGAAAGCTCGTTCAAAGAATGTCTTAGTAATCTATACGCAAGACTGGCATCAGAAGGATGACCCAGAGTTTAGTGTTTGGGGTGAGCATGCCGTTGCAGGGACGTGGGAAGCGGAGATTATAGATGAGCTTAAACCAATTGATGGGGATGTATTAATAAGGAAGTTAAGATATGATGGGTTCTATGGAACATATCTCGATGACGTTTTAAGGATGAGGAAGATCGTGAACACTGTGATAACTGGGACTGTGGCCAATATATGCGTTCTCCATACAGCGGGGAGCGCTGCACTAAGAGGGTATAAAGTAGTTATACCGATAGATTGCATCTCAGCTCTAAGTATGTTTGACTATATCTCAACCCTCCGACAGGTAACATTCCTATACAGGGGGCTGCTTACTACCCATGAAGGAATAAAGTTTGTGTAAGCTCTACAAAGGATAGATTACGCTTCTATAACCATCCAAAAAGTTGAATAATCAGGATATTGAATGACGTATGAAAGCTTTGGAGGTGTTCTAAACGAGGAAGTTTTCAGTAGCTACCGAAGCAGAGATTCTTAGTGGGGAATCAACCGATATATATTTTGTTAGGAGTAGGGAGGTCTTAGAGAAGACTGGTGTAGATAAGAAAGTCTATGCTGAAGTACATGCATACTCTCTTCCTAGAGGGTATCAGTGGGCACTAGTTACAGGGATAATGGAGGCGTCTTTGTTACTTGAAGGAAGGAAAGTGAATGTCTACAGTATGGATGAGGGAGAGATCTTCAGAGTATATGAGCCAGTTATGGCTATAGAAGGAAGCTACACTGAGTTTGGCATATATGAGTCAAGCTTACTCGGTATACTCAGGCATGCGACCAGCATCTCAACAAAAGCTGCTAGAATTAAGATCGCTGCAGGCAATAAAAGAGTACTCTTCTTCGGGATAAGATGCGTCCATCCAGCTATCGCACCCATGGTTGATAAATACGCTTACCTAGGTGGATGTGATGCTGTATCAGGTGTTATAGGAGCTAAAATTATTGGGATACCTCCAACCGGCACCATGCCTCATGCATTAATACTAACGGCTGGAAACCAGGAAACTGCTTGGAAGCTATTTGATGAGCATATGCCTGAAGACGTCCCCCGCATAGCATTATGCGATACGCTATCTGATGAAAGATTTGAAGCATTAAAAGCTGCTGAAACTCTAGGAGAACGACTACACGGTGTAAGATTCGATACACCTGGATCCAGGAGAGGCGATATGAGAAAGATCGTACAAGAAGCTAGATGGGCTCTCGATATCTCAGGGTATAAGCATGTTAAGATATATGTTAGCGGTGGATTGGATGAAGAAGAAATATTAGAGCTTAGAGATGTAGTTGATGGATTCGGTGTGGGAACTTCTATTGCTTTCCCACCATCAATAGATCTTGCATTAGATATTGTAGAAGTAGCAGGGAAACCTTTTTCAAAGAAAGGGAAGATGCCGGGGAGAAAGCAGGTTTATAGATGTCTTAAACTCCATGATACCATCACACCTTTTGATAAGCAACTTGGTAGATGCCCGGTATGCGGGGAAGCTGTCGAGCCCCTGCTGAAACCTTTAATATTGGATGGAGAGGTGGTTAGAGATGTTAAGCCTGCCGTAGAAGTTAGAAAACAAGTAATAGAAAAACTAGAGAAGATATCTTCTCTACCAGAATTTAACCCCGAGCCATTCTTGCTATCATCCATATAACCTAGTCATTATCTTTTTATATGGTAAAGCTTCGCTATGAGCCGATAAAAGTAATGGCATTATACACATCAACCTCTTTTTAGTATGGAAAGATTTTTCAGAAGGCAGTCACCAATTAGTGACGTGATCTATCTTGAAGATTGTTAGAGTTGAAGAGATTGAGGAAGCCGTTAGAAGACTCTCGATGGATGTGAACTATTACATTAGAGATGAATTGAGGGAAGCATATAAGAGAGCATTAGAAAGAGAAGTCTCGGAGACCGGTAAAGAGATACTGAGCCAGATAATTGAGAACGTAGAATTAGCTGCAAGCGAGCAGCTTCCAATATGTCAAGATACGGGTGTCTCAATCGTCTACGTAGAAATGGGGCAGGATGTAAAGATTGAAGGTGGAAACTTGTATGATGCGATAAATAGAGGTGTTTCAAGAGGATATAAAGAAGGGTATCTGAGAAAATCGGTCGTTAGAGACCCGTTATTCAATAGAGTTAACACTGGAGACAATACGCCAGCTATGATTCATGTAGAGGTTGTCCCGGGAGATGTATTCAAGATAACATTCATGGCTAAGGGGACTGGAGCAGAAAACATGTCCAGGCTTGCAATGCTTACCCCCGCAGCAGGTGTAAAAGGTATAAGAGACTTTATCTTAAAGACTGTCGCAGAGGCAGGTCCAAACCCCTGCCCACCCATAATTGTAGGTGTTGGGATAGGTGGAACATTTGATACCGTCGGGTGGCTTGCGAAGAAAGCACTAATGCGTAAATTCGGATCTAGGCATCCAGACCAAAATTATGCAAAGCTTGAACTTGAACTCCTCGATGAGATAAACAAGCTGGGCATCGGCCCTCAAGGCTTAGGTGGACGTACAACAGCTCTAGATGTAAGGATTGAGACTGCCCCATGCCATATTGGTGCTCTACCAGTAGCTGTAAACTTAGATTGCCATGCACATCGAGTTGGAGTGTGGGAAAAGTGATTAAGAGGATTACTCCACCGTTGGATGATAAGATACTTGAAGACCTAAGGATAGGAGATAAAGTATTGATTACAGGGAAGATATACACTGCTAGAGATGCTGCTCACAAGAGGTTTGTTGAAACAATCAATAAAGGTGGACAGCTCCCAATCGATCTCAAAGGTCAGGTTATATATTATGTTGGTCCAACACCTCCCAAGCCCGGGTACATCATAGGATCTGCTGGTCCAACAACCTCCATCAGGATGGATAGCTATATGGAGCCGATGCTTAAGGCAGGTCTAAAAGCAACTATAGGTAAAGGGTATAGGAGCTGGGGTGTAGTAGACTTATTGAAGAAGTATAGAGCTGTCTACTTTATAGCTACAGGTGGTGTTGGTGCATTGATCTCAAAGAAGATAAAGAAGGCTCAGGTTGTAGCTTACGAAGATCTTGGTCCAGAAGCTGTAATGGAGCTTGAAGTAGAAGATTTCCCAGTGATTGTTGCAAATGATATTTATGGTGGAGATATATTTGAAGAAGGGGTAAGGAAGTATCAAGAGATAACTCTGCCATTCAAGATCGAGAGAATATCAGAAGTCTAAAGCTTGCAACATCTCCACGATATCTCTTTATTTTTATTTTATTAAACCAGCATAAAGCTAAGCTGGTTCTTTAATGTTAAGATATTATTTTTACTCCGAATTCCTCTTGGAAGAACTTCATAGATTCTTCCCTAGTTACTAAATGTTTTTTACCTATCTTCGACCTAGCTCTTCTTCTAAGCATTACTCTTCTTCCAGCTCTTGAGACGTGGATTATTATATCCATGCCGATTACTCCGAGCTCTGGATTATACTTTGTTCCAGGTATGTCTAGGTGTTCTTTAATCCCGAAAGCCAGGTTACCATACTGGTCAAAATTTTCCTCTCTTACTCTATACCCTACTGCTGCAAATGCTTTTTGTAGGAATTCTCTAGCTTTATCTCTTCTCAGAGTAGTCATCACTGCTATTGGTTCACCACGATGAATCCCGAAACCTCTAATAGTCTTCTTCGCTTTCCTTATGCTCGGTTTCTGACCTGTAAGCATCTCCAATATTTTCTCGGCTCTCTCTAAGGGTGCCCCAGATTTACCTACAGAGCAATTCACGACTACCTTCTCTATCCTAATCCTCCTCATCGGGTTATCTAGCTTCGGAGCACTCATAGAAGTATTAAGTATTTGCTCACCCATACTAGACCCACCAATAAATAGTCTAACTTTTTAATAATGATTGAGTATTCAACCACGGACATTATCTAATGAATAATGAGTGTTAGATTTAAGATTGTTATTCTGGCAGGGTTATTTCAGGCTTTTCTCTTCCGACGACCATCACGTAATCTAGTATCGTTGAAACTTCACCTATCTTCGTTTTGGATAGTCTAACTGTAGGTTTTGAGGGGTAAGGTGCATCACGTTTAACTTCAGCTATCTCACCATGTAATCCTTGCTTGGGTCCTTTAATTATCAATCCATAGCATCCTTCTTCTAATCTTATATGGTCCAGTATAGTCTGGCTGGGTACCGATATCTTTAATGTATCTTTAGTATTGATCCGGCGTACTTCTTCTGTTACCTCTTTGAATAATATGTTTCTACCATCATGGAGTGTTATCTGGAGCCTAGCTCCAGCTACATGCATCTTCCTGATTATTTTTCCAAGTTTTATTCCTGATTCATCTTGAGGTATCTCTATCAATCTTAGCCCCTTTCTATATATTGGGAGGATGCGATAGTTTTCACCTGTCTCGGGGATGGATACAACATCCATTAGTCCTACTGGAAACTTGTAGTCTCTTACAACTCTACCATCTACCAGTATTCTGCCAGCATTGATAATCTTTTTAGCCTCTTCAGCTCTCTCTGCATACCCTAGATACTCTCTCAAGATTAAGAGTAACGGGATACATTCAGTCTTTGAATGAGGACCAGGGCTAGGTGCAACTGTGAAAACATATTCTTTAACCTGTATGTCTAGATGGGGTGGTGCTGCAAGCCTCTTTAGATGAGCCATAGCTACCCAGCCTCTTTACCTCTAGCTAGCGAAGACTGCCTGTATTTATCATCTAACCTCAACTGTGTTATCATAATATTTGATACATGGATAGGGCGAGGCTTAGTCGTTCCGTCTGCTTTCTTAATAGTAACATTCTCAACATAAACGTACTGCCTCTTCCTATCCACGCTTGTTACCTTCCCCTCTACCCCTCTATATTCTCCTCTCATAATCTTGACTGTATCACCAACCCTAACTGGAAAAGATCGACGTTCATACTTCTCTCTTAATTGGGGGGATAGATGGGCTGACATAAGCTTGGGTAATCTATGGTAAGGAGCATCGTAGAGAAGCTTCCTCTGCTTCCTCGGTTTAGATGAAACTCTACTCATATAGTGTAACCTCGCTATTCTTTAATGAATTGATCTCTATATGCATCCTTATCTGACATTCAAGTTATCTCTAACCCTCTATTAAAGATTATTATTTCAAAAGAAGTGCTTCCCAGGCTTATTGAAGTAAGTTTAACTTACTAACATTCTGCACCTAGACCTAGCAGCTTAGTAAAACCTCTAAGTTTTAAACTGTTATATCTCCAGCTTTTTAACTGCCTATATACTGCTTTCTACAAAATTACCGGAGATACTGTGGCTTGAGGAGCTACCTGAAAACTTCGTCTAATAATTGAGCCTAGAAAGGAAATGAAGAAGCCTGAGAAGAGAATTGGATGTATACGTATAAAGAAAGTTGTAGATAGGCTACATAGCTACGAGAGTGGGCCAAGATAAAGTTAGGAAAGAGTGAGATAGAAACGTCTGGACCAGTAAATACTAGTTTTAAGGTTACAACTCCCGATATAGTTTTACTACTAGAAGCTGTGAAGACTCTAGGGTGCGGCCTCTTAGTAGAGCAAAACTTACCATAGTCGAGACTGTTTGGGAGGAGTTGAGCTCTTCTACACTGAAGAGTCAGTAGAATTGCCATTAATTAACCGGCCTGATAAAAAAGCTATATGTAAATGTTATAGTAGACCCACATATAAGAGAGTAATCTTAAGCGACTATGTTTATAGTGTATTAGGAATGGTCTTATTAGACCTAAAGAAAAGATATTGAAGATTAGTAGAAAATCCAGGAGACATAGTAAGAGAAACGGTAGAGCCAGAGACCTGTAGGGTGAGGTGATAGGAATCATAAGCATGACCGACAAGAGTTTATATGTTGAGAATAAATCTTCACCACCTTATCAAACCAATCTGTATTCATCATTTTTAATGATATTAATTTCTGGGAGATAAAAAGGGAGATATAAGTTTGCATATTTTAAAGGGTTATTGTTAAATTTCCGCTAGCTATTTTTATTTTAGTATATGGTTGAGACTGGTCTACTCGTTAAGCCTCCGACTAGGAGAGCCGATATAGAAGCTTTAGAAAGTGTTAGGAGGCTTCGCCCTCAAGCTATTCTCTTAAATCTTCCAGAGAGTATTGAGGGGGTCTTAAACGATTACGGTAAGGGTAACCTAGATTATGAGGGCTTCATAGATTCTCTATATGAAAAGCTTCCAGAGCCTAAAGGTGCCTGGATAAAAGAATATGAAGTATTCTTGAGAGAACTTCCAAGCATCGGTGAACTAGCTGATATATACTGCTACACCGATACTGAGTCGTTCAATCAAGAAGCAAGTACATCTATAGAGGTTGCTCTCCTCACTATTAGGGGTATTATAAGAGAGAAGATAGAATTAAAAGAGTGGGTGAATGTCTTAAAGAAGTCAGCGTTAAGAGAAACTGAGAAATGGGGTAAAGAATTCTCCAAGATACTTGACATAGCTAGGAGTTACGATAGAGTAGTCTGTATATCGGGTTTTGAAGGTAAATACATTAAGAGGAGACTAGACCATTTTGGAGTAAAGTCATGGATAAGATATTTAGACCAACCTTACCACTTTACTCCACTAGAGATCTTGAAGAGACTCATACTACTAGATAGAGTAGACGAAGAATTGTTCGGTAAATTAATAAAAGAACACATTAGGTTCTTGAAAGAATACATATACCGTATGCCTTATACTGAAGCTGTTGAGAAATGGGTTGGAGAGAGATTATATTGGCTCCCCATAAGGAGGCAGAGGCCTGACTGAAAGAATAATCTTAGCCAAGATAGAGTTATTCCATGCCAAGATAGTTAAGAGAGATAGTAGAGTAACAGTAATAGCTACAGACGGTGGGAAAACCTTTAGACTACATTTAACAAATACTGGGAGACTAAATGACCTAGTCTATCCCGGCTCTGAGATACTTTATATCAGCCTACTTAATGGGAGAAGGGTGTCTGGTAGAGTTGTAGGAGCATGGCTAGGTGATTCTGCAGCTATAATCGATACAATCCTTCAAGCTAGAATGTTTGAAAAAGCTCTAGAACTTAAGTTAATACCATGGCTTCAAGGATACAAGGTAGAGAGGAGAGAGATAATTAAGTATGGTTCTAGGTTCGACTATCTTTTGAGTAATGGATTGGATGAGATTATTCTTGAACTTAAGTCAGCGGTATACCTGTCTCATGATGGTGCTGCAATGTATCCTGATACTATGTCAGAACGTGGTATAAGACATTTCGAGATACTGAATAAGCTTAAACTAATAGGGAAGAATACTTCAATAGTTTTCATTGCCGCCCACCCATATGCAAGATATTTCCGTCCAAACTTCGATGTAGACCCGAGGTTAAGAACTACTCTCTGCAAGTCTTTGAAGCTGGATATCCTGATTAAATCTATTAAGATGCATTTAGAAGGAGACGGCTCAGTAATCTTCGATAATGCTGATCTTCCTGTTATGATAAAGTGCTGAGACAAGTATTATTTTCATCTCATGCAGTCTATTAAATAGATAGATTAAAATCAAATAAACTAATATCTTAGCGGATACTCTTGATATACGTAATGCATGAGATAGGGTATGTTTCAAGGAAGAAGATTAATCTGAAGGGTAGGGATTTTCTTGAGCTTCAAGATTTCTCAGCTGAAGAGATCTGGAAGATACTGAAGACTGCACGCATCCTCAAGAAGTATAGAGGTAAGAAGCAAATCAACAAGCTTAGAGGTAAGAGTGTGGCCATGATTTTTGAGAAACCTTCTACAAGAACTAGAGTATCATTTGAAGTAGCTGTAGAAGAACTTGGTGGTAGAGCCCTATATCTAAGTAGGAATGAGCTTCAGCTCGGTAGAGGTGAAACAATAGCTGATACAGCCAGAGTCCTTTCCCGCTATGTTCATTTAATCATGGCCCGGGTGTACAAGTATGAAACACTTGAAGAACTAGCAAGATACTCATCTGTGCCGGTTGTAAATGGCTTATCAGATATAAATCATCCATTACAGATTCTCGCAGACCTTTATACTTTATGGGAGAGATTTAAGAGGCTTAGAGGATTAACTATTGCATGGATAGGTGATGGGAATAATGTATGTAATTCTCTACTTATTGGTGCATCTAAACTAGGTATAAATGTTAATATTGCTTGTCCACATGGATATGAACCTCATCCAAAGTATCTTGAGTGGGCTAGGATGAACGCTAGCCAGTCTGGTTCAATTATTAAGTTAGTTAACGAGCCGTCAGAAGCAGTTATTGATGCTGACGCTATTATGACGGATGTTTTCGTTAGCATGGGCCAGGAGGAAGAAAGAGAGAAGAGGATGTCTATCTTTTATCCGAGATACCAAGTTAATAGTGAGTTGATAGCTAAAGCAAAACATGGAGTAGTCTTCATGCATCCTCTTCCCGCACATAGAGGTGAAGAAGTCGTAGATGAAGTAATAGATTCAAGCTACTCTCTTGTATGGGATCAAGCAGAGAATAGGCTACATACTAGTAAGGCTCTACTATATCTACTAATCTAAAAGATTCAAAACAATCTATCTAGGAACCGGTATGGATGTCTCTACATTCTTTCAGAAGTCTGTGAAGATGAGGCTTCCAGTATTCTCTTAGTAAAGTTGTACCTATTCCTAATTCTTGGTATAACGCCTTTCTTGGGTCTTGCTTCTATCTTAGGAGTTTGAGACCTAACTTTCCCAGCCTTCGTTATTGATCCATGACTCGGCATACCAGCATTAATACATTAAGCTTTAGAATATAAGCATTGTCTTCCCCCTAGGCAGAACCAGTAGATTAGACTCTGTAGGCATATAGATTTTTCGAAGCAAACTTCTGTACTTCCTTTTCTTATATCCGACCAACCTTATAAACTGCTCATCTTAGATATAATGTTGAGAATATGTCACCTGTTGATCTATTCGTGACCCCGCTTGGCGTTATCTCTGTAGGGGATGATGGAAAAATAATTACTCATAGAATGTTTAAAGATGTAGATGATGCTGTCTCGAAGTATTCTAGGACTATTAAAGGTGAAATGATAGAAGATGTAAGAGAGATTATTGATGAGCTTTCTACTAAGGGTTTCAGAGAATTTTCAATTGACCCTCCACAAATAATTAGCAGTCTTTCATTAAACTATCCTGAATACAAATTTTCAGAATCATCGACTTCTGTAGATGTTGAGAGCTTACTAGTTGACAATGGTCTAGTTGGAAGCATCGAAGAGTATAGAGATAGATTGAGGAAGATAACTGATGCCATCTTGACGGTTCAATTAAAGGAGGCTGTAGCTAGGAGAGACATTATGATCGTATACGCAGTTCACGTCCTAGAAGATTTAGATAAGCAGATAAATATGTTTTATACTAGATGTAGGGAATGGTATAGTCTACATTTTCCAGAGCTTGCCAATATATTAGAAGAACCTGAAGAATACATGAAGATAATAGCTGAAATTGGAGCTAGGAGTAAATTCAGCCTAGAGAGTTTATCGAGACTAGTCGGGGAGAAGAAAGCTAAGGCAATAATGGAGAAGGCTTCAATATCTATTGGAGCAGAAATAAGCCCTGAAGATGAAGAACAGCTCAAGAGAGTCGCAAGGGAGGGTCTCAGACTGGTGGAAATGAAACATCAACAAGAAGCATATATCAGAGAGCTTATGAATTCTGAGGCACCAAACCTCTCAGCAGTAGCTGGAGCAATACTCGGAGCTAAACTCATATCACTAGCAGGGGGACTGGAAAAACTTGCTAAACTTCCAGCCAGCACAATCCAAGTTCTTGGAGCAGAAAAAGCTCTATTTAGATTCTTTAGAACAGGTAAAGGTGCCCCAAAGCATGGAATTATCTTTCAGCACCCATATATTCACGGCTCTCCTAAGTGGCAGAGAGGTAAGATTGCGAGGCTTCTAGCTACAAAGATAGCTATTGCTGCTAGGATTGATTACTTCTCGAGAGAGGATAGGAGTGCAGAGTTGAGGAAGACACTAGAAGAAAGGCTAGCTGAGATCAAGAAGAAGTATGCTCAACCACCTGCTAAGAAGATTAAACCTATAGGTAAACCAGTGAGGAGAGCTAAAGAAAGGAAGAAACGTAAGTGAGGCTGTGAGTAGAGGGTAGGATATGTAGGAGTGAATGTCAAACTTTTTATCTTGACTCTGAGAGTATCTAGCTGGTAGAGATGGTAGTTGTTAAACCTCATGAGAAATTCTATGGAGTTTATTGGGTTATAACTGATGAAGGAGAAAAAATCCTTGCAACAAAGAATCTTGCTCCAGGAGTCCAAGTCTATGGAGAGAGATTATTCAAAGTTGGTGGAGAAGAGTATAGAGCGTGGAGCCCCTACCGTAGTAAGCTTTCTGCAGCTATATGGAATAAGATTAAGCAGATATACGTTACAGAGGGCTTCAGGGTTCTTTACTTAGGATGCGCAACTGGGACTACTGCAAGCCATGTCTCCGACATTATAGGTAGTAAGGGGATACTTTATGGAGTAGATTTTGCTCCAAGAGTTATGATGCAATTTAAGCAGAACGTTGTCCAACATAGAAAAAATGTTATCCCGATCTTTGCAGATGCACGTAAACCTAGAGAATATGCACACATAGTTGGGAAAGTCGATTTAATATACTGTGATGTCGCTCAACCAGAACAAGCAAAGATTCTTGTTGATAATGCTATCTTAACACTGAAAAATGGAGGTCATGGGATGATAGCTGTAAAAGCTAGAAGTATTGATAGTGTTGAGGAGCCTGAGCTAGTCTATAAGAGAGAGATAAGAATACTTGAAGAAAACTCATTTAAGATACTTGAAGTAGTTAATCTCGAACCATATGAGAAAGATCATGTACTAGTAACCGTAGAATATTAAGAGGTGGATGTTGGGTTGTGAAGTCTCAAGAATTCTTCTACTTAGACTGTAGGTATCTGTGGATCGATTCAGCAGCTTTCTTACCATCTGCAAATGCTTCTATAGCGGTCGCAGGTCCTCTTACAGCATCTCCACCTGCAAATACACCTAGTCTAGTCGTAGCCATATTCTCATCCACCTTGATCGTACCCCATTTTGTTAATTCTATACCATCTTCAGGTTTGATAAAGTCTAGTTCAGGGTCTTGCCCAATAGCGAGTATTACGTAATCTACTTCTTCTATGAATTCTGAGCCTGGGATAGGTTCTGGTCTCCTCCTACCGTCTGGTCCAGGCTCACCAAGCTTCATTCTTATACACTTCATCTTCTTTACTACTCCATCCTCTCCTATGAATTCTATCGGTGTAGCGAGGAGTACTATCTCGACCCCTTCTTCCTCTGCATCGGTTACCTGCTCATGGTCTGCAGGCATTTCTGCTCTACTCCTTCTATACATTATCTTTACTTGTGAAGCACCTAACCTTAACGATGTTCTAGCAGCATCCATTGCTACGTCTCCTCCACCGATTACCCAGACTTTTCCAGAGATCTTCTTAATCTCTCCATTCTTCACTTTGTATAGGAATGGTAAAGCTTGAATGACTCCTTGAAGGTCTTCTCCTGGGATACCCATTCTTTTAGGTTTGTTGGCTCCAACGCCGATGAATACTGCATCGTATTCTCTTGCTAGGTCAGATATTGTAATATCTCTACCTACCTTCTTCCTAAGCTCAAATCTTACGCCTAACTTCTTCAGGATGCTAACTTCATCTTCCACAATATGTGATGGGAGCCTAAACTCTGGAATAGAAAGTCTAAGCATTCCACCAATCTTGTCAGCTGCATCATAGACTATTACTGAGTAACCATTTAACACTAAATGATACGCTGCATTTAATCCTGCTGGGCCTGACCCTACGATGGCTACTCTCTTACCCGTTGATGGCTTAGGCGTGAGCTGGACGCTACTCTTATCAGCGTAATCTGCAATAACTCTATGCGAGTACCTTATAGCAAGCGGCTCCATACCTATCTCGTTCATAATACATGCATCTTCACAGAATCTCACGCATATCCTACCGGTTGTTCCAAGGCATGGGTAGTAAGACAGTGATAGTTTGTAGGCTGCATCGATCTTGCCTTGAGCGATCAATCTGAACGCTGCTGGGATACCAAAGTGTATTGGGCATGCTTCAACACATCTAGGATTCTTGCATGTTAGACATCTCTGAGCCTCTCTAATACCCTCATCTAAGGTATAGCCTTTCCTAATTTCTTGGAAGCTATTCTTTCTAACTTGAGGTGGGAGAATGCTCATAGGCGTTCTAGGATTGAACTTGCTAGCTATAGGGTTTCCAGATTCTTCAAGCAGTAGCCTCAATGCATATATTATCTTCTTCCTCTTATCTTTTGATTGCTCTCTCTCTACTAGTAGTCTTACAAATGCTTCAAGAATCCTATCATCCATCACCTCCAGGTCTTGGTCTAGCTTAAAACCAGCTTCCTCCAGTATACTTGAGACGAGATTGTATTCTTCAAGAGTGAGTAGGTTTCCAAGCTTGGAGATTTGAACCAAGATACGAGACCTCCTCGGCGATAAGTAGTACACTAATCTATAATTTGAGTCTATTCTATGTATGCCTGCTAATGAACTAGGGGATATAGCTAAATAATAGCTTCAACTTAGGTTTTCATTGAATAGGGAAAAAGGATATATTTTGTTAGAAAATTGTATTAAAGGATCTTGAGTGTTGGGAAATGTTCACGCTTATTGAGTTAGAAGAGGTTATAGGTATACCGCCTAGAGATTTCACTAAACCTCTTAGAGAAGCTGCTATTGATAGACTTAGAAACTTGTATGAGGGGACTGTTATGGAGGATGTAGGATACATTGTAATGGTAATCGATGCAGAGGTAGAGCCCGTAGGGGTTCTCCTCCCTCGAGACGGCTCAGTCTACCATAAAGCTAGAGCAAGACTACTCGTCTTTTCACCTAGGATACAAGAAGTAGGTGAGGGAGAGATAGTTGAGATTACAGAATTCGGCGCATTCATTAGGGTTGGACCGATGGATGCATTGCTACACATCTCTCAGATCATGGATGACTACTTATCTTATGATGAGAGGCATTCTGTACTGCTCGGAAAGAAGACCGGGAAGAAGCTAGAGGTGGGAGATGATGTTAGGTTTAGAATAGTTGCAGTCTCTATATCTCCAGGTAAATCTGGAAAGATTAGTGTTACGACACGTCAGCCATACCTTGGTAAGATTCAATGGATTAAGGAAAGCTTAGAACAGATGAAAGCAAAAACTATAGTAGAGGAAGGGTAGGAAGATGCCTGGGTCGAAAGAGAAAGCATGTATGAATTGTAGGAGGATAACTACTGGTAATGAATGTGATAACTGTGGGTCAACAAACTTAACAACAAACTATTCAGGGTTGATTATAATAATAGATTCTGAGAAGTCAGAGATTGCGAAAGAACTTGGATTAAAGAAGGCTGGAGCATACGCTATAAAAACGTAGAGCTCGTCGTGGAACTTAATCATCTTATATGTTAAAGATTTTAAGCTTTAATCTTTCTCATGTAGTAGATAATGTTATGAAGAGTGTCCTCTGGCCTCCACGCTCTAAGATAGTTTTTACGGAAGAGATGAAGGAAAGGTTGAGAGAGCCTATTGGAGAACTAGTTACGGGCAGGGACCCTGATGAAGTAACTGAAAGATTAAAAAAGATAATTGAAGAGATAAAGCCACCCATAGTTATCGCTGTTGGAGATTACATTTCAAGTAAACTACACCAGCATAATGTAAAAGTCGACATATACATTGTTGATGGAAAGGTCGAGAGGATAGAGAAACCTATAGAACTGGTTAATCTAGAAAATATTGTAGAGTCAATTAATGAGGCAGGAACGATATCGCCTTCATCCTCTGAGAAACTGCATGAATTAATACATTCTCCTGAGGCTTGGCCTATAATATTTAAGGTAAATGGGGAAGAAGACTTGCTAGCGCTATCAGCTATATTATCTTCTCCAGACAATGCAGTAATAGTCTATGGGCAGCCAAAGAAGGGGGCCGTACTAGTGAAGTTAGATGAATCTATCAGGAGGAAGATGATTAACATACTAGGTTAAGTTTAGACTCATTATTAGGATTTTGAGGCAAGAGCTGTAGATGCATTCCGGGGTCTAAGATAAAACTATATCTAGTACGAGCATCACTATCAATCCGATAATTAAACTATATGTTGAGGTTCTCTCTCCCCCTGATCTATGTATTTCAGGGATGATCTCATCGCTTACCACGTAGATCATCGCTCCCGCTGCAAACCCCATTGCGTAGGGTATGATGTTTGCGAGTATGGATGTAAGATATGCTCCGAGTAGAGCGAGAGGAGGTTCAACAAACCCTGATGCGACCGATATAGCGTAGGCCCTCCTCCTACTATATTCTCTTGTAGCAAGAAGTGAGAAACCAACAGATAACCCTTCGGGAATATTCTGTAAACCTATTGCAAGCATAAGCGATATCCCGGTAACGAGGTCTCCTGATCCGAAGCCTATCCCTACCGCTAAACCCTCAGGTATATTATGGATAGTTATAGCGATTACGAAAAGCCATATAGCTTTAAGCTTACTAGATATTCTCCCCTCCTTGCCTTTAACAAAATGTAGGTGAGGCATCAGGTAATCTATGGATGATATAGCCGCCGCTCCGATCATTATTCCAATTACTACTGCTAGTATACCTCCATACTCTATACCTGGAAGAATTAAGCTAGTGAAGCTTGCAGCTAGCATAACTCCTGCTGCGAATCCAAGTCCAGCTTCAATCAACATCCTTGGGTAGGATTTAAGGAAGAGCGTAGGTGTAGCCCCTAAGATATTCAGTGTCGCTCCTACCGTCCCACCAATTAATCCCATTAAAACGAGATTTCCACCAGTAATCCATGTTAGTAATTCAGAAATCATCTTAAGCAATTTGAGATATCATTATTTAAAAATATTCTAGTTAACCATTACATGTAATTTGCTTATCCGATGTTGTCGTATATTTTCCACTTCCTAGATACAGCAGTATCTTGACTTTGGCTATGTTGTATGTGTCTTCTTCTACTGCTTCTTCTCTAACGTATGCTTTCTCAACCTTCCCTATTATCAATTCATGGTCTCCTGCAGGATACTCTTTATATAGAGTACATTCTAGTGCGGTTAATGCTTCAGCAATGTACGGAGACTTAACTATCCTCGATCTAGCTAACGTGAGCCTAGATTTCTCAAACTTATCCACGCTTCTCCCGGAATAGCTTCCGAAAAGCTCTGATTCATCGACCATGCTGGCATCAAGGACATTTACAGTAAAGTCTTTAGACTGCTTAATCAACTCGTATGTATATCTCTTTGGAGAGATTGCTACAGCTATTAATGGAGGGTCTCTAGAAGTAGGCGTAATCCATGCAGCAGACATGCCGTTAGGCTTCCCGGAAGAATCAATAGAGACAATTATAGCTACAGGTTTAGGTTGCAGAAGATAAACAAAAGAACGAGGCTTAACTTCTATCAAACCCATTCAAACAACACCTGTAAATTATCATGTAAACTAATTCAATAATATTTCCCTAAGTGTTTAAAGCATTACCATAGTATGCTATGATTATGTAGCCTTTATCTAGGTGTAGATACTAATGGTTCTCTCTGGAAACCTAGTAGGCTTCTTATCTTCTCCTGTAGTATAGCTATATGTTCATCAGCTATCTCATTTGGGGCCATAACCGTTCTCCAAGGCTTAGACAATGCTTCTCTAACAAATATCTCTTCAGGGTTTAGCCCTAGAAGCCTAGCGAATTCTTTAAGCACCTCTAGTTTACCTATCCTCGTCTTAGGCTTAATTGATAGACCGCTTGAAGCATATATGTTTCTAAGAAACTCTACTCCCTTCATCTTTATGTCGTGGTAGGTGCTTATAGTATGGCCCATCATATACTCTATGTAGTCTGAGGGTATGCCTAGAGCTGATAGCTGAGTTCTAAAGTATTTCCTTAATGAGTGGGCTCTAAGGTCATACATGCTTCCGCCAACTCTACTGCATAGACCAGCTTTAACGTATAGGCTGTGGACTACACGGTATATCTGATGCTCAGTCATAGGCTTAACTTCTCTACTATACGTTCTAATCAATGGGGATTCATCTGTTATGTTTTCAGGTGGAATCTTCTCCGTACCCCTTCTCCTCTGCTCGAGGTATAGCTTAAGATACTCTACTGCTTCAGCTCCTATGAATGTATCGTAGTCATGATACTTACCCTTCGTTATAGATGCTTCAACATGTATGTGGATCGGGGTTATCCCTCTCTCAAGGTCATGTCTTACATGCCTATACTTCAGCTTAGCTAGAGTTCCTATCCTGAATCCTCCGAGGGCAAGCATAGATACTATTACCTTTCCTCTGAGGTCTGCAATCTCTATCAATTTCTGAAGCTCTTCAGGTGTTGGAGCCCTATCATGGTATGTTATGATCGTTCTTCCAGTTTTAGGTATCATTACATCAACTCCGTTTACTTCATAAAATGTTTTTAGAGCTGTTCTAACGAGGCTTAGGCTATTCCATGAGAGACCATGAGATTCAAGCTCCCCAATCCATAAGTCTATGTTCTTCCCAGCTTCAGCTATGGCCCTCTCATCTCTTAGACCATCTTTATTGAAGCATGACTGGATTAGCTTGTCTGGGGCCATGCCTATCCATTTTGAGAACCTCATAACGTGGTATGCATAATGCTGCAGAGTCTTAAGGCTTCTACTTCTTCTACGATACAGGTATTCTGCAAGCTTCAATGTTGAACTATTCTCTAGGAAGTCTTTAGTCAAGCTTGAGTATGTTGTAGAGAGGCTTCTAACAATATAATCTACCAGAGTCTCGGTAAGCTTTGAATATTCTGCATTTACTTTTACTATTATCTTCTCCTTCACCTTTCTTCTCGATGACCCCTTCAATATGACTGCTATAAGCTTACCATCTCTTCTAGATTGGAGAAGCTCATATTGATTGGTTGATCTTATGACTACTGCATCGCTTGGAATCTTTGTAGGTTCAGCCAATTTTTCCATCACCTAGTATGTTTGGGAAAGGCATATATAATATTTCCTATAATGATTTATTAAGGATGATGTATAATGGCTAAGATAATTAAATGTTTTACTATTGAGAAGGAGACATATGAAGCTCTCAAGAAGTTTCTTAAGAGCCATCCAGAGTTTAGGAATATGAGCCATCTGGTAGAGTATGCTCTTAGAAAGTTTCTCGAGGAAGAGTCTAGCAAGCATGGCTAACCTATCCTCCTAATCTCCAGTATGCATTTCTTGACTATGACTAGGCTTGAAGATGGGTCAGGCTTCTCATAAATGGATGGAGCTGCATTCCTATCCCATAGTATCCAGACGGCTTCATCATCTTCATACATGAGCCATCCAACAGTCTCTCTAACAACTGGTCTAGGATCAAGTGGGGCCATATTCCTATATAGAGCATGGTCTAGATACTTAACATAAACCAATGGTCTCTCACCTTCCACCTTAATCTTCAAGGGTTTTCTGAACCCCTTCAGAGACCATAACTTTAGCCTTCAACTTCATGTAGCTCTTCAGGTTCTCAGCTCCTTTGACGCTTCCAGAGGATCCTAGAATCCTGCATGTAGCCCACTTCATGTATCTCTGGTAGGTCTCCCATCCAGTCTTTATGCAGACCTCGCATAGGTTTACCTGGTCTCCAAAGCTATCAGTATATGGTAGTGGATATACTGGTATATCGTCTCTATCACATGCTGAGCATTGAACCCTACTCATTAATAGTTTAGTGTTACGGGCCATGCTCATCCCTTCTTCTATTATGCTCCTTAGAGTAATGTCTAGCATAGCCTTCAATAGTTAGATAGACTCTTCCACATAATGGGCATCTTAAAGCTATCTCAGAATCGAATAAGATCTTCCCTTCTACCAGAGGCTTAAGGTATTCATCTGGATGGCGGGTAATCATATGCATCCTGAGATTATGCTTAGTTGAATATGAGCGGCTACAGAATCTACATCTATACCTATCATCCATCTTCCTTCCTCTCCGTCTTCCTAGCTAATGGTTTCGAGAATGCTTTTCTTATGGCCCATCTACAAGATCTTATGAATTCATCTGCATCTTCTCCAGACAATGGCTTGTCTATGATTATCTCTCTGAGGCATCCATCAGATTCAACTGGGTTGAAGCGGGCTTGAAGCTTATCACATAATGGATAGATAACCTTTTGAACTAGGAATCTAGATATGGCTGGATCTTTAAGCTTAATCTTCACTGAGTTATCTATCTTGAGAGATGTCATATTGTGGCCAAATACAATCTTTCCTAGAACATGGTCTCTATATTTGATGGGAATGACTGATTCAGGGAGAGTATCAACTATATTGGATGTCTTAGAGGGGGCCATAGATTCAGCTCTATGAATCATGGGCTCGAAGCGTTCTCTACACCATTCATCAAGCAAGCGAATCTTCTCTTCTACTTCTTGTAGAGAGCCTGCTTTAACTTCTATCTCCCATCTATATGAGCCTCTGGAACCTCTATAGAGCTTAAGAGATATTGGATAAATATCTTCAACAGCTATGCTTATCCTACCATCCTTCTTAGTTGTTGAAGGCTTAATATCTCGGACCATGAGGTTACACCTACGCTACAGCTTCATCTCCACATCTTCTACATAGTAGCCTGTAGCCTAGACCGTAAAGCCTGATAGGGTATAGTTCTACATCTCTATCTCCACATAGGAAGCATTGGTTAGACACTTCATATTCATCTATAGATGGTGGAGACCCCCCATCCTCTTCTACTATTGTTTCTACCCCACGGTCTAATATTACATTTCTCCCATCAACATAATTTTCCCTAAGATTCTCCAAGTTCTTGCTTTGACCATGTAGAAATATAACATTCAAGGGTGGGGTATATTGCTCTACATATTCTCCTATCCTACCTTGACCTTTCCGACCCTCCCTACATACCCCCATGATCAAATGATCATCAGATGACCTACTGTATTTCCCGTTTCCAAGCTCTGGAGAGGCTGTTCTCACACCGTGATCAAGGTGATCTAGAGCTTGATCATGGATGCCTGAATCCGCCATATATAAGCTTTCACCCTCGCTAAACTGGTGATCTAGGCTGTTTGATCGCTTGATCACAAGCTGTTTTTCAGGGTTTGAAGCCGAGATAAGGCGGTTTAGCTGTTGATCATTTGATCTAGAGTGTATGGAGAGGAATTCCTCTACCTTCCCTTTACATCTATCTATAATGCCTTCATCCAATGTGAATATAGGCTCCCGTATCAGCATTACCCTCATAGGCTTGCTATCTCTATCCCTGTAGACGTAGCCTCTCCTTTCTAGGTCAGGTATTATATAGCTTCTGAGACTGTTATAGCTAATCTTAGTATGTTCTGCCAGCTCTTTCACGGTAGGCCATTCCGTCCTAACAGTTTTATCAATCTCTTCTCTCCATCTCTTTAAAACCTCGATAACTATCTCATGCTTCCTAGATAGACCAGTAACGCTTTGACGTAGAGTTCTAGCTAGTAGAGGATATACTTCTCTCAAGTCTTCATCTGTTACGACAAGTATCTCTCTATCACCCTGCTTAATCCTCGGTCTCATATGGTAGAAAGCAATTGCAGAAGAATAGAGTAGCCCGATAAGGCGGTCGAAATCTCTTCTTGTCTTCGGATCTTCATAATCAAAACCAATACTTCTCTCTATCTCATCCATAAACGGTATAACTGCTTCTAGATCTTCTGGAATACTTCTAAATATCTTATGGAAAACTTTCAAGCATCCAACTTGAAATTTATGAAGCTTCTCTTTATATTCTAAGTTCATGGAAAGCCTTGTCTTGAAGCTTATAACTCTCCGAGTCTGCTCAGCCGAGTCGTCTGTGAACAATGTTAGGAAGCGGTGAGTCCAGTCAAGCCTTCCCCTAAACCTTACAGCTGTAACAACTATTAGAGGATGGCCTTCAGTTTCAACCAAGATGGGAACCCATCTCCCATCTTCTTTCTCTGCAAACCCGAAGACCAACCCCTTCTCTGAAACCATTAAGGAGAGTTCGAGGGGAAGCGTCTCCACCTGCTGGAAGTAGAGTATCTTTCTATCTAGAGAATTCTTAGTGAATCTTCTCTTGTAGAAGGCTAGAGTTGCCGACGTTATCTCATAGAGTGTTCCCTGCGACTTCTCATGTGCTGGGGTGAAGGCTCCAAGGATGGTTGAGGCTAGATGCGATTTTCCACTACTGTTCGGTCCCTCGATAATTATTGCAAGGATTCTCTCCTTCCAGTCTCTTAGTTTTTGGGAGAACAATCCTAAAACTAGGGATTTAACATTATCGTCTTCACCTATTATTGTAGGAAATAGGAGTCTAAACTCTTCTAATGATTTGGGATACCAATTGTCTAGAAGCTTCGTCCTCAAATCATATGCTTCTTTACGGGTTATGTTGAATCTTTCAGCTATGGCCTCGTTTACTTCTTCAGACATTATGTCGTCGAAGACGGGGTATTCTTCACCGTTGTAGTAGATTATCCAGCCTTCAGATGTTAATCTAATGTCTGCTCTAGGTTCTTCTCCAGCTGTATTGTTAGAATCCTTAATAATAGCCTTATCCTTATTATCCGTGAGCTTTCCCTCCCTTAATCTATTTTTTGTCATAGTTGTAGAATCTGCTTCTTAGATGTGATGAGACCTAGGGCTTTCTTCTCTTCTCTACTAAGATAGCCTAGCTCAGCCAACTCTTTCTTCAAAGCCCTCCTTATCATACTGCTGAGAGTCTCCCCCCTCGATCTTGCAACCCTGTAAGCCAGCTCCTTTAGCTCTTTATCTATCCAGATATTTAGACGTGTTTCACTTATATCTCTCATACCCTTTCATCATAATATATTTATATTGACACAAGATATAAGTATAGGTGCCAAAATGAACTGGAAAAGCAGGGAAGAACTCTTCAAGGAGATAATCAAATTTATTAATGAAGAGCCTAGAACCTTTAACGAGATCCAAAAAAAATTCGGGATACCGAGGAGAACACTCTATAGATATCTGCATGAATTAAAGATGAGAAAACTAGTATTCAGCCTAGGAAGGGGAAGAGGATACTGTTTAAGTGATCCTGAAGCTATCAAGAGATTGTTTACAGAGTCTCTAAGCGTTAGAGAGGTGTTCCCAGTTCTTTCAGCATGTGAAATGTTTGTTAACGGCGTTAGGGGCTGTCCATCTAGAAAGGCTAGAGCAACCCTCGCAGTAAAAGCTCAGAACATCCTACTCAAAACTCTCCAGATAATATTCATCCAATCTATACTATCGGCTTCAACCCGTAGAGACATATATGATATGGAGAAGGTAGTCTACCATCTAGCTGAGGCCACGTCTAAGCTAGCGTGGATGAGTATAACTCTCTCATCTATGCCTAGAAGCATTAAGTTGAAGAAGACGCTTAAAGTTTTAGAGAGGAAGACTGTGAAGAAAGCCTTCAGAGAAGTAGATAGCTATACTGAGACTGTTAAGAAGATAGCTTCACATCTAAGGTAAACATTATACTACTAGTATTCCATCAACCCATGAAGCTGCATCTAGATGTTTTAGGAAGACATGTATCATATTTTATGGGTCATGACTTAGTGTTTCATGATGATGTATAGGCTGTTCTATGGGCTATGATTGGATATTTTATGGGTTATGCTCCTGGATGGGTTGGGGGCATATATTGTTCTATGAGAATGACCATCCACCTGTATTTTACGGGTTTCTAGAGGATGATGGTGTTATGATATTGAAGTGTTAGTAATATAACATCTCATAATAAAAAATGTTTAGAGAAGCTTCAACTCCTAATACTAGGAAAATTTTTAGAAGCCTAAAGCTTGGAGAAGACATCCCTGAAGCTAAACAAGACTATGAGAAGCCTCAAGCCAACCAGCTAGAAGCCTTGAAGCAGAAAGCATGAAGCCATACAGAGCAGGAGGGTAGATGATGCCTAGATGGGGCCATAAACTATTGTTGGCTGGCGGGCGTGCAAAGAGTTTATGGCTCATGGTGGGGGTTCATGTCTAGTTTTTGTAGGATTGTTCTTGCTGTTGATTGTTTGATTGGGTTTGGTGATTGCAGCATGTTCATAGCCTTGTAGTATGTTCTCATCTTCAGGATGTTTTCATCGTCTTGGACGAATATTCTCTTCATCTCGTCTATCATCTTTCTAGGTCTCCTATTGCTGTGGCCACATCTTGTATTCTTGATTATGTAGTATCTTCTAACGCCTGCCTTGTCTAGGATCTCTGGGGATACGTATATTGTTGATTCTATGATGTTTCTCCTCATGAGGCTTCTAAGGCTGTCTAGGATGATGTTGTTCGGTCTGTTAAGCTTCCTGCTAAGCATGTTCAAGTAGCATGGCCTCTTAGATAGCTCTATGATTATTCTTAACTGGAGGGGTGAAAGCTTCGGCTTGAAGATATAGGTTAAACCATGTTTTGGGATGGTGATTGGTATGGCTAGGAATGCTTGAAGCTTCTCCATCACCTAGCTCATGGTCTAGTATGCTTTGGAGGCTTTTCAGTTTTTCCAGCAGCGTGGTTGCAACATTAAGATCTCTAACTAGGAGGCCCTCATGCTAGATGAGGTTCATAAAAAATCTATGGAGGGGATAGATAGTATTTAGATAAGGGGGTATGTTTAAGGGTTAGGAGGAGGGTTAAATGCTTATCTGGACATTATCGGCTAAAAGTCTACAAGCTTTATATATTCTTCCCACTTTTAATAGAATGTAAGAGAAGAATACAAAGCTAAGGCTGAAGGTTATAAAGGGTTAATAATAGTCGGGCTCATATTCGCATTTTTCGGAGCAATTGGATGGATTGTTAATCCATTCTTTTACTTACTATTTCCTTTTGGTTTCTTATTATTTATAGTCGGCATTATTGGATACGCATACTATATCTCTAAATATGAGGCTTTAAAATATCCGTATTGTAAATTTTGTGGTGCGAGGTTACCCCAAGATAGTAAGTTTTGTCCGATGTGTGGGAGAGCGTTAGAATAGTAGTTGAAGTCTATATATTTACGGTGCTAATCTAAGTCATTATTTCTTAAAAGCTAAACGGAGGATTGCATAGAGGATTAAGAGTAAAATGTAGAGACCTGATGCGATCAAGAGGATAGCAACTACTCCACCGATAGGGAGTCTAATCTCATAAGGAAAAAGCGGGATTAGAAGTATTAATAACCATGGTGAAACTACTAAGACCGCAGCGATCATTACTAATCTCCTCACTAGAACCCTCTCTCTACTACTTACCTTTTTTGAGATAGTATGAGAGGTTGATAGCTTAAACTTGTATCCGCAATCCATACATTCCCATTCACCCATATATCCAATGATGTTACCACTACCACATCTAGGGCATCTACTAGACATGAAGCCCCACTACACTCAATAACCCAGACTATTAAGACTATAAAAGTTTCAAATCTAAAACCCTGCTAGGCAAAAAAATAAGGAGGATGTTTAGTATTTACCTCTAGAAGTAGAGTATGATTATATAGTATACATGTTGAGAATATTTTGAGATGCCAGAGACTAAAGATGAGCAGAAAACGGTAACTGTCATGATCCTACCTGTTACAGTAGATGAGTTAGATGAGCTCTATAAAATTGAGCTAGAATGTTTTGGAGGAGAAGCTTACCCTAGGTTTGTCTTCAACTATTTAATAAGTAATCCTGACTCTATCTTCTTGAAAGCTTTAAAAGAGAGCCAGATCGTGGGCTTTATCGCTGGAGTATGCCGTACCCACACATGTACTATTTATACTCTTAACGTTAAGAAGGATTTCAGAAGAAAAGGTATAGGGTCGATTCTTCTAGAAGCTTTTGAGAAAGAAGTATTAAAGAGAAATGTAAGAAAGATAATATTGCAAGTTGAAGTAACAAACATAGCTGCTCTCAATCTATATCTCAAGAAGGGATACCAGATCAGTAGATTACTGAAGAATTACTATGGTTGGGGGAGGGATGCTTATGAAGCATTTAAAATAGTATAAAGAGATAAATCTCCGATTTTAGCATAATTTATAGAATGGTTTTAAGGATCGATGATTATGGATTCGGCTACATAGTCATAGATGGCGTAAGATATAGTAGGGATTTAATAATACTCCCAGATAGGTTGATAACTAATTGGTGGAGGAAAGAAGGTCATAGGATAGATTTAGATGACCTAAGAGATATATTAAATGTAGATTTAGAGTATGTAGTGATAGGTACTGGTTATTTTGGTAGAGTTCATGTCTCCGACGAAGTACTTAAAGAATTAGAGAAAAAGAACGTGAAGCTAATCATAACTGATTCTAGAAATGCTTGGAGAAAGTATAATGAGCTTGTAGATAAGGGCGTAAAAGTAGGTGGAGCATTCCATCTAACATGCTAGGCTAGATGGGAGACAGCTAGAAATGGATAGATTAATTGTGGAAGTTGATGAGAATAAATGCAGGGATTGTGGATTCTGCATCCGAGTAAACATTTGTAGGAGTCCAGCTCAATGTATTGGATGTTTATCATGTTATTATGCATGTCCTTACGAAGCAAGAAATAAGAAAATAAAAGAAATAAAAGAAGAGTATGCTGAGATCTGGGTGGATGGTATCAGGTATTCTGTACCTTATCCCTCAACTATCAAAGAAGCATTAATGAACATAGGGGTAGTATTCCACCATCCAAGTAAAGGAAAGATATCTATTCCATGCAATCTAGGAGGATGCTGGGCATGCAGTGTATTGGTAAATGGAGAGTTAGAGAGAACATGCATAACGCCTGTAGAAGATGGTATGAAGATAGAGTTGAACATAGAAGATAGGGAGCCCTTGAGGATAATTCATGGTCCTGAACCTCATAGAGTTGGTGGGAAGGCAACCCCATGGTGGGAGGTTGGATACGGATATGTTGAAGCAGCAATATGGACTGCTGGATGTAATCTAAGATGCCCACAGTGCCAGAATTATACAGTAACTTATGATAATTCTACCGAGCCAGTTACTCCGCAGGATGCAGCCAGAATAGTTACAGCGTGTAGTAGGAGATATGATACTAAGGGGATAGCTATAAGTGGTGGTGAGCCAACTCTAAATAAAAGATGGTTGGTGAGATTCTTTCAAGAACTTAGGAGATTAAATTTAGGTAAGAGGCTTCATCTCGATAGTAATGGGACAGTCTTGACAAGAGATTATGTTGATGAACTCGTTGAATCAGGATGTAATAATATAGGTGTTGAGCCTAAAGCATTCAGGATAGAAACATATATGAAGATAACTGGATTAGAAGATCATGATGTTGCAAAAACGTATCTTGAGAATTCATGGGATATCTTAAAGTATATCGTAGATGAGTATAATAGGCAAGTCTACGTTGGAGCAGGCATAGCATACAATAAAGAATGGATGACGTTTGAAGAATTAGAAGAAATAGGAGATAAGATAGCTTCAATAGACCCAAGCCTCCAAGTAACTGTTCTAGATTATTTTCCATCTTTTAGAAGAAGATGGTTGAAGAGACCTACTGTGGAAGAAATGCTAAAGGTGAAAAAGATACTTGAAGAAAGAGGGCTAAAAACAGTAATAGTCCAGACAAGCATAGGACATCTTGGACCAGCTAACATCAAGTCAGTATACTAATGATCGTATCCATGTTATTTGGTTGTGACCCAGCATGCAACATAGTGTTCTCTACATATTTCTATCAGGGGTGGTTCATCTCTTATACATCTCTCCCTAGAGAATGGGCATCTCGGGTGGAATCTGCAGCCTGTAGGTATGTTGATAGGGCTTGGGAACTCACCGCTTATACTTAATCTTCTCCGTCTTTCATGTAATGGTTTAGGGATGGGGATAGCTGATAGTAAAGCTTGCGTATATGGGTGGAGTGGGTTGATAAACAATTCTATACTTGGAGCTTTCTCGACTATTTTTCCAAGATACATGACTGCTATATTATCTGCGATATATTTCGCTACTGCAAGGTCATGCGTTATGAATATGTAAGTTAGGTTCAACTCGCTCTTTAACTCGATCATTAGATTCAATATTGAGGCTCTTAACGAGACATCTATCATAGAGACAGGCTCATCTGCTACAATTAACTCTGGTTTCAATATAATTGCTCTAGCAATAGCTACACGCTGCCTCTGACCACCACTCAGATTCCTAGGATAAAGATTGTAGAATTCATCTGGAGGTGTCAAACCAACTTTCTCCAAAACATTTAAAACCAGTTCTTTTGCTTCCTGTTTTGTACTAACCATCTTATGTATCTTTAATGGATGCTCCAATATTCCTCCAATAGTCATTCTAGGATTAAGCGAGGCGTATGGATCCTGATAGATTATCTGCATCCTTCTCCTGAGTCTCCTGAGAGGTTCTCCAGTAACATTTGTTATATCCTGTCCATTGAAATAGATCTTACCAGAGGTTGGATCGATTAGCCTCAAGATTAATTTGCCTAGAGTCGTTTTCCCACTTCCACTTTCTCCTACTAAAGCCAATGTTTCCCCAGCACTAACTACTAGATCCACTCCATCTACTGCTCTAACATAAGTCTTCTCTCTAGCAAAAAGCCTTTCTAAAAAACTCTTTTGAACTGGAAACCACTTCTTTAATTGAGCCACCGATACGATCGGTTTCACTCCTACTATCCTCCATAGAGGTGGCAGAGAACGACCCTATTATCAGTCTCCAAAATCCTAGGTTCCACAGATCTACATTTATCTAGAGCGTATGGGCATCTAGGCCAGAACCTACATCCTAGAGGTGGATTTCTCATATCAGGTGGGGTGCCAGGTATAGGTTTCAGCTCCATTTGAGTCTTCTCCACATTCGGGATTGATTCTATCAATAGTTTTGTGTATGGATGTAGAGGCTCATTTGATATTTCTTCTACACTTCCTATTTCACAAACCTTCCCTGCATACATGATTACAACCCTGTCACATCTTTCTATTACTAGAGCAAGATCATGTGTTATGAGTAGTATACTCATCTTTCTCTCATTCTTTAAGTCTTCCAGTAGATCCATTATTCTAGACTGGACAACTACATCTAATGCTGTAGTAGGCTCGTCAGCAATCAGTAATTTTGGATTTAACACGACTGCCATGGCTATCATTGCTCTCTGCCTCATACCTCCACTCAATTGATGAGGATAATCATCTATTCTTTCAGGAGATATTCCAACCCTCTCGAATACTTTCAACGCCATCTCTCTCGCAGTCTCTTTGTCCACTTTAATATGACTCGTGATAGATTCAATTATTTGGTCCCCCACTCTTCTCAACGGGTCTAGACATGTTAAGGGATCCTGGAAGATCATTCCAATCTTTTTCCCACGTATCCTCCTAAGCTCTTTATCTCTTAATTTAAGGAGGTCTTCTCCATCGATTATTATCTTCCCATCTACTACTTTTCCAGGAGGTGGAACAAGCCTTATTATCGATAGACCCAGAGTAGATTTACCTGAGCCAGATTCACCTACTAGTCCAACCATTTCTCTTTTATAAATTTCTAGACTAACATCATCAACCGCTTTGATTACGCTGCCATGTGTGAAGTAGTAGGTTTTCAGGTTACCTACTTCAAGAAGCATATCGCTCATTTAGGCTCTAACCTCTCTTAATCCCAAATACTCACTTATACTCTCTCCTAGAAATGTGAAGCCTACAGCAAGGATTATTATCATTAAGCCTGGAAAAGTCACAAGCCACCAGTATCCTGAGACAAGATAGGGATGACCAGCTCTAAGGTCGAATCCCCAGTCTGGTGTAGGTGCTGGCACACTCAACCCAAAGAAGCTGAGGCCTGCTTCTGTTAAAACAACATCTGCAACACTTAGGGTAAAGACTGCTACGACTATAGATACAACATTTGGTAGTATATACCTAGCTAAGATGGAGAGGGGGCTTGCACCTATAGCTACTGCTGCTTCTACATAGAGTTGACTCTTCACGTTTAATGTTTGACCCCTAACCATCCTGAAGTATGTCGGCACATAAACTATCGCTATTGAGACTGCTGTATTTACTATCCCTGGTCCGAGAGCTGCTGCTATAGCTATTGCAAGTATTAAGCTTGGGAAAGCATAAATTGCATCCATAATCATTGTAAGTATCCTATCGAGGATTCCGCCTACGTATCCAGAGATTAATCCTAGAGGGACTCCAATAACTATAGACATGATAGTGGACAGTGCAACAACTAATAAGATCGTTCTAGCACCATATACAATCCTGCTCCACATATCTTGACCAATCTTATTTGTACCAAAGGGATGGTTGAGCGAAGGTGGTTGAAGGCTTAGCCCCACAGATTTTGTTGGATCATAGGGGGTTAAGAAGTCAGCAAGAATAGCCATCAGGACTACTGAAATTATCATTATTAAGCCAACTATCCCCATAGTTTTTAATGGCATCTTTGGAATAATTTTCGTTAAAATAGGCTTGAACGTGTACATTCTCTACACCTCAATATCTTATTCTTGGGTCAATGTATGCGTAGAATACGTCGACTATGAGATTAACCAGAGCCACTATCAGTGCGAAGAAAACCACTGTACCCTGTACGGTTGTATAATCTCTATACTGGATTCTCTCGAGTAGGAATGTCCCCATTCCAGGCCAGCTGAACGTGGTCTCCGTTAATACAGCTCCAGTCATTAGTAATGCTAACTGCAACCCCATCATTGTTAGAATGGGTATGAAAGAATTCTTTAATACATGCATCATTATCTTATACTCTGGAAGACCTCTAGCTCTAGCTGCAACTACAAAGTCTTGTCTTAAGACTTCCTCTACGCTTGTCCTAGTAATTCTGGAGAACACTCCTGAAATAACTAATCCGAGAGTTATTGCTGGTAATGTTATATGCCTTAAACTACTTATTAAGCTATCGAGTCTATTTGATATTAAGCTATCTAGAATATATAATCCAGTATAGGTTGGAGGCTCCAATCCTACTCCTATTCTCCCACCTACTGGCAGAATCTTTAACCATACAGAGAAGACTAACTGGAACATCATCCCAATCCACGGTATAAACAATGCATAAGTAACAGCACTGTATACTCTCACAGCATTATTAGTCTTCCCACCCCTTCCTGCTCCCATCACTCCCAAAGATACTCCAAGGATTATGCTAACAAGAAAACCAGCTATCGCTAATTCTATTGTTGCTGGAAGATGCTCCATTATCTCAACTAATACAGGTCTCTTCCCCCAAATTAGCGATCTACCGAAGTCTCCTTGGATAAGCTTAGATAGGTAATTAAAGTATTGTGTAACTAATGGTATCTCATTACCGTTTTCGTCTATTAATCCAAGTTCTCTTCTAAGTTCCATCACCCTCTCCATAGGAGCTTTCATCCCAACTATTGCGATAACGGGGTCGCCTGGCAGAACCCTCATGATGAAGAAGACCAACGTTATAAGTATTAGTATCGTAGGTATCAATGCAAGAGCTCTAGCAACTATAAATATCTTTAAAGATGTCATTCTAAAGAAAAAATAAAAATGGGAGATAAAAAATATTGGGCTACGTTTTATAGAGCAGCCAGTATCTAAACAGCATTACAGGGTCCAAGATTACTCCTTCAACACCCTCTCTAACAGCAATGGTTAGCTTCCCCTGGAATAGTGGGACTATAGCTGCATCCTCAGCCCATATATCTTGAGCTTGCTCATAGAGCGCCGTCCTCTCCTCTATGGATGGCTTAATCCTAGCCTCTTCTAGAATCTCAAGCAGCTTTGGATTAGAGTATGCGTAGCCTGTCCATGAAGTATTAACCCATGGACTTGTATAGTCATCTGGGTCTATGTAATCTGGATACCATCCGTAGAGAGATGCTCCTAGAAGACCTTTTCTCGTATAGTCGAGATACGTTGTCCATTCAGCGCTCTTTAGTTCTACCTCGACCAATCCAGTCTCTTCCCAAGCTTCTTTAATCAACGTAGCTACGTCTACTTCAGTATCTCCATAATGGGTTGGAGTGTACCATAGTTCTATCTTTAACTTATTCGTTTCACTGTATCCTGCTTGCTTTAGAAGTGTTTTCGCAAGCTCTAGATTGTGCTCACCATATTTCTCAAGGAATGATTCTTTATGGCTCCACATACCTATTGGGATCATGCTATATAAGGGGTCAGTCGTTCCTAAGAAGACCCTTTCACATATCGTTTTTCTATCTACAGCGGCGGCTAAAGCCTTCCTTACAACTGGATTGTCGAATGGAGGTATCTTAGTATTAAAGATTATATATCTTATAAATGCTCCTGGCGCTTCTATCACCTTTATTCCAGCTTTACCTTTCAAATCCTTTATATCGGTGGGTGTTAGTGTTCTCCATGCAATATCTATCTCGCCTGCCTCCAGAGCTAACCTCAGTGAGGTAGCGTCTTTATAGAATCTAATAACTATCTGGTCTGTTTTTGGAGCTCCTCCCCACCAGTATGGGTTTGCTTCTAAGACTAACTCAACATCTCTAACCCATTTGGTTATCCTGTATGGTCCTACACCACCTGCTGTTTGGTCGCTATCTATTTCTTCAGGTTTGTATGCTGGGTGGACGGGGAAGTATGGCGGAGTCGCTAACAATGCTGGGAAATAAGCTACAGGCATCGTTAAGATAAATTTAACTGTATACTCATCAATAGCGACTACATCTTCTACGAAGTCTGTCACCAACCATGCTGGATCCCCATTTATCTTCATCACTCTCTTAATAGACCTGACAACGTCATGTGCAGTAACACGGGTTCCATCTGAAAAGTATAGTTCTGGCCTCAGTTTAAATACGTACTCTCTACCATCAGGTGAGACTGTATAACTTATTGCAAGACCAGGCTGGAGTTCCGTAGTCCCTGGAACATACTGCATCAATCCACCCATAATGTTTGTCAAAACCTCCCATGTGTAAAAGTCATATGCATTCGAAGGATCTATATCTGACACCTTATCAGTAACACCTATGATGATCCTCTCTGGAGCAACCGCTGTACCAACTGTTGTAGTAATAGTTCTTACTGCAGTTGTTGTGATGGTAACCTGTGCTGCAGTAACCGTCTTTTCAACGGTTATTGTAGGTAGTGTTGGTGGTGCAAATGCTGATGCAAGAAAGTATCCCCCGGCTAAACCTATTATCAGTGCAATTATTACTCCAACTACAGCAACCACTCTACTGACTGCATATGTCCTCCTACTCATTCTTATCAGTAAGTATAATTAGAGATGCAGATATAAAAAGATAGCTCCGTTAAGAAAGGATCTATCAACTTTTACTTAGGGTTTTCTTTTTAAGTTTATGATCTTGTTTTTCTATCTTATTCTATTGGTTCTAGGATGTTCTCTGTATGGGGTTTAGAGGCGTGTTTATCGTTGTGAAGTTTATTAGGGATTCTCTTAGATAGATGCTTTAATAATCTATTGATTGATAATTGTTGGTAGAAGACTATGCGTCAACAATAGCAACAATAAGAAACCTAACCATAACAATAAAAACTCAAGGAAGAGTACTACCTATCTGACGGGATCCACTATCCCAAGAAATTCATAAGCACCGATTATAATAAATGTAAACTTTGATAGGATAATGTTTACATTAGATCACCGCATTCACATAATGCTTCATGTATTAGTGTGTAGAGCTCGTTCATCCCTTCCCCTGTTTTTGCTGAAGTCTTCACTATCCTCATAGTCTTTGAGAATTCATTTAGTAACTGGATGTATCTTGATGCTAAGTCTGTAATCAGCCCTGCATCCTCCCTAGCTATCTCATCTCCTAAATTTGATATATTCTCCATGAATCTTTCTACTTTAGAGATTTCAGGCATATCAGATTTATTGATTACGGATACTGTTGGTACTTTCAATCTCAATCTTGTTATTAGTGGTAAGGTTAGAGAGATAGCTAACCCGCTAGAGCTTGAGGCAAGGGTTGGGTCGATAATGTAAACCGAGACTGTTTGAGAGTATCTCGCAATATCTTCTATCAATCTGGGACCCATAGGTCTAAAGAGGAATAGTTCTATCTGCCCAGGCGTATCTATCAATATAAAGTCAGAGTTTAATGAATTTATCTTTCCAGATACTATGTGCATGTTTTCTTCAATTATCTCAGCTGCTCTAATCATTCCCCCATTCGGTCCCAAACCATTCTCCATTAGTTTCTCAACAGTCACTATCTCTCTCACATCGTATGATGGATGATATGGGGTACTATAGACTCCTGGGTCCATGTTGATATATGAAACTTCGGCGTTTAATTCTTTTTTTAACCATTCACCGAAGGCATATGTTAAGCTGGTCTTCCCGCATCCCGCTGTTCCAAGGAATACGATTATCAACTTTCTTCCCAATTATTTAATTCGTGTTGTAGCATTTAAGTAAAGATGCTTAATATATTTATAATGATGAGCTTAACCGCATGTGTGATGAATGCGGCCGTATCTGACCTATATGGAATGAAGAGAGCAGGGCTTAACTGACAACCGTCTTATTCCATAACGCAGTTTCATTTTGTGAAAACTATTCTCTCCTTAGAGCTTCTACTGGCGTATATTTTGCTGCTCTCCATGCAGGTATTATTCCTGCAAGCACTCCAACTATGAAAGCTATACCTATGGCTGTAACAATAAGCTCGGGGGTTATCTTAGGTGTATATGCTATGTTTAATGTATGGAAACCTAGCTGACCTCTTATATTAGATATTCCTTCGGATACGCCTTGCTCGGTAGGGGATGGTTGTGCTAGAATGTATGCTCCAACTGCTCCTACAATTGCACCTATTACACCTCCTATTAAGCCTATTAATGCTGCTTCTGTCAGGAATGTTAGTAAGACGTCTCTAGTCTTGAATCCTAGTGCTTTAAGTAAACCTATCTCTCTTATTCTCTCCGTCACAGCTGTGAACATCGTTGCCATAATCGCGAGGAATGCGACGATCAATGACATAGAAGCCATAGATGCTAAGAATATTGTAAGCGTCCCAGTTATTACCTGGACTGTCTGGAGGACAGCTTTAGTTGAGATAATTATTACATCCCCACCATACTTTTCTTTAAGCCTATTCTCAATATAATCTATCAAGGATGAGTCCTCAGCTACAACAAATATTCCTGTATAGCTTCTACCCCCAATAAGCTTCTTCCCCGCTTCTCTCGATACAAATATTAGTAGGTCCGGGTTATAGAAGAACGATTGACCATAATAATCGAAGATGCCTTGAACGATTAGTGAGTGAGATTTTGCTTCACCAGCAGGATTCTGCCGGATAATCGTTATAGCATCTCCAATATATATTCTTGGTAGGTCTTTACTATCTGGCTCAGATACCTTCGACCCTATTAAGGCAACACTCTCTCCTCTCAGAGGCACTACCCCATCTTTCAACTTTATACCCGGAAATATCTTATCAATATCTTGGAAATCAACTGCGAGGACAGAGTATGTTTCTGCAGGACTTAGTTCGACCGTCATGCCTTTAGCCTTAGCCTGCCCTGCACTCATAGCATAAAATGGTATAGCGTACTTCACGCCTTGAGTCCTTAAGATATCTTCAACCATCTTATCAGTTATATCTAGATTACTCCTAGCACTCCTCCATATGAAGATCTTTTCTGCTCCAAGATTCTTCAAGCTATCGATTATAGATTCACTAATACCTTGCGTAGAAGCTATCACTGCAACATATACTGCTGGACCAACAACCATACCTAGTATTGTGAGTATTGTTCTAAGCTTTCTATCTCTTAAAGCTGAGAAAGCTAAGATGATAATGTCAAGCAATCTCAATCTTCTTCCTCCTCCTAATAGCTAGATACCCTAAGATAATAATTACCACAGTTAAAACAATTATAATCAAGAATAGCTGCTGAGC